>Ga0299912_10001800_pt1 | contig 17332 bp, 14 predicted proteins | sample RVTome_2_FD_207667 | JGI IMG/M metagenome (GOLD analysis project Ga0299912, IMG submission 207667) | Soil microbial communities from uranium-contaminated site in the Upper Colorado River Basin, Wyoming, United States - RVT95D214 (version 2) ... | reverse complement strand
CCCTGTTGCGCGGGCGCGTGCTCACAGTCACCGGGTTGGGGCGCGCGCTTCGTTGCGATATAGCCCCCAAGCACCAAATCAAGAAGGCCGATCGATTGATTGGCAACCCATACCTGCATAGCGAACGTAGGGCATTCTATAAGGCCATAATTTCGCTCGTCATCGGTAACGTGAAGCGGCCGATAGTATTGGTCGATTGGTCGGACGTCAGCGATGACCAGGCCTTCCAGAAGTTACGAGCCTCTGTCGCAGTCGAAGGACGAGCGCTGACGCTGTATGAGGAAGTCCATCCGCAATCCAAATCTGCCAATCGACGAGTACAGAACCGGTTTCTCAAGACATTACAGAGTCTTCTTCCCGAAGAGTGCCACCCGATCATCGTGACGGATGCCGGTTTCAAGAACCCGTGGTTTAAGGCCGTACAGACCTTGGGCTGGGATTTTGTCGGGCGAGTCGGTGGTCACATCATGCTTCGAAATGCCAAAACTGAACCCTGGGTGCGTGTAGAACAGGTATTTGCGACAGCGACGCATCGTGCTCGATACCACGGCGAAATTGAATTGGCACGGGCCAATCCTCTTCGCTGTCATGCCTATACGTTGAAGAGAAAACCGAAAGGGCGGATCAAAAAGACACGCTTCGGTGCTAAATGCGTCATGAAACACAGCCTGAAAAATGCCCACCGCGAGCGCACACCCTGGCTATTGGTGACGTCGCTGGAAGGTGGCAAGGCAATCAGCAAAGGTGTGATTCGGCTCTATCAGGCGAGAATGCAAATTGAAGAGGCCTTTCGCGACCTGAAGAATCACCGCTATGGATTCAGTTTTCGTGATTGTATGAGCCGCCAGCTACATCGTTTGGAGAATCTGCTGCTTATCGGTGCACTTGCCACCTTGGCTGCCTGGTTGGTGGGTAAGGTCACCGAACTGAAAGGGCTACATCGCCGATTTCAGGCCAATACCATCCGAACCAGGAATGTGTTATCAACGTTTTATCTCGGCTGCGAGGTTATCTCGTCGGCGTGGATAAAAATGACCCTGGCCGATTACCGAGAGGCATTACGGGTGCTTAGAGAAGACCGGTTTGCTTATGCACTGGCGGCTTAGTTTTGTGGGGATCCCTCAGGGTCTGTCCCCGATTGTTCGATTCGGCGTATTCGGCGTAATTGTCACTGGAATTCTTTGAGATACCGTGCTCTGTTGTCAGCATAAACGCTATCATGAAGGACTCGTGATTCGAGAATTAATTCATTTACATTCTCAACCAACTGATCAATAGGCGTTTCATCATAATGGAAACCTTTTACGCCATCTTCTGCATTTTGCATTAACGTTAGTCTTGTCATGTTCAAGCAACTATTAAGAAAAACATTTATGTAATGCTCGCATATTTCTTTGGCTTTCATTAATGAAACGGTGTTTTGAATTGACACGTAGGGGCAAGAAGCGATTGATGCTGCCATGTTGCCAGTTTCAGATTCTGCCAAATGAACATTTCCTCGTTCGATTTGCTGAACCAGAATCGGCATTCTTTCAAAGATAACTATGATTGATTTGGTTGCATTCAAAAGTATTTCAGGTCGTTCAGATAAATACGCCTCCTCCGTAAGTAGGGAGGCATGATCTTCATCAAACAATTTTTTGAACAACCTCAGAAGCAGTTTTCCCTCTCTAACTTCAGTGGTCGCCCCCGGCTTAGCGAACAGACTGGTCCCAAAATCAATTATTTTAATATTATTATCGCCGTCTACCAGAATATTCCTATCATGCAAATCGCCATGATAGATGCCGTTTAGATATGAGAATGACAATGCACTATAAAGTCTTCTCCATACCGTACGCATGAAATCCACATTCCGTGCATTAGACGCCATAAATTCATTTAGCGTCACTCCTTCAATGAACTCCATTTCCAAAGAAATGGTTTCGTTATTGTGACTATTGGCGCGATATACATTGACAATATTTTCGTGGCTTAAGGCTGCCAATTTCCGCACTTCCTTTAGTGCCTGTATATATTTGTCTCTATTGTCTCCATTCCTTTGAATCCAAATCTTAATTGCCAAATAGCGATCAAGAAGCTCGTCATACCCTTTGAATACAATAGAATTCGCACCTTCGCCTAAATATGAAGTAACAACTATATTGTCGAATTTGATTATATTCCCTTCAATTTTTACTAAATTATTATGTATAGAATATTTCATTTCTTATCTAAGAAGCCACCTTGTAGACTGTCGCAATAAGGACGCTGGTTAGCCGGCGATCCGCCCTGTAACCGGTTGTTCGGTTCTCTCTGACCCCGAACGCCCTATAATTTCTTTACACATGCGGCGATAAGGAAATTCATCGCTGAGCCTTTTGAAAAGTAGTCCAGAACATAATTACGTTCTGCGGCCTTTAGTGATCGCGATCCTACGGCTGAAGCCCATGAAAGCCAGTCCGACTGACCTGTCTTCAAGTACTCCGCCCGGATATCCTTCAACCCGAATCCCTGTTCCGGAATCTCAAGTATCTTTGCTCTGGCAATTTTGTGATCGCCTGATTTCTCAAACAACTGCAATAACACCGTTCCATAATTTCCGGCGCCAATCAGATAATCTTCAACAATTGCGCCAATCCAAAACAGTTGATACTCAAGCAAGTGATCATTGTTTCCAAGAAAATCTTTCAGTACCTCAACTAATTCGTTCTTGTCGGTTATTCCGGAGCAGACGGTATGAATATGCTTAATTAAATTTGGGAACCTCCTTAGTAATATCGGCAATTGTTCAAGCAAGCTGTCGCTGTGCGATCTTAGAAAACCAAGTATCAAATCGGCGTCTGACTCTTCAATATTCTCGTCTTTCAAGAGTTCGATGAGCGCATCCACCTGGTGCGCATTGAGATTCCTTACGATCTCCACATCCGTCTCAATTAACTCGACACCAGACTCGGTCGGTACCTCCTCGTACTCAGTAACAATTTCTTTTAATGACTGTCGAATCTGGCTAAGAGCCTCTTTTACGTCTCCAACTGAGTTATCAAACGCCGTCTTAGATGGATTTACATTCAAGGCATACTGGCCAAGCAACTGTTGGATCTTTACGAAATCCAGTGCGAGAACATCTGGATCATCATCAAACAGCGTGAAGTCGTCCATGAATCTCACGATCTTGGCAGACTTGAGTTGGCCGTGAAGATCTATGAATTTGAGAAATTCGTTCCCTATCATCTTTGTCGGATAAATGCCGTGAGGCATGAAGTCAACGCTCCTTCCTGCATTTATCTCGCGAAAAAATTGACTTAATGCAGCGCTGTCGGTGTCAGTTACATTCGGCGCTGATGCAAACCAATGGGCTATATCATGGTGATATAAACTATTGAAGTAAGAGGCAATATCAAACTGGATGTTGTGATCATATATGAGCGAACACCCCCCCAAATATTGCTTATATTCGTTGTAAGCGATGTGGACTGGAATGCGATTGCCGTCTTTAAATCTGTATCCAAAACTTCTGCGCTTGTCGCTCACCTCTGGCCTAAATAGCGAACGATTCCTGTAGACGATGTCGTAGATGAAGTATTCGGCTACCGGATCTAGTTTTACAGTGCGGCGGATGTGGCCCTTCTGTTTTGTGGCAAAAACCTTTTGTTGTGCGAGGAAGCTATCGGCGTCATTCGAGCTATTAACAACTCTTTGGTAGATATAGTCTGATAAGCCTTGGGCATGGTTCTGAACCATGAGCAAGTTTGTCTTCAACGGGTATAGCGTGGCCGGAAAATCCGCTTCGAAAAATGCGACGATTGAAGTCAAGTGAACTACTCCTGGCAGCGACTAATTAATGGAGGCAGTGCTCGCAAACATACTCTAAATCCGCGATGGATGCTCCTGTCTGGATACGCATTACCGCTCCGCAATCCTCACTCCATCCTCCACCGTCTCATCGGGATGGATGATCACGCTCTCGCCTTCCTTCAGTCCGTCCAGGATCTGCACCGCCAGCCCGCTGCGTTGGCCGGGCTTTACGTCACGCAGGCGGGCTTGGCCGTCTGCGGCGACGAATACGGCCCAGCCGTCGTTGCGGCGGAACAGGGCGCTGGCGGGGACCTGCAATACTGAATCGCCTTCCCACAGGATGAAGCGGGCGTCGACGCGGTAGCCGTCGCCGAGGGTTTGCCATTGCTGCGGCGGGGCGGCGATGTCGGCGATGACGAGGACACGTTGTTCCTCGACGCCGAGGGCGGAGATCTTGGTGTAGCCCACCGGTTCGATGAGGCGCACGCGGCCTTCCAGCGGGGTGCCGCCCCAGCGTTCGAACAGGACGCGCATGCCGGGCTGGATGCGCACAGCGTTGGAGGACAGGGCCTCGATGGCGATCTCCAGGCGTTGCGGGTCGCCCACTTCCAGCAGTGGCTGGCCGGCGGCGACCACGCCTTCGCTTTGCTGGTACAGTTTGAGCACACGGCCGGCGACGGGCGTGGTGACGGCGATGCGTGAGCCCGAGCCGGTTTCGCCGCCGGCGTATTGCAGGGCGGTGCGCGCCGCCTCCAGGTCGTGGCGGCTGACCTCGACTGCGAAACGGCCCGAGCGCTGCACCGCATCGGCGGCGGTGGTGCGGGCGCGGGCGCGTTCCAGATCGTTGGGCGATAGCAGTTGCTGGTTGCTCAGCTCAAGCAGGCGCTTGTATTCGGCCTCGGCCTGGGTGGCTTCGGCAGCGGCGGCGGCGGCCTGTTCCGTTGCCGCCTGCAAGGCGGCTTGGGCGGCGGCGACGCGGGCCTGTGCCGCGGCATGGCTGCGCGCGTCCAGTGCCGCCGGGCGCAGCGGTTCCAGCTGGACGATGGTTTCGCCCTGGGCGAGGCTGTCGCCGACGCGCTGGGTGATGCGCGGGGTGTAGCCGGACACCGGCGCGGAGATGACGTAGCGATCGATGACGCGGGTCTTGCCTTCCTCCTGCACCGTGACCTGCAACGGGCCGGTGTGTACCGTCGCCAGGTCGACCCCGCGCGGCGGCTGGCGGAAGCCGAGGGCGATGACGGCGATGATGCCTGCGCCGATGAGGCCGAGTGAGATGTTTCTGCGCCAGTGCATGTTCATTCCTTGTTGTTGGTCATCCCGGTTCCATTGTAGGAGCCGAGTCCTCTCGGCGAACAGCGCCGGTCTAAAAACAGACATGTAGGGTGCGCATTGCGCACCACGGAGATTGAATCTGTGGGTCGGGCTTCAGCCCGACGTTCTCGGGCAGGTTGGGCGACGATGTCGGGCTGAAGCCCGACCCACACGAACTATCGCCGGATTGGAACAGTTATTTGACCCCCGGTTCGCCCATGGAGTGGGCTCCTACTCTTTGGTCTTCAACACCGCGATCAAATCCAGTTTATCCAGTTTGCGCCGAACCAGCAGCGCGGAGATCGCCGTCGCCGCCACAACCACGGCGGCGGAGAAGGCGTAGGTCTCCGTGGCTATGACCAGCGGCACGCGGTACAGCTCGTTTTGCAGCGTGCTGGCAATATAGCCGCACAGCGCATAGCCGAGCCACAGGCCGAGGGGCAGGGCGGTGACGGTGAGCAGCGCCAGTTCGCCGAGCAGGATGTAGGAGATCTCGCCGCGGGTGAAGCCGAGCACGCGCAGGCTGGCCAGCTCGCGGCTGCGTTCGGTGAGGATGATGCGCGCGCTGTTGTACACCACGCCCACGGCGATGATGCAGGAGAACACCGAGGAGATGAAGGCGATGTACAGCATGGTCTGTTCCATGATGCGATTGAAGTTCAGCATGTCGCGGGTGCGCTCCACCACGCTGGCCACGCGCGGCGTGCCCTTGAAGCGGCGGTGCAGATCGGCGTAGGCGTCGGCATCCACCGCGAGCCAGACTCCGGAGATGGCGTGACCTTCGTTGAGCATCTGGTTGAGCGCGGCGATGTCCATGTAGCCGAACAGGCCCAGGTATTCCTTCACCAGTCCCGCCACCGGCACCTGATAGCTGCGCCGGTTGCCTTCCAGCACCTCCACGGTCAGCGTGTCACCGGGTTTCACGTCGAGTATCTGGCCGAGATAGTCGGTGAGCAGCACCCCTTCGGTCGGGATGGGCAGGGGGCGCAGGTCGGCGTCGAGCAGGCGCTTTACCTGATTGCCGGTTTCAACTCCGCGGATGGAGGTGCGGTGGCTGCGGTGTTCGTGGCGCAGCAGCACCGGCACGTTGCGGAACACCTCACCGTGTTCGATGCCGGGCAGGCTGGCCAGTTCATACAGGGCGCGGTGGGAGCTGGGTTCGGTGAAGCTGAGGGACATATCCTCGCGCGAGGCGACGTTGTAGTGGATGTCCATCATGTAGCCGACGGTATCGCCCTGGAACAGCCCGGTGGTGGTGATGGCGCCGGCGAGGGCGATGCCCAGCACGGTGAGCGCCGACTTGAACGGGCGATGGCTGATGTGGCGGAAGATCATGCGCGTGGGCTGCGCCAGGGCGTGCTTGAGGCCGATGCGTTCCAGCAGGGATTCGTGGTAACGCGCCGGAGGTTCGGGACGCATGGCCTCGGCCGGGCGCAGGCGCGCGGCGGCGCGCACGGCGAGCAGGGTGCCGAGGGTGGCGGCGGCGGCGGTGAACAGCGTGGCGTTGATTACCAGCACCGGCCGCAGCACGAACAGCAAATAGGGCAGGCGGTAGAAACCGAGATAGATGGTGCTGAGGCCGCGCCCCAGCCAGATGCCGGCGACGAGGCCGACGATGACGGCGAGGGCGACCACCATCATGACCAGCTTGATGTAGTGCAGGGCGATGGCGGCGTTGCTGTAGCCGAAGGCCTTGAGCACCGCCACCTGCTCGCGCTGGGTGGTGACCAGGCGGTTGACCACGATGTTGAGCAGGAAGGCCGCGACGCCGAGAAAGATCACCGGGAAGATGCGCGTGATGGTGTCCAGCTGCTTGAACTCCTCGCTGAGGAATTTGTGCGACAGCTGATCGGCGCGGGCATAGGCGCCGAGTCCGCCGTAGGGTGCCAGCACGTCGTCGACGTGATCGATCACCTCTTCCACGCTGCGGCTGCCGTCGAGACGGATGGCGACGCTGTTGAAGGCACCCTTCATTTCGTAGGCATAGCCCAGCGGCGTGCGCGCCATCCACATCACCGCATAGCGCAGCTCGTCGGGAAAGAAGGCGCCGGGACGCAGCTGGTAGATGTGCTCCGGCGACATGGCCGTGCCGACGATGGTGAGCACGCGGCGTTTGCCCTTGATGATGACCGGCAGCCTGTCACCGGGGTGCAGGCCGTGGGCGGTGGCGAAGGAGTGATCGACGACCACTTCGTCGTCGCGCCCGCTTTCCACCAGGCGGCCCTGGCGCAGGTACAGGTCGTTGAGCAGGGCCGGGCCGTGGTCCGGCAGGGAGGTGATCAGGGCGGTGATGGTTTCGGGGAAGTCCGGCATGTCCACCGAACCCCAGGCGGTGACCCGCGTGTCCGCCACCATGACGCCGGGGATTTCTTCCAGGCGCGGACTGACCGCCTGTGGCGCGCGCTTCAGCGAAACGAAGGCATCGGCGAAGCGGTAGTCGCGGTAGTAGTCGCCGCGGCTTTGCTGCAACGAGTCGAGGGTGCTGCCGAACATGATGTAGGTGGCCACGCCGCAGGCCATCACCAGCATGATGGCGAACATCTGCGCGCGCAGTTGCCACAGATCACGCCACAGCTTGCGGTCGAGGGCGGTCATGGCGCTACCAGTGCAGCTCCTTCGGGTCCAGTTTCCGGGTGTTGCGTTCGACGCTGGCGACGCGGCCGTCGCTGATGTGGATGACGCGATCGGCGATGGCGGCGATGTCGCTGTTGTGGGTGATCACCACGGTGGTGGTGCCCAACTCGTGGTTGATGCGGCTGATGGCCTCCAGCACCACGATGCCGGTGGTGACGTCCAGCGCGCCGGTGGGTTCGTCGCACAGCAGCACGGCGGGATTCTTGGCGATGGCGCGGGCGATGGCGACGCGCTGCTGCTCGCCGCCGGAGAGCTGGGCCGGGAAGTGATCCAGCCGGTCGCCCAGGCCCACCAGGCGCAGCGCCTCATCCGGCGCCATGGGCCGTTCGGCGATCTCGGTGACCAGCGCCACGTTCTCCCGCGCGGTAAGGGAGGGAATGAGGTTGTAGAACTGGAACACGAAGCCGACGTGCTCGCGCCGGTAGCGGGTGAGGGAGGCGTCGTTGTAGACCGAGAGGTCGTGGTCCTGGTAACGCACGGTGCCGGCGGTGGGCACGTCGAGGCCGCCGAGGATGTTGAGCAGGGTGGACTTGCCGCTGCCGGAGGGGCCGAGCATCACCACGAACTCGCCCGGCCACAGGTCGAGGTCGACGCCGCGCAGGGCCTGCACCTGCACCTCGCCCATCTGGTAGACCTTGGTCAGGCCGCGCGCCTCGAATACGGCCGGGCCGGTGTGCTGTGCTGTATCCATGCAGGGTCATCCCATCCGGGGAGAAAAAAGCACATCCAACGCAAAGACGCAAAGAGCGCAGAGGGTGTTTAGTGCGCGCCGGGGCGGAATTTATTCACCGGGGGGCGGTCAAGCCTGTGCCCCACAAACCATAGCATTGAACAACTTTGCGCTCTTTGCGTCCTTCGCGTCTTTGCGTTTAATTCTTCGAGGTGCGCCACTCTGCCGCCTTGGCGGGATCGGGGGACAGGCCGAACATGCCTTCCTCATAGGCCCGCGCCAGCGCCTCGCGCGCCTGGCTGCTGCCCTTGGCTGCGGCCTGTTCCCAGGTTGCGATGGCCTTCGCGCCGTCCTGCCGGGTGCCCATGCCGTAGGCGTACATCACGCCCAGGGTGTACGTCGCCGGCACATGACCCCGCGCCGCCGCATGCTCGAACAGCGGCACCGCCTGGCGGTCGCTGCGGAACACCCCCTCGCCGCGGGCGTACATCAGGCCCAGGTTGTACATGGCATCGGCCTGGCCCTGATTGGCCGCCTTGGTATACCACTCGTGGGCCTGGCGCAGATCGCGCTCCACGCCCCAGCCCTTGTGATGCAGCAGGCCCAGGTTGAACTGCGCGTCGGCATTGCCTTCCTGCGCCAGCGGCTGCCACAGCTGGCGCGCCCTGGCATAGTCCCTGGCCTTGAAGGCGGCGTAGCCGTCTTCCAGCGGCCCGGCCAGGACGGCGGCGGAAAACACGAGCAGGATGGACAGCATGAGTGCGATGCGTTTCATGGGGGCTATTTCACCATGTCCCGGGGCGGATGGGAAACCCGCGTACGGCAGCACCTGTAGGATGGGTAGAGCGCAGCGAAACCCATCAGGAATATCGACACGAAACCGATGGATTCCGCTGAATGATGGGCAAGGCGCCCATCTGCGTATAATGCCGGTCCCGGTTCCACCCGCTCACGCCCGCAGGACGACTCATGACCACAGAACATTTCATCGCCGGCAAGGACGCCTCGCTGGAGGCCTCCATCAATTCGATGCAGGCGCGGCTGGCCTCCCTCGGCTTCGCGCTGGAGGAGCGTTCCTGGCTCAATCCGGTGGAGGGCATCTGGTCGGTGCACGTGCGCGAGGTGGAATGTCCGCTGCTGTTCACCAACGGCAAGGGCGCGACCAAGCTGGCGGCGCTGGCCAGTGCGCTGGGCGAGTTCTTCGAGCGGCTGGGCAGCAATTATTTCTGGACCCATTACTACCTCGGCGCGGATTACGCCCAGGCGGATTTTGCCCACTATCCGCGCGAACGCTGGTTTGCGCTGGACGGATCGGGCGACTGGCCCGATGAGCTGCTGACGCCGGGACTGCGCGAGTTCTACGACCCGGAAGGTTCGCTCGACGTGAACGCCTTGGTCGATCTCAATTCCGGCAATGCGGCGCGCGGCATTTGCGCCATTCCCTACGTGCGCCAGCGCGACGCCGTCGGCGTGTGGTTCCCGGTGAACATCATCGGCAATCTCTATGTCAGCAACGGCATGTCGGCGGGCAACACGCCGCAGGAGGCGCGCACCCAGGCCCTGTCGGAAATCTTCGAGCGCCACGTCAAGTTCCGCATCATCGCCGACGGCCTGTGCCTGCCCGACGTGCCGGCGGAAGTTATCGCCCGCTATCCGCGCATCGCCGCCGGCGTCGCGGCGTTACGCGCCGCCGGTTTCGGCATCCTGGTCAAGGACGCCTCGCTGGGCGGCAAGTATCCGGTGATGAACGTGACCCTGCTCAATCCGCACGACCAGGGCTGCTATGCCAGCTTCGGCGCCCATCCGCGTTTCGAGGTGGCGCTGGAGCGTGCCCTGACCGAGCTGTTGCAGGGCCGCGCGCTGGACGCCCTGGGCGGCTTTCCGCCGCCGTCGCACGATCTCGACGAGGTGGCCGGGCCGCAAAACCTGGAGGCGCATTTCGTCGACTCCAGCGGCAGCATCGCCTGGGAGTTTCTCGGCGCTGCGGCCGACTACGAATTCAGCGACTGGAACTTCAGCGGCAGCACGGCGCAGGAATACGACTGGCTGGTGGAGCGCGTGCATGCCGCCGGGCATGACGTGTACGTCGCCGACTTCACCCACCTGGGCGTGTATACCTGCCGCGTCCTGGTGCCGGGCATGTCGGAGATCTACCCGGTGGAGGATCTGGAATGGGAGAACAACAGCATCGGCAACCGGGTACGCGATGCGATCCTGCATCTGCCGCAACTGGATGATGCCGGCTGCACGGAGCTGCTGGACACCCTCGACGAACTGGGCCTGGACGATCACCGTCCCATCGCGCCGCTCATCGGCCTGGCGGCCGACGCGGGCACGCTGTGGGCGGAGTTGCGCGTGGGCGAGCTGAAACTGCTGCTGGGGTTGGCGCTGGGCGACGACGAGGTGATCCGCGAAGGCTGCGACTGGGTGCGTCACTTCGGCCAGGCGAGCAATGAGCGGCAGCGCGTGTACCGCTGCGTGGAAAGCCTGCTCAACCTGGACGGCGCCGATGCTTATGCCGCCGCTTTGCGGCAGCTGTACGGCAACGCGACGCTGGATCAGGCACAGGCGCTGCTGTCCGGCGAACTGCGTTTCTTCGGTGTGACGGCGCCGGGCGCCGCGCTGACCGGGTGCGATATGCACCGGCGCCTGCTGGCGGCCTACGGCAAGGTGCGCGCGGCGCAGTGATGCGTGCCGCCGCCATCGGGAGCGATGGCGGCGGTGTGCGGAAGTTTTGCTGAACTGCGCCCGGGGTGGGCGCGGGGATCAATGAACGAGCAGGAACTCGAGCAGGGCCTTCTGTGCGTGCAGGCGGTTTTCCGCCTGATCCCACACCTGGCTGTTGGGGCCGTCGATGACCGAGGCCGCCACTTCTTCTCCGCGGTGGGCGGGCAGGCAGTGCAGGAACAGGGCGTCGGATTTCGCCGCGGCCATGATGGCGTCATTCACCTGGTAGGGAGCGAAGTCGCGCAGGCGCTGCTGCTGCTCGTCTTCCATGCCCATGCTGGCCCACACGTCGGTGGTGACCAGGTCGGTGGCGTGCGCGGCCTCGAGCGGATCGCGGAACAGGCGCACGCTGTCGCCGGCGGCGGCGACGATGGCCGCATCCGGCTCGTAGCCCTGCGGCGTGGCGATGTTGAGGCGGAAGCCGAACTGGCGCGCCGCCTCGATGTAGGAATTGCACATGTTGTTGCCGTCGCCGATCCAGGCCACGGTCCTGCCCTCGATGTCGCCGCGATGCTCCAGGTAGGTCTGCATGTCGGCCAGCATCTGGCAGGGGTGGAAGGCGTCGGTCAGGCCGTTGATCACCGGCACGCGCGAATGGGCGGCAAAGCGCTCGATCTGTTCGTGGGCATAGGTGCGGATCATCACCACGTCGACCATGCGCGACAGCACGCGCGCGGTATCTTCGATAGGTTCGCCGCGGCCGAGCTGGGTGTCGCGCGGCGACAGGAAGATGGCGTGGCCGCCGAACTGCACCATCGCCACTTCGAAGGAGACGCGGGTGCGGGTCGAGGATTTCTCGAACACCATGCCCATCACCTTGCCCTGGAGCGGCTGATAGACGGTGCCGGCCCGTTGCATGGCCTTCAGTTCGATGGCGCGGCGGAGGAGCTGATTCAGCTCCTCCCGGCTCGCGTCCTGTAGGTTGAGGAAGTGTCGTACAGCCACAGCGCTATCTCTTTTAGGCGGCGTTTTCCCGCAGGAAATCATTCACCAGGGCACTTACCTGCTGCACGATCTGGTCGGCTTCGGCGTCGCTCAGGATCAGCGGCGGCAACAGCCGGACGGTGCGCTCGGCGGTGACGTTGATGAGCAGGCCCTGCTCCAGGGCGCGCTTCACCAGTTCGCCGCAGGGACGATCCAGCTCGATGCCGATCATCAGGCCCTTGCCGCGGATGTCGGTTACGTGGGCATTGCCGTTCAGCGCTTCGGCCAGGCCGAGCAGCATGCGCGTGCCGAGGTTTTCGGCGCGGGTGGCAAGATCGTTCTGTTCCAGCACGTCGAGCACGGCGAGACCGGCGGCGCAGGCCAGCGGATTGCCGCCGAAGGTGGAGCCGTGGTTGCCGGGCTTGAACAGTTTGGCGGCGGCGCCACGCGCCAGGCAGGCGCCGATGGGCATGCCGTTGCCCAGGCCCTTGGCCAGGGTCATCACGTCGGGCAGCACGCCTTCGTGCTTGCAGGCGAACATCTCGCCGGTGCGGCCCATGCCGGTCTGGATTTCGTCGAGCATCATCAGCCAGCCGTGCTGGTCGCACAGCTCGCGGATGTCGCGCAGATAGCCTTCGGTCGGCACCTGCACGCCGCCTTCGCCCTGAATCGGCTCGACCAGGATGGCGGCCACGCCGACGCTATTCTTGGCGACGGTGCGGATGGCCTCGATATCGTCGTAGGGCACGCGCACGAAGCCGGTGACCAGCGGCTCGAAGCCGGCCTGCACCTTGCGGTTGCCGGTGGCGGAGAGCGTGGCCAGGGTACGGCCGTGGAAGCTGCCTTCGGCGACGATGATCAGCGGGGTGTCGATGCCCTTCTGGTGGCCGTGCAGGCGCGCCAGCTTGATCGCGGCCTCGTTGGCCTCGGCACCGGAATTGGAAAAGAACACGCGATCCATGCCGGCGGCGCGCACCAGGCGTTCGCCCAGCGCCTGCTGGTTGGCGATGCCGTACAGATTGGAGGTGTGCACCAGGGTCTGCGCCTGGCGGCACAGCGCCTCGGCGACCTTGGGATGGGCATGGCCCAATCCGCACACCGCCACACCGCTGACGGCATCGAGATATTTCTTGCCATTGCTGTCCCACAACCACGCGCCTTCACCTTTTTCGAAGGTGACCGGCAGACGGGCGTAGGTGGTCATCAATGCATCGGACATGATGTGTTACCTGAAAAATATGCAACCCAGAAAAACAAAAAAGGCAGCCTCCTCGGAGACCGCCAGTCGTCCACTGGGAACCGATTCTACTGACTCTGCGGGGAGGGTGCAAATCCCCCGGAAGTGGTGCGGAATTGCGTTTTATGGAGCCGGGGGGCGGCGCCTGCCGCCCCCGGTCCGTGACGTGACTCAGGCGAGGTTCTTCGCCACGAAGTCCCAGTTCACCAGGTTCCAGAAGTTTTCCACGTATTTCGGGCGGGCGTTGCGGGTGTCGATGTAGTAGGCGTGTTCCCACACGTCGCAGGTCAGCAACGGCTTCTTGTCCGTGGTCAGCGGGCAGCCGGCATTGGAGGTGTTGACGATCTCGACGGCGCCGTCCTTGTTCTGCACCAGCCAGGTCCAGCCGGAGCCGAAGTTGGTGACGCAGGAGTTGGTGAACTTCTCCTTGAAGGCGTCGAAGGAACCGAAGGCCTTGGTGATGGCGTCGGCCAGGGCGCCCTTGGGTTCGCCGCCGGCATTGGGGGCCATGCAGTTCCAGTAAAAGGTGTGGTTCCACACCTGGGCGGCATTGTTGAACACACCGCCGGCCGGCGCCTTCTTGACGATGTCTTCCAGGGACAGGTTTTCGAACTCGGTGCCCGGGATCAGGTTGTTCAGGTTGGTGACGTAGGCCTGGTGGTGCTTGCCGTGGTGGTATTCCAGGGTCTCGGCGGAGATGTAGGGTTCCAGGGCGTTCTTGGCGTAGGGCAATGCGGGCAGTTCGTGTTTCATGCGGGGAGCTCCTTACAGTTCGAGGTTATAGTCCTGAGATCACAAAGTAGTTCGTGCCGGAGGATCTTCCAAAAAAAAAACCGCGCCGGCGCGGTCAATACCTTACATGTTTGGTAAAGATTACCGAGTTTCAAGGTCTTTGTATAGGGTCATCAGGCGGGCTGTTCAAGCCGCGCCGCATCAGGGGCAGTGGGTGTACTCGTCGGCGAACTCCCTGGCGATGGCGATGAAGCGTTGCTCGCTGGCCAGAAAGGCGTCCACCACGTCCGGGTCGAAGTGGGCGGCGCGGCCCTCGACGATGATCGTCCGTGCCTGTTCATGGGGGAAGGCCGGCTTGTATACGCGCTTGCTGATCAGCGCGTCGTAGACGTCGGCCAGGGCCATCAGCCGGGCCGACAGCGGGATGGCCGTGCCGGCCAGGCCGTGGGGATAGCCGCTGCCGTCCCAGCGCTCGTGATGGCCCTCGGCGATCTCGCGGGCATGGCGTAGGAAGGACGAGTCTTCGCCCAGTTCGGCCTCGGCGCGGCGCAGGGCGTCGGCGCCGAGGGTGGTGTGGGTCTTCATGATCTCGAACTCCTCCGGCGTGTGGCGGCCGGGCTTGAGCAGGATGTGATCGGGAATGCCGATCTTGCCGATGTCGTGCAGCGGCGCCGATTTGAACAGCAGTTCCGCGACGGCCGGATCGCGCAGCGGCGTGAAGTGCGGATGGTCGCGCAGTTGTTCGGCCAGGGCCTGGACGTAGCGCTGGGTGCGCAGGATGTGGGCGCCGGTTTCGTAATCGCGCGTCTCCGCCAGGATCGCCAGCGAATGGATGGTGACGTCGCGCGTCTTGCGCAGTTCTTCGGTCAGGCCGCGCAGGCTGCGCACCATGGCGTTGGTGCGGTCGGCCATCAGGCCGAACTCGTCGTTGCTGCTGACCGGCACCTGGCCGTCGAGGCGGCCGGTGCTGGCCGCGTGGAGCACGCCGTTTTCGGCGTCGAGGAACAGGCGCAGGTTGCGCGCATAGGCGACGATGGTGTTGATGATGTAGGGCAGCATCACGGCCATGACGAAGGCCAGTTCGCCCAGTATCGCCCTGCGCGCATCGCCCAGTGTCAGGCGGCTGTCCACCAGCCAGTCCAGATCCTTGTTGATCACCAGGAACACGATGCTGAGGATGGCGACGACGCTGATCGAGGCGAACCAAGCGACCTTGCGTGTGAGCGGCATGAACTCGGAATCGGGTTCGATGTGCAGGCCCTGCGCCTGCAGGGTGGCGGCGATATCGCGTTCCCGTTCCAGCGCCAGATCGATAGCGATGAAATAGCCCAGCACCGACAGGCCCAGCACCACCTTGAGGCCGCTCTCCAGCGGAAAGTCGAACACGATGCGGTTGAACAGCATCAGGATCGCGCCGGAGGTGAAGAACAGCGCCAGTTCGCTCTGGAACACCCGCTGTGCCTGGTATTTGAGCGGCACGCGCCGTTCGATGTGCCGTTGCCAGCCGCGGTGCACCAGGTATTGCAGCGCCAGCATGGTGAGGATCGGCCCCAGCAGCTGGGCCAGGGTGAGGGTTTCGAGAAACGGGCAGACCTGGCCGCCGTAGATGGTCAGTGCAATCGCGGCCAGTGAATAGTGGATGGTGCTGCGCATTGCCCCTCCTGGGTTGCGCACCCGGGTTGCCGGCGGTTTGCCGGCAACAGGCGCAGTCCGAGCAGTACGGCGAGTATAGCCCCATAGAACAGCGGTTCGCGCAGGTCGGCCTTGACCATCAGCGCGTAATGCAGCACGGCCAGTACGGTGGCCGGATAGATCAGGCGGTGCAGCCGCTTCCAGTGGCGGCCGAGGCGGCGCATGGCGTACTGGCCGGAGGTGAGGGCCAGCGGCAGCAGCAGGAGCAGGGCCAGCATGCCCACGGTGATGAACGGCCGTTCGACGATGTCTTCCCAGATGGCGTCCCAGGCGAAGAACTGATCCAGTACCGCGTAGGCGAGCAGATGCAGCACGGCGTAGAAGAACGCATACAGCCCCAGCATGCGCCGCAGACGCAGCGGCCAGGCCCAGCCGCTGAACCGGCGCAAGGGCGTGGCGAGCAGGGTGAGCAGCAGCAGGCGCAGGGCCCAGTCGCCGAGATTGCGGATCACCTCCTCGATGGGATTGGCGCCCAGCCAGCCGAGCAGGGCGCCGGCCAGCAGCCAGGCCGCGGGCAGCAGGCAGAGCAGGAATACGCCGCGCTTGAGGTGCGTCAGAACCATTTGCCCAAATCCATGCCGCTGTAGAGCGAGGCCACCTGTTCGCCGTAGCCGTTGAACGGCAGGGTCTCGCGCTTGCGCAGCTCGCCGATGCGCCGTTCGCGCTTCTGGCTCCAGCGCGGATGATCCACCGCCGGATTGACGTTGGCATAAAAGCCGTACTCGTGCGCCGCCGAGCGGTTCCAGCTGGTGGGCGGCATCTGCTCGGTGAGGCTGATGCGCACGATGGACTTGATGCTCTTGAAGCCGTACTTCCACGGCACCACCAGGCGCAGCGGCGCGCCGCTTTGCTTGGGCAGCACCTGGCCGTAGAGGCCGACGGCGAGCAGGGTAAGCGGATGCATGGCTTCGTCCATGCGCAGCCCTTCCACGTAGGGCCAGTCCAGAATGGCGCGGCGCTGGCCCGGCATCTGTTCCGGATCGTGCAGGGTGGTGAAGGCGACGTATTTGGCGCGCGAGGTGGGACGAAAGCGCTTGAGCAGATCGCCCAGCGGAAAGCCCACCCAGGGGATCACCATCGACCATGCCTCGACGCAGCGCAGGCGGTAGATGCGTTCTTCCAGCGCGTGGGGTTTGATCAAATCTTCCAGCGTGTAACGGCCCGGCTGCTCCACTTCGCCGTCGACGATCACCGACCAGGGATCGGTCTTCAGCATGCCGGCATAGCGCGCCGGATCTTCCTTGCCGGTGCCGAACTCGTAGAAGTTGTTGTAGCGGGTGATGTCCTCGTAGCTGTTGGGTGCTTCGCCGCTGGAATAGGGACCGGGACGCAGATTGTCGAAGCGGCCGGGCAGGGCCGGCAGCGCCGGGCGCGGCAGCAGCAGGGCGCCGCCCGCCGCCGCGGCGAAACCGGCGGCGGCCAGGCCGAGAAAGCGGCGCCGTTCCCGGTACATCGACTCGGCGGTGATCTCGGAGGGTTGGATGTCAGAGGGTTTTCTGATGAGCATGGTGCGCTCCTGTGGGGCTGCGGTGCAGCCGGTAATGGAACGGCACCGCGTGACGCGCGCCGCTCACAAAAGAATGTCCAGGTCGTGCAGTTGCCGCAGCAGTTGTGCGCCGCCCTGCACC
>Ga0299912_10001799_pt1 | contig 17335 bp, 12 predicted proteins | sample RVTome_2_FD_207667 | JGI IMG/M metagenome (GOLD analysis project Ga0299912, IMG submission 207667) | Soil microbial communities from uranium-contaminated site in the Upper Colorado River Basin, Wyoming, United States - RVT95D214 (version 2) ... | reverse complement strand
TTCGAGGCCCTGGACCTGCCCGCCGCCGAGGAGGAGCCGCGCCGCAAGCCAGAGCCCCCGCCCGTCTTCGCCGAACGCATCGTGGAGAAGATCGTCGAGCGCGAACGGGCCCGCCGCAAGCTGCCCGACCGCCGCAAGGGCTATATCCAGAAGGCGGCCGTCGGCGGCCACAAGGTCTATATCCACACCGGCGAATACGACGACGGGGAGCTGGGCGAGATCTTCATCGACATGCACAAGGAAGGCGCCGCCTTCCGCAGCCTGATGAACAACTTCGCGATCGCCATCTCCATCGGCCTGCAATACGGCGTGCCGCTGGAGGAGTTCGTGGACGCCTTCGTGTTCACCCGGTTCGAGCCGGCCGGCGAGGTGACGGGCAACGACTCCATCCGCTCGGCCACCTCGATCCTGGACTACATCTTCCGCGAACTGGGGGTCTCGTACCTGGACCGCCAGGACCTCGCCAGCGCCGACCCGGACGCCCTGCACGCCGACGGCCTGGGCCGGGGCAAGGCCGACGAAGCCCTGTCCAGCGAGGAGGACGGCGAGCCCGAGCCAATGCCGGCCTCCCTGTTCATCTCCAAGGGATTCTCGCGCGGCGCGGCGGGGGACAATCTGGTGATCCTGCCCCTGGCCGGACGCGGTCGCGCGGCCCTGAAAGGCCCCGCTGGAGGCGCGGAGGCGCCGGACGTCTGCCCCGAATGCGGGGAGCTGGCGGTGGCGCGCAAGGGCTCGATGCTGGTCTGCCAAGCCTGCGGCGCGGGCGGGGACCGCTTCGGCAAGGGCGCCGACACAGGCGCATGACGTCTATCGGTAAGGGTTTGGCGCCAGGTTTGCCCGCATAAGGGCTGATCCGCGCTCCAACCCGAGGCTGAGCCGATATGAAACTCCCGAGCCTTGCGACCACGCTCACCCTTGCGCTGGCGCTCGCAACCCCCGCATCCGCCCAGAGCGCCGGCCAGATCGCCCGCGCCCGCGCCGGGGCCAGCTGCCCCGGCTGCAACCTGTTCCAGGCGGACTTCTCCAACGCCGTCCTGAAGGGCAAGAGCTACGCCGGCGCGCGGCTGCGCCAGGCGGACCTGTCGGCGGCGATCATGAACCGCTCGAACTTCGCCCGCACCGACATGCGCGACGTGAACGCCTATGGCGCCCTGTTCTCCGGGGCCAACTTCTCCGGCGCGAACCTGACCCACGCGAGCTTCGTGGGGACCTATCTGCAGGGGGCGAACTTCGCCGGCGCCACCCTGACGGGAACCAACTTCTCCGGCGCCGAGATGGACCGCGCCCGGGGACTGACGCAACGCCAGCTCGACGAAGCCTGCGGCGACGAGGCGACCCGCCTGCCGGGACGGTTGCACATCCGCGCCTGTAACTGAGCCACACCCCCAATTCGTCATGGCCGGGCTTGTCCCGGCCACCCATGCGCGGCGACCTTTCCGGAGAGGGCGGTGTGCATGGGTCCCCGGGACAAGCCCGGGGATGACGGTTTTGGATTAAGCGGCTGCTCTGCCTCATATTTTCGTGATTGATCCCTCGCGCGCGGGTACGCGCGGGCGCGGAGGGGCGCGCGGGTGCGCGGGCGGGCGCGGGTGCGCGCGTGAGGGCTCGGCGGGCGGGGTGGATAGATTTCGAGGGCTGGATCATGGCGACAGTGTGCGCCCGATTGCGCCGAGGGGGATAAGTCTGCCTCCATCCCCCCAACGCCGTCATGCTCGGCCTTGCGCCACGGCTGACGGTCTGGTTGCGCGGGGCTGGCCTCAGACTCCGGGATTCCCATAGCGGTTGCGACGCTGGCGATGACGCACGAGCCCAGCGCGGATTTCACCGGCTACTGGCAGCGAAGCGCAGCTTAGCGATTGTTTGAACGAAAGGCGCTTTTCGGCAGCCCGGATTGTCGAATGATCGACTGAAGCGTGTTGGGCTTCGGCTCATCGCTCAACCGATGGTAGGCGACCGTGACGCGGCGAACGTTGCCCCCGATGACGCCGCGAAACTGTCGATGGCTCGTGGCCTTTGGGGAATCCTCCTCAAAGCCATGGCGAGCAAGATTTCCACGATGCGTCGAAAGGTGCAGTTTAGGCGTGGCACATCAGGTCGAAGCCAGCATGGCGATATTCGTCTTGACGACGAAGGCCGAGGTGAAGGAACGCGTCCCAGATAATACGCATCCGCACCCACCATGGCGCGCGTCGAGACATCAACCGCCGGGCCTCTTTAGGCTCCTCTTGGAGCGCCGCGCGGACATAGGCTTCAACCGCTTCTTCCAGGGCTCGCGCCACGTCAGTGCGCGAACCGGCTTCAACGGCTATGTCCAGATCGATGCACATCGCTTCCCATCGATCTGCGCGCCCGCGCGCGTAACACCGAAGCACGCGATCTTTCATGGTCCGCTCCCGGCCCCCATCCGCAAATATGCCCTAGCAGTCCACCAGAGTCTCGGCAATGACCGCCAAGGCGCACCGTACGGCAGCGTACAGACGGAATGCCTAAGGACGAGTTGGGGCTGGTGGCTATCCTAGGGGAGGCGTCTTCAGGACGGATATCTCTACATCTATCCCCGTGCAGACACCCGCCACCGCTTCGACGCGTTCCGGTCCGCGACCACGCCACGTCGTTCCAGTCACCCCAGCTGTGTGGTCCGAACTCGACGGGCGGTGCGCAATCCGCTTGTCATCCCGGCCGCAGGCCCGCGTCAGCGGGCTGGAGAGCCGGGACCCAGTAGAGGTACGCACCGCCCCTGGGTCCCGGATAGCCGCTGCGCGGCTTCCGGGATGACATGTTTGTTCAGATGTCCTTGAAAATACGGAGGTTCTGCCCCGAACCCAATTGAGTACAGGCCCTGGGGTGACGGTCTGGTTGAGCGGGGGTAACATCGCGAACAAGATCAGCCGGGGGGATTCACCGCTGTCTTCTTCGTTCAATGTTTGAGCGCGATAGGGGCGCATACCGTGCGGCTGCACGAGGCGGATTGATCCTTCCCGCCACCTAAGCAGTTCTCGAGGCAGTTGTTAGAGACCTTCGTTCCGGTCAGACTTCTGTCGCCTGTATCACGAGGTTCTCAGAAGGCCGTAGATGGTTGCCATGCATGAAAGTACGACAACCAATATCGCCCCTACGGGCAACCAAGGGGGGATGCGAATGTGGCCATCGCTAGAGACGGCCTCACGGATATATGACGGGGCAAATATTACACTCGTCTTGGCGTTGGCATTCGGCGTTGTCGCCACGATCTTGATCGTCTGGATGGGCAACGTAAAAGAAGAGTACTTACGAGAACGTATCGCCAGTCTGGACCTAGCAAGAGTCAAGCTTGAAGTCCGAATTGCAGATCGAAAATTGACGCAAGTACAGCAAAATGAACTTACCAGGCGACTGACCGATCTCAAAGAACAACACGGGACGGTAATTGCCTCTCCATCAACTCCTGAAAGCGAATGGTTTGCACGAATCCTGACTGCGCCTCTCGTGGCGGCAGGATGGAAGATGGAGATATTGCCTGGGACTCCAACCGCAACCGTGTTGCAGCCAACGGGCGTCGTTATCCAATATGCCATTGATCCAGAGTTGCCGCTCCGCGAAGGCTCCAAAGAGGCAGAAGCGGCGGAGCGATTGGCGATCGCGCTCAATGAGCTCGGAATAGATGCTACTGCGGTTCCCGGGCTAATGAAGCCGCCGCAGACCATCGAGATTGTTATCAGCGCAAAGTAGCCCCGGCACCCCACTAGCGCGGCCATCGCCGCCAACGCGCTCACGGCCGGTCACTCCGGCCTCGCAGCGTCCGCCCGCCCACCCCCACCCTTACCGCGAATTAAGTAGCCTTTGGATACCTGGTGAGGCACACCCGGCGCACGGGGAGGCGCCGCGCGGGGCTCTGGAACGATACCGATATGGCGCGACTCCTCGGTTTTCTGGCGATCCTCTACGCCCTGGCGCTTGGCCCTGCCGGCCAAGCCCTGGCCGGGGATACGCGGGAGGTGCCGCGGGCGTATTCCTTTGGCGGGTCCTGTCCGGCCTGCAATTTCTCGGGCCGCAAGCTGGTCGGGGCGAATTTCGCGGGGAACTTCATCCGCGCCAATCTTTCCGGAACGGATATGCGCGGGGCGACCCTGCACTCGGCCAACTTCGCCGGGGCGAACTTCAGCCGAGCGGACCTGAGAAGCGTCAGCCTGTTCGTCGTGAATTTCGCCGGCGCGACCTTCAACGACGCCCGCCTGGACGGGATGACCGGCGGGGGGGCCAATTTCGCCGGGGCGCACATGCAGCGCGCGCGGCTGAGCTCGGCGGAGCTGAACGGCGCCAACTTCATCCGCGCGACCCTGGGCGGCGCGCGGTTCGACAGCGCGGAGATCAACGGCGCGGTGCTGGTCGGCGTCGACGCCCGGGGCGCCCATTTCGACGACGCGGACCTGAACGGCGCGCGGATGGCCGGCGGCCGGTTCCAGGGCGCCTCGTTCCGCGACGCCTCGATGGACGGGGCGGACCTGTCGGGCGGCCAGTTCGCCGGGGCCGATTTCAAGGACGCCAGCCTGGAGGGCGCGCGGCTGTTCGGCGCGGACCTTGCCGCCGCGTTGGGCCTTGAGCAGGAACAGCTCGACAGCGCCTGCGGCAGCCCCCGCACGCGCCTGCCGCCCGGCCTGGCGGCGCGCGGCTGCCGCGGCGGCTGGGCGTTCCGCTTCCACGTTCCGGCGCGGCCAACGCCGACGGCTCCGGCCATTCCGAAAACGCCCGCGACGCCGACCGCGCCCCGGCGGTAGGCGAGCCTCAGCGCTTCAGCGTCGGCGCCAGGCGGATGTGCAGCTCATTGAGCTGCTTGTCCGACACGTCGGACGGGGCGTTCATCATCAGATCCTGCCCCTGCTGGTTCAGGGGGAAGGCGATCACCTCGCGGATGGCGGTCTGGCCGGCCAGCAGCATGACGATGCGGTCGATCCCCGGGGCCATGCCTCCGTGCGGCGGGGCGCCATAGCGGAAGGCGTTCAACATGCCGCCGAACTCGCGCTCCACCACCGCCGCGTCGTAGCCGGCGATCTCGAAGGCCTTGAGCATGATCTCGGGCTTGTGGTTCCGGATCGCGCCCGAGCACAGCTCGTGGCCGTTGCAGACGATGTCGTACTGATAGGCCAGGATATCGAGCGGATCGCGGGTGTTCAGGGCCTCCAGCTCGCCCTGGGGCATGGAGAACGGGTTGTGCGAGAAGTCCACGTGGTTGGACTCCTCGTTGAACTCGTACATCGGAAAATCGACGATCCAGCAGAAGTCGAATCGGTCCTCGGCGATGAGGCCCAGGTCGGCGCCGACCTTGGTGCGGGCCAGGCCCGCGAACTTGTAGAAGACCTTCGGATCGCCCGCGACGAAGAAGGCCGCGTCGCCCGCGCCTATGGCCAGCTGGGCGGCGATGGCGGCGGTGCGCTCGGGGCCCAGGTTCTTGGCGATCGGGCCGGCCCAGCCGCCCTGGTCCTCGCTCCAGAACAGGTAACCCAGGCCTGGCTGCCCCTCGCCCTGCGCCCAGCTGTTCATGCGGTCGCAGAAGGCTCTGGAGCCGCCCTTGGGCGCCGGAATGGCCCAGATGGCGTTCTTCGGATCTTCCAGGATGCGCGCGAACAGGCCGAAGCCGCCGCCGCGGAAGGGCTCGGAGACGTCCTGCATGACGAGCGGATTGCGCAGGTCGGGCTTGTCCGTGCCGTACTTGGCGATGGCTTCGCGATAGGGGACGCGCGGGAACGGCAGGGGCGTGACCGCCTTGCCCTCGGCGAACTCCTCGAACACGCCGTGCAGCACCGGCTCCATGGCCGCGAACACGTCGTCCTGGGTAACGAAGCTCATCTCCACGTCGAGCTGGTAGAACTCCAGCGAGCGGTCGGCGCGCAGGTCCTCGTCGCGGAAGCAGGGGGCGATCTGGAAATACTTGTCGAAACCGGAAACCATTAGCAATTGCTTGAACTGCTGCGGCGCCTGGGGAAGGGCGTAGAACTTGCCCGGATGCAGCCGCGACGGCGCCAGGAAGTCGCGCGCGCCCTCGGGGCTGGAGGCCGTCAGGATCGGGGTCTGGAACTCGATGAAGTCCTGCTCGATCATCCGCCGGCGGATCGAGGCGATGACCCTGGAGCGCAGCACGATGTTGCGGTGGAGCGTCTCGCGCCGCAGGTCGAGGTAGCGGTGCTTGAGGCGCAGATCCTCCGGATAGTCCGGCTCGCCGAACACCGGCAGGGGCAGCTCGGCGGCCTCGGACAGCATGGCAAGCGCCGCGACGCGCACCTCGACGGCGCCGGTCGGCAGGTCGGGATTGATGGTGTCGCCGGTGCGGGCGACCACCTCGCCGTCGACGCGGATGACACTCTCGGCGCGGGCCTTCTCGGCGGCGGAGAAGGCCGGGCTCTCGGGATTGAACACCAGCTGGGTGAGGCCGTAGTGGTCGCGCAAATCGATGAACAGCAGGCCGCCGTGGTCGCGCTTCCTATGGATCCAGCCGGACAGGCGCACGGCCTTGCCGGCGTCCGGCGCGCGCAGCTCGCCGCAGGTGTGGGTGCGATAGGCATGCATGTCTTAAGCGCCCGCGATCCTTGGGATTCGAAAGGCCGCGAAGGGCGCATGAGGGCGCCGCGAAGTCAAGGCGGGGGCGTCCAGGATAGAGTCCTGAACGCCCCGCACCGTTCTTGCTCAATGTTACGCTTGGCCAGTAATGAAAGCCTCCGCATGGTCGAGAGCCTGACGGGCTTTGGTCAGCGCTTGCATCAGCGTCGCTGTTTCACGGCCGCTGAGATATGGACCTGGCGGAGGAAGCAGGTCCGGAGCGGCGGCCACCACGTAGTCGAACCGCACACCGGAAGCGATTTCCCCGATTCGGCCGCCGTTTACCCCGAACCAAGCTGCGATGTCGTGTTGGCGGTCGCCGCGTGCGAGCATGCCCTTCACGATCGCCGCATCTGCTTCGTCGAGGGTCACACCACTGGGCTGAGCGCGATGTTTCATGTTGCGCACCCCTCACGCCGCCGCCGCCGAGCGCTTGAGCAACTCGGTTTCGAAGGCATCCAGGACCAGGTCGTAGGACCCCTCGTTCTTACCGATCTTCTGAGGATCGGCCCGGAAGGCGTCCATGATGACGCGATATTTCTTCACGATAGATTGGAAGCACTCGTCCAAGAATAGGTTAGGCTCGATGCGCCAGCGCAGGCTGCCGTCCGGACCACGCTCGATCAGACTTTTCAACCCGTAGACCAGCGGCATGATGAGACCATCCGGATAGCTGTAGCTGACTGGTCCATTAGTGAAGTGGGTGACCGGCTTCGTTCGCAGATCCTTGGCCTGTTTTACGACCGTTAGACCGCCGAACCGGCCGGTGCCGTCGTTGTACGCGTCGGGAAACATCCGGTAGATGCGGTCGTAGAGGACGGGGATCTCGGCGGCCAACGCCAGGGCGCTGCCAACCTGGGTGTTGTGCAGCTCGTGCCGGTATTCGCCGCCAGTCTGTTTGGACACCGCCGGGCTACCCATGAGCCGATCGAATAATTTCACGCACTCGCCCTTATTGCGATACAAATTCTGGGGCGCAGGCGCCTCAACTTGCCGCCCTTCGTCGTCCTTTGGCAGTTCGACCAGAGAAAGCGGAATCCAGGCCAGTGCGATCAGGTCACGCACCTTGATATCGCCGCCATCGTTGGTCTTCCACTCGACACGTTCGGCGATCTCGGGCGGCAGGAACTTTCGGAACTCCTCATAGAAGCCCTTCTGGTTCGCCTTGGTTTCAAGCTTGAGCTCGACGTTGTTGTTTCGAGCGGCGCAGATGTCGAGCAGCGAGCTGGAGAACTCGTTCGTGACCGCGGGATCCTCCAGGTCGGAGGGCACTAGGATCTCCAGGGGCACCAGGAAGTCGAGCGGTCCTTCTCCGGCATCTTCGGAGGTGGATTCGCGCAGCGTCTTCACCAGATCCCGGTTCTTTTCCCAGGAGGCCTTGAAATCTGGCCAACGAGCAAGCCGCAGCCTCTCGTTACCGGTGGCGAGACGCAGGATGTGCGTGCCGATGCCCAGCATGTTGTGCCCACCGTCAAGGATGCCCTCGATACGGAGGTTCTCGAAGGTCAGTTCGTAGCGATTGCGCTCAAGCTTTTCGTAATTGGACGCGCCGACCAGCACGCCCTTTGTCTTGAACGGAAAGGTGTCGGGAGTCTCGACGATGCTTTCGATGATAGCATCTGTGACCGGCCCCGCCTTGGCGGAACGTGGGTTGGCCTCCAAGTCAGCGGCGTCGAAGAGGGTCAGCATATTGCGGGCTTTGACAAAGCCCACGATGCGGCGAACCGGGCCTTCTACCTGCTCAGCGACCTGGCCTTGATCAAAACGGACAAGGATACGATCGGGATTCATACGGGGTCTCCTTAGAGTAAGGAGAACCGTTCCAGAGTGATCCCGCAGTTGGGCGCGCTCGCCCGACACCCGATACGTTCCGAGCCTCCGGCCCGCCTCGTCTTCGGTCGCCGCTATCCAGCAGCAGGATCTCGCCAGAACCGCTCTCGGGTTCTTTTCCAGCTTCCATCCGGAAGCGACCGTGAGACTGATCGCTCAGCTTCAGCGTGTCAATAGCTGAGCAATACGCCGGTGCCCGGTCACCGCGCTCATGCAGCAAGCCAAGGCGTGGGCGGGCGGCGCTTCTTAGCCCGTCGGGCAAAGGAAAGTTTCCGTCGCGCTACTCTGGCCCCCCTACGCCGCATACGACGCCCCGCGCATGGCCGATTGGGGCTGGCGCAGCGGCAGGGCGAAGCCGACCGTGGTGCCGACGCCGGGCTGGCTCTCGATCTCCAGCTCGCCGCCGTGCATCTGCAGCAGGGACTTGGTCAGGGCCAGGCCCAGGCCCGTGCCCTGCTGGCTCTTGGAAAGCTGGCTCTCGATCTGCTCGAAGGGTTTGGCGAGGCGCTGGATGTCTTCGGCCGAGATGCCGATGCCGGTGTCCTTGACCCACAGCTTCACCCGTTCGCCCTGGCCGCCGATCTCCAGGCGCGAGCCCACCGTCACCTTGCCGCCGCGCGGGGTGAACTTCACGGCGTTGGAGACCAGGTTCAGCAGCACTTGCTTTAAGGCACGGTAGTCGGCGTCCATCTCCGGCATCGGCGGGGTCTCCGCCACCAGTTCCACACCGGCGGCCTCGGCGCGGTTGCGCATCAGGCGCACGGCGTCCTCCACCACCTCCTCCAGGCGCACGGGCTCGAACTTCAGGTTCAGCTTGCCGGCCTCGATCTTGGCCATGTCGAGGACGTCGTTGATCAGGGCGAGCAGGTGCTGGCCCGAGGAGAGGATGTCCTGGGCGTATTCGGCGTAGCGCTTGTCGCCCAGCGGGCCGTACAGCTGCTGCACCATGATGTCCGAGAAGCCGTTGATGGCGTTCAGCGGGGTTCTGAGCTCGTGGCTCATATTGGCCAGGAACTCGCTCTTGGCATGGTTGGCGGTCTCGGCTCGGATCTTCTCGGCCTCGTACTTGCGGGCGAGCTCCGCGAGCTCGTCCTGGCTTTGCTGAAGTCCGGTTACGGCGGCCTGGAGCTGCTCCTCGTTCTTCCTGCGGACCTCTTCCTGCTGCTTGATGGCGGTGATGTCGGCGGCGGTGAACACCAGGCCGCCTTCGGCCGTGCGCCGCTCGGAGATCTGCAGCCAGCGGCCGTCGTTCAGCTCGGCCTCCATCACGCCATTCACGCCGGTGGGCAGCTCCTGCTTGACGGCGAGCTGGACGAAGCGGGCGATGTTTTCGCGCGAGGCGCCGGGCTTGAGGATACGCGGCTCCAGCGAGAAGAACTCGCGGTAGTTCTTGTTGCACATCAGCAGGCGCCCGAGCCGGTCCCACACGGCGAAGGCTTCGGAGACGTTGTCGATGGCGTCGCGCAGGCGGTTCTCGGCGGCCTGGGCGCGGGCCTGGGCCAGGCGCTCGTCGGTGACGTCGAGCATCACCCCGATGATCCGGGCGAAGCCGCCGCCGGCGGGTTCGATCCCCTGGCCGCGCGCGTCGATCCAGGCCGTGCGGCCGGCGCGGTCGGGCACGCGGAAGGATACGTCGAAGGCGCCGTAGAGGCGCGCCGCCTCCAGCGCCTGGCGCACCCGCTCGCGATGGTCGGGCGCGACCCGGCTCAGCACCTCGGCGCTGTCCACCACGCCGCCGCCGCCCCAGCCCAGGATCGCGCCGGTGACGTCGGACATGAACACCTTGTCGGCCTTCAGGTCCCACTCCCAGATGCCGCAACGCGCCGCCTCCACCGCCAGGCGGAAGCGCTGCTCGGTGGAGATGAACGCCTTCCGCGCCGCCCGCGCCTGACGGTTCTGAACCATCACCAGCAGCGCCAGCAGCACGCCGATGAGCAGGGGGCCGAAGGTGGTGATCAAATCCACCGGCAGGCGCCCGAGCGGCAGGCTTCCCAGAGGCAGGCCCCCGAACGGCAGGCGCAGGATCGACGGCAAGCCCGGCGCGAGGCCCTGACGCCCAGCCACGGCCACGACGCCGCCCTCCCCCGCCGTCCGCACCGCGAGCCTGACCGGCGAGCCGTCCGGCAGCCTGCCCGCCGCCTCGCCCCGCGACACGTCCGCCGGAGAGATCGCCAGGGCCTCGTTCAGGGTCGACGCCTGGTCGGCGCCGCCCGGCCCCCGGACGGCCAGCAGCCGGCCCTCGGGCGTCGCCAGGGCGACCAGCCCCCCCTCCTTGGGCAACAGGGCGGCGGGATCGAGCGCGGCGAGGATCTCCGCCGGCCCCTTTGGCCCGGCGACCGGCACGGCGGCGTAGAGCCAGGGCGCCGCCCCTTCGTAGGGCGCGCCGATCCAATAGCGGCCGCCTGCCGCCCGCGCGGCTTTGGCGGCCTTTGTCCACGCCGCGCCCTTGGCCGAGCCACGCACCGCGTACACCTCGGACCCGTCGGCCACGGCCACCGCCAGCGCCGTCCCGCCAGCGGCGTTCATCGCCAGCTCGGCGGCGTCCAGGGGGCTGGAGGGCGACTTTGCAGCCGCCGCCGCGCCCGCGGCCAGGGCGGCGCGGGCGGAGGCGAAGGCGGTGTCAGCGCGGGCGGCGGCCAGATCGGCGCCGCGGGCCAGCTCCACACCCGCCTTGTCCGAATCCTGGGGACGCACCACGAACTGGCGCGCGGCGAAGGCGGTGTAGAGGCCGATCAACAGCAGGGCGAGCAACACCGCCACGCGTACACGGCCGCTCGCCCCCGCGCGCAGGGCGCGAGCGGTTCCCGCGAACCCGGCGTCGGCGGCCGGTTCGTCGTCCATGCCCCGCTTGCGACGCGCCAAGCTCTCCAGCTCCCCTGGGCGATTCCTCAGATCAGGGAGCTTACGCGCCGCCTCCCCTTCGCCAAAGCCGATTAGCCAGCTTCAGGCCAGGGCCCGGGTGGCGAGCTCAAAGACGTTCTTGGACAAGCCCTCGGCGCCGGCGATCCGTTCGACCTCGGCCTTCATCAGGGCGCCCAGCTCGGGCTTGAAGCGCCGGAATCCGCCCAGGGGTTCGAACAGCCGCGCGGCGACCATGGGATTGAACTTGTCGGTGGCCAGGACCTGGTCGGCCAGGAAGCGGTAGCCGGCGCCGGACGGGTCGTGGAACACCGCAGGATTGAGCTGGCTGAAGGTGGCGACGAGCGCCCTCAGGCGATTGGGCGTCTTGGCGTCGAAGGCCGGGTGGGCGGTCAGGCCGATCACCCGACCCAGGGTCTCGGCTCCGGGCGCGCGGGCCTGGAGGGCGAACCACTTGTCCACCACCAGAGGCTCGTGCTTCCAGCGGGCGTAGAAGGCTTCCAGGCCCGCCTCGAACGGCGCGCCGCCGATCAGCATCAGCGCGCCCAGCCCGGCCATGGCGTCGGTCATGTTGGAGGCGGTCTCGAAGTGGCGCTGGGCGCGGGCCGCGATCTGCGGCGTCGGATCGGCCGTCAGGAGCTGCAGGGCCGCGTTGGCCCGGGACCTGAGGCCAGCGCTGGCGGCGTCCGGCGAGAAGGCGCCGCCGGGGGCGTGGGCGTCGTGCAGCCGCTCCAGCTCGCCGCGCAGCGTCCGCGCCAGTCGCGCGCGCAGGGCCTCGCGGGCCGCGTGGAGGGCGGCGGGGTCCGCGCCCGGGGCCATGGCCACCGCAAGGTCGGGCTCCTCCGGCAAATCGAGCAGCAGGGCGGTGAACGCCGGCTCGGCGGACTGGTCGGCAACGGCGCGGGCCATGGCCTCGGCAAAGCGCGCCTCGCCGGCCTCGTCGGCTTGGCCCCGGGCGCGGGCCAGGATCAGCGCCTCGGCCAGGCCCTGGCCCGCCTCCCAGCGGTTGAATAGGTCCGGGTCGGCGGCCAGCAGGACGTAGCGGTCGGCGTCCGGCGCGTCGGTCTTAAGGTTCACGGGCGCCGAGAAGCCGCGCAGGGCCGAGAGCACCGGCCGGCGCGCCACACCCTCCAGCCGCACCTTCATCGCCGCCGTGTCGAGCACGATCGTCGCGTCCTGGGCCTCGGCCGCGCCGGGCGCGCGGAAGCTCTGAGGCCGGCCCTCCTCGTCCAGCAGGCCCAGGGCGACCGGGATCGGCACGGGCGTCTTGGTCGGCTGACCGGGGGTGGGCGCGGTCTCCTGGCTGATCTCAAGATCGAGCGCCTGGGCGGCCTCGTCATAATGAGTCCGTATACGGATCGTCGGCGTTCCAGCTTGCTCGTACCAGGTGAAGAAGTTGGAGAGATCGCGGCCTGACGCCTCGGCGAAGCAGGCGACGAAGGCCTCCACCGTGGTCGCATGTCCGTCCCAGCGCTCGAAATAGAGGTCCATGCCCTGGCGGAACGCTTCGGCCCCGATCAAGGTCTTCAGCATACGGATGACCTCCGAGCCCTTTTCGTAAATCGTTGCCGTGTAGAAGTTATCGATCTTCATATAGCTCGACGGCCGCACCGGATGGGCCATGGGGCCGGCGTCCTCGGCGAACTGGCGGGCGCGCAGAGCCTTGACGTCCTTGATGCGCTGGACGGCGTGGCCGCGCATGTCCTGCGAGAAGCTCTGATCACGGAAGACCGTCAGCCCTTCCTTCAGGCAAAGCTGAAACCAGTCGCGGCAGGTGATGCGGTCGCCGGTCCAGTTGTGGAAGTACTCGTGGGCGATGACCCCCTCGATGCGCTCGTAGTTGGCGTCGGTGGCGGTGTCCGCGTCGGCCAGCAGCAGGGAGGAGTTGAAGACGTTCAGCCCCTTGTTCTCCATCGCGCCGAAATTGAAGTCGCGCACGGCGACGATCATGAACAGGTCGAGGTCGTATTCCCGTCCGAACGCCTCCTCGTCCCACGTCATCGAGCGCTTCAGGGCACCCATGGCGTACTCGGCGCGGGCCGCCTGGCCGGGGTCCACATAGATGCGAAGCTGCACCATGCGGCCGGTCATGGTGACGAAGCTGCCCTCCAGCACGTCCAGCTCGCCGGCCACCATGGCGAACAGGTAGCAGGGCTTGGGGAAGGGATCGTTCCAGACGGCATAGTGCCGCCCCTCCGGCAGGTCGCCGGTCTCCATCAGATTGCCGTTGGAGAGCAGGCGCGGGAACGCCGCCTTGTCGGCCGCCATCTTCACCGTGAAGCGCGACAGCACGTCGGGCCGGTCGGGCCAGTAGGTGATCTTGCGAAAGCCCTCCGCCTCACACTGGGTGCAGAAGCGGCCGCCGGACATGTAGAGGCCCTCCAGATAGGTGTTGGCCTGGGGGTCGATCTGGACCTCGGTCTCCAGCACGAAGGCGTCCGGCACGCCTGGAATCGTCAGGGTCTCGGGGGTGAGCGTGTAGCCCGCGGGGGCCAGGGCCTCGCCGTCCAGCGTCACGCAGACCAGCTTCAGCCGCACCCCGTCCAGCACCAGGGGCGCGTCCGCCGCGCCGGTCCGCCGGACCTGGAGCCTCGCCTTCACGCGCGTGGCGGAGGGCCGAAGGTCGAAGTCCAGATCCACCCGGTCGATGGCGAAGGCGGGGGCGGTGTAGTCGGCCAGCCGCACGGGCTGGGGCGTGTCTGTGCGCATGGGGGGCTCGCTTGAGAAGGCTTGTCCCCTAGATGGCGCCGGGCGCGCGCGATGCAAAGGGGATTGGGGGGCGTGGGCGCTAGCGCGGGCGGTTTGACGGGTTTATGGGTCGGATCATGGATATCTATGACTATCTGATCCTGGCGGCGCTCGCCGCCGTGGTGATCACGCTGGGCTTCGGGCTTTACGCCCTGTTCCGCGGCGGGGAGTTCGGCCGGTCCTATTCCAACAAGCTGATGCGCCTGCGCGTGCTGCTGCAGTTCATCGCCGTGGTGATCATCGTCGCCGCCTTCTACGCCCACAGACACTAGGCCGGAGCCCGCGATGGTCCGGCTGACCCGCATCTACACCCGCACTGGAGACGCCGGAGACACGTCGCTCACCACCGGCGCGCGGGTGAGCAAGGCGGACCTGAGGGTCGAGGCCTATGGAGCGGTGGACGAGACCAACGCCTGCCTGGGCCTGGCGCGGTTGCACACAGGCGATGATGCGTTGCTCGACGCCATGCTGGCGCGGGCGCAGAATGACCTGTTCGACCTCGGCGCCGACCTCTCCACCCCAGCGAGCGGCGTGGACGCCGGCGTCACGGCCCTGCGGATCGTGGACAGCCAGGTGACGCGGCTGGAGGCCGACATCGACCGTCTGAACGGCGAGCTAGCGCCCCTGAACTCCTTCGTCCTTCCCGGCGGAAGCCCGGCGGCGGCGGCGCTGCATCTGGCGCGGACGGTATGCCGGCGGGCGGAGCGGATCGCCGTGGCCCTGGCGGCGCGGGATGGCGAGGAGGTGTCCCCGCCGGCGCTGAAGTACCTGAACCGGCTGTCCGACCTGCTGTTCGTGGCCTCGCGCTGGGCCAACGCCAAGGGCGCGGACGACGTGCTGTGGCGGCCCGGCGGGGAGCGGTAGACGAACGTCTGTCCCCTCTCCCCTTGCGGGAGAGGGTGGCCCCGAAGGGGTCGGGTGAGGGGTCGAGCCGTCCTCTCCGCCTATGACCGTCCCGACGCCGCCAAGATGGCGGACAGCACGCGCCAGGGTGGCGCGACCCCTCATCCGTCGGCTTCGCCGACACCTTCTCCCGCAAGGGGAGAAGGATCGCTTAGCCCGCCGCCCGCACGATGGGCAGGAAGTCGGCGCACTTCAGCGAGGCGCCGCCGACCAGGGCGCCGCCGACTTCGCGGGCCTTGAGGATTTCGTCGGCGTTCGAGGGCTTGACCGAGCCGCCGTAGAGGATCGGGGCGGCGCGGCCGGCCTCGCCGAGCGTGCGGGCCAGAACCTCGCGGATGGCGGCGTGGACCTCCTCGATCTGGTCGAGGGTGGGGGTCAGGCCCGTGCCGATCGCCCAGACGGGCTCATAGGCCACCGAGAACGCCGTGCCGGCGAGCGCGGAGGGCAAGGAGCCCTCGGTCTGGCGGCGGACGATGTCGAGGGTCTTGCCCGCCTCGCGCTCGGCCAGGGTCTCGCCCACGCAGACGATGGGCTCCAGCCCCGCGCGCAGGGCCGCGCCGACCTTGGCGGCCACGTCCGCGTCGGACTCCCCGCGCATGGCCCGCCGCTCGGAGTGGCCGAGGATCACCAGCGCAGCGCCGGCGTCGGCCAGCATCTCGGCGGAAATCTCGCCGGTGAAGGCGCCGGAGACCTCCACGTGGCAGTCCTGGCCGCCGGTCAGCACCGCCGAGCCGGCCAGCGCCTGGGCCATGTCGCGCACCAGGGTGGCCGGCGGGCACAGCGCCACGCGGGCCGAAGAGGGCTCGGCCGCGAGCGCCTGCGCCAGGGCGCGCGCCTCGGCAAGCGAGGCCTCAAGGCCGTGCATCTTCCAATTGCCCGCGATCAGGGGGCGAACATTCGTGCTCATCGGCGAAGTGATTAGGGCGCCGGACCGGCCTCGCCAAGCTGAAGACGCCAAGGCTCGCCTTGCCGGAAGGCGAGAGGGTCAACTATACCGACGCGCCGGCCCTCCACGCCCTTGCCGCCGCCAGGAGCTTTCCCGCCATGATGGCCTTCTTCAGAGCCTTGGTGAAATCATGGGTCGCGCGCGTGCTGCTCGGCCTGTTGATCGTCAGCTTCGCGGTCTGGGGCGTGCAGGACGCCTTCCATGGCCGGATCAGCGATTCGGTGGTGACGGCGGGCCAGCGCACAGTCTCCTCGGCGGAGTTCAAGCGCATCTTCGACGCCCAGGTGCGCAACGCCCAGAAGCAGTCGGGCCAGGCGCTCACCGCCCAGGACGCCGTCAACGCGGGGCTGGACCGGCGGCTCTTGGCCGATCTGGCCGACTCCGAGGCTGTCGCCGAAGTGATCCGCCGCTCGGGCGTGGGACCGTCGAACGCGCTGCTGGTGGCCGAGCTTCGCAAGATTCCGGCCTTCTTCAATCAGATCTCCGGCGCCTTCGACGACCAGGCCTATCAGGCGGTGCTCGCCGAGAACCAGCTCACCCCGACCGACTTCGAGAAAGGCCTGCGCGACCAGCTCGCCGAAGACCACTTCTCCAACGGCATGGTGGCGGGCTTCCGCACGCCGCGCACCTATGCGGCCCTGCTGGCCTCCGTGGACCAGGAGCGGCGCGCGCTCTCCTACTTCGTCCTTGACGCGCGCAAGGCGCCCACGCCGGCCGCGCCCACCGACGCCGAGCTCACCAAGTTCATGAAGGACAACGACGCGCGCCTGCGCCGGCCCGAGTTCCGGGCGATCAGTCTGGTCCGCTTCAGCGCGCAGGCCCTGGCCCAGACGATGCCAGCCGATCCGGCGGAGGTGAAGAAGCGGTTCGACTACGCCAAGGACAGGCTGTCCACGCCCGAGAAGCGCGCCTTCGTCCAGATTCCAGTGAAGACCCAGGCCCAGGCCCAGGCGGTCGCCCAGCGGCTGGGCCGCGGCGAGGATCCGGCCGCGGTCGCCACGTCCGTCGGCGTGAAGCCGATCGTCTACGCGGACACCGCCAAGGGGGGCGTCGCGGACGCCAAGGTCGCGGACGCGGCCTTCGCGCTCAAGGCGGGCGAGGTCAGCGGCCCCGTGCAGGGCGAGTTCGGCCTGGCCGTGGTCAAGGTCTCCAAGATCACCCCGCCGCACCAGGCCACCCTGGAGGAGGTCCGGCCGCAGATCGAGCCCGACGTCAAGCTCGAGGCCGCCCAGGAGAAGGTCTACGATCAGGTCCAGAAGTACGACGACGCCCACTCCGCCGGCGCTCCGCTGGTTCAGGCGGCCAGGACCGCCGGCGTGCAGGTCTATCTCCTCGGCCCGATGACGGCCGACGGGCGGTTGATGGCGACCGGCCAGCCCGTGACGGGCCTGAACAAGCAGATGCTGGATAAGGTCTTCGCCATGACCGAAGGCGAAGAGACCGACGTCATCGACCTCGGCAAGGGCGAGTATTACGCCA
>Ga0299912_10001798_pt1 | contig 17344 bp, 14 predicted proteins | sample RVTome_2_FD_207667 | JGI IMG/M metagenome (GOLD analysis project Ga0299912, IMG submission 207667) | Soil microbial communities from uranium-contaminated site in the Upper Colorado River Basin, Wyoming, United States - RVT95D214 (version 2) ... | reverse complement strand
CTTTTCGTCCAGTGCAATGATTTCACCGTCGAGAACCACCTCCGAAGCTGGCTGGCGGCTCAGCTCAGGCACCAGCGCCGCGTACTGCTGCGTCACGTCTATGCCTCTTCTGGACAGCAGCCTGACCTGACCGTTTTGAATATGTGCCATGGTCCGGTAGCCGTCCAGCTTGGGCTCGAATATCCAGACGGGCTTAGAGAACGGAGCCTCCGCCAGGCGCGCCAGCATGGGGTGTACAACAGAAGGAAATCGTGTCGGCTGCGCCCCGGGTAAATTTCCAGGATTGAGCGACGACGGCGGCGCATCCTCAGTCTCCTCTGCAGCCTTGACCTGTTCCACGGTGCGGCCCGACAGCACCGAGCGCTCTTCTTTCAATATATCGACATCGGCACGTGCATAATCGTCCTTATGCTTCATCAGCAGCCAGCTATTTTCAGCCTGGCGTGTCTTCACCAGCGTCCACGAGCCTTTCAGCTTATGTCCCCGCAGGAAGAAGGATAGCTTACCCTTCGCCAGCCCCTGCCTCATTTCAGCCCCGGCACCAGCGCGGTCGGTAAACAGGAACTTGCCGCCTTCATCAGGAGAGTAGGTGCCGGTATCCCAGACGATGACCTCGCCGGCGCCGTACTCGCCCTTTGGAATCACGCCCTCGAAGCCGGCGTAGTCGATGGGGTGGTCTTCAACCATCACCGCCAGCCGCTTTGTTGCCGGGTCGAGCGAAGGTCCCTTGGGCACCGACCACGACTTGAGCACGCCGTCGACTTCCAGCCTTAAGTCGTAATGCAGTGCGCGGGCGCGGTGTTTCTGGACGACAAAAATCAGCGACCCTTGGCCTTTTGGTACTTGTGCCTTTGGCTCGGGTGTCAGCCTAAAATGGCGCTTCTCGCCGTATTCTTCCAGCTTCCGGCCCATATCTATATCGACGCGGGTAGATTGGAGCATCTGCTCCAATCAGTCTGAATATCTCTGTAATCTAGAATCAATCCCCGTAATCTAATATTACTTTTAACTTTTTACTTGAACTTTTGGTTTTTGGTCTTTAACTTTTAACTTATTAAATTTCCGCTCATTCTGAGCCTAACATTTCCGTTCATCCTGAGCTTGTCGAAGAATGTACAAATGGCGAACCTCTCCCTTTCGTAAAGGGAGATTGAGAGGGATTTTACCTTTTGACTTTTACCTGCTCGACACTAGCGCGGAGCGCCGCCATCAAATCAGCCATCTCCACCTTAGCCACCGAGGGCACGACAATTTTCTCACCCTTAACCTTAGCCTCCACCAGCTTCTTCAGCGCCTCCTGATATTCATCCTGGTACTCTCCCGGCTTAAAGCTCTTAGCCATGGCTTTGATTAACGAGATTGCCATATCCATCTCCGCCGCGGTGGTTTTAGTTTCCCCCGGCGTGAACTCCTCTTGTGGCAGAATTTCGTTTGCATAGTGAATGGTATGCAGCGCCATGATGTTGTCCAGCGGTCTTAAGCAGCCCAGATGCTCGCGGTGCTGAAATACGACCTTAGCGATGCCGACCTTCCCCGTTTTCTCCAGTGCCTGGCGCAGCAATTGAAACGGCTTAACGCCCAGCTCCTCCGGCTCGATATAATGGCTGCCGTAGTAGTAGACGGGGTCGATTTCCTTACTGTCTATGAAACATTGAATATCGATGGCGTGCGAGGTCTTAATCGGCACCTTCTCGAAATCGCTTTCGTCGAGGACGACATACTGGTCTTTAGAGACCTCGTAGCCGCGCACCGTATCTTTTAGGCCGAAGTACTCGCTGTCGACATCGCAGTGCAGTACCTGCTTCGGTCGTGTCAGGCACTTCTTATGCAGCAGATGAAAGCTCAACGGCCTGGTTTCGGTCGCCACGTACATCTTGACCGGTATAGCCACCAGCCCGAAGCTGATAGCACCTTTCCAGAACGATTTTGCCATGTCTCACCTCCTGTGACGTTAAGGTCTTCCTAAGAAATAAGATAGCATACCAGCTTGCCAATAGCCATACTTAATCTGCAATAAAACTGATGGTGTTTAGCGGTAGACGTCTCGTCGGTGACCCACAGCAATTATAGTGACAGTGCTATCACTATCGCTGATGGTGTACAAGATTCGGTAGTTGCCAATCCTGAGGCGATACTCGTCACGGGCGCTGAGCTTCTTTGCGCCTTTGGGTCTGGGAATGTTTTCAAGAGAAAGAATTCTTCTGCTGATGCGGCTATGTATTGCCGGGGGGAGTTTATCCATCTCCTTCTCAGCAGAATGGAGGATCCGGATTTCATATTTCACCCTTTCAGGAGCCTCACCTTTTAGTCTCTGCTATGTACTCCCTAAAAGGTCGTGATGGTTCGCCCTGGCGCTGGTAGATGGTTATCAAATCGAGGATATCTTCCCTTAGACCCGGGTCTTCCAACAGACGCGCAATAACAGCCTCCCTCTCCGTCTTGGAAAGAGACTGAAGAGCCATCAAATAAATCTCAGCCCTGGATTCAACAGCCTTCATGTAGCCACCTATCATTCATCATAACACAACAACGATAAAAATTCCTATCCACTCTACACATGACTCAGTTACGTTATTTTTATTCAGTGTCCGTGTCCTTTACAATACTAAAGCTATAATATATATGATTGTCTATTTGGATGAGGGAGTAGTTATTACCGGATAATATTAGCTGGCACCATCCTGGCGGTATACTCCGCGAAGTCAGCTCAAAAGCGCTATCCGATGCCGACCTTCCCTGTTTTCTCCAGCGCCTGGCGCAGCAGTTGAAATGGCTTGACGCCCAGCTCCTCAGGCCCGATGTAGTGGCTGCCGTAGTAGTAGACGGGGTCGATTTCCTTACTGTCTATGAAACATTGAATATCGATGGCGTGCGAGGTCTTAATCGGCACCTTCTCGAAATCGCTTTCGTCGAGGACGACATACTGGTCTTTAGAGACCTCGTAGCCGCGCACCGTATCTTTTAGGCCGAAGTACTCGCTGTCGACATCGCAGTGCAGTACCTGCTTAGGTCGTGTCAGGCACTTCTTATGCAGCAGATGAAAGCTCAATGGCCTGGTTTCGGTCGCCACGCACATCTTGACCGGTATAGCCACCAGTCCGAAGCTGATAACACCTTTCCAGAACGATTTTGCCATGGCTCACCTCCTGTGACGCTAAGGTTTCCTTAAGAAATAAGATATCACACAAACCCGTCAATAGCCATATTTATTTGCATGATTTCTCGGCTGCAAGACTGCCCTGATTGTATATATATATGGTGGTTAATGGGGGTTGGGGAACCGCCTAATTAGCTAACCTAAATTTCGTTCAAACATTTGCTCACTATTGATTTGGCAACCTGTATCTCTGATTTTGATGCTCCATGGAAGTGAATTTCCATTTGATACTTCGGCCATTTGCCGGTTTTTTCCCTGATAAAATACACAAGTTCCGCTTCTATCGCTTCCACATCCATACTTCTGTCAGGAAAACTCCAGACCAGTAACTCTACTATACCCAAGTCCTTCCATTTATATCCGTGATAACCGTGCTTACCTTGTGCGGAGAAACCGTATTTTAGACGTTTTCTGATATCCTGGCTGGTAATCCCAACATAATAAATTACGTTACCTTGTTTCACAACGTACAATTTGGGTAATTTGTCTGATATATCCGGGTATGCAAATCCTTTTCTGCGCTCGCCATTCGCTTCAATACATTTGAATTTGGAATCAGCTATTTGAATTCGGTACTTATTATAACTGTTTGCTTCCATATTATTTATGTGAACCCTCCACCACCACAATCTCTTCCGGCGTTAATTCATACAAATCATACACCATCTGGTCGATTTGGCGTTCGTATTCTTTTACCTTGGCTTGCTTGGTCGGATTGATGAGGTAGTCTTCGTCTTTGGTGATGGCCAGGATTTGGTTGACGAGTCTAATAAATGGTTCTTGTGCAGCAGTAGAGATGTTCTTAATAGGAAGATGCTTCAGATCAGAAATGTGAACTTGTGGAAGTACCTTCCCAGTCTCTTGAGTAACCCTAGAATATACATAATTCATAAGATTGCTATTTAGTAGCGATAAAACATATTCGATTGACAGGCTGCTATCATCACGGGGATAGATATTATGAATTGAATTCCTGGTGTAGAACTCATCTTGGATAAGTGTCATGATCAACCTATTTGAAGTTTGGCGACTGAGAATTCGAGGCAGGGTTGCAAATATCACGCGTTCCCTAAGCTGGCAGTTGAATGGTTTACCCTTCGGCGGCTTCGGCGTATATTCTATTGCTTTATCGTACTTAATATAGCGGCCTTCCCATTTCACCGCAAGATATCTGTTAAATTCTCCACCATCTATTACTCTTTTGTGGACATGGGTATTGAATTTTTCTTTGGCTCCTGAGAGTGAAATGAAATAATCACCATCTCTCTTACCCAACAAGATTTCTGGAAATGGCTTGAATCCGGTACTAATACCGTCTTTGATAAAGTAGCTCGAATCTAACGTTACGCAACCATCTTTTATTTTCGCAATTATTGTTGAGTCAATTACGTCTTTGGTTGTCAATATTCGATAACTCTCTTCTTTAAGAAAGCCACCCTGCAAATAAACACGGGGGCTTTTATGTACGAGATTATCTAAGACCAGCAAGCTATTATCACAGGGATTGCTTTTTTGCGATGCAATAACTATGTTCTCTACTACGGAAGATTCGAATTGCATCTCATCAAATTCGATGACTTCTAGTAGTCTCATGTTTTTCAGAATGAACTCTCTGATAGCCCAATATCTGGAATTACGCAAGAATGTGGAAGGAATAATTAGCGAACTGAACCCGCTCTCTGCTAGTAGGTAATAGGCCTTCTCATAAAATAGATTAAACAGATTTACTTTCCCCTGCGCTGATAGGTACGATTGTTTTAAATCTTTTAACTCGTTATGATTTAGTTGTCTGCCGTCAACATAAGGCGGATTGGCGATCACTACATCAAACCCGCCATTTTCGCGGAAGACTTTGGAGAAGTAGACTTGAAAATCGAAGTTCTGGTTGTTGTTCGTTATCTGGCTGATTAATTGGTCAATCTGCTTTTTATAAACTTGCTTCATGTTAACATTGGTCTCATCAAAATGAAGAGATTCTAACTTTTCCAGTTCTTTGAATAGTTCGAGATTAAATAGCGTCTTTTCGACACCCATAAGCGAATTTCCATGGACAATCTTGTAGTCCAGGTTCGGCAAGGGTTGAATCTGCTTGATATCCTCCTCGTCCACAACCAGGGAGAGCCAAAGGCGGAGTTTAGCAATTTCCACCGCGCCGGGGTCGATATCCACGCCGTACAGGCAGTTTTGAATAGCATGGCGCTTGAACCTGTAATTGGTTCTCCTCTCTTTATCCTCAAGGTGATCAGTAAGCACATTCCTTGCGCGGACGATTTCGGTCATCATGCCAACTAGAAATGCTCCGGACCCAACGGCATGGTCACATACGCGGATGGTATTCAGTTTGTCGTCAATCAGCCTAGCGTTCTCCCTGATAGACGGCTTAAGCATTAACTTATAATTGCTTGACTTGATCTTTCCCTGCTCAACATCACTCAGTTTCTGAAGGGCAGTGGCTTCATTTTCGATCACCAGCTCACCCTTGCGGACTAACTCCTCGATTTCTTCTCGGGGGATAATCGTCCTGTATCTGGAAGTCTTCAAGGTTGCTTGCTCCGGGTCCGGCTGACCAAACAACTTTCCCTGCGGAGGGCGAGTTTGTACTAGTGGGACAGCGCCAGTATTAATAGCCGTGTCCAGATAGTTTATGAGGCTTTCCTGACACATATAATGGACGATCTCGCGGGGGGTGTAATATGTGCCCGTGGACTTGCGGTCTTTTACCTCCAGGAGATTCTCAAATACCTTGCCCAGCATTTCCGGGTCAATGGCAACTTCTTTTTCCAGGGGCTCATCCTCTTTGACCGTGAAATTGTATCTGTCGAATACGTCAAGAATGCCAGTGCCAAAATCGCCTTCTTTTGTCTTCTGGCTGTTAGAAAAGAGTTCATTTATTAAAGGAATATCGACATGTACCCAATCGTAGTTGTTGATAGGGTCAAACAAACCGCCATTGAGGAACGGGATTTTGCAGTTGAAACGACTGTAGTAACTGGGGTCGACACCGCCTCTATCACGGTTATTTAAGGCGTCATAAAACAAGTACTCTAGGTAATCATTTAGGAAGTTCTTGTGTTCGCTGTTGCATGTTTCAAAAAGATGGCGCAGAAATCTCCTGTCACCATCTCCCCAATTCTTATGCATCGGAACTCCGAGCCAGCCCTTCTTCTGCAGGAAATACAGGAAGACAATCTGCCCAAGCAGTTTCTTGGACAAATCAACGGTATTTACACCCTTGGTGGTGAACTCTTTCTTGACGGCTGCATTCTGTTCGACGAGGCCGTCAAGCTCCTTTTTCACATTAAGGAAAAGCTCGCGGTATTTGGTGAAGAACTCTTTGGTGACGACCTCGATGTTGAATGCGGCTTCCAACTGTTTGAGTGTGGGGTCATGTGCGTCATCCTGTACAATGGGAACCAATTGGCTCTGGGCGGTGTGGCTGCTTTCGTTCTTGCCAACGAGAAACGACCAGCGGCGGGCTGGGGTAAGCTCTGATTTCACTTTCGTTTTGCCACCGGGACCTTCTTCCAGATGATAATCCATTTTTACCAGGGAGAACCGCCAGTCTTCCTCGTCTGGGGAGACAAAAGCCACCAATCCAGCCTCTTTCTCGCCACGCTCTTTAAGGTATCTGGCAACAAAGTTTCTCTGCGCTGTGCGAGCATGTACCAGTGCCTTTTCTTTTTGGAGGTAGACAATCAAGACATCGATTTTATTGTTCTCTGGGTCGGTATAGGTGCCGATTCTTTCATAGGTTTTTACGCAGTCTCGGAAGCTTTCAGGGACATAATTCCCTTGGATATGTAATGCTTTGGTCTCGTCAATTTTATTGAGGAGGTTCTTGATGAAATAGACGAATCTAGCTTTATCGAAAGGGCTTTCAAAAGTATCCCTGATTATTCCTACAGCGGTCTGTTTATCCATCTAACAACCTATCTGACACTTGACAAAAGGCAACGTATTTGCTATGCTTTCAGCATAATCACGATGAGAGGCCAACCAAAGGGTTTCGTCCCGCGGTAATGCCTCTCTTTTTATTTAGTGCTCTTATCATACTCCAGCTTACCCTTGAGCTCATTCATAAATACAATATGGGGTCTCAACCTCCTGAATAGCGAGGAAAAACTGTTCCTGTTCGGAATCATTAGTTTTAACAGTTTACCGTTCTTTATAAGATAATCTACCAGGCAGTGAAGATCGCCATCTCCGGTAACAATAAGGGCATTATCGTAGTTCTTGTACTCAATCATGGCATGAAGCACCAGCTCGGCGTCAACATTCCCCTTTACCTTGCCGCTTGGCAGCTTGAGCGTTGGCTTAAAGACCAAGATGTAGCCGTCCTTTTGCAAGCTGGTGTATAGGTCCTGGTTTTCGTAAACATATCCGATAAAAAGAAAGGCTTTAGCTACGCTGTATTTGTCATGAAGATATTGCCGAAATCTACTGAAATTAAGAATCCATCCCTGACTACGAATTGAAAGGTTGAGGTTCTGGCTGTCGATAAAAGCGTAATTATTTGGTTGTTTCGCCATAGCTATTTGCCTACGAGGTATTCGGAAAGAATGACCTCTCTGGGGCCGGAAGTCTGAGCGGCGCTTTCAGCCGCCGTCTGCTTAAAAAACTCTGAGGGTATGTTTTTTCTCAATATGCCCAGTATCTTTATCGGGTTGAGCTCTTTGCTTAACTCCTTTTGCAGCGTTTTGGTGGTCTGCTTCGGCAGCCCTCCTTCTTCTATAAGCTTGACGACCTGCTTAATATAGAGCTCATCATCCTCGGTGTAGCCCTGGAAATGCTTGATTTGGTTAGATTTCAGGAACCTAAGCACGAAGGTAGCAGTGTCCCGGCCACCTCTCATTTTTGCTTCCGGCACTTCTTCGGTAGTTGCCAGTTGAAACGCTTTCTTGTTCATCTCTAATAAATCGTAATAATCCTGGGGAATTGACTGCCGTTTAGTGTCTTTATTTACATCGAGCTGCCTGGCAGCGGAAAAGAAGTCTAATTCTTGAGTTGACTGACTTTGAGCCAGATAGAACTTCTGTAGCTTACCTTTACGGAAATAGGTTAGCAGCGCATTGCCTTTGTTTTCGTCAATCCTGGCGGTTCGGGCTTTTTTAGGCAGTCGCTTAATCTTTTCGAATAAATCAGGCTCATCATCTCTAATATTTCGGATTATCTGCAAATACTTAAGCTCACTCTCCTCCTCTTCGTCCTCACCGGTAATGGTTTTCTTTGAGGTCAGGCGAGTGAACAGGTCATGCGATTTGATTTCTTCGCCTTCCGTTAGCAGCCAGGCATCATTGCCGAGCATCTCGATAAAGGCTTGAATTTTGTATTCGGCAGCTTCCTTGAGTTTAATCGCATCGTTGGATTGCGTGGTGGGGAAGAAAGTGAAGGTATAGATTGTATCGAACTTGGTATCAACGCGGTTGATACGGCCTACTCTCTGCATCAGGCGGGTGGGATTCCAGGGTATATCATAGTTGATGACAACGTTCGATTGATGCAAATTAACTCCTTCGGAGAGAACCTCAGTGCTGACAAGAATCCGATAGTCATTACGCGGCTGCTTTGCTCTACGGTCAAAATTTTGAATTACGCTCTGGCGTGTAGCGGCGCCAGAGGCGCCGGTGTAAATAAGCACCTTGCCCGAATATGCTTTAGCAAGATGACTCCCAAGATAATTCGCTGTCTCCCTTGATTCTGTGAAGATGATTAGCTTACTCTCTTTCAGGATTGTCTTTTGTTTAAGAATATCAAGAATAGTCAATAACTTGGGGTCCCTGTCTATTGTTTTCCAGAGACTATCCATCTCTTTCAATGTCTTTAGGTCACTCTCCAGGTCTTTTCTGAAATTATCCTCAAAATCACTGGCGTTAAATCTTTGTGCTTTATCCTCATCGATTAGCTTCTGGATTGCGTCATCATCATCATTTTCCAGGAATTCAAAGATTTTATTGGCATATTTTTTACTGATATATACATTTCCCCTGTCGAGCTCACCTAAAAACTGTTCATATGAGTTAATGAACCTGGTGAGGCTGTTTCTGAAGGCAAGAAAGCTACTTTCTAGCCGTTTTACCAATAACGTCTTCATGAACTTTCTCATGTTTTTCTGGGCCAGCTCTTCGGGTTGGGGGATACCCTTCTTCAGGTGAAGCAAGGGAACATAGCGGGCGTATTGAAACTTCTTGATGATAAGCTCCATAGTCCTGCTGAAAACACGGTCCTCATTCTCGTTGAATTGGTAAAAGATGGGTTCCGGGTCAGCCACTTCGGGGAATTTGAATCCCTGCTTCTTCAGGTCTTCAGTGAAGTATTTGACTATCTCGGAGCGGGTACGCCGCACCATTATATATTTGAGAATCTTTTCCCTGATTTCCCTGGCGTTTTCCTTTACGATTCCTATGTAGTCGTCGCTATCTGACTGCCTATCCAGACCTTTGAGTTTCCGGGCAAGGATTGAAAAGAAACCTTCTAGGTCAAGAAGGTTGGGAATCGTGCTTTTTCGGGATTTTTGGAACAATTTAATCTGGCTTAGAATATCTTTTGGATAGTTATTCAGCGGGGTCGCTGTAACCAGTACTACACGTTTGCCCCGGCATATTTGCGCTAACTGCTCATATGTTGCGGTGGTTTCAGTTCTGAATCGGTGAGACTCATCTATGAATATATTCGAATATCTTTCTGTTCCCTGTTTTATGAGATGGTCGAGCTTGCCTAGTGATTCGAATTTGGCTGCTACTTTAAAGTCATGGAAAACGTTGGGCCAGGAACCCGGGCTATCCTCATCCAAAAGGACGGGTGGCGCGATAACCAGGTTTCTGCCGTCAAGTTGATCTGCTAGCAGCGCTGAGATATAGGTTTTTCCCAGGCCAACAACATCAGAAAGGAATACGCCACCATATTCTTCCAGTTTTGATTTGGCATCTATTACCGCCTCTCTTTGATATTTCAAATCCAAGAAGTCTTCAGGCTGATACTGCGAATCGGCAGTGTCCTGGTCGATGTTAATCTTTTCCTTAAAGTACTCGTAGAGGAACTTAAGGTAGAGCTCGTAAGGGGTGATAGTATTGTTAAGCCATGTTTTGGTTTGGATGGTTTCAAGATATTCGTATTTGACATCTACCGCATTTACCCATAGTTCATTGAATTTGGCTAAGGCAAATTCGTAGTCGCTCCTATTCTTAAGTTCAATATTGAACTCAAGGTTGCTTATCAAGCCTGATTGGGTAAAGTTACTGGAACCGGTTATGACCCTGCCAATATCCATGGCACCATCAGCAAAAGTCATAATATACAGCTTGGCGTGAATGTTTTCTGAGGGATAGGCCTTAATCTCGAGTTTGCCGCTCTTCAGCCACTCTTGAAATTTGCTGACGCCGTCTTCAACGTTTCTATTGTCTTCTGAGGTTGCCATTTCGCCAGAAACAGCTCTGGAGAATTCCTCTTTTGCCTCAGAGTGGGAGAACTGCAATGTCCCCTGAGTTGGAGCCTTAGACTGCTGAATAAGGTCTGCGGTCTGCTTATTAGTATTGATACCAATCAGGATCCTGATTTTCTCAGTATTTTCTAATGATTGATAAAGTGTATAGAAGCCACTGGTATAAAAGTACCCTACCAGAACATCAAAGAAACGGGTGTCTTTTAGAAGGATACGGAACCTGTCTTGAAGGGTATTTCCCTCTTCATTGGTTATGAAAGTTCTGTCCGTGCTTATCACTTTCCGCCCCCGGGGTAAGTTCTATAATGAGAAAGTTAGGTTTTGAACCAAGTTGATGGAATATAATTGCTACTATCCTATCTCTAGCTGTCGTAATAGTCAATCCTATTGGATAGTACCCGCAAAAAATTGAGTTAGATTCGAGCGAACAACCTTCCCAGCAATGGACTTTCTATCAGGATGGCGCCATCGGGGCAGGTTTCCTGGCAGCAGTAGCAGCGGATACAGCGGTCGTAGTTGTGCCGGGGAGGCTGGGACATGTCACCTTCATACCAGTCAACGGCTTTGGGGCGGACGGGACACATTTTAACGCAAACACCGCAAAGGTCGCACCTGGCTTTATCGATAACAGGCCTCTGGGTAATTCTGTTCTTTATGAAGGTGCTGAACCGGCCGCCGGAGCTGTGGGCGGGAGGCGTTCGATTTACGTCAAAGCTGGGGTCGAAAAAGGAATCTATATCTCCGCCTACAAGCTCAATATTCTCAGCGTGATATGTTCCCAGTCCGGCAGCTTCACCCGGCTGGCTGGTGGGTACGACGGCGGGATTAAGGTTAATAATCCGGCAGGCGGTGGCATCCAGGGCTATGGGGTCGCTGGAGAATAACAGGACATTTAACTGCTTCGGCTGGCCGCTCCTGGGGCCGTTACCCTCCATGGCTGTAATACCATCCAAGATGTAAAGGCGGGGCTTTATTAGCGTATTCAAATCAACCAGCATGGTGGCGAAATCGTAGGGGTCGGGCAGTTTAACGTGGTATTGGCTCTTGAGCAGGCCGGGGATGCAGCCGAACTGATTTTTTACGGCTCCGGTAAATAGCATAAAGCCGTGCGTTTTGAGCCGGGGCAGACTTACCAGACCGTCAGCCTCAAGCACGCCATTGGCAATGACGAACTTCTTGACCAGCAGTGCATCCTTGTGGCTGACCGGCTTGCCGGAATCGAAGTCGGCCAGTTTGAGTCCAAGCTCGTCGCCAATCTGCTTCAAGCCGGCTCTTCTTAAATTGCCCTTGCATTTGCCGAAGGCCGGGGAGTCGCCGTAAGAGACAACGGCGCCGGCTTCTTGGAACAGGCCGGCTGCGGCTTTGAATACGGAGGTGTGGGTGGTGACGCCGTTATTTGGGCTGGTGCCAATCAAGACGTTGGGTTTGAGTACTATTTTGTCGCCGGGTTTGAGGAAGGCAGAGATGCCGCCGAGAAGGTTTAGTCCGGCTCGAACGGCTGTCAACACCTCATTACTATCGTAGGAATTGCATTTAACGAGCGCGACTTTCGATTTGGGCATGGTGTTAGGAATGTTAACAAGATTAAAAGCAAAAGACAAAAACCAAAAGCCGAAAACGTGATACGGTTGACGAGATCCTTCGCTTCGCTCGAGGATGACACAAACATTGGAGCGGATGCTCCAATCTACCCGTGGATCCTTCGACAAGCTCAGGATGAGCGGAAAGGATAGGTGCAGGATGAGCGGAAATGATGAGATTGCCACGCCCTTCAGCGGAAGGACTCGCAATGACAGGAAATGGAAGGCTCGGAATTCTTCGACAAGCTCAGGATGAGCGGAGAAAATAAGTTAAAGGTTAAAAATTTAAAACCAAAAGCCGAAAACGTGATACGGTTGACGAGATCCTTCGCTTCGCTCGAGGATGACACAAACATTGGAGCGGATGCTCCAATCTACCCGTGTTTATTCTTTGATAGGCTCAGAATTCTTCGACAAGCTCAGGATGAGCGGAGAAAATAAGTTAAAGGTTAAAAATTTAAAACCAAAAGCCGAAAACGTGATACGGTTGACGAGATCCTTCGCTTCGCTCGAGGATGACAGAAATGGCGAAGTGGGTTCTTCGACAAGCTCAGGAAAGAAGACCAAAAACCAAAATACAAAAGACAAAAACTAGGCTTCGCTGTCTTTTTTCAGGATGTAGTCGCGGATGATTTTAAGAGAGGCTTCAACCAGCTCGGGTTCGATTGATTCGGTGACGTCATCCGGCGTGTGATACACGGTGTCCTTACCGAATTTTCTGGTATCAAAGCTGATGCCTGCCATATTGACAGCCTCCACGCCGAGCTTGCCGAATTCGGCAGCATCGGTGCTGCCGGCGCCGAAGGGCATAGCGGCGATTCGGGAGGGATAGCCCAGTGCCGCGGCGATATCCACGCAGTCCTGCGCCATGGCACGGGACAGCCTTACGGAGCCATTCAGGTCTTTATCCAGAAAGTAAAGGTCTTCGAGCTGGTAAAGCGTATCGATATTGAAGACATAAGTCTTAGTATCCAGCAGTTCCTTGCCGTGTTTCAGGCAGAAGGCACGTGCGCCGCGGAGGCCGGCTTCTTCGGCATCGAAAGAGGCTACTATCAGGCGGGTATGGCGCAGTGGATTTTTACCGGCTTTTTTAGCCTGGTGGAAAAGCCTGGCTGTCTCGCTGGCAACGGCTACGGCAATCATGTCATCGCCGGCAGCCGGTGATACTTCTCCCGTGGTAAAAAAAGCCAGCGGCAGCTGGAAAATGCCGCCGACCATCAAGGCCACGGGTACCCAGAGCAGGGCCCAGTCGGGGACAGGGACCTGAAACAAGGCAAAGATGGTCCAAATCAGCGAGACGAGGAAACCGAGCAGTAATAACAGTATGCCGGCGTTGATTAGCCCGGCATAGTATTTAGGCACGTAAGCCAGGAGTTGAAAGACGTAGGCGGCATCGTGATGGGCGCTGACCACGACCTGCTGCCTGACTTCACCTTCAGGTTCGATGGAGCCGTAGACATTGTAGCCGGTGGCTTCGGGGAAATAGGAATCGAGCAGTTCCCAGTAGCGGCCAAACTGGGCATAAAACATGAAGATAGCCAGGCCGTAGACGACCAGCGCCGGCAGCGGGAACCGGAAAAATAACAGAACGGCGCCGATAAAGTACATGACCACCAGGGCGGGGATATATTTGAGAAAGCTCCTGGGGTGGCAGGTGAAATCCTCCACCTGTACCGAGCCCGGGTCGCAGTGCTTGGTGAATTCCTGTTTTACGCGCTCGGCGGCATTTTTGCAGGATTCCGTTCCCGCCAGGCGGTCGGGGCAGCCTTCTACGACTTCGTCGGTGAAGTTGAAGACATGCTGGATGTGGGTTTTGGTTATGTTCAGGCCGGCGGTTTTCATTGTCTTCTGCTGCGTAGATGTTAAGAGGATGGTGGCTGGTTGTCAAATGAAAATCCCCCTTAATCCCCCTTTTTCTAAGGGGGAGATTTGGTTGAAGATGAAAGCTAGAGACTTGCAGAGAACAGTGTGGTAGAATATCAACGACACATATGAAGCTTAAATATTCCAATAGTAAGATAATAGTTACCTGGGACAGCGGCAAGTGCATAAAGGCGGGCAGGTGTGACGGGCAGCTGCCGCAGGTTTTCAACGTACATAAGCGGCCCTGGGTGAATATTGACGCAGCCGACGCAGAAACCATCATGCGTGTCATAGATAGCTGCCCCTCCGGGGCACTAAGTTACGAGATACCGGGCAAAAAATCGAAGACGGTAACTATTAAAGTAATGAAGGACGGCCCTTACAAGGTTACCGGCGAATGCCGGCTGATAAGGGAAAACGGCGATAAACTTGAAGCCGACGAAGCTTTTGCCCTGTGTCGCTGCGGCGCTTCCAAGAAAATGCCTGCCTGCGACGGGACTCACGTCAGCATCGGTTTCCAGGATAAGTAACCCCCCGTCCGGTCCAAATATTTAATGAAACTAAATCCCCCTTTATCCCCCAACGAAAATGAAAGATTAAAGACCAAAAAGCATAGATACAAATTAAATATCGAAAATGGGAACAATTCCCTAGGAGGTCAATATGGCGGCAAAAAGTGAATATCAACGGCAGCTAACTATACTGATAATATCGTTCCTGGCCGGCTATTTCGGCCTGGACCGTTTTTATCGGGGAGAAGTGGCACTGGGTGTCATCAAGTTGATTACGTGTGGCGGCTTTGGGGTCTGGTATCTAGTCGATTTAGCCATCGCTGCCTACAGGTTCGGCCAGGTCGACTAGTCCCGGAAGCGCACCTGTCATCTGTCATCGCGAGGAGCAGGAGCGACGTGGCGATCTCGGTGGAACGGTGTTGAGATTGCCACGCCTTCGGCTCGCAATGACAGGTTAATTTTTTATTTCGTTGCCGGGTTCATGACGCGACCGATGAATAGTATCGTCCCGGTCTGAATATCCCGAATCAAAAAGATGAAGGGACGGTCAATGGTCATATCAGCAACATTCAACGGTAACGATGTGGTTACCATAACAACAGCTGTAGAAGCGGCTGCCTCCGTGCCGGCTTCGTCAACTGAAACAAATGCCTTATGTATGACGTCCGATATGGACAGGTCGCAGTTTCCGTCCATGCCGGAAAAGTTGGCACTTTCATCGGAGCAGGTACCGGTCGGCGGTATAAAAGCCACCGGCATACCCATGGCACTAAGGGCTTTCTTCAGGCTGAAGTCGGAGGTGAATTCGTATTTGGGCATGGTCAGCTCGACTTGCCTGGAGTCCAGTCCCTGAATGATTCCAGCAACCTTACCGGCATCCAGCGACTTTTCAAACGTAGTGAATTGGCCGGACTGAGGCAGCAGAATCACCATGGAAAGCTCCTGTCCGTCATAGGGCAATTCCACGGCCTGATAATCCTTGCCCTCGGTATAAGCAAACGACTTTGTCTTGTGCATCATAGGCACCGCAACCTCATCGCCGGAGACCAAGTGAAAGGTGCCATCGGTGGTAGCATCTTTCTCGAAGGGAAACTGCCAGGCGGCATTGAAGTAGATGGTGTTAGTCAGGACCAGGCGGGTCATGGCGTCGATGGCGCCAGGTGGAATCAGGTCCTTAATCCGGTCTTCTGTCTGGTCGCTTACCCAGTCGTTGATGGTGACGCGCGAGGGTTCAGGTGCGTTCATGAAATCGAGTGTTCTGATGCCGGCGCCGTAGTTCTCGGCCAGGGTATCGAGAAAATCCTGGAGAAACGTGAAGCCATTTTGTCCCCAGATGGCATTTACGATATTAAGCCTGAAGCCTTTGTCATCCTTGCCTTGGGCGCCCTGGCCGCGCTGGCTTAGCTCTATATCCAGACTATTGAATGCCGGGTGCAACAGTTCCTGCGGCAGAGTATAGTGGAGCGTGTTTGCCATTTGCTGGGCGGTATCGCCGCGGGCGCCGGCATAGGTCATAGCCAGAGCCAGCGAAATGCTGTAAGGTGAAAAGAAAACGTTTTCATCTCCTTTGATTTGTTGATAGGCGTCAAAGGCGAAGGTGTTGTTGCCATCGACCACTGCCGCCAGGTCGGCCTGACTGGCGAGTGGAGAAGTTACCCTTAGTTTATCTGATTTTAATATTTCTCCGGCTGGCTGCGTAGGAAGCTGCAGAGCACAGGCCGCGCCGCTAATCAGCAGTGCGGTAACTAGAATAATCGAAATCAGTAAATTGCTTTTCATGTTTTATTCCCTCCTTACCTATTCTATCACCTTGAATAACGAAGCATCCCGGCAAAGGTTTAGCAAGTTACAGTGCTCAGACAGTTTCTCAGGGTACAGTTATAGTCTTTGATTTACGTTCCGGTTGCGGACGTGCACCTCCTTCAGCAAAGAGATGTACTGCCTGATAAACATACCAGGCCCTGAATTTACACATACCGTCCTCGAGAACGAGTTCCCTCAAAATTTCATCAGCCCTCTGCCTGTGAATTCTGTAATCGAGGACGCTTTCCCGCATTAATTGATACAGGGCGTCATGAACCAGGGAGCCGCGTATGAAGTCTCTGGTATCGATGGTCGGTCCGCTGGGCCCGTCCCAGGCATAATGCTTTTTAATGGTTAAGAGCCCATGTGGGGAGAATAACAAGTATTCGGATACTGTGCGTCTGATGCGCTTGAGCGGCTTAAGGTCAATTTGAATGGCGTATTTTCTCTTGAGTTGGTATTTGTAACCCGTCAGTTTTCTATAACGAACCTTTTTCATCTTTCACCTCCTCACGTGGCTGCCTTCGTACAAGCATTGTAGCTTGTTTCCCGGGTAGATTATATACATAGCATAAAAAGACTAAACAAAGTCTAAAGATTTGGGGAAAAATCTAAAGATTTCCTAAAGATTTTGAGGAATAATTGCTTTTGAAAACGCCGGGTAGGGGCAGAGAGCTTTGGTTAGCAACCGTATAGACGCACTCTGGAGTTGCCTAATCTATTAATCTCTTTGAAAATGTAGCATGGTGCGATAATGGCTGTCAAACTTAGTAGGTGAGCTCAGATTATAAGGAAAAAGAAGGCCAGCTATTAAAATAAGCGTTGTCGATTGTTGAACAAGACGCTAAAATGTGTAGCGGGTAACAAAGTAAAATTTGTACAAAAATTAGCTACGATTTGCAAACTTTTGCAAACAGTCCCTGGGCGATATTGGATTCTAACCATTAACTCCCTGGATGTAAAGGTGGATAATGAGATATTTGAAAATGCG
>Ga0299912_10001797_pt1 | contig 17347 bp, 9 predicted proteins | sample RVTome_2_FD_207667 | JGI IMG/M metagenome (GOLD analysis project Ga0299912, IMG submission 207667) | Soil microbial communities from uranium-contaminated site in the Upper Colorado River Basin, Wyoming, United States - RVT95D214 (version 2) ... | reverse complement strand
AGTTTGCGCGGCAGATCGAAAGGTACAAGCAGACGAAGTACGTCTTCATCACTGCATACAAGGACATGTACGGGAACATGTTGAACCTCGATCCCGAGGTCGACTTCTTTCTCGAAAAGTCCGCATCGGTGTCGGACATCATCAAGCTGATTAACAAACTGGTCTTCGGAGAGTTCGCCGGCGTGTGGATCTAGAGTCGGGCTGCAAGCACAACAACTCCTTTTGCGGTCTCGAGGACCCCCCCTCTGTCGTCAATGGCCTCAAGCAAGACAATGTAGAGCCCGATGCGCGCTTTGCGTCGCTCGTCATCCCGTCCATCCCAAAACACGCTGCCCTTGGCACCTGATGGCTCATTGTTGGCAAGCCGCCGGACGAGTCTTCCCTTCACATCAAAAATCCTGACACTCACCATCGACACCTGCAACGGCACTTCGTATTGGATCAAGGAGAAGTCCTCTCTTCCATCTCCATCAGGCGAGAACGGATTCGGAGTAATTGTGAGGCGGGCGGAGACCGCAACTGTGGCAGTGTAAATGCTGTTCTGCCTGCCGGGTGTGCCGCCCACATGGTGCGCGCAAGTGCTCCAGTTGCGCGAATCATTCGAACTGCCAAGCGGCCGGATCTTTTCCAGGGACCGCCCCGTCGGATCCACCACGCCCGGATTATGCCAGGCTGGGGAATAAGCGACACTGTCAATAACCCTACCGCTCGCATCCTTGAGGACGAGGTCGTCCCCGTCATTATTCAGATTCAGATTCCCTTGCACCACGAATACCGCGACCCCCGACTCACGGAGATATGAAAACAACGAAAGAATTGTCGAGTCAGAGGCCACAACAACAAGTTCGCCCGGTTGGACAATGCAGTGTTCGCGGGTCACGATGGTGTTGCTGGGGCTTCCGCTGGAGGTTGGCCGGTCGGACAATTTCCAATCAGCCAGATCGACGGTGTGTTGGCCGACATTCATGAGCTCGACGTATTCCGAATTCCCCGGAATCGGTGCAAACATGAGCTCGTTGACCACCACCGTGCGCTCTGGAAAAGGAACGACAACCGAGTTTATGGACCTATTGTTCGACAGTCGAAGGTCGCGTGGGTCGTCCACAAAAACGATAACCTGGTGGACACCCGGAGGTGGGCTGTTCCACAGAACGACAACCGCAAGCGACTCACGGTAACTGAGAGGCTGGTGTACACTGAGGGAATGACACAATTCCTCTGCGGCACCCAGTGAGTCACGATTTCGATCTTCGTACAGCAGCACCCGAAAAGGTTCGCTGTGCTGTGTGCCTATGTTTTGGATGCTCACCCGTACTTCAAGGATCGAGTCGCCCATGGCAAGAACCCATGCTGTGCAAAGAACCCGGAGATCGAACGAAAGCGCTGCCACGGAGTTTTGTCTCCCCGGCGTGCTCCTTGACATATCCTGTGATGTTGCCCAGTTGGTCGAGTCTGTCGATACACCGAGCGGATCAACTCTCTCAAGCGAATTTCCAGATACGCCTCCCCATGCCGGTCGATACTCGACGCTGTCGACGGTCGCGCCGCTTTGATCGAACAGGACAACCGCATCACCACTATTATTGAGTGTCGGGAATCCCGGAAGGGTGATCACAGGAGAGGAATCTATCGGCTGCACATCCATCAGTGCCGCAGAGTCCTTTGTAAGCACGACGTACGCGTTCGACACAACGAAAAGATTAGAAGCCTTGATGGTACGTTTCACAGAGGTGTTAATGTCTGACAGAGACCAGTTTTTTAGGTTCAAAGCTTTCGTTTTCGCATTGAATAACTCAATCCACTCCGGCTCACCTCCAGATGGGGCGTACTGGATTTCATTGATCACGAGTCCGCCCGGGGAGTACCCCACCATAATTTGCACATGAAAGTGGTTGTTGGATGGGTTTTGATCCGGAGTGTACAGAAGCTCCCCCATCAGAAGTTGCTCACCAGCGGGAAGGGCACCAATTCGGGTCGCAATCTCCACGGAATCTCCAGCCTCAAGTGACACCGCACTTGCCAACGATCCAACACGTTCCGCGAGTTGGGGAGTAGAATCTCTGTCGGAATCAACAAAGAAGTCAACAGCAAATCCCTGTTGGCCGCGGAGGCCAACGTTCTTAACTGTTGCAGAGACAGTGACAGAGTCCCCTTCCATAGGCAGCACAGGCGAGATCCGCATTCCAACCAGCGCAAGGTCGACCGTACTCTTGACTGTTATGCTGATGTCGTCAATCCTCAGTGTTCCTGCCACCCCAGCCGCGTCAGATCTAACCCGCCACCTGAATCTTACACCCCGACTCCTGTTGAGTGAATCCGGTAGAACGAAAGAGGCAAGGGCAAACGCGGACTGTCCGGTATTGTCCTGCGTATGGCCGAGTACGGCTGCATATGAACGGCCGCTATCGAGCGACGCTTCAACAACAAGCTGTGCAAGATGAGATGATGACCGTCTGGTATAGAATGAAAGACGATCCGGGCTGACGCCATCAAAATCAAAAAGCGGAGAGATCAGAGATTGTTCAATCGTCGCGTTCGTTGAAAGGAGGGCATTGGGAAGCGAACGCGGCGAGCTTACGGTTGTCACGAAGTCATTCTGGCCCGGGCTCCGATGCTGTGTCGAAGCCCACCCTGGCGGGAGGGCTGGTGGACTCACCGAGTCAAAGCCCTGAATGTACGGAAAGCCGCCAAGCAGAACGGCAGCACCCAACCGCGCACCCAGACCAAGCATCGAGATCAAAAAGAGCCATCGTCTCATGGAGATTTGGTTTCGGAAGCGATTGTTGTGTAGTAGAATCGGATGTTAGAAGATGATGAATGGCGAGGCAACCGGTACGTCCGGCACATCCATGGTGCACATTCTTCGGGCCAGCGGAGCGGATACTGCAGTTTGATAGAAACGACGGTGATGGTCGACGATCCAGCGGACGAGCGTAACGAAGCCTCGAGACGTGCAGGGACAGGTTTCCCCGCATCCGAATGCATGTGGGGCACTGGGAGGATCTTGACTTCCTCTATCCGGCTAAACGATTTGTCTTTGCGGATTGCCAGAGCCCCATGAAACGGGCCGAGCTGGTCAGGCTAGAGGTACGACAGACTGGTTCCCCCTTCCAACGATCTGTTAGAAATCCGCTCCAAGGGAGAGATAGTATTTCGGTTCGGAGAACCCGTCAACGTTCCACGCCCATGCCACATCGAAGCGAACGAGGAAGGCAAGGAAGAAAATCCGTGCACCGGTGCCCATGCCCATCAGGAGATCGCGCGAGACAGTCCTGCCCTGTTCATCCTTGGTGAAGGCGACGAACTCCTTTTCCTTGTTCCACGCTGAACCCATATCGAAGAACATCGCGCCGTTGATGCTTTGCAGTCCGATCGGGAGCGGGCCCGCCTGCAGGAAAGCAAACAATGGATAGCGGAATTCAAAATTGAACAGGCCGTACCGCGACCCAATTGCCGCATTGTAGTTATACCCCCGGAGCGGCAGCCCGGCCTGCAAGAAAATATAATCCTCGGCGTTATCGAGGGGAACATAGCCGCCTTCGAAGGTCCGGTTGATCCAGTTCGCCACTCCGCCAATGATAAACTTCTGCGGGTTCCGTCCGAACGATCCACCGCCCGCAAGCCGCAGGGCAAGACTGTAGTTCCTGCCAAGGCGAAGGTACGTGCGGTAGTCACCTTGCAGGTTCACAAAGCTCAACCCGTTGTTGCCAAGCTTCGGCGTGCCAAAAACGTCGAACCTGTAGCGAGTTCCAACGACAGGCGCGGTGAATCCCCACAGCACCGTGTCATGCGTATAGCCAAGCGACGGAACAAGTACGCCGCGCGTCTGAAGGGGAACGTCAAGTAGATCGAGGTTCTCACGCGAAATATTGTACCAGCTAAAGCCGAAATCGACTCTGTTGAACCTGTCGATCGGATATGACGCCGCACCGCTGATCCCGTACGTGCGGAAACGATACAGGCTTCCGCCATAGATGTCATCGATGATCACAAACCGCGCGCTGTGGAACCCCGAAAGTGCAAAGTCGACACGCTCTTTGAGGTACAAATATTGCAGCCCGTAGTCACTGTTCTTCAGATCAATGAGGAGGTTCGTAACAAGCACAATCTGATGGTCGCCAAGGAGATCACTGAAGGCCATGATGGTGGAACCGGTCACTCCATAGAGCGTGTTATATCCGGCATTGCCGTAGATGATATCGGGCGAGAAATTCAGCTTGTACTTGTTGACCTTGTACTGACCGTACTCATCGACGTTGTCGGTGATTTTCGGCAGCCGTGCAATGGTGGAATCCCTGGGCACATTGTCGGTGTACGTCTCTTTGAAGACATAGTTGCTGAAATCTACCTGCACGTCTTTGCCGTACAGACCGGCCGTATCTTCCCTCGCTTTGGTCGCGGCAACAACGGGCTCCGGTTGTGCTCCCTTCGGCAGAACGTCGCGCGCCTTCACGAACTCCGTCGGCTCCAGCTCAGAGATCTTCGTGTCGCGCTCAAACGGATTACGCATGAGGAACAAGTCAAAGCCGGCATGATTGAGCGATGCAAAAGCCAGTTTCGTTCCGTCCTTCGACAGCGAAAGTTGGTACACGCCGCTGAGCGAGTTTGTGATAGGACGGACCTTTTGCGTCTCAAGGTCTATCTCATAAATGTTATTGATGCCGTTTCGATCCGAAACGCACAGAACCTTCTTCCCGTCGGGAGCAACCACAATGGCACCCTCGTCGGCGTGCGGCCATGAGGTGATACGTGTAATTGCCCGCGACGCTACATCGATGCTATAGATATCGTGTTGGCTGTAATCATGCTTCTGCATCAGCACGGACCCCCCCACGGTTTCTCCGCTCCGGTCTGATGAAAAATAGATCGTCTTCCCGTCCGGTGACCAGGCGGGGTCTGCGTCGCTGTATACATCGTTCGTGAGGTTCGCGAGCTGCTTGCTCTCAAGGTCATATATGAAAATATCGGACTGCTGTGTCGTGTTTCCGACGAAGGCAAGTTTGTCCCCCAGGGGGGACCAGCTCACGGAGAAAATTCCCTCCAGCCCAAGCTGCAGCTTCTCGCGGCTTCCACTTTCAGCGTCGATGACGAGGATCGCGTCCTGCTCTCCGGCTTTCGTGGCAAGGGCAACCCGTTTCCCGTCAGGCGACCAGCTAATGCCTGGCGTGAGGAGATGAAGCTCCTCGAGATCGTTCGTCTGCTGTCCACCCACAAGCTTGTCGGTTATTTTCCCGTCGAGAGTGTTCATTACGAACACGTCGAAGTAGTCGTCACGGTTCGAAATAAATGCAAGTTTGTCACCCTGGGGTGAAATGGCGGGACTCGTATTGTAAAACGCTCCTTCCTTCTTGTGATCTGTGAGCCGCCGCGCATAGTCTGCCGGCTCCTCTCTCTTGGATATGTCGGGCCAGTACATTACCTTCTGGTCCTTCTGCCAGCGCTCGTTCAGTTCTTCGATCCCCAAGCCAACGGCACCCCGGAACCCCGCGTCCACGCTCCGAGTGCTTTTGATGCGATTCAATATCTCTCCGATCTTCTGGTCGCCATACTTGCGGGCAATATACCACCAGACCGACTGTCCGCCCCGATACGCAAAGTATCCATTCAAATTGTTGATGGAAGGGAGGTACTCGTGCACGGTTGCGTCCCGCATAAACATGTCTGAGTCGGAATCCCACTTCAATGCCTCATACTCGGCGAGACCCTCGTTCAGCCAGAGCGGAAGCTGCAGCGTAATGTTGTTGGAGATGATGGATTGGATCGACCCACCATAGAACATGTCGTTGATAACCCCGTGCACCAATTCGTGGTGGATCACATGCCGGAACTTCTTGTAATCACCCTCAAACGGAAGCACAACGCGGTTCTTGAAAAGCTCCGTCACACCTCCGATTCCCTCCTCAAGGTACTCACTAATGACATTCGATTGCTGGAAGTCATTGTGCGAATTGTATACAATGATGGGAATCCGGTTGACAATCTGATACCGGAACGATTTGCTGATGGAGGCATACGCCGTTTCAGCAGCCACTGCCGTGAACTCCGCAAGGTGCTGTCCACCATCGGTGAAATAGACGTCAAAATGATCGGATTGAATAAAATACCAGTGGAATTTCGTGTACTGGACCTTGTTCTTGCCGAACGTTTCTTCCTGCGCAAAAAGGCTCAGGGGTACCAGTGCACTGCACAGCAACGCGAGCAGCACCGCGACCCACGCCAATCTGTTGCTCAGTCTCATGACAGCCGCCCTCATCTCATATACTTGAATAGACACGTTTTTCCGAAAAGAGGTTTAACCGGAATTGGAATTGCAGCCCCGTTTCCATAAGTATCCTAACAAACTCACACCCAAAATGCAATTACGCGTAGCCTATTTAATGAAGCTACACAACCGGCTGAAAGTTCCTTTCAATCAATCACTAAGCTCAAAGTCGATTTTTCGTTCCTCGGGATGAACAGCCACTACCCTCACCCGCACTCTATCGCCAAGCCGGTAGATTTTTCCGCGTGAGCGCCCTTTGAGTGCATAGTGTTTCTCGTCGTACAGATAATAGTCGTCGGCAAGATCCCGCACTCGCACAAGTCCCTCAACAAGCAGATCATTGATCTCCACAAAAAGGCCGAAATCGGTCACTCCGCCGATCACTCCCTCAAATTCATCACCCACATGCCGTTTCATGTATTCGGCCTGCATGACCTTGACGGACGTGCGCTCGGCGTCGGCAGCACGCCGCTCACGCTCGGACGCCCACCGGCAGACAGAAGGCAGGTGTTTGGCAAGTTCTGTACGACGCCGCGGAGAAAGGTCTTCTTCATACTCCTTCAGCAGACGGTGAACCACGAGATCCGGGTATCGGCGAATGGGTGACGTGAAGTGCGTGTAGTATGCAAAGCCCAATCCGTAATGCCCGATGTTCCTGTCCGAGTAAACCGCTTTGGCCATCGATCGCAGCACGACTTCGTTGATCACGTACTCCACATCACTTCCCTCGACCTTGTCGAGGAGTTTCTGAAGCGCGCGTGTCGTCACACCCTGGCTCACGTTCAGGGAATAGCCGAACTGCTTGACAAAATTCGCGAGATCACGGAGTCTGGAAGGATCGGGAACGTCGTGCACACGATAGATGAACGGCTTTGCATCGAGACCGATGTGCATTGACACGGTCTTGTTTGCCAGCAGCATGCATTCTTCAATGAGCCGATGCGCACCGAGCCTGACCTTCGTTACAATCTGTGACGGCAGGCCGTGAATGTCGAACTTGAACTTCGCCTCTGGCGCGTCAAAATCAATGCTGCCGCGGCGGCGCCTGTTCTTCAGCAACACCTGCGTGAGAGCAAAGAGCGAAAGGAGAGTCTCAGCATACTCGCCACGCCGCTGCTGAAGGATCTGCTGAACTTCCTCGTACGTGAACCGGCGTGCGCTGCGAATGATGCTCTTGGCAATTTTGTAATCCTGCACGTTTCCCTCTTCGTCAAGATCCATCAACACGCTGTAGGTCAGCCGGTCTACATGCGGGCGAAGGCTGCACAGGTCGTTCGATAGTCGCTCCGGCAGCATGGGGACGACTTCGTTGACGAGATACACGCTCGTACTGCGTTCCAGTGCCTCCGCATCCAGTGCGGTTCCCCGCTTCACATAGTGGCTGACGTCGGCAATATGAACGCCGAGACGCATGCGACCGTTGCCGAGCTCCTCGTACGAGACGGCGTCATCGAAATCGTTCGCGTCCTCCGGATCGATGGTGAAGCAGAGCGTTTTCCGGTAATCGAGCCGCGAACGGATTTCTACTTCCGGAATCATGCCGTCCAAACTCGACGCCTCGTGGACTACTGCATCAGGAAACTGTGCAGGCAGTCCGAAGCTTCGCGCAACGCTCATCACCTCAACGCGCACATCCCCCGACGCCCCGAGCACTTCAATAACAGCCCCCTCAGGGTTCAGGTGTTCATCCTCCCAGGGCTGCAACTGCACCACGACTTTGTCCCCAAGCTTCGCATCCTTCGTCTCCTCCCGCGCCACGTATACGTCGCGAGGAAACCGCTCATCGTCAGGGATGACAACATAGAAATGCCTCTTCTGCTGGAGGGTCCCCACCACGGTAGTGTTCGTCCGCTTCACAATCTCCACAATCTCTCCTTCAATTCTCTCCTCCTTCAGCTCGGCCCGCCGTTTCAGCGAGTGAGCAAACGGCACGACAACCACGATGTCGCCATGGAGGGCCGTCTTCATGAACTTCGGCGGCACAGAAATCTCCTCGTTTGTCCCCTCTACTCTCACCATTCCAAGCCCACGCCTTGTAACACTCAGCGTTCCAACTACTCTGCCTGAGACAGAAGGAGACGTCCGTGACTGTCGCCTGCCCACATAACCGATTCTCCCCTCAACGTCAACGGAGACGATGCCACGCCCCTGGAGGTCAGCGATGGCGTCCCGCAGTTCACGATATTCGTTGGTGTTCTTCACCTTCATCTGTTTTGAGAGCTTCTGCACGGTGAGTGCCTTTCGCGGTTGCCGTGAAAGGTAGTCAAGGAGGCGCTTCTTCAGTTGAGTAATGGTCTATCTCCCGCAGAACGAGTTCTAGAAAGAAATACGATAGAAGAGCCGGGCAGATCTGACTGCCTGGTCTCTGGTTTGAAGGGTTGTGCTTGCTTCGACCTTCCGGTCGAGTTCGACCATGAAGTTGCGAAGAGAGGCGGAATCAAACACATCGCCCAATGAGTAGAGGATGCTCACGTTTGCATTGCTCAGGGGCTCGTTGATTCTCCCCCCGTACCGCCAGAGTCCGCCGGCCGCAACTCCGCTCAGTCGGATGTCGGGCGTTACACCAAAATCCCCCTGAGTCGCATACCCCAATTCGAGCGACGTAATGAACCCTGTCTGACGGCGCAGAAACTCCGACAGAGTCCCCGACAGAAGCCATGTAGCACCAGTGACCAGGGATGCGCCAACCGATTTGCCGATATTCGCGGCGACATCGTTTTTCTCCGGCCTGGTCAACGGGAACGTCCCGCTGATAATAAACGCAAACGCGTCTGTCTGCACATCGCCGGATTTCAGTCCCTTGTACGAGGCATACTCTTCGCCGTCGATTGTCATCGACATCTCGATTTTCGGCTCCAGTCTTCTGCCAGTAATGCTTACTGTTACGACGATCCGTTCTGCGGGAGCAGAAGAAGTGTCGCGCATCCGCGTTCCCTGGTATGTCGCCTTCAGGTCCAACTCGGGGTTCAGGAAATCGCCGGTGAACCGCAGCGAGCCCCGTGCATCAAAACGTTTGTTATAGAAATTGTAATACGCTTTGTCTACCCTGAGGTCTCCGTACCATTTCCGCCCGTCCTCGGTGACTGAAAACCGACCGTTGATGTTGGCATCCAGTTCTTCAGGCGGCGCTGTGTAGAACACCATGCGAAGCTCCGTGTTGCCCCCCTCTGTTGTGATGTCGAGATCGTACTGCATGCCGTCCAGGAACGACTTGCTCCGCACCATCTCCGGCTTGAGTTGTCTCTGTCGCAGCTCCGAATCTGCCCACGTGCCAAAATACCGGGTGACTGCGGCCGACGGTTGGGATTCCACTACCCTTGCCGTGTCATCAACGATCAGAAGAGGGACACTGCTCGAGTACTCTTGCGATTTCGATGCCTGGGCAGGAGGGAATACGAGACTTGAATTCCGCACAGTGAGGTTCCCCTTCAGCAGTGAGTGCTCGATGGTCCCCGTAAAACGCAGCCCCCGGTCGCCGATTTCAACAAAGAGGTTTCCGTACACCGAAAGCTCGGATTCCCTGGTTGTTTCCTTCACAATAAGAAGCTGGCCGCGTGCCGCAACGTTGAAATCAGTGGGCCTGAATTCCCGTAGTGCGAAGTCCCCCGAAAGGTGTGCGAGCCCCTCCCTCTTGAACTGCTTGTCCGCAGGCACATTTCTGATGATTGCATCCACTATCTCAATGCGGTCACCGCGCGGGCGGAATGATCCTTCACACAAATAGATGATGTTGTTCGGAACGAATAGGAACGAGCAACTGTCAATCCGTATTGATCCTTCATAGTTCGGTTCCCGGGGCGAGCCGACGATTTTGACGTCACACCGCATCACGCCGCTGAGCTGGTTAAAGGTGGGAAGCAGCGGATCGAGGATGCTCATCTGAATCCCCTCGGAGCGCATGCTGAAGTTCATCGGTGCTTCAGGCAGGCGTTCTTCGACTCCCACAAGGGCAAGGTTCAGTGGCAGAGTTCCCGTAATAGTCAGCTGGGGGCGTTCGGCAGATACCGAACGGCTGTCGACTTCCAACTGGCTCTGGAGCACGATGTTGCTGTACGAGAAATCCCCGCGTATCGACCCAAACGGGACCGATCGAAATAACACATCATCTGCCCGCAGTGAGAGGGTGTATTCCGGGGAGCTCAGCGTACCCTTGGCGCTCGCCGAAAAATTCGCAGTGCCTTTGAATGGCTCTTCCCGCGGATGCAGTTCGTCCTTCGGCATCAGGTGTTTTAGTGCAGCAACGTCGATGTGGGTACCTGTGACGGATGCTCTGAGGGAATCGCCAATGCCTATTGAGCCAGAGATACTGACCGCCTGCGTATCGCGTCGCATCACCAAATCGGCAACGCGCATGCCCTGCGCACCGAAGCCGATCGACGCGCCGCCATCTGACCTCCATACATAGTCGTTGTACCCAAGCTGAAATTCATTCAACGTGAACACAACCTGGTCTTCCGAGAGGCTCGACAGACCCTGTAACGCCACCCGCACGTCGCTGTTGACAATCGCCCGCGCGGCGTACGTAGCATACTCGCGCTGATAGGTGAAGGTGAGCCGTGCGCTGTCGACTTCCGTCCTGTTGAGATGCAGCAGCCCGGCGTCAAGCACCACACGAACGTCGCAGTCCTTCAGCGGGTTCACAGGCTTCAGGTTGACCACATCGAATGATGCATTGCCCATCTGGAGGAGCACACCCGATTCGACGTTGCCGTAAAAAAAATCTTCGAGGAGGAGCTTACCATGCATTTGGAGACGATGGTAGTCTCCCCCAACGGTGCCGATAAGAATGCCGGAACCGTTAAAGACCCTGTTTCCCGTCCCGATAGAGATCGGCTCGAGGTCCTTTATCTGCAGCGTGTAGGCCGCGTCGAGAGCAGACGTGCTTGCCGCAAGTTCCTTGCCAAGGGATTCAATCTTCCCGTCACTGACAGTCCGAACAAGTGTGGAGTCCACGACACGGAATTTTTCCACAACCGCTTCCCGGATGTTTTGCACCTCAAACGAAAGGAGTTTGGCAAGGTATTGAATATCGAATGCGCCCGTCAGAATGAAATCGGCAATGTTTGAACGCAAGCGCAGACTCTTTTGGTGCGGATTGCCTTGGTCAAGAAAGAGATTGATGCTGTCCGAACTGATCTTGTACTCCCCGAACCGCGACTGGGAGAGATTGACGAGACACTCTCCATTGAGGTCTTTCCAGGTCAGTCCCGTCCCTGTTGCTTTGACCGCCATGGTGAGATCGGAATTATATGCGTCATCGCGAAGGATATCTTGAAGGTTCAGCGACGTTACAGTGCCGTCAACAGAGAAGGACTGCGAGGTGCTGTCTCTTTCATCAAGTGAAGCAGACAATACCGAGCGCATCGTTCCCAAACCAAGATTCAGAGTACCCGAAAGAACTTGTCCCCGCGCTTCGATGGAAGCCTCAGAAGGAGCCATCCGTTGGCCCATGAACTCCGACGAATCGAGCTTAACACTGCACATACCCGCCAAACGTTCGACCGTGACACCCTGACCATCAATCGTGGCAACGCCGTTGAGTTGGCCTGCAAACCGCTCCTCGTTCAGCACCGGAGCCAGATTGAGATTACGTGCGACGAGCTCTCCTTTATACACAAGTGTGTTCGGACCACCAATTGCAAGTGCAACGTCGCCTTTGAGAGTACCTGCCCCGGTCTCGTACAGAAACCGTGTCTTGAAATCCCATGGGTGGCCCTCGAACTCCATATTCAACGTGGTGACGCCGAGCGATTCGTAGTCGGGCAGATCAATCGTCGGCATAAGATGAAGGATGTCGGGAGAATACAGTCTGCTTTCGGTACACTTCACCTTCAGCAGCAGGTTTCCTGGGTCATGCAGGTTGTACACGGACCCCTTGAGGAAAAGCTCAGTCTTACCCATCTTGAGATTGAGTTGCTGCATCCGCAGGTCACCGAACTCGCCCTCAGCCTCCACATCGGCCGTAACCTCTCCGTGGAGAAAGCCGAGCGGAGAAATGAATTTCTTCAGTTCGCTGAAATCGAGACTGTGAGCATGAAGTGAGACGCGAAGCGGAGCCCGCTGCAGCTGCCTCAGGTTGAAAGAACCAAACAGATCCACATCCATCATCGCGGCACTCAGCTCGACATGCGACCTGTCCGTAGTGATGTGCAGGTTATTGACCGCCACGCGAGACGGCGTGACGACAAACTCGCCTGAGAGATCCTTCAGTTGGAACACCGGCTCGTTCGACACGAACGAAAATGATGAGATGGCAGCGCGTCGCTCATCATTCTTGATCAGGGCAGATGTAACAAGATTGAATTGTAGGAGGGTGCATCGATGGTACTCAACGGTTGTTGGGTCGGGTGTGGAGTGGTCGGCCTCCGCAAGAGCCGCTGAATCAACCAGGACAACTGTCCCCTCCTGAATGTCAAGCCGGTGAACCCTGATTACCCAATCGAACGGTTTGCCTGTTGTTGTGTCGACCGGGCGGGGACGGATCATGTGCTCGAAGTTCCACACACCGTCCTTCCCCCGGAGGAGCTTCACTTGGGGGCGAACAACGGTGATCTCACTGACCGACATTGTCTTCCCGGGAAGTCCAAACGGGTCATACTGCAAGTCAAGCCGCTCCGCGGTGACAAGAAAATCACCTCCTACTTTGATGGAAACGTGGTCAACGGAGAAACCCCTGACAAGGTTGCCTGTAAAATTCCCCAGGTGGACTTCAGCATCGAGGAGGGACTCAAGAGCGGAGAGCGCCCCTGCACGCAGACGGTCACGGAAGATCTGCGTCTGCGTGAATGCAGCCAGCAGGAACGCAAATGCCAACACGCCGCCAGCAATCAGCGCCAATATTTTCAGGACTCTTTTCACGCCCCGCATTCCGCACCGCCCTTCGACCACTGACTATCGTTTTTTAGCACGACGGCGGAGAGTAGTCTTTCGTCCTTGATAGGACGCGAGCACTCGCTCAATAATATTCGTTGTCGATAGGTTCGGAGTCAGCCGAATCGTGCGCACAACACCGCCGTAACGTTCGACTGTACGTCTGCCCACGATGTTCTCTTTCAACCAGTCAGCCCCCTTCACCAGCACATCGGGTCTGAGCCGGTCGATGATCCGCCGGGGTGTGTTCTCTTCGAAGAAACAGACATAATCCACGGGCGTGAGCGCTGCAAGCACAACGGCCCGCTCTCTGTTCGAGTTGATTGGACGGTTCCTTCCCTTGATCCTTCGGATCGATGCGTCGGTATTGAGTCCAACGATGAGCACGTCTCCCAGCCGTTTTGCTCTGAACAGGTACTCGACATGTCCGCGGTGAATGATATCGAACGTCCCGTTCGTAAACACCACGTTTTTCCCCTGTTTACTCAGTCTGTGGCGCACCTGCACAAGTTGCCGGATGCCAATAATTGTTCCCATCAAACACCGGCTGCGACATGATCGGTGAGCTGCCGAGCCGCCTGTACAAGATCGCTTAACTGAATCGGCTCAATGCCAATCGCTCCGACAACGACCCCTGCCGCACAGTTCGCCAGCACGGAGGCTTCGTGGACTGTTGCTCCTCCCGCAAGGGACATTGTCAACGTTGAGATAACCGTATCGCCAGCACCGGATACGTCTTTTACTTTTTCGGCCATTGACCTCAGGTGTGTAACGGTACCGCCTGATTCGAAGAGAGACATCCCCTCTTCTCCGCGCGTCATCAAGACATTCTGTGACGCCAGGACCTCCAGCAGCCGTTTCCCGGCGCGTTCAATCTCTTCAACGGTTTTGATTCTTCCACCAAGGACCTCTTCCACTTCACGACGGTTCGGCTTAAAGACGGTTACGTTTTTGTAGTCAAGGAAATGATTGAACTTCGGATCGACGGTAACGATCTTGCCGTACTTTGCTGCAACAGCAATGACTTCCCTGATTACGTCCCCGGTCATCGCGCCTTTATTGTAGTCTTCCAAAATAATGCCGTCAAGATTCTGAATGTTGTATTTCACTGCGTCGATGAGCTGGTGCTCGAGACGTTCTGGACAATCGGCTTTTGATTCGTTGTCAATCCTTACCACATGCTGGGCGTGAGCAATTACACGCGTCTTCGTGGTTGTGGGCCGTGTTGTATCCACCACAATGCCGCTCGTGTCGAGCCCCTGCTCTCTGAGCATTTCAAGACACACCTTCCCGATATAGTCACTGCCGATCAGACCGACAAGATGTGGCCGGCCTCCAAGACTGAGGATATTGTTCGCCACATTTGCAGCACCACCAAGGCGAACGGATTCGGAAACGACATCGACAACCGGCACCGGTGCCTCGGGCGATACTCTGCTGACGGTTCCCCAATAATAACGGTCGACCATGAGGTCACCGACCACGGCAATGCGCTTTCCGCTGAATTTGTTGAATAGGTCAGCCAGTCGGTTCTCAGTGAAAAAGGTCATGATTACTTCTTGTACCTTGTGGAGAGAATCCGTGAGGAATATACCCATTAAGTGCTTGAGATGCAAGGGATTATGCAGATCCCACTAGGGACAATTGGCCGTGGTAGTAGGTGGGACGAGAAGGACGAAATGCCGACAAAAAGTCAAACGGTTTGCACCGGGCAGCCGCACGACAGGTCCCGGTAGGCAGTTCTGGTGCTCTGTTTTCCGGAATGAAACTGATCCTGGTTACACACTGAAGAACGATAGCTTCTTCACGATTCTGTCCACCGTGATCCCGACCCGCTCGTCATCTGTTGGAACGATGATATCGGCTTTCGAGTAGAACGGTTCCCGCTTAAGGAAAAGCTCCTGGATGCGGGCACGCAGCTCTTCACTACTCAACCGTTCGCCGCGGATGTCAGTGAGAATCGGACGGTCAAGTTTATGATGTAAACGCTTGAAGATCTGTTCTGGGGTTACCTTGAGGTATACCACCACCCCGGACCCGATGATCACGCGGAAGTTGGATGGGTCAACGATCGTGCCTCCACCAAGAGACACAACAAGATGTTTCTTTCCGACCAGCTCATTGATAATCGAACGCTCAAGTCCCCGGAAATACTCCTCACCGGAGTCCTGAAAGATCTGCTTCACCGTCTTCCCCTGCCTCTCTTCGATCGTGTCGTCCATATCCATAAAATCGTAACCGAGCGTATTGGCAAGAATCGGTCCGATGGTGCTCTTGCCGCTGCCCATGAAGCCGGTGAGAAAAATCCGTTCCTTGCGCTCCATACGTATCACATTATGATTCCTTGAACGGAGCTGGCCGTTGAGTGCTGAAGCCTGTATCGCGCAAAAGTCCTGGTCCGTCGATGCACAGCAATAGTCCTCGCGCTTGCATCACCCCAGAATCCGGGGATGCGAGACAGTTCGTTAACCTCCCTGAGATTTTCCGGACGTCAAACCGAGGAGGACCAGAATTATACTCGATACGGCAATCGCTCATCCATGGTAGACGATGTCTGGCCAATTTCGTCAACAAGCTTCTTCGAATCTCTGACCTTTGTGGTCACGAACCACGTCCTGCCGATGGCGTCCTCATTCTCAATGGTATCATACCCATTGGAAAGATCGGAACACAGCTCCCCAAGTGTCCCATTACGGGGACGCACGGCTGCGCTCATGCGAGAGATGTGTGGACTGGGATCAGAAACTGACCGTGGCACCTAGCTGGAACACTATGCCATCTGTGTGCACTCTCGAGTCAAAGGGATTCCGGCTCACGTTGATGACAGTATTTTCGTAGAGAATTTGGGAAACGGGGAAGGCATTGCTGGAACTAAACTGCAAGTCACGGAATTTCATCTCGCCGCTCATTGAAAACCATTCGGTGAAGTTGTAGCTAAGCCCGCCGAGAACGTGAATCCCAAAGCCGTGCCCCTGCCCGGCCGACGCCGCCTCAACACCTGCGATACTGTAGATGCGGTGTCCCAGGTACACTCCTCCACCTCCACCCATGTAAATGCCGAAGGTCGGTCCGGATACCGGAATGAGAAAATACGCGGTAAGCTCGATCGGAATCACGCGGTAACCGTCTTCCGCAGGAATTGACCGTGAAGGAGAGATACGGAGTGGTGAGGCCTTCATTGTGCTGATGTAGTCAGCAGAAAGGCCAAGAGCAACGTATGTTTCAGGAATCTGGTACCTCAGCTCAATGCTATAACCGAAGAAATTCTCTATCGGAAGGAATTGCGCCCGTTCAACCTCGTTCGGAGAGTCCAGATTCGAAAAGAGCTGAGAACCCGTCGTGTAGTTGGTTTTCACAGTCAGGGAGAACAGCTTCTCCCGGGCAGTCAACGCTTGTGGCATCCCAACACAGAGTACCCATAGACCTACGACCGCAGCTCTTGCAATCATGGCCTGCTTCGCCCCTCCTCATCGTTACCGGTAGAACAGCTCGCGGTTATCTTCAATCGATGCACTCTCCTTCAACTTCGCAAGCCAGTCTGTCAGAAAGCGATTCCGTTTCTCCTGGAGCATCTGCGTACCCATGGTCTCTCTTTGCGTGGCATAGGCAGCGGAATCAAACGCAGACCTGTACAGGAGCTGAATGAGGTACACACCCCGAAAAGCCTGAACGGGTGTGGAGATCTGGCCGAGCGCCAGTCCCGATACGGCACCGAGGAAATTGGGATCACGTCCGACACCCGGGACCGTACCCGCGAGAGTGAACGTACCGGTCCGCTGCGCTTTCACGGCCGGATTGAAGTCTGTCAGCCTCGTGAGACTGTCCGCCGGCGCAAGCTTCGCCTTGAGGGCCAAGGCAATCTCTTTGATCGTTTCCATCTTTTTCTTGCGCACAGCCAACGGGCGGATCGATTCTTTCACCTCGTCGAGACCCTTCACACCGGCGTCTTTCGCTTCCGACAATAGGAACACAGCATAGCCATTTGGGATACTGAACGGTTCACCGACCGTGCCCACCGTGCTCTTGAACGCCCAGCGGGTGATGCTCTCATTAACGCCGAGGCCCGGGACTATGCCCCCCTTCTCCTGGACCTGCGTCTCCTTCACGTCAAGGCCGAGCCCCTGTGCCTCCTTCACGAACTCGGACTGCTGCGCATTGTACGCAAAGTCCTTGGCACGTTCGCTCACATCGTTCTTTGTCCGCGCCCCTGGTACG
>Ga0299912_10001796_pt1 | contig 17350 bp, 16 predicted proteins | sample RVTome_2_FD_207667 | JGI IMG/M metagenome (GOLD analysis project Ga0299912, IMG submission 207667) | Soil microbial communities from uranium-contaminated site in the Upper Colorado River Basin, Wyoming, United States - RVT95D214 (version 2) ... | reverse complement strand
CATTTATGGCACCTAGATGCCGATAAGAGATTACCATTCGCTTTTGGTAATCGCCAGGTCCATACCATCATCCTTGGCAAGAAATGCTTTGTTTTCTATCGGAAAACATTAGCATTTCTTGATCGAGGATCTTATTGACACCAAGATGCTCGGGTCAAGAAAAGTCGTTGTTTTTCGAAGAAAAACAAGCCTTTTCTAGCCCAAGCATGACACAAGGAGGTGAATCCATCTTTCGGGATGGGTTTTTTTATGGAAACATAGAAAAAGAAAACTCCCCTTTTCGGGAATCGAAAAAAGTGATATCTTACACTTATCTAAAAAAACAGGTCGTAAACAAAACAAGGGAGACATCAAATGAAATTGAAATTTTTAAGTTTATTTTTAGCCCTCGGCATTTTTGCACTTGGGACAAGCGTAATGGCTCAGGGGACCCCAGACGCGCCAGCCAATCCGGCCGATCAAGCATCCCAAGCTGATTTGGGCAATCCTGCTGTGGATCCTGCGTCTGTGATATGTCCCTTATTGCCATCCTCATGTAAACCTTGTAGCACAATGGCTGATGTTACAAGTTGTTTTGGAAGTTTAAAGGGTAGCACACTTACAAACACATGCGATAAAGCATGTAATAGAGTAACTTGCAAAATAAACGTTATTCAAACTCTCTGTATGAGTAAGTGTTGTCCTGCAAACTCAGGTAAAATTAATAGTTGTCTTTCTCAAAACGGTGGAAAGATTTGTCCATCATCTGATTAATTTATAAATAATTTAATTTATATTCTGACCCACCCTTCGGGGTGGGTTTTTTTTATGAAGTCTTTTCAAAACCTGCATGACGTACCATAAGTTCCATGATATAAATCACTTATATTCAAATCAGACCAACCATAAGAGGAATGATGGACAAGAAATATACAAGTGCGAAAATAGCTGCACTCGTCTTTACGGCGAGCCTTTCCATGTCATCAATGCTTTCTGCTCAAGAAAATCCGGAGCAAATGCTTGACTTGCTCAATCGTGTAGGCGCCATTGAGGCTGAAAATCACGATCTTCGGGGTCAGATTGAGGAAACTCGACATGAACTTACCAAGCTCACCCAACGCGTAGAAACCTTAAGTGCGGACATTGACTATCGCCTTAACAATCCTGAAAGCGGCGCAAACCTCGCACCCCTTCCTTTAGGAAAAGGAGAATCCAAAACATCTACTTCCTCTCCAACCCTTGGGGTTTCTTCATCGGCATCGGAAGAGTATGAGAAAGCCCGAACGCTTTTGGAACAAGGTGACTATGAGGCTGCAGAACATGCTTTTTCTGCTTTCGTTGCAGGCCATCCTAAAGATGAACAGGCCGGTGCTGCCCAATATTGGCTCGGTGTGACCTTTTTCGTCCGGGGGCTACATGAAAAAGCGGCAGCTGCCTTTGCTAAAGGATATAAAACCTATCCTAAATCTTCCAAAGCCGGGGACAATTTATTGAAGCTTGCAAAATCTTTGGCGGCCCTTGATCGCAAAGCGGATGCATGTACAACATTAGATCAGCTTTCTTCCGAGCACCCGAAAGCCCATGTGAAAGAAGTAGCCAGCGACCGGAAGAATTATGGCTGTAAGTAGGGCAGTGTAGCAGTATAGCAGTATAGCAAGTATTGCAGAAAGATCATTTGAAGAAGTGATCTAAGAAAATCGTCATCCCGGGATTTAAGAAACCCTACCCCTCACGATGTTCGGGGAGGGTTTCTAAGTTCCGGGATGACGAAGAGAGAATGATCTTTCCGCAACACTGCCTATCCCTTATCTCCTTCAGGAGCAATCTTAATAGAGATATAACGTGATTCTCCATCGCGATTGATTAAAAGAAGGACGGATTTACGGTTTCCTTTTTCTGCTTTTTTAAGCAGGTCAACAACCTGTTGGGGCGTTTTGACTTCTTCTTGACTGATTTCCATGATGATATCGCCGGGTCGAATTCCTTTTTCAGCAGCTGAAGTTTTGGGCTTCACATCGATGACAAGAACGCCCTGAGTATCTTTAGGAACATCAAATCGTTGACGAACCTCTTCTGTGAGTGGTTGCAGTGTCATACCATGAACTTCAAGCCCCTTCAGGAGCTCTTTTCCACCTTCAGGAGAGGGGATGACGCTCGTTTCCTCGGCCTCTTCATACTCGCCAATTTGCACAGGAATAGAAAAAATCTTTCCCTTGCGCCAGATGGTAACTGGTACTTTCGTTCCAACCGCAATGTCACCCACAATGCGGGGTAAACTGCGTTGGTCTTTGACCTCCACATCCCCCACTTTCAAAATGACGTCACCTGATTGCAATTTCGCTTTGGCAGCAGGGCCATCTTTGATCACACTACCGACAAGGGCTCCCTTAAGATCTTTCAGTCCTAAGCCTTCTGCAATATCTTCAGTAACAGGCTGGATACGAACGCCAAGGGCGCCGCGCTTGGGACGTCCATATTGGCGAATTTGAGCCACAACCTTTTTCGCAATTTCGGAAGGAATGGCAAATCCAATCCCAACGCTCGCGCCTGTGGGTGAGTAAATGGCTGTGTTTACACCAACAACTTTGCCATTCATATCAAACATGGGCCCGCCCGAATTACCGACGTTAATGGAGGCGTCCGTTTGGATATAGCCTTCAATAAAATCGCCCGAGCGGCTACGTTCTCCAATATCGCGAGCAAGATGGGAGACAATGCCTGCCGTTACGGTGCCGCCAAGGCCAAAGGGATTCCCAATGGCAACAATGCGATCGCCTGTGCGAAGCTTTTCAGATTCTCCCCATTGGGTGAAAGGCAACTTCTTGTCGCTATTTACCTTTAATACAGCTATATCAGTTCGACGATCCCGCCCCACGAGTGTTGCTTTAAGTTCCGTATTATCGCTTAATGTCACGGTGACTTGATCCGCATCTGAGACCAGGTGGTTATTTGTAACGATATATCCTTCAGGATCAATGATAAAGCCTGACCCGACCGCAGTGGCATTTCGTGGTCCTTCCGGCTGCATGCGATCCAAAAATTCCTTAAAAAAATCCTCAAGAGGGGATCCCTTCGGGAGAGGTACGTCTAAAGGAGATTGGCTACCCTCGCCTCGCCCACGGATAAGAGTTGTTGTGGAAATATTCACAACGGCGGGCAAAAGAGGTTCAACGAGGTCAGCATAACTATAAGGTGCCGTAGGCGCTGTCGCATTTGCTGTGAGCGAACTATTCGTTAAAACTAGAGATAGAACCAAAGTTAATGCAGTTCCTTTTAAATACGATGTAACAGACATTCTTTTATCACTCCTTACCGATTCAAATATTTAAAGAAATCATGTTTAGGGGATAGAATAAAGGTTGTTGTATCTTTATTCAAGGCTGCTTTATAAGCATTTAAAGAACGATAAAAATCATAAAAACGGATATCTTTACCATAAGTAATAGCCGCTTTTTCTGTGACATAGGCATCCCCATGTCCCCGAATGATTTCAGATTGTTTGGTAGCTTCGGCCAAGATGATGGTTCTTTCCTTATCGGATGTTGCTTTTATTTCCTGGGCCATTTCATCGCCGCGCGAGCGGAATTCTTGCGCTTCTTGCTTACGTTCACTGATCATGCGGTTGAAAATAGCTTCGCTGTTTTCAGTTGGTAAATCAGTGCCGCGGAGCTGCAAATCCACGACTTCAATGCCAAAAGCCTTGGCGGCGGTATTCATTTGGTCCCGTATACCTTTCGAGATTTCTGCCCTTTTTGGGGAAAGAACATCTACTAGTTTTACTTGGCCAAGGACACCTAAGGCAATGGATTGGTTTAAAATGCGTAAGCGCTGTTCAGCGCCATCCACATTTTGGACGGTTCGATAGAAAAGAGCAGGGTCGATAATACGGTACCGCGCAAAAGTATCCACAAGGAGCCGTTTTTGATCTGCAAGCGTAGCCGGTATAGATGAGAGATCAAAGTCTAAGATGCGTTTATCGTAATTTTGTACATTTTGTAAAAAAGGAATTTTTACATAAAGTCCTGGTTCCTTAATAACCCTTATAAGCTTTCCAAACTCAAGAACCAACGTTTGTTGCGTTTGCTGTACCATGAAAAGGGATCCCATGAGAATGCCAAAAATGACAAGGGCTGGGACTGCTAAGACGATAATTGATTTCGAGTTCATTGAGCGGCCTCCTCAGGCTTTGCTGGTATGCGCTTAAGTTCTGGAAGAGGGAGATAGGGAAGAACGCCTTGGTTCTTTTCTCCATCAACAATAAGTTTTTGCGTCGCCTCTAAAATAGTTTGCATCATATCAATATAAAGTCGCGTCTTTGTGACATCGGGTGCTTTTACATATTGATCAAACACGGCTGTGAATCGGGCCGTTTCTCCATCAATGTCTGCCATCACTTTGGCTTTATAAGCTTCTGCATCTTGGACGATTTTTTTTGACTGTCCTCGAGCGACAGGAACAATAGAGTTACGGTAATATTCCGCTTCATTTCGTTTGCGCTCCATATCAGCTTTGGCGCGCTGAACGTCCAGATAGGCATCCATCACCTTGGTTGTGGGAGGGGTCACTTTTAAGAGTTCAACCTGAGAAACTTCAACGCCCAGTTTATAGTCATCTAACAATTTCTGCAACATTTCACGAAGCTGAATATTGATCTTACTTCTTCCCTCAGAGAGAATTTGAGCAATCGGTGTTTGGGCAATAACTGAACGTACGATGCTATCAGCGGCAGCTCTGATGGTTGTTTCAGGAGATTTTACATTGAATAAAAAATCACCTAGATTTTTAATGCGCCAGTTTACGGCAAACTGAACGTCAGTAATATTTTCATCTCCCGTCAACATCAATGCTCCTTCACCGCTAAGGTTGCCCGTGGGAGCTTGATTTGCACTTGTATTTGTAAGAATATTTATTGCGGTTACATTACGAATAAGCGCCGTTTCGATGGGCGCAGGGAGATGATAATTGAGCCCAGGGTCTGTCGTACGCACCCATTTTCCAAAACGAAGGATCGCCGCTTGTTCATCTTGCTGAACAGTATAAATGCCAGTGAGAAGCCATAGAAAAAAGATACCGCCAGCAACGTACCACAAGGCACGTCCATTGCTTTTTCCGCCTTTCGGAAAAAAACTTTTAAATTTAGCCTGACTTTTTTTAAAAAGCTCTTCTAGGTTTGGGCCATCATCGTCTCCCCGTCTAGGTTTTCTTGTCCATGAATCGTTTTCCTTATCGCCATGTCCCCATGGACCATCATCATTCTTCCAATTCATTCAGAACGGCTCCTTTTCAATTTTATAAATATTAAGTATAGATGATCTTACAATTTTAAGCAATTAGGATAGGCCTTATGTCCTTGGAAACTCAAATCCTTAACGTTCTTAAAACCCTTGTTGATCCCTTGTCCCAAAAAGATATCGTGAGTAGCGGTGTTCTCCAAGGTTTGAACGTTACTCCTGAAGGAAAGGTTTCCTTCACTTTGGAGATCAATATGGAACATATGAATGAGGGGATAAAGGTTAAAGAAAAGGCTGAATCCCTGTTGCAAAATATTCCCGGTGTTACAAATGTTCAAATCGCCCTTACGGCCCAACGTAAAGCGAAAGCCAATAATCCTTCAAAGGCAGGAATTCCTAGCGTTAAACATATCCTGGCCGTTGCTTCGGGAAAAGGAGGTGTTGGAAAATCCACAACGGCCGTGAATTTGGCCTGTGCTCTTCAAACAATGGATTTGAGGGTTGGAATTTTAGATGGAGATGTTTATGGGCCCTCTCTCCCACGTCTTTTAGGGGTGAATCAAAAGCCAACGTCTGATGATGGAAAAATCATGAATCCCATTGAAGTCCATGGCCTCAAGTGCATGTCCATGGGCTTTATGATGGATGAAAAGGTGCCAGCGATTTGGCGTGGTCCCATGGTGCAAAGCGCCTTTCAACAAATGCTTCGTCAGGTTAAGTGGGGAGAGCTTGATGTGCTTGTCATTGATTTACCCCCTGGCACTGGGGATGTGCAGTTAACCCTTGCCCAAACGGTCCTCCTCTCAGGAGCCATCATTGTTTCAACGCCTCAAGATCTTGCCCTGATTGATGCCCGAAAGGGATTGGAAATGTTTTTAAAAGTGAATGTTCCCGTCTTAGGCTTTGTTGAGAATATGAGCTATTTTATTTGCCCTCATTGTGAAGAAAGGTCGGACATATTTGAACATGGTGGCGTGCATGAGGAAGCCCGTACCCTCGGTATTCCCCTTCTTGCCGAAATTCCATTACATATGTTGATTCGAGAGACTTCAGAAAAAGGAACGCCAATTGTTCTAGCTTATCCTAAGTCGTCAGAGGCACAAGCTTATCTCAGTCTTGCAGAAAAGGTAATAAAACTTATTTTTCATAAATAAAACTCATTTAATGGCAAGTATTAACAATTCGTAAATACCTTTTTATACTTATATTAATATTTATACTTTATCATAAGTCAAAGTATAGATTAAATATAGGGAGGTTGAAATGGGTAAAAGGTTTGCACTTGCATTAAGTATTACAACGATTTTAGGCTCCATTTATTCTGGTAATGGCTACTCTATCTTGGAGAGCATCGAAGATAATGAAGACAAGGGGATTAAACGGGCTTTTTCTGGTACAAAAGAAAATCTTGATAAAGTAAATCAACGGCTTGTGCCTGCTCTTCAACCACTCAGGGCTCCTGCTCCGGATTTACGGGATCGAAAGACTATAAAAAAAGATGAGAAACACAGGCGGAAAGCCGCAAAAAAAGATGAGAAACACAGACGGAAAGCAGCAAAAAAATTAGCTAAAATGATAAGAAAAGGCAGGATTTTTATGCCATTGGTCGTTAGTACTCCATTATCAAAACCTGCTATTCTTCGGAAAGGAAATGATAGTATTAATCGTAATGAAAACATTGCCTTACCAAAACATGAGCCACACCTTCCTGCGGATCCAAAGAGAGAGGACAAGGTGAAGGATAGAGATAGGGTAAAACTAAAACTTGATGATTCTGATAAAGAACTTCAAGAAACGAGAATTCAAAGCATAGTTGTAACCCTAGAGGCATTAAATCGTTCAACAAGTTTTATAGGGGATAATTTAGTGGGTAACCATACCGAAGAAAATCTCAATATTCAAGGCAGTAAGCTTTTTTCTATTGTAGAAACCACAAGTGAAGTTGGTGAGAATCTAAATCTTCTTGATGCTCAAATTACTGAGGAAGCATCTGTCGAAGAGATCCAAATTAAAAGTTTAAGAGAATTGTTACGTGATGTAAGTAATCTGATAGGGCTAACATATGCGCGATTAGCATATCTAAAACCTCAAAATAAAGAACTTCCACCCACCCACTTTGTAAAGCCAAAAGAGGCTCTACAAAATTCTGCAATTGTTCCGAGTAATAAGATAAAAGAACCTTCAAGTGTGATTGGAGTTGCTACAGATGAACCCCCCCTTATAGGAAAGGACAGAAGTCGACCTTCTTCTCCTAATTCAATCCTAAAGAATTGGGAGCAAGATCTCGATAAAGAAACAATGAGATCAAAAAGCCCTACTGATGGGATAGGCAGAAAAGGCATAACTTTCTCTAGTGAAAATCTTTTAAGTTTAGCAAAAATAGATTCAAATGAAAAAGTGTTACCAAACATAAATAATAACTCAAGTAACAACAAAGAAGAAAATAATACAAAAAATCAAATGGTACCTTCTAGGAGAATCACAAGAAGCAAGTCCAATCCCGAACCACTACAAGTAATAAATCTTGCTACCACGACATACACTGATACAAAAGAATCCCCAAGAAAGCCACTTACTAGACTTGGAAGCGAGAAGAAGGTCAGGTCTACAGGCGGCGGTCTTTTTCCTTACACTACTTTCTCTAAGGAAGATCTAATGGAATTAAAAGAAAATGAGGGGTCAAAACTTACTGCGTGGTCAATTGTCTGTGCAATTGGAGATTTATATCTAGCACTGGATAAATTAGGCCAATACAAGTTTGATATATTAGAGCCGAAAGATATTTCAAAAATAAAGCGTAAAATCAACGTGCTTACGCATGGCATAAGTGGTCCTGCGCTAACTCTTTTGAAACAACTCGCGGATATAAACGATAAGTTTGCAAAACCTGAACCAATTCTAAAGAATGAGTCTAATATAGAAGAGATTTTTAAAAGTCAGTCCAGTGTTTTTGGATTTGACTTAGAAACTCTAACAACAGTGATTAGAGATCAATTGGTTGTAGAATTAGATCCATTAGAATTTACCTCACAAGATTTAATTCGTAGGATAAATAATGTAAAAGAGATAGCAAATAATACCCTTGTTAAAAAAATCACAGACTTAATAATGTTATTGGAAGGGGAATATCCATACATAAAAGAGGTTAAAAATGACGCCTACTATTACGGCCCAAAAGAAGAAATAGACCAAGACGTATTGCAGTCTGAAGGTTCGGCAAAAAATTTAAAAAAAGACTCAACTCTAAGATCATTGTCACCTAGTAGCTTTGAAATGCTTCCAGATGCTTATGGTGAAGACCAAGGCTTTTTTACCATTCAAAAAGATGAATAAAAAGAAAAAGATCCTGCCCCTCATATTCCCCAAGTTTCGGCTTGGGGATTTTTCCATCCCGTCAGATAAATCACTTCAAAAGTTGCTGGAATCTTATGATTAGGGTGACCGAAAGTATCAAAATAATGCGCTTCAGCCCTTTCGAATAACTTACGAGGCGTGAAGACCTTTGGCCGATCATAAAGTTTATTCGTTTCCGCCATGCCTCTTAAATCTTTCATTAAAGCAACCAGAGAAGGGTAAGTGACTGTAATCGTTTCCGTATCTACAACGGGCATAAAGAACCCTGCTTTTCCCAGCAAGACAGGCCCATCAGCAGGATGGAGCATGGGGGCCAAGCGAGGAGAGGCTCCCCCCGTGAGAGCTAATTCCGCATGAAGGAGGCTTTCCCTCAACTCATAAAGAGTTTGTCCTCCCCAAAGGGCCCCAAGAAAAAGGCCGTCTCTTTTAAGACAGTGATCGAGACTCTTCAAAAAACCTGGTAAATCGGTCACCCAATGGGCCTGAAGACAACTGAAAATGAGATCAAAGGATTCCTTGGGAAAAGATAAATTTTCCTCCAGAAAACCATGATGGTGACTGGGATAGGGGAGGGGGTGGGGTGATAAATTCAGGGCGTTCTTAAAGTTTCTCTTGATATCTTGAAGCCGAGAGATAAGCTCGTTACCGACATGATCAAAAAGAAAAGAATGGGTTTGAAAGCCCGCCTTGGCTCTTTGGTGATGTTGGTGGTAAGCTTTTGGATCAAAGAGTTTCATATGTGCTAGGTATCATATATTTAAATGGTAATGAAGAAAAATACAGTGACAATTAAAAAAGGACTTTTGTGGGATGTTTATGAAGAAGCATGCCAGAAGAAAACCTTTCAAGAAGACGTTCATCAAAGGGAACTTCTTCAGTCTTTTCAGGACCTATACGATGAACTGGAAGCCCCACGTTTGTTTCCGCTTCCATTCAAACGAGCCCCTAAAGGTCTTTATATCTGGGGCGCAGTGGGGCGTGGGAAAACATTTCTTATGGATTTGTTTTTCAATCAAATTACGCGCACCCCCAAGCGCCGCGTCCATTTTCATGAATTCATGAGAGAGGTGCATGCAAGGCTTCACCACAAGACTGAAAGCCAACAGGGAGCCCTTCCGCAGCTCGTGAAAGAAATTGCGAACTCAACAAAGCTGTTATGCTTTGATGAATTCCAAGTCACGAATATTGCTGATGCCATGGTGATGGCTCGTCTTTTCGAAGAATTGTTAAAGCAAGGCGTTGTGGTTGTGGCGACCTCTAACGCATCTCCTGAACGCCTTTATGAAAAAGGGCTTCACCGGGAGCGATTTTTGCCTTTTATTTCCCTCCTTTTAAAACATGTAACTGTTTTCCATCTGCAAGGGGACATTGATTACCGAAGGTTAAAACTTTCAGGTCATCCGCGTTATTTCACCCCTTGCAATCCTGAGACAAGAAACCATCTTCAATGCCTATGGAGTCACTTTACAGAGCAGGCTCCTTTGGAGGGTGTTCTCTTTGAAAGAGAAGGCCCTTCCTTGGCTCTAGAAGGTCTTGCAAAGGGGGTGGCCTGGGGCTCATTTCAAGAGCTGTGTGTGCGCCCTTGTGGCAGGGGAGAGTATCTTGCCTTGGCTGACGCGATCCATACCCTCATTCTATGGGGGATCCCTAAAATGACTTTAGAGGATAATAATGAAGCTGCACGCTTTACAACCCTCATTGATATCCTTTATGACAAGGGAGTCTGTCTTGTAGCCGCGGCCGATGCGGCTCCAGAACATCTTTATCAACAAGAAGGGGTGTTTGCACGCACCGTTTCTCGCCTTTATGAAATGCAACATGACTGAAAAACAAAATGAAAGAAAAGTATCTGAAGAGGAAAACGGGCTCCGTCTTGACCGATGCTTGCGCCTTTGGATTCCCCATTTGCCGCAAAGCGCCATTGAAAAAGCAGCCCGTAAAGGTCAGGTGAGGGTTGAAGGCGCCAAGGCCAAACCTTCAATTCGGGTTGAAGAAGGGCAAACCATTTCCTTTCCTACTGGCTTTTTGAGCCTTGAACCACAAACAGAAAAGAAAAGGCCAAAGGTCTTGAGCCAGGCCGATAAAAAGTGGCTGAAGGGGCTGATTCTTTACGAAGATGGGGATATCGTTGTTCTCAATAAACCCGCTGGAATTGCTGTTCAAAGCGGGACAAAGCAAAGTAAATCTTTAGATGCTATGATGGAAGCCTATGATGAAACGTGTAAAACACGTCTTGTTCATCGACTTGATCTTGATACTTCAGGTGTGCTTGTGATGGCGAAATCTCTTCCCATGGCGCGGTGGCTCACCCAAGCCTTTAAAGAAAGAAAAATCCAAAAAATATATTGGGCTCTGGTATGTGGGGTGCCACAGAAAAAAGAAGGACTTATTTCCTTACCTCTTTCAAAAAAAGCTGACCCTTTAGGGGAGAAGGTCCGTGTGGATCACGAAGAAGGCCTCCATGCCACAACCTATTACCGCATTATTGAAGCGCTGGGAAATCGTATCGCCTGGCTTGAATTGACGCCAAAAACAGGCCGCACTCATCAGCTGCGGGTGCACTGTGCTGAAGGGTTAAAAACCCCTATCCTGGGGGATGGAAAATATGGCGGAAAAGAAGCCTTTCCTTTCGGACGTAAGTCACTACATTTGCATGCTAGAGCCCTTGTCATTCCGACCTTACAAGGAAAGACGATGACCTTTGAGGCACCATTACCTAAAGAGATGCAAGAAACGTTTAATGAGTTTGGGTTTGAGGATGCTTGATATTGAAATATATGAGTCTTTTTGAGCATAAAACTATTTCAAAAACAAAGAATTTGTCATCCCGAACTCGTTTCGGGATCTTGTTGTCATGGAGATCCTGAATGATCCCGGATCAAGTTCGGGACTAAAGGTTCAGGACGACTAGTGCATGGCAACTTGTTTGAATTTTAAATCATTTTTAAAATAGTTAGCGGTATTAAAATGATTTTCTTTGTTTTTCCCTTTTATTTCCTCTCATTTTTGCGTATTTTAATAAGATGATCCCGGGATCAAATAGTCGAATAGGCCGTGTCGCAACACTTTGAAGATGGAGAGTTGTTATGAGCAAGTTCTCCTTCTTCCCTGTTGTACATCTCTCCCCCCAAGGAAAATCTAAGGTATGGCTAGCCTTCGATCTTTCCCTCAGACTGTTACCCCTCAGAGCTTGATCTGTATGTTAGATAATCTAAGAAGAAGTCCCTTTATCCTAAGGTATGTTCAGGAACCTTCCTCCTCGTTATCTACCTATAGGATATCATAGGGAATTTCTAAAAATCTAGAAATTTGATGCAAATGGACAAATCTCTCTCAAATTTTTAAAACGAATTGTGAGTGAAAAAAAGAAGAAGGGCTTTTGCGACCCCACATCATGGCGTCAACAAAAGCCCTTTGGGAAATGAGAATTTTATCAGTGGGTTTTACCCTTTTTTGTGCTTTTTTTCCTTCTTATCCTTCTTAACCTTCCATTTTCCCTTTGTTACAAGATTCGTAACACCTTTTATTGCTCTCTCTGTTTCTTTTTCAATATTATGCCCAATGCGTGCTGGCGTTCGACCAAAAATAAGCGTTTCTTCTTTCTGCTGTGGTGTTGCAGCGGAGGATGAGTTTGTTTTTTCCTCAATTTTTTCCTCAGGCTGGGTTGATGGTTGCTGTGTTTGTTTCTTTTCCTCAACCTGTTTTTTTGCTTCAGCCAATTGTCGCTCAAGCTCTCGAACTCGCTCTTCTGGGTCTTGAGGCTGGGGAAGAATTGTATTGGTCGTTGTATTTACCGTTCGGTCAGAAATATTTTCCCCCGTATGTGGTTCTACGATAGCAAGGGGTGAGGACATAGGATGTTCTCCAATGGGCGGAGAGAGAGGCATTGATGATGTTGAGGAAGGGTTAGGGGTTTCTTCTGGTGTTTGAGAGGCCCTACGTTGTACGGGTGGCGAATTTGAATTATCGTCGGTAGATGCATCTGGCTTAATTCCTTTGGCGAGTGTGGCTTCTGCGCCCAAGGGAAGTGCCAAAGCAGTGAGCGTTGTTAATTTTTTAGAATAAATTATCGAAATCTCCTTTTACTGAATAGACACACTCATCAAGCGATTATACTCAATGATTCATTTAAAGTTACATAAAATACATATAAAAGTCAATATATTTTTAATTATTATTAATGTCTTCTAAAAAAATTTTTCTCTCCAAAGGTTGGAGATAATAGACTCTTACATTGAGGAAATACGTAAAGTTTACGCTTTTTATTCTTGGGCTTGATGATTTAAATTTTGAGTTTACTAAGTTTCTTCCTCCTTGGTTTTTTTTAACGTTTTGGTCGAGTTTCAACTTTTTTTATTTCACGCTAAAGAAACGCTAAGTTGTTATTCTTTTCCTTTTTCATCTTACCAGGTTGGGATTGTCGCTACAGCACGCAAGCAACAATGCCCAATCATATGAGAAATGTACCAGAGAGCCGAACCTACCGACAATCCGCCGGTAGGTTCACCTCATTCCTAATTTTTATACTAGTCCGCTAGAAGATCTATGTAGTTTGTTAAAAACATTTGATCTTTTGGATAGCCATACTGCCCAAGTGCAATCCCTCGGACTTTTCTTGAAATAGCCACAGGATCTCCCTGAGCTATTAGTTTTTCATTGAAGATTCTTGCAGTCTCCACGTCTTGTGAATAGCCATACTCCCCATTTGCAAGTCCTCTGACTTTTCTTTCAATAGCTTTATCATTTCCCTGATCTACTAACTCTTCATTGAAGTTGACTGCAGCCCCCAAGTCTTCTGAATAGCCATGCCACCCATTTGCAAGCCCCACGACTTTTCTTTCAATAGCTTTATCATTTCCCTGATCGACCAGCTCTTCATTGAGTCTTTTTGCAGCTTCTAAGTCTTTTGAATAGCCATACCACCCATTTGCAAGCCCATCGACTTTTGCTGCAATAGCTTCAGAATTTCCCTGAGCTACAAGCTCTTTATTGAGTCTTTTTGCAGCTTCCAAGTCTTCTGAATAGCCATGCCACCCATATTCAAGCCCATCGACTTTTGTTGCAATAGCTTCAGGATTTCCCTGAGCTACAAGCTCTTCATTAAGTTTTTTTGCAGCCTCTTTGTTTTGTTGATAACCGAACTTTCCTTTTGCAAGCCCATACACTTTTCTCATGATAGCTTGTGTATTTCTCTGCGCTATCAACGCTTCATTGAGCCTTTTTGCCGTATCCAAGTCTTGTGAATAGCCATACTCCCTATTTGCAAGCCCCCAGGCCTTTTTTATAGAAGCCTCCTTGTATCCCAACGTTACAAGTTTATCAATATAGCTAGAGCCAACCTTCTCACCTATAATTAAATCAACGGTACTTGCTTTGAGGGCAGAGATCACGATCTGCTTAGAGGTAAGATTATTTGGTGTTTTTAGACTCAATTTTTCAAGAAAGCTCTCCCATAACTCCTTTTTATTAGATGCCTTGTTCCAAGACTTAGAAACACGGGCTGCTCTTGAGAGGGCCTTGGGTGGAAGGTACTCAAAAATAGTTACCAGCATATCAAAAGGCAACCCTAGGGATTGGGTCCCATTACTATTGTTCTCTTTTTTTTCTTCAAAAGAACTGAAAGCATGAACCACAGTTGTGAAAGGTTTTTTCCCCTTGCTGTCTTTATCCTCCTCCATTGCCCAACCGGGAGTGACATTGGACCCCAGTAAAACGCTCGTAAGGGTTAACACAGATATTTTTGATAAGAAATTTCTTTGTAACATAAACTAACACTCCAATACAAAATTATAAAACAATTAATACAAACAAATACATAAGGCGTATATCATAGGTAATGCTATTTATTAAAAAATCAAGGCCTGTGCGCAAAAAATTTATGCGGGGAAATGATCAAGTGGCAATTTCATCATTGGTGATGAATTCCCAAGCATCGGAAAATGACTTATTATTTAGAGAGGGTAGCGTCCTTACTTCTTCATTTCCAAAAGCTCTTGGTAAACAGCAATTGTTTTCGCGAACATGCTTTCATTAGAGAATAAGAGTTTTACACGTGTGCGCTGTTTTTCGCCCAATTTTTTAAGCCTGTCTTGAGGAAGGTCAAGCACCTTATCCAAAGCTTGGGCCAGGGCTTGTGCATTTCCAGGGGGAAAGAGCCACCCCGTGATACGGTCTTCGATAACTTCAGGGGCCGCGCCATGATTTGAGGCAACAATGGGTTTTTTCATGGCTTGGGCTTCAGCCATAACTCTTCCAAATCCTTCAGGAACAAGCGAAGGACATACGATGACATCAGCCAGTTGATAAGCTGAGGGCATATCTGGAGAAGGGGGCAGTAGTTTGACACGATCGGCTAGACCCAATGAAGTCGTATAATGCAAAAGATTATCTCGGAAAGCTTCATGCCCTTGAGTCGATCCAATACAAACCGCCATGACATTGGTATGCTTCATGAGAGAAAGGGCATTGATGAGTAGATCCTGCCCCTTTGTTCTGCTGATACGTCCTGGCAAAAGAAGAATGCGCATAGAGGGAGATACGCCCCAGCTTTTTCGCAAACGATCTAAGCGTTCTTTTGAAATGGTTGAGGGATCAAAAATATCAAGGTCGATCCCTCGTTGAATCAGGCGTATCTTTGCAGGATCAAACCACCCATATTTTCTATATTTTTGGATAAGATGGTCTTGAATAAATTGGGAGATGGCAATGACGCGATCACCCCTGGCCATGACCGAATTATAAAACATTTTAAAAACGGAACGGGATTTATAAGCTGCATGATAAGTAGTGACAAAAGGGATTCCCAGAGCGCGCGCTGCTTTATACGCACTCCACCCGGGGGCCCGAGAGCGGACATGAACGATGTCTACTTTTTCTTTGAGGATCAATTCATTGAGGAGACGGGTGTTTTTAGCGATTTGTAGGGGATTTTTTGTATCTAGGGGTAAATCTTTAATCTCTATTCCGGCCTTTATTGCGTCTTCAACCAGACTTCCTGGTTTTGCAGCGATTAAAGCTCTGCCGCCTGCTTCAACAATCGCTTTAGCAATTTCAAGGGCTTCAATTTCAACGCCCCCATTTTTGAGCGTAGGAATGACTTGCAAAATCGTGGGGCTCGTTTTAAATGAGCCATGTGAAGACGCATTTGAAAGGGTCGACAATGAACCATTCTCCTTCTTCTGTTCCCGCCCCATTTTTAAAACTTGAAAGGGAAAACAAGGATTTTATAGCCTATAACCGCTCTGATAAAAAGAATAAAAACCTCCCTGAAGTTCTTTTCTTAGGCGGTTTTAAGTCGGACATGAATGGTACGAAAGCCACATTTTTAGAATCCATTTGTGAAAAACGAAACCAAACGTACACCCGATTTGATTATTTTGGTCATGGGTCTTCGTCTGGCTGTTTTACCGAGGGCACCATTGGTCATTGGCTTTCCGATACGCTTGCAATCATTGATCTGGTCACACAAGGTCCTCTTATCCTCGTGGGCTCAAGTATGGGAGGGTGGTTGATGACGCTTGCTGCCCTTGCGCGCCCTGATCGGGTGAAGGGACTTTTAGGCATTGCAGCAGCACCCGACTTTACTGAAGAGTTGATTTGGGCGGGCTTAACCGAAGGACAGCGTAAGGATTTTGTGCGTCAGGGAATTATTCAAACGCCCTCCCAGTATGAAGGCCAGGGCTTTCCCATCACCCTCCAGTTGGTGGAGGAGGGGAGGGAACATCTTGTGCTCCCAAAACCAATCGATATTCATTGTCCTGCTCACTTTATTCATGGGGCTGCTGACAAAGATGTTCCCTGGATGCTCTCACGACGTTTGGCCAGGCGTCTTAAAAGTCCAAATGTCACATTGACTTTGATTAAAAACGGGGACCATCGGCTGAATACCCCACTTGCCTTAGGTCGATTAGAATCTCTTTTGAATGAGATAAGTCTCTAAAACATTGATTGACAGGGTCACTCATGGACAGTTAGAAAATGGAAATGCTCATACGGAGGGGTGGCCGAGAGGCTGAAGGCGGCGGTTTGCTAAACCGTTATACGGCGAAAGTCGTATCGTGGGTTCGAATCCCATCCCCTCCGCCATTTTCCAGGGTTTTTTGATAAGAAATTTTCTCCTTAAAATGGCTCCATGGGACACTCATGGGACACTAGAGAATAACAAAAACCTCTGAAAGGGGCATTTATTTATCCCTAAATCGCAGGGCTTTCTCCCGTAGATTCTTTCCTATAAAATACACACAATGCCCCTGGAAGACATTCCAGGGGGCCAGGAATAGAAGGCATTTTCCTTGCTGTATGACGTTTTAGGAGCTTCTAGAGGCATTTTGATTGATACCTCCCTCTCAACTTTATCAATTCTGAAAAGTTTTCGAAATTAAGGTATTGGCTCTTATTTCTTACACTGTTTACAAACTTTATCAAGAAACTCCTCAGCTTCCTTTTTCGCCTGCTCTCTTTGATAACCGTATTTTTGTTGCAAGATTCCGCCGAGTCTTTCAAAGCCACCTTTTACTGCCGTGAGGTCATCATCCGTAAGCTTGCCCCATTTTTCTTTCAGATGGCCGCTAATTTCTTTCCAGTTTCCCTCGATAATGTCCTTATTGATCATGATTAACCTTCTCCTTGTGTTATGATACCTAAAAGTTTAGGCACAAAAATATAATACCATTAATATTATTGTTTGTATGGCGCTTTTTCTTGCCCGAATAAAAAGCTTTTTGGCCCTTTTTAGGCCTTTCAATTTGTTGTTCCGTCGCATCAATGATAATTTCTTCAACCTCTTC
>Ga0299912_10001795_pt1 | contig 17351 bp, 10 predicted proteins | sample RVTome_2_FD_207667 | JGI IMG/M metagenome (GOLD analysis project Ga0299912, IMG submission 207667) | Soil microbial communities from uranium-contaminated site in the Upper Colorado River Basin, Wyoming, United States - RVT95D214 (version 2) ... | reverse complement strand
ATTGATTTCGTAGGGTGCGCACCGCGCACCGGGAGGCGTCATGCATCGCGATTCTTGCCCGGCTGCCACAGCACTTCGCCCTTGTCGGCGCGCGCCAGCACTCGGGCGAGGACGAACAGCAGATCGGACAGACGGTTGAGGTAGCGCAGGCTGTCGTTGTTGATCGCCTCGTCGCGGGCCAGGGTCACCACGCGCCGTTCGGCACGGCGGCACACGGTACGTGCCAGGTGGCAGTGGGCCGCGGCCACGCTGCCGCCGGGCAGGATGAATTCCTTCAGCGGCGGCAGGTCGGCGTTGAAACCGTCGAGTACCTGCTCCAGCCGTTCGACGTAGGCGGCGGGGATCAATTGGCGTCTCGGCTGCGCCAGCTCGCTGCCGACGTCGAACAGGTCGTGCTGCACGTCGTCGAGCACGGCGCGAATGGCGTCGGGCAGTTCGCAGGCCAGCAGCATGCCGATGACGCTGTTCAGTTCGTCCACGGTGCCGAAGGCCTCGACGCGCGCGTGGTCCTTGTCGACGCGCACGCCGCCGCCGAGGCCGGTGCTGCCCTTGTCGCCGGTGCGGGTGTAGATCTTCGAAAGACGATGTCCCATGTCAGCTTTCCTCCAGCCGGTAGATCACCGGTAGTTGCAGATCGAGGACCGCGCGCAGCGGGCCGTGTTCCAATGCCACCCGTTGTACCTTGCCCAGCGCGCCGAGGGCGGCACGGTCCAGCAAGGCGTAGCCGGAGCTGCGCGCAATATGGATCGCCTCGATGTCGCCGTTGATGCCGATGCGGAAGCCGAGCAGGACGGTGCCCTGCCAGTTGCGGCGCACGGCGATCGAGGGATAGTTGAAATGGCGCGCCAGTTCCAGATCGACGCGGGCGCTGAGGTTTTCTGCCTGGCGGCTTGCGTTCTGTGCAACGTCGGCCGCGACGGCGGCTGCGCGGTCGGGCGCCTGTTCGATGTTTTCCGTCAATGCGACGCGCGGCGCCGGTTCGGTGCGGGCAATACTCGCAGGCTGTGCGTGCCGCCGTTCGCTGCGTTCGGCGCGGGCGCGGCGCGGCGGCTGCCTGTCTGCCTGCGGCGGGGGTGCCGCCTGTTCTGCCGGTGGCAAGGTGCGCGGTGCGGCGATGACGACGGCGAGGGAAGTGGCCGTGGCGGAAGACTCGGTGCCGGCGCGGGGTGTTGCCGTGGTCCAGCCCGCCAGCAGCGCGGCATGCGCCGTCACGGAAATCAGAATGAACAGCGGCAGCGCATGACGGCGCCAGCCGCCGGGCGCCTCCGTGCCGTGCATGCGCGCCGCGCCGTGCATCCTACAGTTCCGCCCGTATCCCCACGCGCCAGGTGCGCGTGAAATTGACCGGGTAGATGTTGTCGTCGCTGATCCACAGGCCGTTGGCGTGATCGAACACGTTGTCGACGCGGACGAACAGCTCCATGCGCTCCAGCTTGTGGCTGTAGCCGATGTCGGTGCTGTGGTAGGCCGCCTGCTTCTGGCTGAAGCTGTTGGCGAAGTCCTCGGCGGCCCAGGTGGCGCTGCGCCAGCTGTGGCCGAGGGTCAGCAGGGAGTGTGGAGCGAGCGCATAGTCCAGGCCGAGCACGACGCTGTGCTCGGGCACGCCGGGAAGATCCTTGCCGTCGTAGGCGCCACTGCCTTCGTTTTCGCTGTCGATGACGGCGCGGGTCCAGGCGTAGTTGAGCGAGCCGCGCAGGCGATCGCTGAAGCGGTAGCGGTCCTGTACTTCGAGGCCGTATTTGTGCGACTTGTCGATGTTGGTGTTGTAGCTGGTCAGCCAGTTGCCGGTGCTGTAGTAGTAAATCTCGTTGTCCAGGCTGATGTGGAAGGCGGTGAGCTTCAGGGCGTTGCCGCCGGCGTCGTGATTGAGGCCGAGGTTCACGGTGCGGCTGCGCGCCGGCACGATGAAGGCGTTGAAGCTGCCGCCGCTGAAGAAGCGGTCGATGTCCGGCGCCTGGAAGGCGCTGTTGTAGCTGGCGAACAGGGTGAGCTGCTGATCGATGCGGTGATTGACGCCGATATCCCAGGCGTCGAGGTTGTGGTCGTCTTCCAGCGCGCTGCCGGCGCTGGGCCGGTAACTGTACTGCACCTTCTCCCTGCGCGCGCCGGCGGCGAGGGTGGTGGCGCCGGCGCGGTAGTGGCCTTGCAGATAATGGCCGGTGTTTTCCTTGCCGGTGGTGTCGTAGCTGCCCTTGCGGGTGCCGTCGAAGTTCTGCATCCCCGCCACCAGGCCGAAGGCGCCGCGGGTGTAGTGCAGGGCGAGGTCGGTGGAGCGGTAATCGTAGTCGGAACGCCAGCCGCTGGAATATTCCGAGCGCTTGTCTTCGCGGTGGTGATCGACGCTGAGGCGGAAGGCGTCGCCCAGATCGGCGCTGACGCCGATGCTGGAGTTGTCGGCGCGGAAGGTCTGGCCGGTGTAGGTCTTGCCGCCGTTCTGCGCCGGGTCGGCATCGAACTGCGCCTCGGTCAGGCTCTTGCCGTAGACGGTGTCGATCCAGGTCAGCGCCTTGCCCAGGCGCAGCTCCACGTTGTCGCTGGGATAGACGCGCAGCTGGGCCTGCATGTTGTCGCTGTCGGCGGCGTCGCGCTTGCCGGTGGTGTCGGGATCGCGGAAGCCGTCCTGGCGGTAGTTTTCCGCCGTGACCGACAGTGCCGCACGCTCGCCGCCGATGCCGGCGGCGACGCTGCTGGCGGCAATGCCGTGGCTGCCGCTGCCGGCGCTGATGACGGCGCCGTCGATGTCGCGGGTGATGATGTGGATGGCGCCGGCGGTGGCGCCGTCGCCGTACATGACCGAGCCGCTGCCCTTGGTGATCTCGATGCGCTCGATGCCGGCCAGCGGGATGGCGCTCAGCAGTTGCGGCACCATGTCGATGTTGTTGAGGCGGCGGCCGTTTACCGTGACCACGATGTTCTGGTGGCCGTCGCCGATGCCGTAGCCGCGCATGTCGATCTTCTGCACGAAGGGATTGCCGAAGCTGGGCGTGACGTTGACCGAACTGTGGCGGTCCAGGTAGTCGTACAGGCTGACCGCGCCGGAGCGCTCGATGTCGCGGCGGCCGTGCACTTCGGAGGCATAGGGCGCCTCGATGTCGCGGAACTCGGTACGGGTGGCGGTGACCACCACCGGATCGACGGTTTCCGCTGCGTGGATGGATACGGATGCGCCGCCGGCGATCAGCGCCGCGGCCAGTGATTTTCTGAATTTCATGTTTCCCTCTCGCGCTCACCCGCGCGTGATGTATGGGGCGGACCCAGTGCGGGAGGGAGGGAAGGAGAGTCGAGGGTGTCGGCCCGCCATGCCGCCCGCCGCAGCACTGGAAATTGGGAGCCTGCTTCCCTGTTCGTCACGGTTGCGACGCTAGCGTCCCTGCGGATTGCGGCTCGCGCCGAACAGGGAAGCAGGCTCCAGTCTCAGGCCGGTCTCCGGGCTCGCGGTGTGGGATTCGATCCCCGGGGCTGGACGCCTTCCCACGCTTGCGCGCAGTGGCATTGTGGCCAGACCCTCACCGCCTACCGTTGCGGGGGCAGCGCCGGAATTGCGAAGAAGAACTTCGCGCACCGGCTTCCCGTTTCATTCCGCCGGACGGCTGTCCGTTGGAACACCTGAAACGTGGGGCGCACTTTACGCGCGGCAGGGAGGGAAGGTCAAGAAGACGGTTCCGTAGGCCGGATACCGCTGCGCTATGCCCGGCCGACATACCAGCCTATGGGTTAGGATATGAGTATCTCCAACGCCGCTTACCTCATGAACCGTATCCGCCTCCCATTGCTCATGCTGTTGCTCGTTCCCGCCCTGGCGTGGGGCGCGCTGGCGGTGGAGGTGCGCGTCGAAGGCATCGACGGTGTGCTGCACGACAACGTCATGCAGCGCCTGACCCTGGCGACGGAGCGCGAGCATCCGTTGCTGGAGGTGTACCGCCTGCGCCGCCTGCACCAGCGCGCCAACGGGGAAATCCGTGAGGCGCTGCGGCCCTTCGGTTATTACAAGGCCGAGGTGGAGGCGGCGCTGGTCGAACGCGACGGCGGCTGGCTGGCGCAATACCGCGTCAACCCGGGGCCGCCGGTGCGGGTGCGCGAACTGATCCTGGAAGTGGAAGGGGCGGCGGCGACCGACCCCGCCTTTGCTGCCTGGCGCGAGGCCTTTCCGCTGCGGGTGGGCGGCGTGCTGGAGCACGCACCCTACGAACGGGCCAAGCGCGAACTGTTGCAGCTGGCGCGCGATCGCGGTTACTTCGGGGCGCAGCTGCTGCGCCAGGTGCTGGAGGTGACCCTGGCCGACGACAGCGCGCGGGTGGTGTTGCACCTGGCGAGCGGGCCGCGCCATGCCTTCGGGCCGATAAGTTTCGATGCGGTCGGCCTGAACGAGGAACTGTTGCGGCGCTACCTCACCTTCGCCAGCGGCGAGCCCTATGACGCCGAGCGGCTGTTCGATCTGCAGCGTGGGCTGGCCGACAGTGACTTCTTCGAGTTCATCGAGGTGCGCGCCGAGCCGGAAACCGCCGTGGCGGGACAGGTGCCGGTGGAGGTGCACCTGCGCCTCAAGCCGGACAACCGTTACACCTTCGGCCTGGGCTACGGCACCGACACCGGGCCGCGCATCAGCGTCGGCATGGAGCGGCGCCGGGTCAACCGCGACGGCCACCGCTTCACCGTTGAAACCACGATCTCCGAGGTCCAGTCCGGCATACGCGGCGTCTACCGCATCCCGCTGTCGCGACCCACCACCGACTTCCTTTCCTTCACCAGCGGCTGGGAACGCGAGGACCTCGACACCAGCACGCGCGAGACCATTACCGTCGGCGCCGGGTTCACCCTGATGCTGGCGCGCTGGCAGCGCACCTTGGCGCTCACGGTGCACAACGAGAGCTACACCGTGGCCGATCAGGAGGACACCACCACCCTGGTGCTGCCCAGCGCCAGCTGGCTGCGGGTGGAGGCGGACGACCGCCTGTTCCCCACCCGCGGCTGGCGCTTCGGCGCCGAGGTGCGTGGCGCCAGCGAAACCCTGGGCTCCGACGCCAGCCTGTTGCAGGGCATCCTGCGCGCCAAGGCCGTGGTCCCCCTGGCCGGCGGCCGCCTCATCACCCGTGCCGATCTGGGCGGCAGCCAGACCCCGGACTTCGAGCGCATCCCGGCCTCGCTGCGTTTCTTCGCCGGCGGCGACAATTCCATCCGCGGCTACGCCTACAAATCCCTCGGCCCGACCAACGCCGCCGGCGAGGTGCTGGGTGGCCGCCACCTGCTGGTGATGTCCGCCGAGTACGAGTACTACTTCGGCCCGCGTTTCGGTTCCGCCGTGTTCTACGACGTCGGCAATGCCTTCGACGACGACGACTTCGTGCTGATGAAGGGCGCCGGCGTGGGCCTGCGCTGGCGCCTGCCCTTTGGTGCCCTGCGCCTCGACGTCGCCTCGCCGGTGCACGAGGCGAGGCCGGAATGGCGGCTGCACATCACCCTGGGGCCGGACCTGTGAAGGGGCGAGTGGCAAGTCTCACAAGTAGGGCAATGGATAAGCGCAGCGCATCCACCTTATGCAGATACAGGAGCAAAGATACAAGATACAAGGGGATGAGAGCGCTGCGCGCGCAGCTGTTTGTATTCAATAACAGCACGAGCGCGGCGAGTTCATTCACTTGTATCTTGTCACTTGTATCTTGCATCTCCGTTCCAGCCGTCGGGAGGGCGCCATGAGGTTCAGACGCCCGCTCCGCTTCATTCTGCTCCTGGTGTTGCTGCTGGCCGGCGTTGCCGCCTGGTGGCTGCTGGCCACCGAGGCTGGGCTGGTCTGGGCCTGGGGGCGGACCACCGCTGCGCTGGACGGACGGCTGGCGGCGGGGCGGGTGAGCGGCCGGCTGCTGGGGCCGCTGCGGCTGGATGACCTGCGCCTGGAAAAAAACGGGACACGGTTGGCCGTGGACAGCCTGGCGCTGGACTGGCGGCCGGGCTGGCTGTTGGGCGGGCGGCTGGCCCTGCGCGACGTGGTGGCCGAGGGCGTCAGGCTGGAGCTGGCGGCGGCGCAGGACCCGGACGCCGCCCCGCCCACGGCGCTGATATTGCCCCTGGCCCTGGGGGTGGAGGACGGCGTCTTGCGCGACCTCACCCTGCTGCGGCCGGGCGCCGCCCCCCTGGCCGTGGCGGAGATCACCCTGGCCGCCCTGTGGCGCGACAGCCGCCTGCGCCTGGCGCCGTTGCGCGCCCGCGGCCCCTGGGGCAGCCTGGGCCTGGACGGCCAGCTCGCCACCGGCCCCGGCGTTGCATCGGACCTGGCGGCGCAGTGGGCGCTGACTTTCGACGCGGCGCAGGTCGGGTTTGAGTCCGTCGCCGCGTTACCGGTGAGCGGCGCAGGCCGCGTCACCGGCACCTACGCCGAGCCTCGTTTCGCGGTGCGGTTGAGCGCACCTTTCGCCCTCGATGCCACCGGCAGCCTGGCCTGGCAGTCTGCGCCCCTGCGCTGGCAGGCCGCCCTGGACCTGCCGCCGCTGGCCCTGGCCACGGTGCAGGCGCAGTGGCCGGCGCTGGAACTGGGCGGCCGGGCTCGGCTGGTGGGCAGCGGTACGGACTTCATCCTGGAAGCCGAGGGTGAGGCGGCGGAGGCGCGGAGCGGGCGCTGGGGCTATTCCGGCCGCCTGGCATACGAGGCCGCGGGCTGGCGCCTGGAACGGCTGGCCCTGACCCCGCGCGGAGGCGGCGGCGAAGTGGTGCTGGCGGGCCGCTGGGCGGGCGATGCGGACGAGGCCGTCATCGAGGCCCGCTGGAGCGGCTTCAGCCACCCGCTGCTGCCCGGCTGGCGCAGCGACGGCAGCCTGGAGGCCGGCGGCCTGCCGGGCAACTACCGCGGCCGGGCCACGCTGGAGGCCGCGCGGGAAGGCCTGCCGCCGGTGCAGGCAAGCGCCGACTTCGCCGGCAATGCCGACGGCGTGGAGTTCCCGGCCCTGGCCGGGCAGTGGCTGGACGGCGCCTGGCAGGGCGGGGGCGCCGTGGGCTGGCGCGACGGCCTGCACTGGCGCGCGCGGCTGGACGGCGCCCACGTCAATCCGGGGCTGCTGGACGGACGCTGGGACGGCGAACTGGCCGTCGGGGCCGTGGCCGAGGGCAGCCTGCGCGAGGGCCGCCTGGGGCTGGAGCTGACGCAACTGCAACTGCGCGGCACCCTGGCCGGGCGGCCCCTGCGCCTGGACGGTGTGGCCCGTCTCGACGACCGGCAGCTCGTGGTGCGGCGCCTGGAGCTGCGCAGCGGCACGGCCCGCCTGTCGGCGCGGGGGGAACTGGGCGAGGCCTGGGCAGTGGGCTGGCAGCTGGAGGCCGGGAATCTCGCCGACCTGTGGCCCGGCGCCGCGGGCAGTCTCGGCCTCAAGGGACGGGTCGACGGCCCGCTGCGGCAGCCGCGTCTGCGCCTGGAAGGCGGGGGCAAGGCCCTGGCCTATGGCGGGACGACGCTGGCCCAGGGACAGCTGCGGGCAGACGTCGATCTGGCGGGTGTCCTGCCCTGGGCGGTGGACCTGCAGCTGCGCGGCGCGGAGCGCGGCGAACAGCGGCTGGAGACGGCGCGCCTGCGCCTGGACGGCGGTGCGGCGCGGCATGAACTTCGCCTGGACGCCGGCCTGGCCGGTGGCGGCACCCTGGCCGTCCGCGCCCAGGGCGCCTGGACGACGCCGCGCTGGCAGGGCGAGTTGTCCGACGGGCGCCTGGAGCTGCCCGCCCTGGGCCGCTGGCGCGCCGCGCCCGCCCGGCTGGAATGGGGGCCGGACGAGGGCCTGTTGCAGCCCTGGTGCTGGCGCGGGGAGGGCGATGTCGAGGGCGCCCACGCCTGTCTCGGCGCCGATGCCGTCGCCGGGAGCTGGAATGCCTCGGCGGCACTGGCCGGCGTGCCTTTGGCCCTGCTGGAACCCTGGCTGCCGCGCTCGGATATCGCCCTCAGCGGCAGCGCCGGCGGCGCGGTGGCGGCGGCGGGCGAGAGGGCGCACATGACCGCCCTCACCGCGCGCCTGGCGGTGGCCGACGGCCGCCTGCTCTACCGCCTGCCCGACGGGGCGGTGGACAGCGCCCTGCGCACCCTGCGCCTGGACATGGACGGCGATGACGCCGGCCTTGCCGCCCGGCTGGAGGCGGAGGCCGACGACGGCGGCCGCATGACCGCCCGTGTCGCCCTGCCGGGCTGGATGCCGGGACTGGTTCTGGCCGATACGCAGCCAGTGGAGGGACGCCTCGACCTGGAGGCCGATCGGCTGGACTGGCTCACCTACCTGGAGCCCAACCTGCTGCGTCCAGAAGGGCGTTTGCAGGTGCACCTGAACCTGGCCGGCAGCGTCGGCAGCCCGGCCCTGACCGGCGATCTGGCGCTGCGCGAGGGCGTGGTGCTGCTGCCCGCCGCCGGCACCCGCCTGGAGGACATCACCCTGGAGGGACGCTCCGCCGACGGCCGCACCCTGACCCTGAGCGGCAGCGCCCGCTCCGGCCCGGGCCGCCTGGCCGTAAGCGGGCAGCTGGCCTCCGAACGGCTCGGGCGCTGGCGCGCCGAGGTGGCGCTCAAGGGCGAGCAGTTCGAGCTGGTGCGCCTGGTACAGGCGCGGGCCCTGGTCTCGCCCGACCTCAAGGTGGTGCTGGAGTGGGGCCGCGAGGCGGGTCAGCCCCGGGCCGCCACCGGCGGCATCCGCGCCACGGTCAGCGGTGAGCTAGCCGTGCCGCAGGCCGACGTCAACCTGCCGCGCCTGCCCACCATGGTCGAGGTGTCGCCGGACGAGGTGATCGTCGACGCGGCCGAGGAGGAGGCGGCGTTGCGCCGCTGGCGCCTGGTGCTGGACCTGCGCCTGGTGGCGGGCGAGCGGGTGCGCCTGGAGGGCTACGGCTTTTCCGGCCGCCTCGCCGGGGCGGTGGCGCTGCGCGGCGAAACGCCGGGACTGACCCGCGCCCAGGGCGAGCTCAACATTCACGACGGCCGCTACGAGGCTTACGGCCAGAAGCTGGTGGTGGAGCGCGGCCGGCTGCTGTTCGTGGACAGCCCGCCGGACAACCCCGGCCTGGACATCCGCGCCGTGCGGCCCCTGCCCGATCCGGACCAGGTGGTGGGCGTCGAGGTGGGCGGCCGGCTCAAGGACCCGCGCCTGCGCCTGTTCTCGGTTCCGGTGCTGGAGGAAAGCGAGGCCCTGTCCTGGCTGGTGCTGGGACGGCCGCTCACCGCCACCTCGCGCACCGAGGCCGACGCCCTCTACCGCGCCGCCTTCGCCCTGGGCGGCGAGCGCGCCGCCCGCGGCATCGCCCTGCAATTCGGCCTGGACGAGGTGAGCCTGGAACAGGGCAGCACCAGCGGCGAGGCCGCCGTGGTGCTGGGCAAGTACCTCAGCCCGCGTCTATACCTTCAGTATGCGGTGGGCCTGTGGGAGACGGCGAACCGGCTGCGGCTGCGCTACCAGCTGTCCCCGCACTGGAGCCTGAAGATGGAGCAGGGAGCGCAGAGCGGTGCCGACCTGTTCTACGTCATCGAACGGTGAGCGGGAAGGCGGGGGGCACAGGCCCGATATGGTGCAGCGGTATCGGGCAACACCTGCCGGACACCGCTGTCGCTATGTCCGGCCTACGTTTATGTCATCGAGCACCAGGCAGCGGCGGGAACACGTATTTGTGAGGCAAATCCCGACATCGGCGAACGCCATGGGGTAAAATCCTCTTGGAGAGAAAATCCAAGTATGTGTTAAAGTTACAGCCATAACTTGTCGTAATGGATTAGGTTTAGTCTGTATCTTTATGGAAAGAGTGTCGCGGGTAATGGAACAGGGCATGCCGACAGCATTGCGTGGTGCCACCCAGCCCCTGGGCCGGGCGGGCAGCCTGCATTCGTCGGTGCGCCAGATCCTGGTCATCAACGCCAAGGGCGGCTGCGGCAAGACCACCATCGCCACCAACCTGGCCAGCTATTACGCCCGCCAGGGTCGCGGCACCGTGCTCATCGACCACGACCCGCAGGGCTCCTCCATGCAGTGGCTGTCGCTGCGCAGCAAGGAGGCCAAGCCGATCCACGGCGTGTCCGCCCACCGTCCCGTGGTGTCCGGCGTCACCCGCTCCTTCCTGCTGCGCATTCCCGACGGCGCCGAACGGGTGGTACTCGACGCCCCCGCCGGCGTGCAGGGTCACCAGCTCATCGAACTGATGCGCGAGATCGACGCCATCCTGATCCCGGTGCTGCCCTCGCCCATCGACATCCACGCCGCCTCGCGCTTCATCCAGGATCTCCTGCTGGTGGCCAAGGTGCGGGCGCGCAACATTCGCGTCGGCGTGGTGGCGAACCGCGTGCGCGAGAACACCAAGGTCTACCAGTCGCTGGAAAAATTCCTCAATTCCCTCAACATCCCCTTCGTCGCCCGTCTGCGCGACACCCAGAACTACGTGCGCGCCGCCGAAACCGGTGTCGGCGTGCACGACATCAAACGCTCCGGCGCCGCGCAGGACCAGCGGCAATGGGAAGCGCTGATCCGCTGGCTGGAACAGGGCTGAACCGTATCCTTCAGTCAGCCTGAATACTGCAGTCGCGGAGACTGACGGACTCGCCAGGGATGGACGCGGTGCTGGAAAAAATACCCATTTTCTGCCTTGTCGCGCGCGGCTGGCGCACAGTGGCCTCCCGTGGTGTCATAATTCAGCAAAAAAGAAGGAGCATAAGTCCATGCGAGCTGCGATTTCGATGATAGGCGCGCGGTGCCGCCTTGCGGCGCAGCTGAGCGGCGGGCTGATGGCGATCTTTTCCAGCTTGGCCTGCGCCGACCAGTCCGACGCACTCACCGAGCTGTCCATGGAGGAGTTGCTGGGTGTTCAGGTCTATGCCGCCAGCCGCTTCCAGCAAAAGACTACTGAGGCACCAGCGGCAGTAACCATCATCACCGCAGCTGACATCCGTGACTTCGGCTACCGCACCCTGGCTGACGTGCTGCGCAGTGTGCGTGGCATCCATCTTTCCTACGATCGCAATTACACATATCTGGGCGTGCGTGGCTTTGGTCGCACCGGCGACTATAACGGCCGCGTGCTGCTGCTGGTGGACGGCCACCGCCTGAATGACCCCATCTATGACACCGCCGCCATCGGTACCGAGTTTCCCCTTGACCTGGACATCGTCGAGCGGGTGGAAGTGGTGCGCGGCCCCGGCTCGTCGGTGTATGGGAGCAATGCCTTCTTCGGCATCGTCAACGTGATCACCAGACGCGGGCGTGATGTCGCCGGCGTGGAGCTGGCCGCCTCGGTGGCCAGTTTCGGCACCGATCAGGAGCGACTGACCTGGGGCGGCCAGGGGGAAAACGGTGCGGAGTGGCTGCTGTCGGCGACGCGCTATCGCAGTGCGGGGCAGGACCATTTCTACCCGGAGTTCGGCGCCACTGCTAATGATCTGGACAGAGATCACTACGACAGTCTGTTCGGCAAGCTGGGCCTGGGACCGTGGACTCTGACCGCCGCCTGGACTGATCGCAGCAAGAAAATCCCCACGGCGGCCTGGGACACAGTATTCAATGATCCCAACCACGAAACCAACGATGCCAGCGCCTATGTCGATCTCGCCTATTCCGGTCCAGTGCGGGGCGGCTGGGAACTGGCGGGGCGCGTGTTCTACGGGCACTACTCCTTCGACGGCGACTATCCCTACATCTACTCGCCGGGTGATCCCGTTACCGTCAACAAGGATCGGGTCCGTGCCAGTTGGTGGGGTGGTGAAGTGAAGCTGATGCGCCGTTACCAACAGCATACGCTGGTGTTGGGTGCGGAGTACCAGGACAACGCGCAGCAGGATCAGGCCAACTTCGACGCCGCTCCCTATGCGCTGTATCTGGATGATCGCCGTACCAGCACGCGCGGCGGTGTCTACCTGCAGGACGAGATGGCGCTGGCGTCCGGCTGGTTGCTCAACGCCGGCTTGCGCTATGACGACTATTCGGCGGTGGGCAGCACGCTCAATCCGCGTCTCGGCCTGATCTGGAACCCGCAACCGGCGACTACTTTCAAACTGCTGTATGGAACGGCATTTCGCGCCCCCAATGCCTACGAACTGTATTACGCCGTTGACCCGCAAAAGGCCAATCCCGATGTGAAGCCGGAGAAGATCCGTTCCTATGAGCTGGTCGCCGAGCACTCCATCGCGCCGGATTTCCGCGTCGGACTCAGCATCTATCACAACCATATCGACGATCTCGTCGAGCAGGTCGTCGATCCCGACGACGGCCTGCTGGTGTTCCGCAACAGCGGGGCGGCTGAGGCGACCGGCGTGGAGGTCGAAGCTGAGCGCATGTGGAACGGCGGGCGGCGCCTGCGTGCCAGTTACGCCTGGCAGCACGCGGTGGATGCGGTGAGCGACGAGCGCCTGGTAAATTCGCCGCGTCATTTGCTGAAATTCAATTATTCCGCTCCCCTGTTTGCCTCCGGCTGGCGGGGTGGCACCGAACTTTTGTATACCGATGACCGTGCTACCTTGGCCGGTGGCACGGCGGCGGGTTATTGGCTGGCCAACATGACTGTGGTGCATGAGCGGCTGGTCAAAAATCTGATCGTGTCGATGAGTGCCTACAACCTGTTCAACGCAGATTATGCGTTCCCTGGTGGCCCGGAACACATCCACGAAAGCGGCGCGGCGCTCGACCAGATTCCCGCCGACGGCCGTAGCTACAGGTTTAAATTGCAGTACCGTTTCTGATGCTTGTTTCGTTGCGCAAATACCTTGCTCTGTTGTGCGGCCTGCTGTTGGCCGCGCCGGCGGTGGTGGATGCCGAGGCATCGGTACATGGCGAGTACGAGGTCAAGGCGGCTTTCCTCTACAACTTCGCCAAGTTCATAGACTGGCCGCCGCTGGATGACGCCCAGTTCACTGTTTGCGTGTTCGGGCGGGATCCCTTCGGCCGAGCCCTGGACCCGATCGAAGGCAAGACGGTGGGCGGCAAGACCGTCGCGGTGCGGCGTCTGGAACGCGCGGCAGCGATGGACCTGAAGACCTGCCGCATTCTGTTCATCGCCACGTCGGAAGAGGCACAGGTGGCGCACATCCTGGAACTGAGCCGCGGCTCGCCGATGCTTACCGTGGGCGACACGGACGGGTTTGCCCGTCAGGGGGTGATGATTAACTTCTATCTGGAGCAGGAAAAGGTGCGCTTCGAGATCAATCCGCGGGCGGCGGCGGAAGTCGGCATCCGTCCCAGCGCAAAGTTACTGCAACTGGGTCGCATCGTAGACACGGCAAAGAACTGACGGAATGCGGCCGATGCTGAAAAACATTTCCTTCCAGCGCAAACTGCTGCTGATCAACCTGACGGTGGCGGGGACGGCCTTGCTGTTGGCAGTGGCGGCACTGCTTGTCGATCAGTACCGTTCCCTGCGCAAGACCGTGGTGGAGGACATCCACTTGCAGGCACAGATCATCGGCGCCAACACCACCGCTGCCCTGGCCTTCGACGATGAAAAAGTAGGCAATGAAATCCTGGCGGCGTTGCAGGCCTCCATCAACGTCGAGTATGCCGCAGTGTTCGATAGCGACGGCCGGCTGTTCGCCGCCTACCAGGGCGCCGGTCGGCCTCCGGCTAGGTTGACGCTGGAAACCAGGGATCACGTCCATGTGGTGGGTACCGACTTCGCCGAGATCACCGAGCCCATCGTGCTTGGCGGCGAAACCCTGGGCCATTTGGTCATTCGTTCGAACCTGGAGCAATTCTGGCAAGGGATGAAGCGACAGTTGTGGACCGGCGCGGCGGTTTTGGCCGCTGTGTTCACCCTGGTGCTGCTCTTGCTGCCGTCGATGCAGAGTGCCATCGCGACGCCGCTGGTGGAGCTGGCACAGCTGATGCGGCAGGTATCGGCAAGCAGGGACTACTCGGTACGCGCCGTGCCCGCCGCATACGACGAAATCGGCCAGCTGGCGCAGGGCTTCAACGATATGCTGGAGCAGATCCATCAGCGCGACAACCAACTGGAACAGCATCGTCAGGGGCTGGAGCAGCTGGTCGATCAGCGCACCACACAGTTGCAGCAGATGGCCACTCATGATGCGCTTACCGGCCTGCCCAACCGCGTTCTGGCCACCGATCGCCTAGCCCATGCCATTGCCGAGGCGGAGCGCAACGGCACGTTGGTTGCGCTGCTGTTTCTCGATCTGGATCGCTTCAAGGAAATCAACGATACGCTGGGCCATGGTGCCGGCGACGAGTTACTGCGTGAGCTTGCAGTGCGGCTCGGCGATTGCCTGCGCAAGGGTGACACGGTGGCGCGTTTCGGCGGCGACGAGTTCGTCCTGGTGATGGGCGGATTGGCGCGGGTCATTGACGTGGAACCGGTCGTGTTGCGCCTGCTGGAGGTAATCGCCGCGCCGGTCATTGTCGGTGGCCAGGAGTTGCACGTGAGTGCAAGCATCGGCATCGCCCTTTATCCGCAGGACGGTGGCAACGAGGAAATATTGTTGCGCAACGCCGATACCGCCATGTACCGCGCCAAAGAACTGGGGCGTGACAACCATCAATATTACACCGATGAACTAAACGTCCGATTGGTGGAGCGCACCACCCTGCTCGGCGAGTTGCGCCGGGCACTGGAACAGGGACAGTTCCGGCTGCACTACCAGCCGCAGGCCGACATGGCTGCCGGCCGCGTCGTCGCCATGGAAGCGCTGCTGCGCTGGGAACATCCCCGCCTCGGCCTGACTGCTCCCGGATATTTCATCAAGCTGGCGGAGGAAAGCGGCTTGATCGTACCCATCGGAACCTGGGTACTGCGCGAGGCTTGCCGTCAGCTGCGTGCGTGGCACGACGCGGGTCTGCCGCGGATCCGTGTCGCGGTGAACGTCGCGGCGCGCCAGTTGGCCGATGGTGACATTGAGGCTGAAGTGGCCAAGGCGCTGAGTGAATATGACCTGGCCGGAGAATACCTGGAGTTGGAGCTGACGGAAACCGACGTCATGGACAATCCAGACCAAGCAGCGGCCACATTCAGCCGCCTGCATGCCTTGGGTGTGAGCACAGCCATTGACGACTTCGGCATGGGATATTCCAGTCTGAGCTACCTCAAGCGTTTTTCCTTCGATCGTCTCAAGATAGATCAGTCGTTTGTGCGTCACTTGGTGGACAACCCTGAAGATGCCGCGATCACCCGCACGGTCATAGCCATCGGCCACAGTCTGGGCATGGCGGTGATCGCCGAAGGCGTAGAAACCGCAGCGGCGATGAGTTACCTGTGGCGCCACGGCTGCCGCGAAATGCAGGGCTACCTTATCAGTCGGCCGTTGCCACCACGGGATGCCGAGGAACTGCTGCGTATCGGCCTGCCCGCCTCCAAACGGTTGGGCGCGCAGGAGAACGAATCCAATGTGCTGCTGGTGGTGGATGACGAGCCCAACTTCGTCAAGGCGGTGCAGCGTGCGCTGAAGCACGAGGGCTATTCGGTGCTGGGCGCCACCACCATGGCCGAGGCATTCGAACAGTTGGCGCTGCGCGAAGCACACGTGCTGCTCTGTGATCAGCGCATGCCCGAAATGATGGGCACCGATTTTCTCGCTCAGGTCCGTGATATGTACCCCCAGACAGTGCGTGTCATGCTTACCGCCTATCCCGAGCCCGATATCATCGCCGACGCCATTAACCGCGGCGCAGTGTACAAATTCCTCACCAAGCCGCTGGACGACGCAGTTCTGCGCCGTGAGGTTGCCGACGCCTTTGCCCATTACAGACGCGTGTATGAATCTGGCCGGTGAGCCTTCTCTCAGGCGTCACGCTCATGGTCCCGGCTGGAGTTGGGCTAATCCCGCCGGTGTGCTGGGCAGCACGATGAAAGTCATGGCGAAGTGATCGCTCGCGATCGACCACTGTGATACCACTATGGAACGGCGTCTATATTTGGGGACAAAAGAGGAGAAAGCGTGCTGATTAGTAGCAACAATGCGCCTGAATTGACGCGGATGCTTTGCTATGTCTTCAAACGGCGGCAGCAACTGTAGGGGGAGCGTTTGATCATGGGGTTCGAGGTAACTCGTCAAAGCCACTATTTCCACGATATTCAAGATAACCAAAAATTCCAGATTCTGGATGACCTTCTCTTTGATTGTATAGGGCTAGGTTGCGGCAATTGGCACAGGCCGAATCGCGTACAAGGCTTCAATTCAGGTAAAGCCTTTGGTTATGCCCTTTTAACCTATTTTGCTTCAATGGCTATTGATTTCAGGCGCCTTCCGTTCTGTGAAGATCGCATTTACGCGGGGTATTTTGGGAGGACCGAGCAGTATAAGGACGTTTTGGCCCAGCTTGCCCCCTCTAGGGTCGACAGTATTGTTAAAGAGTTGAGGCAACTTTACGAACATACTCAAGCGGCCTTGAAGCGGGCCGGACTGGATAATGTAAGCGTTCGTCGGGAGATCAAAAGGTCTGGGGCTTATGACTACCCCTATTCTGTCCGGGGGGCTGAACGCGGATATGCAGAAACGCTCGTGATGCTTCGCAGGTCCTGCGATGTCCTTGGAATTCAAGAAGTCCAAATAGAAATGGACACGTTAAATTCGTTCGGTGACGAGGGAGCCTACGTTAGTGAAGTAAAAATCGAGCTGACAGTACCGGCTACAGATGTTTTCTACTGTAGCGCTCTTATTGGAGATCGGCTCGGGCAGCAAAAAACCATGGAATCCGGTGAGTGGATTCTTATCAATAGATCTCCAACGGGCCTAGTGACACTGCCTGTTTCATCCATCGTTTATAGACCCGATATGTGGAAATTTAATAAGCCCATTGCTGAAGATGAGGCACGAAGATTTATCGCTAACCACGAACCGATTGTATTCAGGCCACTTTACAAAATTGAACGCCCCTATGGCACCCACGGCGTTCGCCCGTCGGTCAAGCAACTTCTTGCAAGACAAGCACTAAAGATATTCAGCGAGCAGTGAGCACTTGACATTTGCTGTATATTCATACACATTTAACCATCAAGAAAAAGCGCCACCCGGCGGTGCTACAACACCATCCGGGCGGCTAACCCCAAGACTGCACGAACCAGACCTTGGGGCTGCGCGAGAGTATAACCGGGTCCGGCCCTAGCTGGATCCCGGCTCGTCGAGCGGCCCCGTAATCGGGGCCGTTTTCGTTTGCGGCCCCACAATGAGCCAGGAGGGCTTATGGACGGCGCCGCTGATCGTAGTGGAAGTAAGTATTATCCCCTCACCCTGCGGGAGAGGGAATGCACCGGGGGACGGGCGCATGCCCAGGGCCGCAGCCTGCGGCCCACAGTCCCCAAACCCCCGCCACCACCCCATTCTCCGCCATGCCGGGCTGCCCGTACGGGGCTTGGCGCCTGTAGATTACCCGCCTTCATTCGTCGTTGACTGCCGCCATGGCCAGGGGAACGGT
>Ga0299912_10001794_pt1 | contig 17357 bp, 14 predicted proteins | sample RVTome_2_FD_207667 | JGI IMG/M metagenome (GOLD analysis project Ga0299912, IMG submission 207667) | Soil microbial communities from uranium-contaminated site in the Upper Colorado River Basin, Wyoming, United States - RVT95D214 (version 2) ... | reverse complement strand
ACGCTCACTTGTATTACCAAATTGTATATGCACGCTAATAGCATAGTCAAGAGAGGCAGCGCCAAAATCCGTTTCTCACCAAGTCGAATCTTCTAGAGGAAGAGGCTGCTTCACAATAGAGGGGCGGCATTACGGGGCTCTCTTTGGCCCGGGCTGGCAAAGGCGATTTTGTTGTAGAATATCATCTATGACCCTATTCACTGAGAAAGGAGCTATGCCATGAACCGTGGTGACAGAGTTTACCTATTCATAACAGTCTTCCTGCTTATCGCCGCAATAGCCGGCGGCGTCAGGCTGGGCCTGCAACGCAGCCAGAATCAGCCTGCAGAAATCGTTATATCTCAGACAGAGCCTGCGGCACAAAACGGCGAGGTTTACATCGGCGGCGCTGTGGCCAACCCCGGCATTTATCTCTGGCAGGAAGGTGACACCTTAGAGACGCTCCTTTCCGATGCTGGACTTGAACCTGAGGCCGACTTCAGCCATATCGAGATTTACGTTCCGCAAGCAGGCGAAACAGCCTCCCTCCAGAAGATAGACATCAACCGGGCCCAACCCTGGCTTCTCGAAGCCTTGCCGGGCATAGGTGAGGTGCTAGCTCAAAGAATCGTAGATTACCGCAGTATAAACGGCCCTTTCCAAAGAATCGAAGACCTGCTTAAGGTCAGCGGCATCGGTGAAGCGACATTCGAGAAGATAGAGGATTTCATAACGGTTTCAGACTAAGGTAGCCGTATTCCTTCACCCTGTCGGGCGGCATTGCCATCTTTATTTCACTTTTTTTATGTCAAGTTCTCTATCAGGACCGTATCATCGTGAGAATCATCTTGAACTTCTTTATTGCCTTCAGAGCGTGTGGGTGATTAGCCGGCATTATGACCATCTCACCACTTTTCAGATGAACAGGTTTGCCGGAGATGATAATTTCCGCTTCGCCTTCAAGTAGATAAACCAGGGCGTCAAATGGCGCCGTATGCTCACTCAAGCCCTGTCCTTCGGCAAAGGCAAAAAAGGTAACTGTGCCTGTCTTTTTGTCGATTATCGTTCGACTGACCACAGAACCTTCCTGATAATCAGCTAGATCAACTAATCTAATGGCCTGGCCCGCAAGCTTCTCTAACTTCTTCTGCTGCATTCCCTTAACCTCCTGATTGCTCTCAAGCAGCGCTGCCCAACCTCTTCGCAATGTGTTTTTCTGCGAGTGACATCCGGCTATGTCTTCCCACACCCAACCCTTGAGAGCCAAACATGGCGAACACTGCTGTGCAGGGGCCGAGCACTGGCATCGTCTCCTCCCTTCACATTTGCAGGACTTGTCTGTAGCCTTCCATGTCCATGAAGCCGTGACCGGAGATATTGAACAGGATAATCTTTCTTTCTCCTGATTCCCTACACCTTGTTGCTTCGTCAATCGCTGCCGCAACCGAATAAGCCGATTCAGGAGCAGGCAGGAAGCCTTCCTCGCACAGAAATGTCTTCGCCGACTCAAAGACGTATTTTTCGTCCACAGGGTAGGCAACGGTGTCGATATAGCCCCTGCTTCTCAGCAGGCTCAAGATGGGAGAGCAACCATGGTACCTGAGACCGTCGCCGAAGATCGGTGGCATGTCTTTCGTATGACCCAGCGTGTACATCTTGAGCTTGGGAGTGATGCCTGAGTAATCGGCATTGTCGTATCGATATTCTCCCTGCAGATTTGGAGCCGACTCGGATTGCGCAGCCACAAACCTCGTCTTCTTACCCTTCGTTAGAACGTCTCCCAGAAAGGGCAGGGCAATGCCACCGAAATTGCTTCCTCCGCCCAGGCAAGAGACAACCACATCAGGATATCTATCAATCATCTCTAATTGCTTTCTGCATTCCAGTCCGATGATCGTCTGATGCAGCAGTACATGATTCAGGACCGAGCCCAGAACATACGCTGCTTTGGGGTCAGACAATGCATCTTCCAGTCCCTCCGAAATCGCTATCGCAAGCGAACCGGGATGGTCGGGGTCCCTCTTCAATAGCCTTCTGCCCGTCTCGGTGTTTTCTGAGGGGGATGCGCGAACTTCGGCTCCGTAGAGATTCATGAAGTCACGCCTGGCCTCCTTCCACTTGTAAACAGCTCTCACCCAGTAGACCGTAGCGCTGAGGCCGGTGATTCTGGCCGCGCAGGCCAGCGCGGTTCCCCACTGCCCTGCCCCGGTTTCCGTAACCAGTCTCTGAAGTCCCTGCTTCCTTGCGTAGTACGCCTGAGCGACGGCGGTGTTTATCTTGTGAGAACCAGTCGGGCTAAAAAGCCCCTCGGCCTTATAGTAAAGTTCAGCCGGCGTATCCAGAAGCTTCTCGAGATTCACCGCCCGAAATAGAGGCCTAGGCCTACCAATCTGGTGGTACATCTCCTGTAGTTCCTCAGGGATTTCTATCCAGTTCTCCTGTGAGAACTCCTGAGCAAGACACTCCTTGATCATCGTCCTGCCCATTGCTGTCATGTCACCCTGGGGAGGAGGCAGCGGTTCGGGCAAGTCAGGGATGATGTTGTACCATCTGGAGGGCAAGTCCTCCACCGGCAAGTTCACCTGTCTCATTCTCTTCATGCGGTCACCTCGCGACAGAAAGGGCAGATTTGTTTGCGGATCCTGCGGCCTCCCGAGCGGCACCGTGACTCCTCACCTGCCCGGATTCTACACACGGCAAGCCTCTGTACAAGCTGGTGCTCTGGAAGGAAGAGGACGAAAGCATACTTCTTCGGACCTGTGATAGCGTTCGTTTCCCTGCCTAGTATAGCACACCCGGTGCAGTAGCGAACCCTGGGATCTCGGTCAGATGCGCCACACAATAGGAATCCGCCGGGACGCAGACAGCCGATTGCCTCCCCCAATTCATCCCTCTGCGAAATAGGCCGGCAAAGCGTGTCAACTCGGTTGGCCGGACTCATCGTCCGTCGCGTGGCTTCTTTCCGTTGACTCTGCCCGTGTCTTCTCGGCAGCAAAGACTGCCGCCCCGGCGAATTTTCTCAGCCAAGGGTGCCATAACCTATTGACAACATCCGGTACACGCACTAGACTTTTATAAGCACGTCTGCAAAGTAGCCTGGTAGATTGCTTATCCCGCCAGTCACGATAACCCGAGGGATAGAGACTGGCGGGGATGTGCTTCTATTGAGCAACATGATTAAGGCCAGAAGTTACGTCAGGCTTCTGAGGCACCTGGGCATTGCCTTGATATTCGCCCCTGAACCTTTTACCACGCCATTCGGTGTGGCGTTTGTACTTGCCGCGCGCCATTTGTCCAAAAGACGTGAAGACAGTGTGAATAATCGCCTCCGAGAAATGGTCCAGTACTATCTGGCCCACACCGCTCATTTTGGCGACTACGTTGATGGTGAATCCGGTGCCCCGGGCCCGGTCAGGCGGCGTGGCTTGAGTGAGGAACGTCCTATTCTCGGGCAAATTACGGGCAGCCGTAGCCTTGAAGCTAAATGTTCAGTTCGGCAGAGTAGGCCTCCTACACAGGAGGGCACGCCAAATCACACCACGCATATGGGGAGTCTTTCCCGGCGCTATGAAAGCGCTAATGGCGCTGTGGCTCATTCCAGTTCGACTACAACCTCCGACAGTGTGGAGGGAGCAACGCACCACTCCGTCAATATGGGGCTACTTTCCCAGCATTACGGAACAGGTAGTGTTGGACGGGCGAAGGCGAAGTCCCATACCATAAACATAGCCCGGCTTCAGCAACGCCATGGCTCGGCGGCGAGCTCCATGACGGTTTACAGGGCCCTCCAAAACAACAACCATTACTACGACATGTTATCTCGAGAAAACGTCATCGGGGGTTACTAGCGTTTGAGCCGCCCGGCGCGAACCATCGTGTCGGCAGGGTGAAGAAGACGGGCACCAGAAGCGAGAAAATCGTTCTTACTGTCAGTATCTCTCAGGGACCCTCTGACCAGAGTATTACCCAGCAAACCCGCTTCCCTGGCTCCGCAATTCGTCACTGAAGCATCGAATGGCTTATACCTGCTTGGCGGGAACGGCGGCTAAGGTTTCGATAAGGTAACCCGTCTCAATTCCTATGTCCACTGCGAAGTTCACTGCCTTCTTGGAATCGGGTGCTTCAAAAACAACTACGGCGTCATATCTTCCAAAGGTAACATAGACATCATGGACTATGATTCCCTTGGGGGCCTTGAGCTTCTTCAAGTAGGCAATGGCCTCTTTGCCTTTTCCTTTCGGTGATAGAAGACTCATGAATAACATAGCTGACCTCCCTCCTTGTTCTAGTGCCCAGTCAAATCCACTGGCCGGGCTACGTTCGTTTTATTCCCCTGCTACCTGTAGGGCGACGATGAAATAGAATTCGCTCAAGATTGCAAATGAATCGGCCCTTACCTCATCACTTCTTCGGGCCCTTCCGAAGATATTCCGCGGATTTCTTCCGCGCTGTCTTTCCTGTCTTTTTTTTGTCTGCTTTCTTCTGAGCCATCTGCCTCCTAGTAAACGCAATTCCCTATGCAGGATTATAGCAGTCTGGTAGACAACGCACAAGAAACATAGAGTCTGAGGATAGTTTGAAGTCTTGTCTCCAAATCCGCTGGTTGGGCTACTTCTTTTTTACGCAAGGATGCTCCACCACCTTGGCATGGCATTCTTTGATTTGTTCAGGACTACACTCCCCCGGTTTGCCCTTTAACCTCTCCGGGTGCTTGCATATCTTTGTGCCTATCGACTTGCGCATCTCTTTAACCTCCTTCGTAAGACTCGCAGAATCATCACGACAATTCCATTGTATCATAGGCATAAGCGATAGCGACTTGCAAGACCCCTGATAAAGCTCGTCCGAGGTACTTTCTGCCCTGGTCATTGCGAGGCTGCGGAAATCAGCCAAAGCAATCCCGTGGAGGGAGGAGAGATCGCCGCGGGATATTTGTGTACGGAAGAAAGCCTTACTCCGTTTCCCAAAGCGAAAGGCCGGTGGCTTCGTCGTATTTTCGTTCGAGCTTGGAGCCTTCTAACTGATGCAAGTGCACCTCAGCGGCGAAAACGATCCCCTCCAGCAGATGGCCAGCTTTGGTGTTTCCTGTTTGGTCGGCAAGCACTGCGTGCACATGAACAAAGGGCTCTCCATCCTTCAACGATATGTTCCCTACGCAACTTGCCAGTTCATGAGGCGAATCAATCTTTATCTCCCGATACTCGTGATTTTTCTGGTCGTAATAGCCAAGCCTGGCACTCTTCAAGGCACCGATTGCCGAAAGGCTTCCTACTTCGATTCTCTTGCTCCTGGCAAGCTCAGTTATGGATCGGACCAGGTCTGTACCGTGTCTCAGCCGCACAAGTAGCTCTTTACCCGTGTTATATTCAAACAGATACGGCGACTCAGGACCCACCTTCATGGTTTCTTGCTTCCTTTCTGTGGCAGGCGATAGTCCGCGGAGGGCTTTATCTGCCGTTACAATTCCGCTGGCGTTACGATTTCCGTTTATTATAGCACTCGCAGCACTCTTCAAAACAACTGCGTTCCGCCACGAACACAAGTTCGTCATGCCCGCCATTCGTGGAGGGCAAACTGGTAGACCATTCACTATATAGTCATATCGTATCAGGTCTCTTGTATGCGGCTTCTCCATGTTAGCTGTGCTTAGGCGGCCGGTATTCCTGGACTCCAAGGTTAGCTTGCCTTTACTGCCCTTGTCCCTCGGACTCATGCGTTCGGCCGCTCAGAGCATGGCAAAACCGGAACAGCCATTCACTGGTCAGGGGCCCGGGAACGCTCCGTCTGACTCTTATTCCGGATGCCACGTTTTCTTGCGAAAATAGCAGTGGTACACCCCCCAAGCGTAGAACAGTAACGTGAGCGCAAAGTATAGATGAACAGCAACGGGATCAAGAACGCCCAGTAGTTCGCCGACATCATTTCTGCCCCAAGCCAACCCACAGGAGTAGTTGAAAGCGCTGTTTATGAAAGGCGACAGCATCCCGATTATCAGGATATTGAACCACAGCCACCTGCGCCGGGGTTTAGCTTCGAGAATGACCAACAGCGCAACGAAAAAGATGAACAGGTCACAGAAATACGGGGCAGCTGTCGTAAGCCAGGTCGTGGAACCCTCCCAGCTTGCGTACCCCCAGAATAATCTGCCATTGTAGAAGGTGGGCCAGAATACGAACTGCGTGACCTCAGCTCCCTCTGCCATTGCGGCGAGGGCATGGCTTCCCTCATGCCTGAACGTGCCGATGGTCTGGTAGACAGGATAGAGAAGAAGCCAAAGAAAATCCTTTTTCTTCATCTAGTCGTCCTTGAGGCTCTAACCTGCATTATTGTATTGCCCGATGAGACTGTACGGCGTCTCTGGCAATTTGTCAACGCAAACTGGTAGACTGGGTCACTACATAGTCGTAGGGGATTGGAGGCGCTTCCATGTGGCTTCTCTATATAAGCTGTGCCTGGGTCGCCGGGGTGTTCCTGGGTTCCAGGATTGGCCTGCCCTGGCTGGCCTTATTCATCGGGCTTATCCCCTTCGCCCTTATACCTTTCCTCCCCGGCAGAAGGAAGGCCTTGATAGTAGCCGGGCTAAGCCTCCTGGCCATCCTTGGTGGCATCATCCACTACCCGTCACTCTTCCCTCCGGCAGATGAGCATTCCCTTCGCGCCTACAACGACAAGGGAATCGTGGAGATTCAAGGTATGGTGTCAGAGGAGCCCGACATTCGGGATACACTTTGCCTGCTGACGTTCTCCGCCAGCGAAATAACTATGAATGGCCAAAGGGAGAAGGTATCGGGGGCTGCCGTAATTCAAGTACCCCGATACCCCGCCTACCGTTATGGGGATGTGCTTAATGTGACAGGAAAGCTGGAGACGCCGGAACCATTTGACAACTTTGACTACAAAGCATATTTGGCTCGTCAGGGCATTTATTCGGTAGTTTATTATCCCAAAGTGGAGGTTTTGGGCCAGGGCGAGGGCGTGAAGCCTCTGCAGTGGATTTACTCCTTGAGGGAGCGCCTTGCCGCCTCCTTGGCCAGAGCCTTGCCCGAGCCACAAGGGTCGTTGGCTCAGGGTATTCTGCTGGGACTGAGAGGCAACATACCTGATTATCTCAATGACGCCTTTTCCAGGACGGGAACAGCACACATATTAGCCATCTCAGGCTTGAATATCAGCATCGTCATTGCCATGTTCCTCAGCTTGGGCGTCCTGTTGTTTGGTCGGCAGCGCTCCCTATACATCTGGTTGGCCCTCGCGTTTACCTGGCTCTATACCCTGCTCGCCGGGATGAATCCGCCGGTAATTCGAGCGGCAATCATGGGAAGCCTGTTTCTAATAGCTGTATACCTGGGTAGGCAGGGAAGCGCCATCATTGCCCTGGCTTTTGCCGCCGCGGTGATGGTGGGAATCCAGCCTCAGTTATTGTGGAGCGTCTCTTTTCAGCTCAGCTTTTTGGCCATGGTCGGGCTTATTCTCTTTTATCCCTACTTCCAGGCTTGGGGAAGGAAAGGCGTTGCTCTCTTGTTCAGAAACAGGGAAAAGATTGTGCTCGCAGCAAGCATAATAACTGACGGCTTTGCCGCAAGTCTGGCAGCTATCCTGGCAGTTGCGCCACTCATAGCTTACAACTTTGGCATAGTCTCTCTGGTCGGTCTGCCGGCGACCTTCTTCTCTCTCCCTGCCTTGCCATTCATCATAGTCACGTCAGCGTTGGTTGCCTTCATGGGACTCCTTGTTTCACTTGCCGCTCAAGTACTGGGCTGGCTGGCCTGGCTTTTTCTCAGCTATTTCGTTCTCTTAGTTCAAGGCTTTGATGCCCTGCCCCATGCTTCATTAAGGGTGACCACCATTTCCACCTGGCAAGTCCTGGGATACTATGCTATATTGGCCGGAGTCATAGCATTCCTCAACCGCCGAAAACAGTTGGCCGATTTGTCATCCAGGTTGCTTTCAGGAATAAAGAGGGCCGTCCAAGATATTCCTAAGCCCCACCTCGGTTTTTCTCCGAAATGGCTTGTCCTTCCCGTTTTGATAGTAGCTATCCTGGTATGGTCCGCGGCTCTGACCATGCCCGATGACAGACTTCATGTGAGCTTTCTCGATGTCGGACAAGGAGATGCCATCTTGATTCAGACGCCCAATGGCCAGGATATCCTCGTTGATGGCGGTCCTGGCCCTCAGAGAATCAATCTGGAGCTGAGCGAGCAGCTTCCCTTCTGGGATAGGACGATAGACCTCGTGGTCTGTACTCAACCCCACGCTGACCATGTCACAGGCCTGATAGAAGTTCTTCAGAGATACGGAGTGAAACGGGTGCTTGAACCCGGTGTATCATACAATTCTTCTGTTTATCAGGAATGGCTCAGGCTTATTGCAGATAAAGGAATTGAACATGAGGTAGCTCACACCGGACAAGAGATTGACCTGGGCGGCGGGATCAAGTTGGAGGTATTGAATCCGCCAGCAGACTCGTGGACGGGAACCGGCGATGATGTTGATAACAATGGACTCGTGCTAAAGCTGATGTGGAATGAAGTCAGTTTCTTGCTTGCTGCCGACATCAGAGAAGAAGCTGAATTCGAGCTTATCGCGCAGCGAGCCGATTTGAGAAGCACTGTGCTCAAGGTCTCACACCATGGCACCAAGACATCCACTTCTCAGCAGTTCCTAGCCGCGGTTGATCCTGAAGTTGCGGTGATTTCGGTGGGCAGAGGCAATTCCTTTGGCCATCCCAGCCCTGAGGTGGTGGAGAGACTGATCGACGCTCTGGGCGAGGACAGTGTTTATCGCACAGATGAAGATGGCACCATCGGGTTCATTACCGATGGAGAGACGCTCTGGGTAGAGACAGACAAGTAGGACAATTGTCGCGTAGCCAGGCGCTTGCGACGGCAGGCTCTCTACCGTAGCAGGACACCATGCACAGACACAATCAGACCGCCTGGATAGCCCGTCACGGGGACTCTGACGAAACCCTGCCTTAGATCAGGATCTTCCCGTCTTTGAGGAAGAGTGTCCCATCTACACGCACCTCCCCGCCCTTGCGGAGGTCGCAGACCATGTCCCAGTGGATGGCAGATTTGTTCTTGCTCCCTGACTCAGGATAACCCTTCCCCACAGCCAGATGGATGGTCCCGCCGATCTTCTCATCGAATAGGGTGTTCTTGGTGAACCGCTGGATCCCGTAATTGGTGCCGAAGGAGAACTCTCCCACATAGCGCGCGCCTTTGTCCGTCTTCAGCATCTTCAACAGGAAATCCTCATTCTTGGCCGCCGTGGCCTTAACGACTTTCCCGTCCTTAAACTGGAGCCGGACATCTTCCACTTCGCGGCCATAAACGCAGGCCGGATAAGTATATCTGATATGCCCGCACACGCTGTCCTCGATGGGTCCGGTGAATATCTCTCCGTCGGGGAAGTTTTCGTGCCCGTCGCAGTTGATCCAAGGCCGGCCTGTAACCTCGAGCTTGAGGTCGGTATCCGGGCCAACGACATGGATTTTCCTGGCCTTGTTCAACCAGTCCACCACCCGCTGCTGCTCTTTGGAGATTTTCTTCCACGCCTTGATCGGGTCAGGCTCGTGGACCAGACAGCCGTTATAGACGAAATCCTCGAACTCGCGGAGCGACATCTCCGCATCCTGAGCAAAAGCCTGAGTGGGGTACAGGGTCCCGCTCCAGCGCAGCTCCTTCTTGGCCGCCCGCTCGAGGAACCGGTCTGACAGGGGACGCCTGGCCACCGACCGGCGGGTTTGCTTGGCAGGGTCGGCGTTGGTAAGCTGCTTGGTGTTCACGTCCGTCCAGATCCCGATGGCTGCGTCGATTTGTTCAATGATGTCCTTCATGAACGGTGCGATGTAATCAAGCTGAGCATCGTTGGCGTATCGATAGAAAAGCTCTTCTGCTTCATCCAGTTCAAGCTGGAGAAAGGGATGAGCACCGCGTTCCAGCACTTTCTGATAGACCGCCAGAATCAACGGCGCACCCTCAGGGGCACCCGTGATCCGCACCAGCTGATTCGGTTTCACTTTCACGGAATAATCGACCAGAATCCTAGCTACAGTTTCAACTCTTGGATCTGCCATTTCGCCTCCTTTGACGCGCTCACATTAGAATGTTTCGGCAGTCTAGCAGGTGTTGCCGAGGGTAGTCAAACAGACAGCGCTCTAGCAATGGTCAATGTACGTCGCACAGATTGCAGGGACACCCCCGCCTGCCTTTGAACTTTACTCCGTCTATGCCACTCATTCCAGGTGAGCTATATTGCGATGGTAAAAGTAGGCAGGGATCCAATCACGAACTGCACCCAGCTTTCTCCTGTATTCCGTCAGTAGCCCGAGATATGAGACAAATATCCACAGATAATATAGTCGCCGCACCAGCGCGGCGGCAAAACCATCGAAGACGCGGCCCCCTAACTGAGCCAACACCAGATTCCTGCCCATATATATTACCTGGCCCTTGAATTTATAACGGAAGGGACGCTGGTCTTCACCCTGTATAGCACGGATGATGTTCCTGGCACAGGCCGGGCCCTGTCGTTGAGCCACTTGCTGCGTTGGAGGATAGGGTAATGGGCCACCTTCCTGCAATAAATAGGCGCAATCCCCGAGTATGTAGACCCCTGGTGACTCCGGGACCTCCAGATACTGGTTCACCACGATGCGTCCACCCTTCGCCTTATTGAACGGCAGCGATTCCACAACAGCCACCGGCTTCACCCCCGCTACCCAGATGACAGTGCGAGTCGGTATAGTCTGCCCGTCAACAGTCTGGATACCACCTGACCAGACCCTGGTAATCCGGGTTTTCAATAAGACCTCAATTCCTCGAGAGCGCAGCCGGCTGATAGCCAGTTCCGCCATTTTGGCTTTCATTCCAGACAAGAGTGCATCTTGTGCCTCGACCAGGACCACCCGAACCTGAGGCGTCAGAGAAGGATATTTCCTTATCAGTGCCTTGTGCACGAAGTCCTGGATAGCCGCCACTAGCTCTATCCCGGTGGGTCCTCCTCCCACCACCACAAAGGTGAGTAGCTCACGCCGGCGTTGTTCATCTCCTTCCCGTAATGCCGCCTCGTAGTTATCCAGGATGTGGTTGTGGATGTTTACAGCATCCCGAACAGATTTAAGGGTCAGCGAGTTTTCCTCGGCATCAGTCATGCCAAAGAAATTGGTGGTGCTGCCCAAAGTCACTACTAAATAGTCCCACGCCAGCTCTCCATCATCTGTGCTGACTACCTTCCTTGCCAAGTCTATGCTTTGTACCCGGCTCTGCTTGAATTTAATCGATCCTGCAGCACTCTTTTGTTTCACCAGGGCAGGCAGAGGGAAACAGATGTGACCGGGCTCAACGCTCCCGCTGACTACCTGCCATATGAAAGGCAGAGGGTGATGATAATCCCTCTGATCCACCAGTGTTATCTCCAGCCCCGGCACACTGGCGGAGAATTTCTTCAATTCCAACGCAGTGCTGATCCCCGCTGCGCCTGCGCCCAGGATAAGCACTCTCTTCTTCTCTTCACCCATAGCCATATCGCACCAGAGGGACCCTTGCTCGTTTCAGTAAGGGTAACGCTAGTTCATCCGGATGTCAATAATGATATCAGGGACTGTTCACTAGTTGCCGTTCGTCATTGCTAGCCGTCCCGAGCGCAACAAACGGAACTCGCCAAAGCAATTTCCTCAGATTGTCGCGCTCCCGCCTGCCAGGCCTTGGCGGGCAGGTCGCTCGTAATGACAATTCGAGTTGCCTGAATCACCTAATTGGAGTATTCTTCTAGATAGGAACCATAGCTTGGCCGATTAGGGCATGGATACTAACATATCAAGGGTTGACCATGGTTGATTTAGACAATGCCTCAGTCTACCGGCAATTCGATAAGTCAGGAATGCTCGGTCACCTGCACGGGTTTCCTGAGCAATGCCAGAAAGCCTGGGAAAGAGCCCTGAAATTTGAGCTCCCCCGCGAATATGCCAGAACATCCAACGTCGTTATCCTGGGGATGGGTGGCTCCGCTATCGGCGGCGATTTTGTGCGCCGGCTGGCTTTAGCTGAAAGCAAAGTCCCTGTCTGGGTACACCGGGACTATGGCTTGCCGGCATTCGTTGACAAGAATACCCTGGTCATCGCCTCCAGCTACTCGGGAAACACCGAAGAAACCCTGTCTGCCTTCACGAAGGCGCTAGGAAATCGGGCCGAAAAGCTGGTCATCACCTCAGGCGGCAAACTTAAGGATTTGGCCGAAAAGGAAGGCATCCCTGCTTACGTTATCGACTACCAGGCGCCTCCCAGGGCTGCCCTCCCCCATAGTCTTATTCCCCTGGTGGGCATTTTTCAGAAGCTTGGTCTGCTTAGAGATAAGTCGGCAGATTTGCAGGAGGCGGTGGACGTTCTGAAGAAACTGGCCGGAGACTTAATTGAAACAAAGCCTCTTGCCTCCAATCCCGCCAAGCAGCTGGCAACCAGGCTGCGGGGGCACGTAGCAGTCATTTACGGGGCCGAGATACTCTCAGAAGTAGCCCAGCGCTGGAAGGGGGAATTCAACGAGAACAGCAAGGCCTGGGCCTTCTTTGAAAGCTTCCCTGAACTCAATCACAATGCCGTGGTCGGCTACGAATTTCCTCCTGAGGCAAAGGAAAGGCTACTCGTGTTCATGCTGCGCTCCTCCTCTCTCAATTCCCGGAACCTGCTTCGCTACGACGTTACCGCCAAATTGCTGGCCAGAGCGGGAATCGCTTACGAATTCGTAGAAGCCAGAGGCAAAAGCGCCTTAGCTCAGGTGTTGAGTTTAGTCCACCTGGGCGACTATGCCAGTTTCTATCTATCAATGCTGAACGAAGTTGACCCAACATCTACAGATGCCATAAATTTCGTGAAACAGTACCTCGCCCAACCATCTATTCCGAGTGACTAGGGTAGAGCAAAGGGGCGCACTTGGTTGGCAGCATGTGAGGGCCAGTCAACAGATGCGGTGGGCTCTCACGGGGGAGGGGTTTCCCCCTCCCCTTATCTTATCTCAACAAAGGAGGTTGGTGACTGTATTGCGGTTTTCCTCGTTTCAGTGGACGCTGCCGACGCTGTCCTTAGCCTCGCTGAGCTCGGCAAGGAAGCGAGCGATTTCCTCGCGCTTGAATCTGCGGTCACCCCGCGGGGTAATGCGGTATGCCCTGATTCTTCCGTTGTTGCTACAACGCCTCAGGGTGTTAGGATGGACATGGAGGAGTCGGGCTACTTCCCTCACCGTCATCAGGTCACTCATGTGTTCGCCATTTCCCATATCCTTTCCGATCTCCTCTTTAATTGACTCTTCTTAAAGATAACTCACTCCACCTAACCGCACAATCACTCGAAAGTATCAATTTGACCAGAAAATAGTCCTAGGGAAAAAGTACAGGGACGTCATTCCGCGATGCAAATGGTCAAGAGTCAGCCTTACGGGCAAATATATCTGTAACCCCACCCAAAAGACATGGCCGCCCCTGGCGGGGCATTTGCTATAGCGAGACGTTTGCTAATGGCTACGTTGAGGCAGCGCATCGCTCAGAATAGTCTGAGCAAGCAGCGGATAGAAAAGGCGAGGAGGGAAACCTCCTCGCCTCTCTGTTCTTGTCTGGCTATTTCAGCCGCTCAGTGCGTAACTCGCTGCGCTAATTCCTTTGCTCATATCCCAGGTGAATCCACTACAAGTCAAACTGGTGACAGCCGCCCAATAACTGCCAACAGGTGCCTTGCCCAACTTGAACTTCACCAGACCGGCGGTATCGGTAGTGCCACTGAAGTTCCATACTTGGCCACTGCTAGACTCCAGCATCAGACCAACCTTTGCCCCGGGGACAACGCCGGTGGCACCCACTACCTTGACTTCGATAAACAGGTTTTTGCCATTCTTAATGAAGCGAATGTTGTCCACCCACATAGCATTAGTTGGAGGTGGGTTCTGATTCAGAGAGAAATTCGCCATTGCGGTCCCGCCCGATGCTACCGCCACGGCTGACGTGACACTCACATAGCCCGCTTTGTTCGCCGTCACCTGATAAGTGCCTGGCGGTACATTAGCAATGGTATATCTACCCGTTGCATCCGTAGTGGTCGTCCGGGTGCCATCGGTCACTGTTGCCCCTGCTATGACTGACCCATCTTCAGCATCCCGTACTGAACCGGTGACGCTGCCGGGAACGATGATTTCGTTCAGGAAGAAATTGGCTACAACGGTGCTTCCCGCCAGGACAGTCACCGTCACAGACGAACTGTGATAGCCTCCTTTGTTGGCTACCACCTGGTAGGTGCCCGGCGGCACGTTAGCGATAGTATATGTGCCCGTTACATCCGTAACGGTCATCCTGGTGTCGTCGCTCACCGTTGCACCGACTATGACTGACCCGTCTTCACCATCGGTTACTGAGCCGGTGATGCTGCCGGGAACGATAATCTCGCTCAGTGATAAATTGACTACCGCAGTGTCTCCCGAGACCACAGTCACTGTCAAGGACGAGCTGTGGTAGCCCGATTTGCCTGCGGTCACCTGATAGGTCCCTGCCGGCACATTAGCAATGGTATATCTACCCGTTGCATCCGTAGTGGTCATCCTGGTGCCGTCAGTCACGGTTGCTCCGGCTATGGGTGAGCTGTCTTTAGCATCGGTCACTGAGCCGGTGATGCTGCCGGGAAGGATAACTTCGTTCAGTAAGAAACTGGCTACGGCGGTGCTTCCCGCCAGCACAGTCACTGTCAAGGACGAACTCTGATAGCCTTCCTTGTTGGCCGCTACCTCGTAACTCCCCGGCGGGACATCGTTAATAGTGTACTGGCCAGCGGCATCGGTCAGGACTGTCCTGATGCCGTCGCTCACCATTGCGCCGACTATGGGTGATCCATCTTCAGCATCGGTTACTGAACCTGTGATGCTGCCGGGAAGGATAATCTCATTCAAAGCAATATTCGCTACGGCAGTGCCTCCCGAAACCACAGTCACTGTCAAGGACGAGATGTGGTAGCCCGATTTGCCTGCGGTCACCTGATAGGTCCCTGCCGGCAAATCGGCGATAGTATATTTGCCTGTTGCATCCGTAGTAGTTGCCCTCGTGCCGTCAGTCACGGTTGCACCGGCTATGGGCACCCCATTTTGAGCATCAGTTACCGAGCCGGTTATGCTCCCCGTAACGACGATTTCATTCAGACATAAGTTGGCTACTGTGGTGTTTCCTGCCAGGACGGTGGCTGTCAAGGATGAGCTTTGATAACCTTCTTTGCTCGCAACTACCTGGTAGCTCCCCGGTGGGACATCGTCGATAGTGTATTGCCCGGCAGCATCGGTTACAACCGTCCTCGTGCCATCGCTCACCGTTGCACCCACTATGGATGAGCCATCTTCAGCATCGGTTACCGTGCCGGTGATGGCGCCGGGAGGGACAACCTCATTCAAAGCGAGATTAGCTATGGCAGTGACTCCGGAAAGGACGCCTACTGCCAAGGACGCAGTCTCATAACCCGTCTTCGTCGCTACTACGTGGTAGGTCCCCGGCGGGACATCATTAATACTGTATTGCCCGGCGGCATCGGTCAGGACTGTCCTGACGCCGTCGGTCACCATTGCTCCCACTACAAGTGACCCATCTTCAGCATCGGTTACCTTACCGGATATTCTCCCCGGGAGCACGGGCGCAACGTCGCCCACAGCCCCGGCGGCATTGATCCGGCCGTAGCCAATGCCTGATACACCGATATCATCGCAGGTCGCTTCTATGCGGCTGCGTACCTCATCATTGAGCCTACCATCGCTATTGGCGTCAGACACAGTAGTAAATACCAGCGCAGCCAACCCGGCCACATGCGGCGTAGCCATAGATGTTCCGCTCAAGTATCCGTAGCCATTATCCTTAAACGTGGAATAGATGCTCGTGCCGGGCGCAGCCACATCCACCCAGTCTCCATAGTTAGACCATGATGCCTTAGCGTCGTTAGCATCAGTAGCCGCCACCGCTATGCAGTTAGCATAATAGGCAGGATAGGAGGGTAAGGTATTGCCGCTATTGCCTGCGGCGGCCACGACTATCACTCCCTTGCTCCAGGCATAGTTTACAGCGTCCTCCAGAGTTGACGAAGCAGCTGAGCCACCCAGGCTCATGCTGATTACTTCCGCTCCGTTGTCAGCCGCCCATATAATGCCTGAAGCTATCCAGCTATACGCTCCGCTGCCGGTATCGCCCAGAACTTTGACATTCATAATGGTTGCACTATAGCCCAGGCCGGCCACACCAATACCATTATTGGTTACGGCGGCGGCTATGCCAGCGACATGCGTCCCGTGACCATAAACGTCATCCGCTGTGGCGCTGCCGCTGAAGTCAATATTGCCTATTATCTTGTTGGCAAGGTCGGGATGGTCCAGGTCAACCCCGGTATCCAAGATGGCGATGTCTATACTGGCACTGCCTATGGTGACGTCCCACGCCTGCGGCGCCTGGATTTTGACCATACCCCACTGAATTCCAAACCAAGGATCGTCGGGACTGCCCACGACTTGAGCCACAAAGTCAGGCTCGGCATAGGCTACCTCGGAATGAGCAGAATAACCTTTGGCCTTTTCTTTCGCCTGACCCTTGGGCACTGTCACCACCTGAACCCCGATGTCAGCGATGGTTCCCTTGACCTGCCCGCCCAACTGGCGATGAATCTCAGCCGCCTCGGGCAGAGTGACGTCAGGTTTGAACTTGACCAGAATCTGCTCTGAAGAAAAGCCTGAGGCAGGAGTTTGATTATCCGGTGGGCTGGCCAAAATGATTGTTGAGAACGAGGACATTAGCAGGATGACTACCACTGATGCTAGTATTGCCTTTCTCATATCTGTTTACACCTCCATTTGCGACAGGACCGAACCTTGGGAGCGTCCCTCATTGGCTCACAGTTTATATTTGGGCAATCGTGCACACCATCACCAGATGGTACTGTTTTGGTACTATTTCGGACAGAAAATGGTACTAGACGAGACGGATGGTGAAACGAGCTTTTGCTCGCTCTTAGAGCAAGGGGATTCTATGCGAGATTGTACGAAGGACAGTGGGTGTGGTTAGGGCGGCACAATGTGAAGCATGCACCGCCAACCGTATTGTCGTTCATAACGGCAGCAATGCCTGGCTGCGATATGAATCTCTCCGGGTTTCAGTTGATATTGATTACTGCGGCGGCTGGGTGGCCAGTACCGTTTCGATGGTCTGAATGTAGGTATCCAGCGGCCAGCGCCCTTCAATCGTGAAATTCCCAACGAGAAAAGCAGGTAACTTGCTCACATCATCTGTCTGTGCCGTATCCATGTTCTCTTCTACCTCAGCTCTCTTTGCCTCGCTGTTCAGGCAGGTGGCAAAAGCTCCGTCGTCAAGGCCC
>Ga0299912_10001793_pt1 | contig 17366 bp, 15 predicted proteins | sample RVTome_2_FD_207667 | JGI IMG/M metagenome (GOLD analysis project Ga0299912, IMG submission 207667) | Soil microbial communities from uranium-contaminated site in the Upper Colorado River Basin, Wyoming, United States - RVT95D214 (version 2) ... | reverse complement strand
TCACACTCGAGATTAAAAATGCCGTCAATTACTAGTTGTATTACACCGATACCCCTTATTTCTATTTGAGGCGAAACCTTGTCTGAACCTAAAATAATGTTTTCTTCAACAATGTTATTGAGTAAATAATATTTATGCCAATAATCAAAGTCGCTGAACACGGTCTTTAAATTTCAGCCGAAGTGATTGCTTACGAGCCATGCCCTCCACCATAGAGTGCCCCCGGTGCAGCAGAGTCTACACTGTGGAGGAGTATGAGAGGGACGGGTTCTGCAGGGAGTGTGGCTCACGTCTAAGGGTCTCCGGTGGCGCCGCCCAACATGACGCGTGGAGGGGGCTATTTCCATACGAGCCGTACCCCCAGCAGGTGGAGTTCATGGAGGACGTGGTCTCCGTGGTCGGGGGAGGCAGGGTCCTCTTGGCTGAGGCCTGTAACGGGTTCGGTAAGACCATTAGCAGCCTGAGCTGCCTGCTGCCCCTCGGAAGAAGGATAGTGTACGCTACCCGGACGCACGAGCAGGTGCGGCAGGTTCTGCTGGAGATGGAGAAGATCAACGAGAAGTCGGGGAAGGGCTACGCGGCCGTGAACCTGGCCAGCAGGGACTACCTGTGCGTGAACCCCGAGTGCAGGGACCTGCCCGCCAACGAGAGCCAGGAGCTCTGCGGCGTCCTGCGTAGGAGCGGCGACTGTCCCTACCTGAGTGAGCTGGACAAGCCTCCACCGGGGCTGCCCAAGATACTCTCGGGGGAGGTTCTCCTCGATGAGGGCCGGAAGCGGAAGATCTGCCCATACTTCCTGTCGAGGCGAATGATGAGGGAGTGCGACCTCGTTGTGGCGCCCTACCCCTACGTGTTCAACCCCGTGATCAGGCTCACCACAGGCCTGGACCTGGAGGGAAAAGTGCTGGTGCTAGACGAGGGCCACAACATCGACCAGGTGGGCCAGGAGATTCTCAGCGATTCCCTGACGGAGAGGGGTTTGAGCGCCGCGGCGGAGGAGATGAGGCTCATAGGTAAGCCGCCCCGGCTCATCGAGAGGCTGGGGGAGCACCTGCTGAAGAGCGACACCGCTAAGCCGCGGCTGGTCTCCGCCGAGGCCCTCGAGAGGGACCTGGAGTTGGCCATGGGGGCAGACATTACCGCGTTCATGGACAGCCACGCGCCCCTCGTGGAGTCCATAAGGTCAAGGAAGGCTAAGGACGGTAACCCGCCCGTATGCTACCTGAACGGGCTCCTCGGCTTCTTCGAGCTCCTCCAAGGCAGCGTCAAGGAGAAGTACGTAGGCGTTTACACCAGGAACTACTACGGGGCACCGGTCATCGAGTACAGGTGCCTGGACCCCAGCCTGGCTGTGAAACCTGTCGTGGAGGCTGCGAGGGGCGTCCTGGTGATGAGTGGCACCCTGAGCCCCCTGGACACATTCGCAGAGATCATCGGGCTCGGGGACGCCGAGAGGCGGGCCTACCCCAGCATACAGCGCTCCAGCGAGATCAGGATGGTGGTGGACGCCTCCGTCACCACCGAGTACAGGGAGCGCAGCGACGAGATGATCGCCAGGATAGGGGAGATCATAGTGGATGAGCTGGACGAAGTGAAGCAGGGGGCCCTTGTGTTCTTCACTCAGAGGGGATTCATGAGTAAGTGCCTGGACGTGTGGGCCGGCAGAGGCGCACTGAAGGCCCACGGCGGCCGCATGCTGCTGGCCGGCAAGCAGCTGTTCAGGGAGGGGAGGGACGCCCACCAGAACAGGGACGTTGTGGCCAGGTACAAGAGGATGGCCGTCGCGGTAGGGGGAGCAGTGCTCTGCTGCGTCTTCAGGGGCAGGAACAGCGAGGGCAGCAACTTCCCGGGAGACCAGGCACAGGCAATCATCCTCGTCGGCGTCCCCTACGCCAACTACGGCGACCCCCTCGTCAAGGCCCAGATAAGGTACTACAACCGGATCAGCGGCGGCCTGGGCAACAGGTGGTACACCATGGACGCGTACAGGGCCGCCAACCAGAGCATGGGCCGCGGCGTCAGGGGCAGGGACGACTGGTGCCACTACACGCTCCTGGACAGGAGGTACGCCGAGAACCTGGGACTCATATCCAAGTGGGCCCAGGGAGAGGGCGCAGAGGTCCGCAGAAGCCGCACACAACAGACGTTTTAAGCCCAAGGCAACCACAGAAGAATAGTGGTGTCCCGGTGCCTATCGAATACGTTCTCGGCGTGGACGGAGGCGGCTCCGCGACGCGGGCGGTCATAGTGTCAGCCGAGGGAGAGGCCGTGGCCACTGGGAAGGCGGGGCCCTCCAACCCCATAACGATAGGCGCGGAAAGGGCCCTGGCCAACATATTCGAGGCCGTTGAACGGGCGTCGGCCAGGTGCGGGGTCCGCCGATTCAGGGCCAGCAGGCTCGGTGTTGCCGGGACCGACAGGTCCATGTTGAGGCAGGAGCTGTTAAACGGTTTGCCCCGCTCCTACGGCGAGGCCGCGATAGTCTCGGACGCCGCCTCGGCGCTGTCAGGCGCCACTGGCTGCAAGCCCGGCGTCGTGGTCATAGCCGGCACAGGCTCCATAGCGTACGGTGAGAACCTGAGGGGCGAGGCGGCTAGGGCGGGCGGCTGGGGCTGGAGGCTGGGGGACGAGGGAAGCGGCTACACGATAGGCAGGAGCGGCATCTTGGCTGCCCTGAGGGCTCACGACGGGCGAGGCCCCCAGACCGTGCTGAAGGAAATGATCCTCAGACACCTCGGTCTAGGGTCTATGGAGGAGATAATCGACTGGGTTTACAGGCCGGGGAGGGAGCCCAGGGACGTAGCCTACCTTGTGCCCGTTATTAGGGAGGCCGAGGCCATGGGGGACGAGGCCGCTAAGCTGGTGATGGCGGAGGCCGGCGCTGAGCTGGGCCAAGTGTGCTGCGCGGTGGTGCGGAGGCTGAGCCTCTCCAGGGAGTTCCCCATTTCTCTCAACGGCGGCGTCTTCAAGCAGCCCAGCGTCTACATATTGGCCTTCGAGGATGTGGTCAGGAGGGAGGCCCCTGATTGTGCGCTCATCAAGCCGCGTATGCCCCCGGTGCTGGGGTCGGCCCTCCTCGCCCTCAGGTCAATGGGGGTGGCCATCGACGAAGGCCTGCTCTCACGGGTCGAGGGCAGCTACGGTGCGCTGAGGGATGTTGATGAGTAAGACAACTGAGGGCCTGAACCCCGCATCCAAGGGCATCGACGCCCGTCCCCTCGGAGAGGTCCTTAGGCTGATCAACGGCGAGGACCGCCGGGTGGCAGAGGCCGTCATGGGGCAGCTGCCCGCGATAGAGTCCGCCGCCGAGAGGATGGTCGAGGCTCTGAGGGGCGGCGGCAGGGTGTTCCTAGTGGGCGCCGGGACCAGCGGCCGCCTATGCATGCTGGAGGCCGCCGAGGTTCCACCCACATTCGGGGTGCCGAACAGCCTCATTCAGGGGGTCATAGCGGGCGGCGTCCCCGCCCTCTACGGGTCGGTTGAGGCGGCTGAGGACGACGCCGACGCGGCCCGCGGGGAGCTGGAGGCGAGGGGGCTTGGACCCCTGGACCTGGTTGTGGGCGTCGCCGCCTCAGGCAGCACACCGTTCACTTTGGCGGCCGTGAGGTACGCTGCGGAGGTGGGCGCCTCCACGGTGGGCCTATCATGTAACAGGGGCTCACCCCTATCAGGGTTGGTTGACGTACCCATTGAGGTTGTCGTGGGGCCCGAGGTGGTGGCCGGGTCCACCAGGATGAAGGCGGGTACGGCCCAGAAGATGGTCCTCAACATGTTGACCACGGCCTCCATGATCAGGCTGGGCCGCGTCCACGACGGCTACATGGTTGGGGTGCAGGCGTCCAACGCGAAGCTGGTGGACAGGGCCAGGAGGACGCTCTCAGCCGTCACGGGGATACCCCCCGAAGAGGCTGCGCGTGCGCTGGAGTCCGCGGGCGGGGACCTGAGGGCGGCGATCTTGATGACGTTAGCCGGTGTCGGGGCCGATGAGGCCTCTGAGGCCCTGAGCGGCTGGGCCTCGGTTAGAGATGCTTTGAGGAGGACGAAGAGTTGATCCCAGAGAGAGGCGTATCCTACTACGGCGTGGCGTACCCTGACCGCGCCGCCCGCGACTACGCCGAGATGGTAGAACACGGCTGCAACGCCATGCTCCTCGCGGTATCGGAGTTCGACTGGTGGTTCTGGCGGAAAAACGTCGTCAGGCTAATAGACGCGGCCAAGGACAACGGCCTCACGGCCTACGTTGACCTGTGGGGCTGGGGCAAGACCCTGGCAGGGGAGCCGCCCAGCCTGTTCCTCATGATGAGCCTGGACGGCAGGCAGAGGGCCGCGTCAGGCAAGACCTACCACGCCACGTGCCTGAACTACGCGCCCTTCAGGGAGCACCTCAGGAGCAGCGTCGCGGAGGTCATCACCGAGACCAGCGTGGACGGCCTCTTCTGGGACGAGCCCCACTACGCCAACTGGCACGACCCCGACTGGGCGTGCACCTGCCCCATATGCGGAGCCCTCTACAGGGAGCTCCACGGAGAGGACATGCCTAGAGAGTTGACCCCCGAGGTGGTCGGGTTCAGGGAGGACAGGGCCGTGGGGTTCCTCAGAGAGCTCTCGGAGCACGTGAAGGAGACGGATCCCAAGGTGGACGTAACCTGCTGCCTGCTGCCCACAAAGAGCCCACTCATAGGCATCACGGACTGGGAGAAGGTGGCAGTCATCCCAGAGCTGGACACCCTGGCGACGGACCCCTACTACTTCCACACAGACATGGACAGGGAGCGGGGGCTGCGGTTCTTCAGGGAGACCAGCGTGGACTGCCTGGACCTGGCCAAGAAGCATGGTAAGAGGAGCCAGCTCTGGCTCATGGCGTTCAAGGTCCCCGCAGGCCGGGAGGGTGAACTCACAGAGGTCGCCGATATAGCGGCCGAGCTGGGCGCAGACAGCCTCTTCGCCTGGCCCTACAGGGGCGGCGAGGGCAGCGTCTTAGCGTCAGGTGACCCAGGCAGGGTCTGGGGGACCATAGGCGAGGCCTACAGGAGGCACGCGTCCTGACCAGGGCAGGCGTCGACGTGCTGCTGGACGACCCGCGAGGCTACCTGGGGGCACGCTCCGTGGGCCTTGTGACCAACACGACAGGGGTGACTGGGGCCCTCGAGCCCACGCTGGACGCGCTCCACAGGCACCCCGGCGTCAAGCTCAAAGCCGTCTTCGGCCCCGAGCACGGCGCCCGCGGCGACATCCAGGACGCTCTGCCCGTGGAGAGCCACCTGGACGAGGCCACGGGGCTGCCCGTGTACAGTCTCTACGGTGAGCGCGTGAAGCCGACGCCGGGGATGACGGACGGGCTGGACGCCCTGGTGTTTGACGTCCAGGACTGCGGGGCCAGATTCTACACCTACGTCTCCACGCTCACACACTGCATGGAGGCCGCGGCGCGTGACGGCCTAGACATACTGGTCCTCGACCGGCCTAACCCCGTTAACGGGTTGAGCGTAGAGGGAAACATCCTTGAGCCGGGGTACGCGTCCTTCATTGGGCTTCACCCAATTCCTGTGAGGCACGGCCTCACCGTTGGTGAGCTTGCATCCCTCATCAACGAAAAGATAATGTGCAGTCTTGAGGTGGTAGAGATGGATGGGTGGAGCAGGGGCATGTGGTTCGACGAGACGGGCCTCCCATGGGTGCAGCCCAGCCCAAATCTGCCTACCCTGGACACTGCGACGGTCTACCCAGGCACATGCTTGTTCGAGGGCGTGAACGTCAGTGAGGGGAGGGGGACTACGCGGCCTTTCGAGTACCTTGGCGCCCCGTGGGTGGACGGCGGGCGCTGGGCGGAGGCCCTGAACGCCGCGGGGCTGCCGGGGGCCAGGTTCAGGCCGTGCTACTTCACCCCTGCCTTCTGGAGGTACGTGGGCGAGAGTTGCGGCGGCCTCCAGGTCCATGTCACTGACAGGGAGGCCTACAGGCCCGTGGAGGCGGGGCTCCACATGCTCTCCGCGCTCATGCGGCTGCAGGGCGACACGTTCAGGTTCAACGAGCCCACATACGATGAGAGGAGGCACTTCGACCTCCTCGCGGGCACCGACGGGCTCAGGCTGAGCCTGGGAGAGGGCATCCCCGTTGATGAGATCGTGGGGGCCTGGGAGCCCGAGTTGGAGAGGTTCATGAAGGTGAGGGAGAAGCCCCTTCTATACGGTGAGTGAACTATGGCGGACATCACTGTCAGGGGCACGCTTGTGACGCCCTTCGAGCTGATCTCGGGGGGCCAGGTGGAGGTCGTTGACGGCGTCATAACCTACGCGGGCCCGAGGAGACCCGTCGAGGGGCGTGTGATCGACCACTCGGGCGATCTGGTCTGCCCCGGGTTCATTGACATCCACGTCCACGGGGGGGCGGGCAGCGACGCCATGGACCCAGACCCCGCGTCCCTCAGCAGGCTCTCAACGTACCTGGCGGCCGGAGGGGTGACGGGGTTCCTCGCGACAACCCACACGGCCCCCCAGGAGGAGCTTGAGGCCGCCCTCTGCAGGGCAGAGGCTGCCCAGAGCGGCGGCGCACCCGGCGCACAGGTCCTAGGCGCCCACGTGGAGGGGCCCTTCATCAGCGGCCAGAGGAGAGGCGCGCAGGACGGCGGACACGTTCGGCAGGCCACGGAGCGCGAGCTGGACGCCCTATACTTGGCCTCGGGGGGCACCATCAAGATCATGACCCTGGCGCCTGAGACGCCCGACGCGTTGAAGGCTGTGAAGTGGCTCGTGGAGAGAGGCGTGGTCGCGGCGGCGGGCCACACGGACGCTTCCTACGAGGAGGCGTTGAGGGCCTTCGACCACGGCGTCACTCACCTGAGCCACTTCTACAACGGCATGAGGGGCCTCCACCACAGGGAGCCCGGGGTGGTGGGCGCCGGCCTCACGGACGGCAGGGTCACCCTGGAGCTGGTGGCCGACGGCGTCCACGTCCACCCGGCCGCCCTGAGGCTCGCCGTGGTGGCCAGGGGCGCCTCCAAGATAGCCCTGGTCAGCGACTCCGTTAAGCCGGCCGGCCTACCGGACGGCGACTACAGCTTCGATGGGAGAGCCCTCCACGTCCAGGGCAGAAAGATCACCCTGAGCGACGGAGTCATCGCAGGCAGCGGAATAAGGCTGAACGACGCCGTGGGAGTCATGGTGGAGGAGGCGGGCGTGGCCCTCACCGAGGCCGTGCAGATGGCGTCCAACACGCCCGCCAGGATACTGAGGCTGACGCCCCGGAAGGGCAGGCTGGCCGAGGGCTCGGACGCCGACATCACGGTCATGGACTGGAGGTACAGGGTTCTGCGAACCATGGTGGGAGGAGAAACGGTCTACGAGGCCGACGCGTCTTGACTGGCCACTACGACACGGTTCAGAGGCTGCGATCCAAGCCCTCCAGGAGGATCATCGGCCTCATGTCGGGCACATCAGCCGACGGAGTAACCGCGGCACTCACAGAGATAGCCGGCACGGGGGCGACAGCGGCCGTAAGGCTCCTCGCCCACGGCACATACCCGTACCCCGATGAGGTGAGCCGGCGGCTATTCAGCCTCTTCACCCCCGGAGCCTCCACGGTCAAGGACGTGTGCGAGATGAACTTCGTGGTCGGGGAGTGCTTCGCCGATGCGGCATTGAGGCTCCTGAGCGAACACGGGCTCGGCGTCTCCGAGGTGGATGCGGTGGGCTCCCACGGCCAGACCGTGTGGCACCAGCCCAACGCTGAGCCTGTGGCCGGAGTATGCGCGGCCTCCACGCTCCAGATAGGTGAGCCGGCTGTCATCTCCAGCCGCACGGGGCTGCCCGTGGTGGCCGACTTCAGGAAGGCGGACATGGCCGCCGGGGGCCAGGGGGCCCCCCTAACGCCCTACCTGGACTACGTTCTCCACAGGCACCCCGCGAGCAGCAGGGTCCTCCAGAACATCGGCGGCATAGCGAACCTCACCTACATCCCGGCCTCCGCGGCCCCCGGGGACGTGGTGGCGTTCGACACCGGGCCGGGCAACATGATCATAGACGCTGTGGCTAAGCACTACACGGGCGGCAGCCGCGACGTGGACGGCTCGCTGGCTCGGATGGGCGTCGTCCACCGGAGGTCTCAGGCACCCCTACTACAGTTTGGGGCCGCCGAAGACCACAGGCAGGGAGGTCTTCGGTGAGCACTACGCGGCCGAGGCCGTCAGACGCGGGGAGTCCCTTGGGCTTTCGCCCGGCGACTTGGCCGCGACGGTGACCGCCCTCACGGTGGAGACCATCGCCGGGTCGTATGAGCGACTATTACCGGGCAGCGTGGACGAGGTGTACGTGTCGGGGGGAGGCGCGAGGAACCCCGCCATAATGGAGGGGCTCAGGGACAGGCTGAGCGTCCCCGTCCGCGACTACTCTGACCTGGGGTTCCCCGGCGAGGCAAAGGAGTCGGTTCTCGTGGCGCTCCTAGCAAACGAGCACCTTATGGGCACGCCGTGCAACCTGCCATCCGCGACGGGAGCCCGAGAGCAGGTGGTACTCGGCTCACTTACCTGGGTTTAACCTGCAACAAACCGTTATGATCAGTATTCTAGGGGCCGTACGATCTCGGCTCCCAGTATTCTCCAATGATCCACGTCCTCAGTTATCACAGTCTTCAGCCCTCTGCTACTCATCGCGGCGGCGTGGGTGGCGTCGCAGCCTACGCCTGTCTCCGGCGTCAAGGCGGAAGCCTCCCTGATGATCCTCTCGGATAATGGTATCATGGTTACAGGGAACTTGTAGAACGCGAGGACCGCACTGTACGCGATACTTTTATCGATCCTGCTCAGGGAGCCCAGCATCTCTATGGGGACGAGTTGGCTACAGTGGGCCTTCAGTTCGCCGTCCACGATATCGTCCAGTATCTTTTTACATGGTATCCCAAACTTGGGGTGCCTCAGGGCCACGTAGTCGAAAATGTTTGTGTCGATGTACGCGTAGAGAGAGGGGGCACCGGGTCACTTCTCCTTCCAGGACTCCTCCACGAGCTTGACGGCGTCCACGTCCAGGGGCTTGTCCGAGAGGCCCCAGAGGAACCCGACGGATCGGCGATCTTCTTAGGCACCTCCACTATGATGCGCCCCCCGTCGTCCCTCACCCGCCGAGGGCCAGAGTACGCTTATTGTTAACATTTAAAATTCGCGGTTCCCATCGCCTCTTTGATGCTTTATGATCAGCTACATCAAGTTGTATGGTCCGCCTGTGTACGACGCCATCAAGGCGCTTGAGAAGATAGCCATAGACATGCCCGAGGTGTGCATCATGGACACGGTGATCGCGGCCTCTATTCCATCGGCCATCGGAGCCGATGACAGAATGGGAGGCACGCCCCTGATCCCCGGTGGCGTGTACAACTACTTCCTCGAACTGGATGAGATCACCCGTGAACGCTGCAACAAGATCATCAGCAAATCAGGGGAAGAACTGGGAGAACACGACTTCTTCTTCGAGTGGTTCAAGAAGCCCAACATGGAGCAGATGAACAGCCTCATCCAAAAAATAGACAAGGCCCTCGCACCCACAGGCGTAAGGTACTCGATCACAACCAAGTAAATTTACTCAACCCATTTTTTTTATAAAAATCCCGTTTCGGCCTCATCAATCTGCCAAACCTATAACGTTATTTCTTACACCCTGTCTCCATACATGAGGCGAACTGGATGAGCTTCTACACGCACCTTGAGTGTTCCTCGTGCGGGGAGAGACATGAGGCCGACAAGGTTCAGACGGTCTGCAAGAAGTGCGGCAAGCCCCTCTTCGCGAGGTATGACCTGGAGTCCGCGAAGGAGGCGGTGACCCGCCGCGAGCTCGTTGGCAGGGAGTCCACGATGTGGAGGTACTGGGAGCTGCTGCCGGTGAAGAGCAGGAGGAACGTTGTCAGCCTGGGCGAGGGCTGGACGCCTCTGACGCGCACGCCCCGCCTGGGGGAGGAGGTTGGGCTCCCCGACCTCTGGGTCAAGGACGAGGGCATCATACCCACGGGGAGCTTCAAGGCCCGCGGCCTGGCCATGGCCGTCAGCAAGGCCAAGGAGCTTGGGATAAAGCGCGTCGCCCTACCGTCGGCGGGCAACGCGGCGGGCTCCATGGCCGCCTACGGCGCCAGGGCCGGGATGGAGGTCTACGTGTTCATGCCCAAGGACGCCCCCAAGGTGAACATGGTGGAGTGCGAGGTCGTGGGCGCCAAGGTGGTGCTTGTGGACGGCCTCATCACGGACGCGGGGAAGCTGGTCAAGGAGGGCACCAAGGAGATGGGCTGGTTCAACGTAGCCACCCTGGGCGAGCCATTCAGGGTAGAGGGAAAGAAGACCATGGGGCTTGAGGTGGCAGAGCAGCTCGACTGGAAGCTACCCGACATGATAGTGTACCCCACCGGCGGAGGCACAGGCATCATAGGCATGTGGAAGGTCTTCGACGAGCTGGAGGAGATGGGTTGGATCGGCAGCGAGCGGCCCAGGATGGTGAGCGTCCAAGCCGAGGGCTGCGCACCCATCGTCAAGGCCTACAAGGAGGGAAAGAAGGAGTCAGAGTTCTTCCAGAACGCTAAGACGCTTGCCGCTGGCCTCAGGGTCCCCAAGGCTCTGGGCGACTTCCTGGTGCTGAGGGCGGCCAGGGAGAGCGGAGGCACCTGCATAGCCGTCAGCGACGAAGAGATCATGGACAGCGTGGGCCAGGTGTCCAGGGCCGAGGGGCTGTTCGCGTGCCCCGAGGGCGCGGCCACCCTAGCGGCGTTGAAGAAGATGCTCGCCGATGGCCAAGTAGACAAGGGCGAGAAGGTGGTCCTATTCAACACGGGCTCTGGCCTCAAGTACGTGGACCTGTTCCAGGTGCACGCCCCGGTGGCTGACCCACGCAAGCCCTTCAACTACAGGAGCCTGCTCTAGACAGTTCAGCAACCTTTTTCCCCTACAGCACTCCTTTCACGCGATACAGCGATGCCTGAAGCCAGAGCCTTCGCCCCGGGACACCTAACGGGGCTGTTCCAGATATGCGACCAGCCCGAGGACCCCCTCCTGAAGGGCGCCAGGGGCTCAGGGATAAGCCTCACAAGAGGCGTACACACCCACGTGGAGGCTGAGCCCAGAGCCAGGAACAGCCACGGGGTCTGGATAAACGGTGAGAGGACCAAGGAAGCCGTGGTCTCCGAGAACGTCTACTCAAAGTACCTGCCAATGCTCAAGGAGGCCCACGCCGTGAAGATCGAGCACATTGTCGAGACCCCCATGACGGCGGGCTTCGGAAGCAGCGGAGGAGGAGCCCTCAGCCTCAGCCTGGCCTTGAACGAGGCCCTGGGCGTGGGGCTCACCAGGCTTCAAGCCGCCCAGATCGCCCACGTGGCTGAGATAGAGTGCCGCACCGGCCTGGGCAGCGTCTTCGCCGCGAACGAGGGCGGGTTCGGGGTCCTGTACAGGCCTGGGGCCCCCGGCATCGGGGCGGGCAAACATTATGGCGGAAGCGAGGGGCTGCAGGTGGTCTACGTGTATTATGGTCCCATACAGACGAGGGAGGCTCTCGGCGACCCGGGGATCAGGTGCAGGATAAACCAGATCGGGGGTGGCTACGTGGACGAGCTCTACAGGGACCTCACACCAGAGAGGTTCATGGAGTTCTCCAGGCGGTTCACCGAGCACGTGGGCATGGCTACGCCGCGGCTGAGGCGCCTGTTCGACGCCCTGGACCCTGAGGGCGTCACGTTCACCATGGCGATGTTCGGGGAGGTCGCGTTCACGGTTCAGCCGAGGGAGAGGACCCACGAGGTCATCGACCTCGTAAGGGATAAGGTCGCGGACGCCGAGCCCGTGGCCTGCGACGTGGACACCCGTGGCGCAGCTCTGTTATAGAAGCCGCCTTTAGGGGCGCCTACAGCCTGATGGGTATGAGGAGCTCCGTGATGTAGTGGGTCATGTGTATGGGCCTGGGCACCTTTCTGCTCATCTCCTGGAAGTGGTCGAAGCCGTTGGCCTGGAACAGCCACACATAGTTCCACTTCTCGTTCATGCTGCCGAACAGCCCCTCGTGCTCGACGCCCGTATCTATGCACGCCTTCTGCATCTTCTTGTCGTGCTCCTTGAGCTCCTTGCGGGTGCCAGTCCAGTCGAAGTAGAGCAGTATTTTCATGAATGGCCCCCATGACGTTACCTAACATCCATATATCCTTATCGCCCTTGAACCGTCACCGGACGCTAACCGTTAGGGCTCTGTTCAGCATAAGTCATATTAGAGTACGGCGCAACCCATGTAACTTGTAAGTGGTAAACTTGCCAAGCACAAGCCCTTTCGATAAGCCGACCATCCAGAGCAGGCTATCCGTCCGCGGAGTCAAGTGGCACAGGGACGCCTCGGACGTGATCCCCCTGTGGCTGGCCGACCAGGACTACCCCCTCTGCCCGGAGCTTAAGGATGAGCTGAGGAAGGCTGTGGAGGAGGAGTTCACCGTCTACGCCTCGGACCTGGACGCCCGGAAGGCCATGGCGGCAAAGATCAAGCGTTACAACAAGATCGAGGTGCCCCCCGAGCAGGTCATGCTCACCCAGGGAGTCATCCCCGGGATGTGGCTCTCATCCATCCACGCCTGCAGGCCCGGCGACGAGATGATCGTAACCGACCCCATGTACTTCCCGTTCTTCCATGCCGCCGACAGGACCCAGATTAGGAAGGTGTACTGGAAGCTCAAGCTGGACGAGGGGTACAAGTTCGACATTGAGCGCCTCAAGGAGGTCGTCACCCCCAAGACGAGGCTCATAAACGTCTGCAACCCCCACAACCCCTGCGGCCGCGTCATGACCAAGGAGGAGCTGAAGGGCATCGCGGACATCGCGGTGGACAACAAGGTATACGTGTTCGTGGACGAGCTGTGGGAGGACATCCTCTGCGACGGCCACAAGCACATCAGCTTGGCGTCCCTCAACGACGAAATAGCTGACCTCACCATCACGAGCTGGGGCTTCAGCAAGACGTGGAGCGTACCCGGGCTCCAGGCAGGGTACCTGGCTTGCACCAACAAGACCATGTTCGAGGGCATCCAGAGCATCGCCTCCGCAGTGCTACGCGGCACCAACAACTTCAGCAAGGCCATCGCCCCCATCATCTGCGGCGGCAAGATCGACTACTGGGTCAGGGACATGAACAAGTACCTCACAGAGGTCCGGGACCTGGTGGAGAAGAGGCTCGGCGAGATGGGCGACTTCACGGTCCCCAAGCTTGAAGGCACGTACCTCATGTTCCCTAAGTTCAACTACGGCCTCTCAAGCCATGAACTCAACAAGCTCCTGATCAACGAGGCGAAGGTGAGCCTGAACCTGGGCGACGAGTTCGGGCCCGAGGGGGACGGCCACATGAGGGTGCTGACGGCCACAAGCAAGGGCATCATGAACGAGGCCCTCAACAGGATCGAGAAACTGGTCCCCAAGCTGGAGAAGATGAAGAAGAAGTAGTCTTCTCCACCCACTTTTATTTAGACACCGCATCCTGTTTAGGGGGCTCCTCGGCCCCGTACTTGAACTGCATCTCGTACAGCTGCTTGTAGAGGCCGCCCAGCCGAATGAGCTCCCTGTGGGTGCCCTGCTCGGCTATCCTGCCCCCGTCCAGGACCACTATCTTGTCGGAGTTCCTGACGGTGCTTAGCCTGTGGGCGATGATGATGCTGGTCCTGTTCCTGAGCACCCGATCCAGCGCCTTCTGGATGATGAGCTCCGTGTAGGCGTCTATGCTGCTGGTAGCCTCATCCATTATTAGTATCCGCGGATCGGCGAGCAGCGCCCGGGCCAGGCTTATAAGCTGCCTCTGCCCCACGCTGAGCCTGCCCCCACGCTCACGGACGTCAGTGTCGTAGCCCTCCGGCAGCCTCACGATGAACTCGTGTGCGCCCACGGACTTGGAGACCTCGATTATCTCGTCGTCCGTGGCGTCCAGGCGGCCGTACCTGATGTTCTCAAGGATGCTGGCGCTGAACAGGAACGTGTCCTGTAGGACCACTGCCATCTGTCGGCGGAGGGACGCCACCCTGACGTCCCTGAGGTCGAGCCCGTCCACCGTGACCCTGCCCTCCGTGGGGTCGTAGAACCTGTAGAGGAGGTTGGTCATGGTGGTCTTACCGACGCCCGTGGGGCCCACGAGGGCGATCGTGGTGTTGGGCTCTATCGCCAGCTCTATGTTCTGGAGGACGGGCTGCCCCTGCTCATAGCCGAAGGTCATGTTTTCGTAGTGGACCCTGCCCTCGATCCTGGGCATCTCCACGGCGTCCGGCTTATCGTATATAACGGTGGGAGTGTCCATGATGCCGAAGACCCTCTCCGCGGCCGCCAGCGCGGACTGGACCTGGTTCCAGAACATGCTCAGGTCCTGAATAGGAGTGAAGAACCTGTTGACGTAGTTCATGAACCCGAACAGGACGCCTACGCTGAGCTCGCCCCGCATCACGGCTGCGCCTCCGAACCAGAGGACCAGAAAGTTGCCCAATGCCGTGAACACGTTGACGGCTGGCCAGAACGCTGACATGACCTGGCCGGCCTGGACGTTGGCATCCATGTTGTTGCGGTTCACCTGCTGGAACTCCTCCCGGGTCTGGCTCTCCCTGCTGAAGCTCTGTATCTCCCTCATGCCGCTGACGCTCTCCTCCATCTTGGCGGAGACGCTGGCTATGGTCTTCCTGGTCTCCCTGTACACCTTGCGGACGCGCTTCCCCCAGAAGTAGAGGAACAGGAACATGATGGGGATGATGCTGAACGTGATGAGGCTCAGCCACCAGTTCATGTAGAGCATGATTGCGACGATGCCCAGCAGTGTGAACAGGTCAGCGATGATGCCGGCGATTCCTGTGCTCACCAGCTCCGTGATCTTCTCAACGTCGTTGGTGGCCCTCGACACCACGTTGCCCACCTCCTGCTTGGCGTAGAAGTCGAGGCCCAGCTCCTGGAGGTGCCTGAATATGTCCATCCTGAGGTCGTACTCCAGCCTGCTGCCCAGCCACTCTATGAGGTACCTGTGGGCGTACTGGGTCACGAAAACCAGAGCGTAGACCGCGACGAAGGCTCCGCCTATCAGCACTAGCCCCTCCGTGTCCATCTTCTTGATGTACTGGTCTATGACGAGGCTGATCATGTAGGGGGGGAGCAGGCTGACGACGGTGGACACCAGCAGCACCGCGAATAAGATGACGCTCTTGCGCCGGTGACGGGTGACGTATCCTAACATGCGCCGTGTCAGGACTACGTCGGGCGTCGCCCTGTAGTAGTCGTCGTCCCCTGCCCAGTGCTCCATGTGCCAGCCCATTAGAACTCGCCTCCCTCCACCGCTGCCACCTGGGTCTGGTAGAGCTTGTGGTATATGCCGCCGCGCCCCATGAGCTCCTCGTGGGTGCCCTGCTCGGTTATGGCGCCGTCCTCTAGGACGATGATGTAGTCGGCCTTCTTGATGCTGCTGAGCCGCTGGGTGATGATGAAGGTGGTCCTGTTCTCCAGCAGCTCGTCCAGAGCCTGCTGTATCTCGTACTCGGTCTGGGTGTCCACGCTGCTGGTGCTGTCGTCCAGTATCAGTATCTTGGGGTTCTTCAGCAGGGCCCTGGCTATGGCGACGCGCTGCTTCTGGCCCCCGCTCAGGGTGACGCCTCGTTCACCAACCTTGGTGTTGTAGCCGTCGGGCAACCCTGTTATGAACTCGTCGATCTTGGCCCGGGCAGCGGCCTCCTTGATCTTGTCCAAGGTGGCGTCCTCGACGCCGTAGCTGATGTTCTCCCTGAGGGTCGTGCTGAAGATGAAGGGGTCCTGCCGGACGATGCCTATGTGCTTCCTCAGGCTCTTGATGGTGACGTCCCTGATGTCTACGCCGTCCACCTTGATGCTGCCCCGTGTGACGTCGTAGAACCTGGGGATGAGATTAATGATGCTACTCTTGCCGCTGCCCGTGGCGCCTAGGATGGCCACGGTCCGGCCCGGCTGCACGTCCAGGTCGATGTCCTTCAGCACCATGTTCTTGCCGTCGTAGCTGAACCAGGCGTCCTCGAAGGTCACGCGTCCCTCCACCATCTTCAGCTCCGAGGCGCCCTCCTTGTCGTGCACTTCAACCTTGGCGTCCACGATCTCGAAGACCCTCTCCGCTGCCGCGTTAGACCTAACAAACATGGAGGTGATGAACCCCAACATCCTGACAGGCTGCATGAGGCGGGTGAGGTAGAGGTAGAAGGCAACGATGCTGCCGATGCTCATGGTCCCGGCTATGACCTGGTTGCCGCCGTACCAGAGGACCGCGACCAGCCCAATGCTGGATATGAGGGTAGCCAGGGGCATGAAGAAGCTCCTGATCTTAACCATCACTATGTTGATGTCGAAGTACTTCTCGCACTCCGCGGCGAACTTGCTCTCCTCGTAGTCCTCTCTGCTGAACCCGCGGACAACGCGGATGCCCGTGAGGTTCTCCTGGAGGACCGAGGTAATGACACCGAACTGGTCGCGGACCTCCCTCCACATGGGGCTCACCATCCGGGAGTACTTTAGGGTCGCGGCGAATAGGAAGGGTACGACGATCATGGAGACCAGGGTCAGCTCCAAGTTCAGCGTCACCATGGAGTAGAAGACCATGGCGAGGAGCAGGATCGTGTTCACGGCCTGCCTGAGCCCCATGTCGAAGAACCTTTCAAGCATGTTGATGTCGCCCGTGGCTCTTGCCATGAGCTGTCCTGTGCGCTGCTGGTCGTAGAAGCTGAAGCTCTGGTCCAGGAGGCTGTTGTACATTGCGTTCCTCATGTCGAAGCTGGCCTTCTGGGAGACCACGGTGCTGATGTACCTCTCAGCGTAGGTGAGCACGCCGTCCAGCGCAGATATTATGATGAGGCTGAAGCTGAACACCAGCAGCATCCCGTAGTCGAGGCGCATCGCCGCGACGCTGGCCAGCCACCGGGATACGGGGAGAAGGACGACGTAGGCTAGGTCCTCCACGCCGCCGCCCACCTTGATCTCCTCGCCCGAGGCTATGTTCTCCACCATGTCCACGATGTCGCCTATGATGGCCGGGCTGAGGACGCTGAGCACCGTGGTGATGACTATGAGAACCAGGATGGCCTTCAGCTCCCAGTACGGGAGTATGTACCCTATCATGCGGCGGAATATGGACCAGCTGAACTGGCCCAGCCCCCGCTCCTGCCGGTTCTGCATTAGGCTGTGTCCGCCTCCCTGGACTCCTCTAGGATCGCCGAGAGCCCGCGGATGGCCTCCATATACTCGGGGTCCTTCAGCAGCTGGACGTGGTTGAGGATGTGTGCCACGTTCCGGGCCGCGTGGGGACTGATCTCCGCCTTGCCTCTCCTCTTGGTGAGGCGGTCCTCGTAGGCCTTCTTATCGCGCAGGTAGCAGGTCCTGAGTAGGC
>Ga0299912_10001792_pt1 | contig 17377 bp, 31 predicted proteins | sample RVTome_2_FD_207667 | JGI IMG/M metagenome (GOLD analysis project Ga0299912, IMG submission 207667) | Soil microbial communities from uranium-contaminated site in the Upper Colorado River Basin, Wyoming, United States - RVT95D214 (version 2) ... | reverse complement strand
CCTACTACACGACCCCGCAGAAAGTATTGCAAGACCAGCTGTACAGGGAATTCAAGACCATCCCACAGCTGAAAGGGCGCAACAACTACGTTTGCCGGTACAACCCCGCGCTGACGTGTGACGAAGGAGCGTGCAAGAGCGGCAAGCTGTGTGACAAGGCCGAGACGTGCTACTACGTGATGGCAAAGCGGCGTTTCACGAATAACAACATAAGCTGTACCAACGTGTCGTACATTCTCACCGCGCAAGACACCGTCCCACAGCGGGATCTCTACATTTGTGACGAGGCACACTCGATGCCAGAGATGGCAGTGGGGTTTGCCGCTCTGTTGCTGGAAGAAAAGGACATCGGTAACATTCCTTCGGGTGGCAGGTTGCTCAGCGGGTACATCGACTGGATCGAAGGAAACGTGTCGGAAAACACGCGAACTACTCTCGACCAGCTAAACGCGCGGGCCGAAGAGCTACAAGAAAAGCTGGACAGGACGATGGATATCGGGGCTCCAGTTTCACTGATCAACGAATGCAAGCTGGTACGCCGTGAAATTAGCCGGCTGGAAAAGATAGACAAAAAAATATCAGCATTGGCAGAGGACTTCGCTAGCGGGGAAGACGACTGGGTCGTGGACCGACAGAAGAACTCGATTACCTTCACGCCAGTTACCACCGGGCGTTTTCTCGGCAAGCTGCTGTGGTCGAAAGGGCGCAAAATAGTACTGTCGAGCGGGACGATCGTGCCGAAGTTTTTCATCGGGGAGGCCGGACTGTCTGGCAGGAAATTTGACGAAAAGGACTGCGTGTTTGTCGCCAAGTCCACGTTCCCGTCAGATCGCAGTCCGATCTACTACAAACCGCTCGGCAAGATGACTCGCAACGAAAAGGCAGACACGTTCCCGGTGGTTATGCGGGAGATCAACGGCATTATCAGGACTCGCCAAGATCGCAAGGGGATCGTCCACACTTTTTCTTACGACAATGCTAGATACGTCAGCGAGCACATTGACAGCTCGCTGAGACATTTAATCAGAATGCAAGACCAGAGAGCGCGTGACAGCAGCTTGCTGGCGTGGACGGAAGACCGGCGCCCGTCCGTGTTCGTCAGCACGGCAATGACAGAAGGGCTCGACTTGAGAGACGAAAGGTGTCGCTACCAGATCTACGTCAAGGTCGGGTTCCCGAGCTTGGCAAACCTCCGGGTAAAGCGGCGCGTTGACCGGGGGGACTGGGAGTGGTACAACTATCAGGCAATCGAAGATGTCGAACAAGCATCTGGCCGAGCAACGAGGAGCGACCAGGACTGGTCGGAAATGTTCGTCCTTGACGAGTCGTTCGGCGGACTGGTCGACAGATACAGCGAACTCGTAAAACCGTGGTTCGAAAAACGAATCGTGAAAATAGGCAGCAAAGACGCGCTACCGAGTCCAATTAATTTCAGCTAAAGGTGTAAAAATGCACGAGGGCGAAATCTGTCACGAATGTCACGAGGTGATGTCACGCCCAGAGTGGCATTGCTGTGCGCACATAGAAAACGGAGAAGGAGTACCCGTAATGTACCGTGAAAATTTAGAATCAAAAGAGTTTGGTGTCAAGTACAGACACAGAAAAGGGGACAATACAGACAATGGATATATACAACACATTTATTTTGAAAACGATAACCGTGACATTGTACTATCACACGCGTGGGACTTGGACGTTATTCGCGTTTTATTTAGCATCAAACACAAACAGAATTATGCTATGAAAAATGATAGCATTTCATAGCAAGTGCTATGTATTGCTATGTACAAACTTTATATACGAGTTAAAAGACTATGAACGTGACAATTAATGACAGCATACAGGTGCAACCAGTGCAAGCGAGCGTTTATGAACGGGAAGAAGTGTCCGAACTGTGGCAGCACAGATTTCTACGAGCTGGACACGCGAGCGCAGCAAGGGCGCGGTCGCGACTCCTACGGCCCGGCGAAACCGATGCCACAAAGGTGGGATGACGAGTGATGATCGCGAACGTGTTCGTGGCCGCTTCGTGGGCAGACCGGGAAGTTGCCAAGCAAATATCCGAAGAATTAGAAAAAGATGGGTTGTTCAACGTGACGACTAGGTGGTGGAACCACACCGGACAGAACAACGCGTGCTACGCGAGGGAAGACATTGATAGCGTGAAGGCCGCGGACATTTTCGTGATGTACAACACGGAAAAGCGGACCACGGGTAAAATTGCCGAACTCGGGATGGCACTGCTGCGAGGCATTCCCATTTTCATCTTCGGCGAAAAGATAGATAGCATATACGGGAGCATCGTGTTCCAGCACGCGGAAACGACACCATCTGGCATTTACGAAAAACTGGTAAAAATATTTAGGGGTGAAACGGGTGAGCACATTTGAGATTTTAACTGAAAAAGAGGTAAAACAACAAGTATTGACCAAATACGAACGCGCAGAAACTGATTTAATTCACGAGATAAACGAAATCGTGGAAAACATCAACGAGAGAAAGGTAGACCTGGAATTTCACCGGGTAGAAGGGATGAATCCGCGATCTCTTTCTTGGGACGAAAACGAGCTAAAGAAACGGACAAATACGTTGGAAGAAAAGCGGGAAAAACTGGCAAAGTTAAAAGCGAAAATGGATCAGCTGAGAAGCGAAATTAACGAACTTGACGGTGACTAAATGACACACTTTCCCTGCGAGAGGTGCGAGTCGCCAATTGACGAGCAGGCGTTCATACAAAACGCTGGCCTGTGCGACATTTGCGTTAAACATCTCCACGAAAATCTGGTAGTCGTGACAGAACACGCGATCTGGAAAATAAACCGGGCGATAAGACGGGCGCTGAGAGTCGTAGAGAAAGTAATGTACGAAAACTCACATACCACGATAACCTACCACCTGCTCGCAGAAGTCGCGCAAAAAGAGCTGTTGAAAGGGTTCTCGCGAGATCAAAGCGAGTGGCAAAAGCTGCCGAGCAACGGCGACATCGCGAGGGATGTCCGGGAATTTTGTGACAAGCAGAAAAAATGAGGGAACGAAATGCCGAAACGCGTCCACGAATTCTTCGTCCCGGCGCGCGTCAGGAACATCGTGTCTTGGGCGTTCAAGAACTCGGACAAGCTGGACAAGGTCTTGCGGGTAGTCTATGATGGCATCCCGCCGGACCAGATCATCTGGGCTGCACTCGCACTATTTATCGCGGACTCGCGAGCGGTGCGAATCGAGGCGAAATAGAACTACTCGAAGACGACCTACTCAGACGGATGATCAAGAATGTGAAAATAGAATACGCCGACATCGGGCGTGTTGTCCACCCGCGATGCGCGTTGCAACTCGAAGCGTTGAAGCTGGCAATAAAAATGATGCAAAAAACAGCGAAAACTGAAAACGAAAAAACGGTTTAGAAATTATCTCATAGAATTGAAGATGACAAGTAAATGCCAGAAAAAATAATTGGAGAATGCAACAACTGCGGTGAGCGGTCAGAACTTGTGTACACGTGGAAAGCAGCAGATGGTGCCATGAAAGGCCAGTGTAGAATATGTCGTACCCAGCTGACGGGACGGAGACCAAAACCAAAACGGGTCAAAGCGAAGCTCGGCACCCACAAGAAACGAAAGAGGGTATGTTAAATGGGAAAGACTATCGTGAAAAATTGTCGGCCTGAATTTTTTGAGCAGATTCTCTCTGGTGTGAGGCGGTTCGACATTCAGATAGACCACCTGAAGAAAGAAGATGTGGATCTTTCTCTCGTGAGAGAATTCGTCAAGCATTGTACAACGAAAAAATGGGAAGAGATCGTTGCCAATCAAAATGGTGACGATGACGAAGAAGGCAGCGGGAAAATTTGTTACGATGGTGAACCCAAATACGTGTTGTTTCAATTCTCAGAAAAAATGTATTCCATCCTTTTTTCCCGGAAAGACGGCGTAGATTTGAAAAGTCTTTCGTTCGAAGGCGTGTTAAATTACCAAGTCGGGAATGCCCTGAATGCGATGGAAACGGGTGGGTCAACGGAGATTATTGCGAAAGTGGGCGATATAATCACGTAAATTGTCTAAAATGCAATGGAACGGGAAAGACGTGGAATCAGGTAACGTGTAAAATTACCCTTGTGTCAACCATTCGAGTTAACGCGGGAGAGTTTGGTGACTACGTTAGCGTTTCTGTAGATAACTGTAATTGGGATACAGAAGACGTGTATAATTCCTTGATCGCCGTGATCGGGTTGGAGGTAGTGAAATGAGCACGTTCGACCTGTGGGCCATCTTCGAGCGAAAAATCGCCAAGATTCCCAACTGGAAGATTCACCAGATGGGAGACGGCCGTCAGGTTGACTAAAAAATACGCTGTCAGATCGACTGAAAAAATAATTTGAAGATGAGAATTATGGTGATAGAACGAATCATCCACGGGGACAATGCAATCGTGATGCGATCACTCGTTGAATCGCACGCTGCTGGCACTTTTCACGTTGTTTGCACGGATCCGAAGTATAACATCGGGATAGAATATGGCAACGGAATCAACGACAACTTGAGCAAAGACGAGTACCTGACATACTGTACCAGTTGGATCGACCCTTGTGTCAAGTTGCTACATCCGAAATATACTGGAAGCGTATGGGATGGTCTGGCGCAACACGGTTGTCTGGTACTATGCCTTCGGGGAAAATTGCACGGACAAATTTTCCCGCTGCCATGCGCAAGTTCTTTACTATGTCAAACCGGGGGCTCCGTTCAAATTTCACGGCGAGCGACTGTTGATTCCTTCGGCACGCCAGCAGGTGTACAACGACAAGCGGGCCAACCCGGACGGGAAAGTGATGCCAGACGTGTGGATTGACATTCCCCGACTCTGCGGGACGCATAAGGAGCGGATCCCCGGGTTCCCGACCCAGCTGCCGGAAGCGCTCGTGAAACGCATCTTGTTACCGGTGGCAGAACCGGGAAAACTTGGCATCGACCCGCACTGCGACAGCGGGACGATCCCAAAGGTGATGAAAGACACCGGGATGGTCGAGTGGGGTATAGACTGTAGCGCACAATGCGTGTCCGCAACGCGAAGACGGACTAGCACCTGGTAGCTGGTTGGAACGCAATTGTTTTACCGACAATCGACCATAATTTCTTCAGTTTGCTAGCATCGAGGTGAAAAAATAGTGGTACAACGCACGAATGAAAACATCTGCAACGTTTGCAACAGTAATCCGATTACCCAGTTCGGTAGCACTTGCTGTGTCGAGTGTAGCAAGTTGTGGACGCCAAGAGGGTTTCACTGTCCGAATTGTGGCACCGAAATGATTTACACGAACGTCTGGCCAGAATCGTGGGACTGCCCCAAATGTTACTACAGCCTTGATCACGGCGAGGAAAATGAGATATTTCACTTGCGAGCGCTGCTATTTGCGTCTACGAAAAAACAATGAGGAATCATACCCGTCTCGTATAAAAAACGAGAAGTGCTCGTCATTGAAAAGATAATTGATCTACGATAGTATAGTTTATTATGTCTGACAAAGTGGTAAATATGGCAGAAGACGACAAAAATCGCATCCAGCGGGCCTACGGGACAGCTACTGGCTGGGAAGAAGCAGCAGAGAAAGGGTTCTGGTCGCTGGTAGAAGTGTTGGACTTGATGATGACGTGTGTGTCACTTGAGGATCTGGCCGTGTTTGACGATCTTCAAGTAGAGAGTGAAAAGGTGGCCGGAAAAGACGTGTATGATGAGATGATGCACCTTGCCAAGACGAGCAAAGAGCCAGAAGTAGCAGCACGCGAGTTAGTTGCGAAATTTTCGCAGTTGCCGAAGTTACTCTACACGAGCAAGCAAAACGGGCAAAAACATATTTAAACTATATAAGTAAATTGAAAAAACCTTGCTTTAAATACTTGTTATCGATGGACAATGAGGAGGGTATGTAAGTAGAATGAGTTAGTGATCAATGTACTACTATCTATAGATCTCATCAGTACAATTGAGACATAAAACAATACGTGGACATATACCCCCGGTTGACGCCGAGTTTTTACTATTTAAAGCAAGGTTTTTTCAATTTACTTATATAGTTTAAATAGACTTTCGGTTTATGTCATTTCGAGAAGAGATAAAAACGAGTTATTGATCAATGTAGTGTCACACAAGAATTAAATAAGCAGTGACGTATCATCAGAGATGACAGAAAAATGAGCGCCGTTGACGTTGATAAAATAATTAAATGGAAAAAAGACGCGAGCAGTTACGAAATTGCCAGCTTGCCCGTTTGCTCGATTCGCAAGGGAGAGCGAGGAACGATTGACTTTAGGCGAATTAAAAACAGCTTTTACGTGGAACTTTGGAGTACCAGATATTATTTTTACCAAGTAGCGGCTGCAAAATCGATGCGTTTCATCATCGAAACGAACGGGTGGTGGAAATTTGTCAAGCATTTTAACACCGGTGGGGGTATGACGACATTTTACCTAAAATATGGAACCCCAAAACGTTTTTGCAAGAAGCTTGTCGTTGCTCTTGCAAAGCTATTTTGTAGATTTACCATTTTTGAAAAACAAGAACGTCTAAACAGAGATGCAAATAAAAAATGACAGACGAAAAAATTGATGAAAAAGAAACGGAAGACGAAGATGAAGAAGACGAAACGGAAAAAACCGTTAAAGACATTCCACCTCAAGACGAGAGCGGTCGTGTTCACATCTTCAGAGCTGTGCCCGGAAAGAATTTATTTGTCGTTCGGGTAAATGGGGAAGATCTTGGAAAATGCTATTGGAAGTGGGAAGATATCGAAAGCGCGTTTGATACACCAAAGACCGGACGCCAGAAATCATTTCCAAAGATATTTACACGTACCAATGCGTCTGTTGGCGAGTTGAAAGCAGCAATGCAGTCGGTACCGTCACCATCTATCAAGAACATCAGCGACAACCAAGCTAAAAAAAATCCGACTCCCCTTCCGTTGCCAACCCCCAACATCGATGACCTGGAAGATATGTTCAAGAAAGCAAAGATCGATGACAACCCGAAGTACACGCACGTCAGCTTCGCGGACGCGCTGGAAGTCGGGATGTGCACCGCGATTTGCGCCGGGTTTCCCTACGAAAAAGACCCACCGTGGGTCATCGTGCAAGGTCCGCCGTCCTGCGGGAAGGAATTTCTCAGCGACTTCCTCAAAAACGAGCAGATCACGAAGGAAGGGATGAAGACGACCAAGAACGCGCTCAATCCTGGCCGAGCAAATGACGCGGTTGACACGAAGGGGACGTTCCAGGTGGTCAACGGCCGGATGTGGATGAATACCGAGATGGGCGTGTATTTTCGAGACGAAGAGTCGGCAGGTTGCTTCTTATTTGAGCTGCTGGGACAATACGGGAAAAACTACTCTATCTGTGATGACCCAACTGGCGAGAACCGGAAACCGACCTACTTCACTACCTTCTTCTGCGGCACCACGAAGATGATTGAAGTGTTGTCTTCGCAAATCACGGTCTTCGGGCCGCGGTACCTGATCATTGATATGTACTCCCGGCGCCGGAAGGTGAAACGGATGGATCCTAAGTTGCACCAGGACATTATGGATCTCGTCACGTCCATCGTGCTCGACCGGAAGAAGAAAGAGTTGCCGAAGGTCGACACGCTGGTCAGCGACCAGGCGTTTAACTTTGCCTGCAAGTTCACCATCCTGCGGTCAGCCGGGTATGCGTCCAGTCCAGAAAAGGCGGAAGACACCCCCCGCATCCAAATGTTGCTGGAGACGTGCGCCCGACTGCGTGCCTTGCTGTACGAGCGCAAGCCGACAGTCGATGATGTGAACTGGTGGGCGCGTTTCATCTACCCGACTATCGGCCACCGGGACGTGTGGTTCCGCATCCGTGACAACGAGGACGCGCCACCACGCAAGCGGGACGAAGAGAATTGGGATGAGATCATCCGGAAGAACTTGTTGAAAGTTGGCGTGCTGGTGGATCCCGGGGTGAACCAACCGCTCGAATTCGACCCGTACTGGAAAACGTTTGTCGAACACGTCCTCGGCGACCTCACGTTCGCGCTGCCGAAAGGATACCGTGATGACGAGGGCGACCCCAATGACCTCATCCCGGACAACGTGCCGGACGACATTGACGGCGCCCCAGCGGACGCGATCTTCCCGCTTGACGAGGACGAGGTTGGCGAGCTTGACGACAAGACCGAACTTCCACCAAGCTCGTAGGGCGCATTCGTCTTTTTTTCCTAAATTCTTATATAGTAGTTTTTCCTAAATTTTACTATGCTAGAAAAAACGACAGATTTTTTTGATGAACCAGCAGAAATTTTGAAAATCGAAACTGCCGTAACCAGGATGTTTGCGGACTGGGTCAAGCGCAACTGCGAAGCACACGAAAAGATACTGGAAAAAACTACGAAGATAAAGAGTGGGCCGAGCACGTACTCGATCTTCAAGATAAGATGGACAAACACGACAGGGACTGGGAAGAGTTCTGCGAGGATAATTCCACTCCGACTTTATACGAAGAAAAACGCAGGAATTTGGAATTGAAACAAAGGCGGATGGAACGCGAGGAAAGCAAGTGGTTCTGGACTGCTTGGGAAGAAAAGTTGAAGAATACCTGCGAAAACATCGCTAGAGCAGAGTGCGAGATCGCTTTCCTTAATTCTCTCAACATCAAAGTAACGAAACGACAGGCCTAAAGTCGTGGACGTGGTAAAAATGATCCTCAGGTGTGAAAATGGCGATAACATATTTGACAAGCTGCATAACAAGACGTGTTTCAAAGAGTCGTCCGACCGCGAGTTTGTCGAATTTCTCTCCGTGCTCGCAGAACGAGAGTTGGAAGATAAGGTATTCGGAAAAGATATCGTAAGCGCAATTTCTGTCGAAATAGATCGCCGTTTCGAGATCAAAAAAGCACCGTTGAATCTCAACGTGATGATAAACGAAGCGGGGAGCAAAAACAGCTTCCGGTGTGATTGCGGGGCCAACGTTTTCACGAAAGCGTCTGAAACGAAAACAGAGGTCAAATACGAGTGTCACGGGTGTGGAACGCGGTGGACTGGCACGAAATAGGTAGGCGACAAAAAATGAGAGATGTCCTTGATAATGCAAATAGAATCCACAAACTCAAAACGTGGCCCGAATATTTCGAGTTAGTTCGTACCCACCAAAAACAGTTCGAGATTCGTTTTTATGACCGCTCCTATAACGTGGACGACATTCTCATATTTCAAGAATGGCGGGTGACGAAAATTGAAAAATGCACGCGATGCTTCGGGAGTAAAATGAATCCGCTCAACATCTCCGAGTTATGTCCCAAATGTGGTGGGTCAGGACAGCATTACGATGGAGAATACACGGGCCGAGAGTTGTGGCGAACGGTGACGTGTCTCGTAAAGGATTATTGGGGATTGAAACCAAACTATGTCGCGATGGGGATTCGGGATACCACGAAAGATGACGTGTTGGAACGACATAGGGATGATATTTTAGCGGCATTTCCCGAGGCACGATTTGATTTGATAAAACCAGGTGGAGACGAGCTGTGAATGATCATCCAAGGACACTGCGTTGTCGAAATGGATAAGATGAATGCCAGCAGCGTTGATATGGTGTTGCACTCGTCCCCATTTTACAGGTTGCGTTTTTACCACACCGAATATCAAGTTTGGGGTGGCGACAAGAGGTGCAAACACCAGTGGGAAGAATATGTTGACAAAATGGTTCAGAAAGCAGGTGGTAGTCCGCTCGCGTTCTGCAAGCATTGTGGCGCGTGGAAAGGCGAGCTCGGGTGGGAACCAAACCCGAGGTTGTTTGTCAATCACTTGTTTGATGCCAGTGTTGCCGTCAGGCGCGTCCTGAAGGACACGGGCACGTACTGGGTGAACCTCGGCGACACATTCGAGGACAATTCTCTTCAGCTCGTGCCAGACCGGTACGTGATTATGATGAAGGATGCCGGGTGGTACGTCCGGAACTTCATCATCTGGCACAAGACACGGGTCTTTGGCAACCCGGTCAAGTCCCGCTTCATCCAAGACTGGGAACCGTGGTTCTTCTTCGCGAAACAACCGAACGGGTACTACTTCGACCAGGACATCGTCCGACTCGGCCGGAAGATGACGAAGGATCAAGTCGAAAAAATGTCAATACACAAGGTCAAAAACAACCGGTACGCGGGGGACACCATCGCGCCGGGGACGATTTTGGCCGGATCGCGTCCCATCAGCAAGGCGTATGGCAGCATCAAGGAGATTAAAGGGGCCAACCGGCGTTGCGTCTGGACGATTGCGGCAGCAGAGGCCGAAGAGGGGCATTATGCCCCGTTCCCGAGGGAGATTGTCGAAATTTGCGTCAAAGCAGGGTGTCCAGCAGGGGGAACCGTGTTGGACCCGTTTTCTGGCACTGGCACGACTGTCGAGGTCGCCAATCATTTAGGTAGGAAAGGAATTGGGATAGAGCTAAGTGCAGAACACGCGAAAAAAGCAATGTTAAAGGCGACAAGTTCGCGCTCGTTTGATTTCGACAGAATCAACAGTTTTGAAGGATGATGAAATGATGGATTATTCACGACTGGATTACATACGAATGAAAAAGTTTTGCAAGGACGCGGTGGCGTTGTGGGGTGTTGACATCCAGACGATCATTGCGATCGAAGAGCTCGCCGAGCTGATGCACGAGCTGGCCCAGCAGTTGCAACCATCGTGTCCAGATATGCAGATCATCAACAGCTTGTCGATGTCGGTCAAGTTGATGACCAAGGTGTTTCGTCAGAAACATAGGATAACCCCGCTTGCGTTCCCGAAGAAGGGAGACAACAAAGCGGCAGTGGTCGAAGAAATTGTCGACTGCTTGATTATGACGACCCAGATGAAGGAAATCTACGTGAATACCCCCGAGATGAAAAAGGTGTTCGCAGACAAGTTGCTGAAGGCGGAAAATAGAGTGAAAGACGCGCAACGCGAGCAAAACGAATTTCTCAGGTTCATAAAAGAACACCCGGAAGGTCCGTCTGATGCATAGATACATTTCGTATAAAACCATAGTGGCCGACCCGCCGTGGCAGTGCAAGAACCGGGTAACGGAGGCAGCTCCCGAGTACGAGAAGTGCTTCCGGTACAAGACTATGCCAACGGTGGACATTTGTAACCTTCCCGTGGGGCGGGTGGCAGACTTGAACTCGCACCTGTACCTGTGGGTAATCGACTCGATGTTGCAAGATGCGCTCAACGTCTGCTACGCGTGGGGATTCGTGGAAAAGAAGATTATTGTGTGGGTGAAAACGTCCAAGTGGGGCAAGCAGCACTTCGGGATGGGTAATTACTTTCGCAGCAAGGACGAGTTGTGCCTTTTTTGCGTGAGGGGACGAATGCGACTACAGCGGAAGGACTTGCCTTCAATCATCTTCGCGGAAACGGAAGGACATTCGAAAAAACCGGAAGAATTTTACAATCTCGTCAGGACAGCATCACCGGAACCGCGACTGGAAATGTTCGCGAGGCAAGATCGAGCCGGGTTCACCGCGTGGGGTGACGATCCGGCGATAAACAGCGTGGAGGTATTTCAATGAAACCATCTGAGATAATAAACACTTATCAAACACTGAGAAGTAAAATATTTGACGAGGCCAAAGTAATTGAAGAAATATCACAAGATTTTCTCCCAAAGTTGCGCTCTGGAACGTGGAAGCTGGACGACATCGACAACGGCTCGTTGTCTTTTCGTCAATACTGTCACGGGCGTGGCATAGATCATTACACCAGACTGGTTCCAAAGGATTTCGACTCCTTTATCGAACACCCATTGAGGGAACATCTCAAAGAAGTAACCGACTATGAAGTGGTGCGATAAATGGAACGTCCGTACACTGCTCGTGACTGGCACCTGAAAGGTATTGCGTGCCTTCTCGTCACTAGTTTGATCTGCACTGGAATAGGATTCTGGATCGCGTATGCGGTCACGCCCCTCCGCGTGGAAGGGGAAGTCACGAATTTAAGAGAAGATTGGACAGGTTACGGGTACGTGCGATTGAACGACACGCAAGACTTCCACGTGAGCGACAAGGTCTTCGCGATCCTGAACCTTGGGGATTATGTCGTGCTTAGCAGCAGCAACGCGGGACGAGACCTTACCGAAGAATGGCACTTGGATTCCGTTGGAACGAAATAAAGGTGAAGTAGAACAATGCTCGAAAGTGACAAACACTACCTGATAAACAAGCACGACACTATGCACCAGTTTTACTTGGGACGCCAGTTCTTTGCTGACTCGCAGTACCCGTTCAGCAAGACGGACGAGTACGTGGTACAGATAATTCCCGGCGTTGGTGTCTTGTTCAAGCTGCCTGACCTCGAAAAAACGAAAAAAACGAAGCGCGAGAACCGCAGAAGCAAAAAACAGGTGTAATTGTTATGGACAGCAAATGGATGGAATTTCTCAAACACCCGTCTTCTTCCGGGAAAACGGACGAATGTGCTGTAATTGCAAAAGGATCTGGAGACCTCCTCGGGCGTATCAAGTGGTATCCGAGCTGGCGGCATTATTGTTTTTTTCCTAATATGTCAAATCAAACCGTCTTCTCGGACAGGTGCTTGGTAGACCTGTCAAATATGGTCACGCGATTGAACAACGAACACGCCGAAGCGTTACGATCACGAAAACAGCAAAAACCGGGGAAAAGAACTTGCGTTGTGGATGTCAGCAAGCAAGATTGTGATGTCTACGCGGGAAGAAAGGTTTTGGGAAGATTCGCAACGGATTCCCCGCTGGCAAACCCGTTTCCAATGAAAGAGTTCGGAGAGCGATGTCTGGTGATGCACCGCGTGTACTTGCGAACGTTACTGAAAAGAAAAGAGGTCGGATGGTCGAATCTCGTTGAGCACGAACGTGTGGCCATCTACAGGGCTCTGAGTCGTTTCGTTGCCAGGTGGGGCCAGAACGCGATCGACTTGAAACAGCTAGTCGGAAAACGGATAGGGTGCTGGTGCGTCAACACCGACCAGCTAGAACCGCTCGTATGTCACGTTCAAAATATCTTGGCAGAAATGGTCGAGGATGGATTGATTTAGATGTCGACAGAAAAATGTCCTAGTTGCAATGAAACGGGAGTGATATGGGACGACTGGATGTATGGAAATTGTAGAACTTGTCCGGAATGTGCTGGAAAAGGAATCGCTGAGAAAATAACCGAAACGGACTTCGGCAAGCAATTCAAATACGAGGACTTCTACAAGACCGTGTTCGGGATCGTGGCCATAGTCTTTTTTATTTCTCTCCCGCTTGCGTTAGTCGCATCGATAGTTATGACCGTGCTCAAAATCTTCCCCGTTCCCGCGTGGTATCTCGTCATTGTTTACACGTTTGAAGTTTCAATTGCGTTGACATTCGTGCTGGCACGACAGCTGGGGAAATACGACAAGATCCGTGACGATGCAAAGTGGAAGACGGAAATCGAAAAGATAACGAAACAACTGGAAGCAGAGGAAAAACAAGATGAGTAACCGGTATGACATCTTCGCCGTCCGGAAGGAGAATTTCTGGGCGCTGCACTCGGAATTACGGTCTCACTTCCACCAATTAAGTGACCAGTTCATAGACGCGTTGAAACCCGAAGTTGCCGATTTTTTTGACGATGTAGTGAATTTTTACGGCAAAGTAGATGACGCGTGGGGCGTGCGACTCCAGCTGTTCGATGCTGATGACGGGTGGTATTACATCCGCGTGTTAGAGGCCGGGTACGCGTGTACGAATTTACTTTCGGACAAGAACTCGTTGATGGTCTCCCGGTACGGCGTGAAATACTATCACTACCAAGACTCGACCGACCTCAACAAGATGGACAAATACTGCAAGAAGTGGTTGCCCAAGTTCGTGGACACATACATCAAGAACGTGTGGTATTTCATCGTTGACTTGCTAAGTTCTCACTATATGATACAACGGCACTGGGCAAACATGTACGGCAGGACAGAGAACGTCAAATATTTGAAAACAAAGCTGGAAAACGTGAAATTGGAAGACAGCGAAATTGAAGAGTTGTCGATGCAATGCGGGTGGGAACCCAAGCGCAGGGACTATATGACCGACATCGACTGGAAAACATGGCTGGGACGAATGCGAAAATTCGCGGAACTCGTTGTCGAAAAAAAATGGGAGCGGTTATTTGAATGAGAAATTGGATTTGTGACAACTGCCAAAGCACAACGTGCTTTTCGTCAGCTAGTGATCTGGAAACAAATCCTTGGACGTGTACGCGAGGAGATCATACAACTAACTGGAGAGAAATAGTATATCCTGGGGTCAAGCTCGTCAAGATCGTTGCCAAAAAAGCACCAGATCCAAAAAAGAAGTGATATAAAATAAAAAAAATAGCTCACGTTTGTCCCTGGTGTCGGAAAAAAGTCAAGGAAAAAGAAGACAAGTGCGTCTTATCTATGCGGTGGTGGCACCGGGAACACTACTTGATGTACCTCGCCGAGGGAATGCCAAGGGTGAATTATCTCGGGTTCGTAGACGAGAAGATCGTCAGCAAGTACGCTAATTTCAAAATACCCCCGCTGCACGAGCGGGTTTGCACGAACTGCGGCAATACGCGGCCAGATGTCCCGTGCGGCTACAATCGCAAGCGAATGTGCGGAATAATTGACTTGATTTACTGGCAACCTATTCCGGTGAAAATATAATGGCGAAACACAAGTACGTGAGAACGATCCAAGAGGATCACGCCGTTGGAATTAGACTGATCGCAGACGTGCGACTCCCGATGAGTGGCGAGTTTGGATGCTTGGCAAAAATAATCTGGCGTAAGGAAATCTCGCCGATCACAATTTCAGCAAATATATTGGCCTTGGTAAAAAGAATGGATTTAAGATAGTGGAATTATTAGATGTTTGTCACGGGGCAGCCCAGGTGATGAAAATTTGACGGGAGAAAACAAGCTGGACGTAGAAGCGCCGCATAGGGAAGTAACACACGAAAACGGGTGTTGTGACTACGATACGTGGTGCCCGCTGAATTGCCCATGTACTGACTGCGAAGAGGAAAACTGTCCGGAAGAGTGCCCGCATCCGGAATGGAACTGTGCAAAATACGATGTCGTGGAAATAGACAAATTCAGGCGCAAGCAAGATGAAATAGCTAGCAAAAACAGCAAAAAACCGTCTGACGATGACGATGATGATTTTGACGGGAACGATTTCACAGGTCTCACACTTTTCAGGATAGGATAAAATGAAAACAGTAAACGGAACTGTCCCACACCGGTTTTTCAAGGCGTGCAAAGCGTCCGGGTGGGACATTATCAAGGCAGCACAACTGTCCCACGCAACGGAAGAAGATATTAGAGAAGCTGGGCGATCATACCCCATTTTTTCTTCCATTGTAAACAAGTACCTCGAACTCGGGGGCAGGAAAGACCTCGTGGAAACTCTGCACGCTGCCATCACCGAGGGTGCGTGCGTGAACTTGGTTGGCGCGTCTGGGTGTGGTAAGACGTTCATCTCGCGGTGGTACGCTGAAGTGTGTAATTTCGACTACAAGTACGTCACCGCCGACCAGATTAAAAATTTGAGGCAATTTCATACGACAAGGTCGATAGCTGGGAAGAAGAAAATGTTGGTGGTCGATGACGTGACGCTGAAGCACGCGTTCCCGGAAAAGATCTTGAAAGTTGCCAAGTGTCCGGTCATTTTCGTGTCTGACGCGAAACTCGACATCAAACTCGAAGACAGCTCGGCAGTCATACTTGAAACCATTGTCGTGGAAGACGATGAAAAGACGCGGGAAGCGGTCATCAGGCATCTCTTCCAGTCTGACGACCGGATCGTCTTCAGCGCGATTGCCAAACAGTCAAAAAGTGTCGGCGAAGCGATCTCCGTCTGCAGGGGCGGGGCCTACTCGCTCGTGTCGAAAACGCCCACGGCAAAAGAAGTGACGGAACGAATTCTTGCTGACCCTGACCGGAAACACGCGTATAACGCTATTCTCACTTCTTCGTCAAATCTCGGGACGATCGTGCGGTTCGTGACAACGAACCTGCCGTACTTCTATATGCAAGAACCCGAGCTGCTGCGGGAGCGATTTTCGGCGCTGCAACTGGCCGACCTCGCGAAGTTCGTCACGAAACCAAAATACACGGCAGCGGTCCTCGCGTATGGAATCACTCCTTCAAGGGGGACGCGGTCGATCGTCAACCCGTTTGACGAGTTCAAGAAAGAAGAGCAGAAAGAGCAGAAACTATTCGGAAAAAAGAAAAAGAAAGAAACAGAAGGGAGAAAGCAGGTCGTTGTTACACTTGAAAAGAAAAAGAAGAGCGTGTTTGACGCGTGGTTGAAAAAATAGCAGAAAAGAAGTGAAAAAATGTCCAAGTTTATTGTAATTGAAGGAATTGACGGATCCGGTAAATCTACAGTAGCAAAAATGTTGGGCAAAATTCTTGTCGACAACGGATATAACGTTTGGAACACGGCAGAACCGACTGACGGGTCGATAGGCCAACTCATCAGGCAAAATCTCAGGGAAGTAAACTCCAACCCGACTGTGGACGCGCTGCTGTTTGCGGCCGATCGCATCATTCACACGTGCGAAGTTCTGGAGAAGATGTGTTCGGACATTGTAGTAATTTCTGACCGTTATTTGCTTTCTTCTCTGGTTTACCAGTCGTGTCAAGGGTTGGATGTTGAATGGATTGAGCAAATTAACAAAGCAGCGGTCAAACCGAGCGTGGAAATTATACTTAAATGTTCTCCTGTCGTTGCCTACGGTAGGTTATGCGAGACAGGGAAAAACAAGGAAAAATTCGAGACATTGGAGTGGTTGGAAAAGATGTCGTTTGGGTACAATATGTTTAGTGACGAATCGCAAATAGTGGTAAATGCAGAAATGCCGATCGACAAAATACTAGACGAGATCTTGTCCAAACTACTGAAAAGATTTAATTGGGATGATTTTCGATGCAGACGATTCACATCGTAGCTGACAAGTTGGCTTCCGCGTGGATGCAGGCCGTCAAAACGGTCTTCTTTGGCGGGATGCGTATAAGGACTGAATACGACAAGTCGGACTTGGAGAACTCGTTTGACGTGACTTCTCTGATAGAAGTTACAAATCCTGTTCTACCGGTCGATCTTACGAAATCTATCAACCACCGGGACGGTAACGTGATCCATCTGGCAGACGTGTACGCGATGATGTTCGTCAAGGGTGACTATGTGGACGAGATACTGAATGGCGTTCACGATGACCAGATCGGGAAGGGTCCATCTTACGCGTATACTTATCACGATCGTCTCTTTGCGTGGAAAGCTTTTTCGCAAGAGGACAAGTGCTTGATTTACGACCAACCATCTTCAGATCTCAACTCGATCCACTTTCCTTGCGTGAATCAACTCGACTATA
>Ga0299912_10001791_pt1 | contig 17384 bp, 14 predicted proteins | sample RVTome_2_FD_207667 | JGI IMG/M metagenome (GOLD analysis project Ga0299912, IMG submission 207667) | Soil microbial communities from uranium-contaminated site in the Upper Colorado River Basin, Wyoming, United States - RVT95D214 (version 2) ... | reverse complement strand
TAGGCTCCGCCGGGTCTCAGCCCAAGGAACATAATTGTTTGTGAGGCCGCGGACCGCCTCTGAGGCCGCGCAAGAGCGCCGCTCTCCCTAGAAATTGTCCTTCATCTCCCGAACGCGGGCGAAGATCCGCACCAGGTCCGTTGCCGCAGGATCCTGGGCTTGCACCTTCGATCGGATCTCGGGGCTCATGGTCCGGAGAAAGGGGTTCACCGCCTTCTCGAGGCTCATCGTCGAGGGAACCGACGGCTCGCCCCGCTTGCGCTTTGCGCGCACCGCCTCGAGCGTCTCCCGCGCTTTTGCATTCCCGGGCTCCACGGTGAGGGCGAACTCGAGGTTCTTCGCCGTGTACTCGTGTCCGCAGTACACCCGGGTGTTGTCGGGGAGTGATCCGAGTATCTTCGTGAGCGACTCGACCATCATCTCCGGTGTCCCCTCGAAGAGCCTTCCGCACCCCGCGAAGAAGAGCGTGTCGCCCGTGAAGACGTGCCCCGCGAACGCGTACGCGATGTGCCCGAGCGTGTGCCCGGGGATGTGCAGCACGCGTGCCTCTTCGCCGGCCACCGTGATCGTGTCGCCGTGCGCGAGCGGGTTCGTGAGGCCGGGGAGTCGTCCCTTGTCTTGCTCTCCGCCGTAGACCGGCACGCGGAAGGCCTTCGCAAGGTCCTCGTTCCCGCCCACGTGATCGAAATGGTGGTGCGTGGAGAGGATCGCACCCAGGCGGACCTTTTCGCGCGCAAGCACCTCGCGCACGGGCGACGCCTCGGAGGCGTCCACCACGGCGGCCTCGCGCGTGGCGTCGTCCACGATGAGATACGCGTAGTTGTCGGAGAGGCAAGGGATTGGGATCACCCTCATCGCGATCTCTCTGCCCGCGGGCCCGTTACTCGGAGAGGGGCGGAAGCGCCGGCTTCACCATCTCCTCAGCCATCTGCGCGGTGGCGTTGGGCGCCAGAGGCACCGAGGCGTGGTCCAGGATGTAGACCCACGCACCCTTGCGCTTTGCGATGACCTCGGTATAGCGCCCCTCGATCCTTACCTCGGGTCCGATCGAGGGGAGCGTCGTGAGGGAGAAGAGCCCCCAACCGATCACCACGTCCCCGTGGACCTCATAGCTCTGGTCCTTGAGCTTGAAGTCCTTGATGTTCGTCCCATCGAAGAACGCCTTGTACGCGTTCTTGATCGCGTCGTATCCCTTCGCACCCATCGCCCCGGCCGGGAGCATCACCACCTTCGGGTCTTTCCAGTACGTGGCCATCACGCCCTCGAGGTCCTCCTTTTTGAACGCCTCCACGAAGCGCTCGTCCAGGCGCTTGCTCTCCCGGATCATCTGCTTGGGGCTCGGACCGCAGCCCGGGAGTGCCATCGCGGCGGGGAGGACGGCGACGAGGAACAGGAGCGACATCGGGATTCGAAGAGAAACGCGCATCATGGCAGTGCTCCTTTCTTCCGGCGACGAAGAAGCCAGACTAGACCAAAACCGGATGGGCTTGCAAGGTGGCGCGGGGCTTCGTTCACCCGGGCGTCCCCGCGCCCAGCGCCCAGCACAAGCCAAGAACCCCATCCCGATTCGGTTTAGTTTATCGGGATTCTATAGACTTCATCCCTCCGTGGGTCCCTCCTTCAGGAACGCCAGCAACTGTTCGTTGACCACCTCGGGCTGCTCCTCCTGGATGAAGTGGCCCGCCATCGGCACGTAATGAATCCGCAGGTCGCGCACGTGCTCCTCCAGGCCAAAGGTTGTTTCGATGGGGAGGGCCCGGTCGTCAACACCCCAGAGCACGAGCGTCGGAACCTCGATCTTCTTCTCCCGGTCGCAGCGCCACGAACGCGCGTTGCGCCAAATGGCACGGTAGTAAGCGAGCGCCGCCCTGTGGGTGCCGGGCCGCCGGAACGCCTCTTGGTAGATCTTCACATCGTCTGCGGAGAACGCGCGCTCGGGACGGTAGGAGACGCGCGTGAGCACCTCCTCGATCACGGCATCGTTCCAGCGCCCGAACACCCACTCGGGAAGGAAAGGGAGCCAGAAGAAGAGCACATAAGCCCGGGGCTTCCAGCGCCGGAAGGGGGCGTTGAGGATCGCAAGTCGCCGGATCCGCTCCGGGTAATCCAGCGCCATCTTCCAGGCGATGATGCCTCCCCAGTCGTGCCCCACCAGATCAAAGCGATCCACGTCGAGCGCGTTCATGAACTCGCCCCACTCCTCGCTGAGCGCCGCGGTGTGGTAGGGACCGCGCGGCTTGTCAGAGTCACCGTAACCCTTCAGGTCGGGCGCGATCACGCGGAAGCGCTGGGCGAGGAGGGGAATCACGTGGCGCCAGCAGTGCCAGAACTGTGGAAATCCGTGGAGAAGAAGGACCGGACGTCCCTGACCCGCCGTCACGTAGTGAATGCGAACACCGCGGACGACAGCGTGATCGTGCTTGAAGAGGGGAAGCTCCATGGCAAGACTCCAAGGCGCACCGCTGAAAGCGCCATCTTAGGCGGAGCCTTGCCTCCGGGTCAACGCGCGCGCCCTCTTTCTTGACCGCGGCAGGGGCGCCCCGTAAAGTGCGTCCGGCAGGCGCGTGAAGGGAGCGAGCTTTCCAGGACGGGGAACAGCGATCATGAAACGTCCATCGACGAAGGGTCTCACCCTTGCGATCCTGGCTGCTGCGCTTTGGGGACTGGCGCCGGTGACGACGAAAGGAGCGCTCGCGGGATTCAGCCCCGAGGTGCTCAGCGTCGTCCGACTCACGGCGGCCGCGCTTTTCTTCCGGATGCTCTCCGGCCCATGGTACTTCCGCGACCGGCAGGTGTGGATCGCCGGCGTGGCGCTTGGGGCGGATTTTATCTCTTACAATTATGGCGTGCGGCTTACGACGGCGGGCGCGGCGGGGCTCCTGATCAATTTCGAGATGGTCGCCACCGTGCTGCTGGCCGTGTGGCTGCTCGGCGAGCACCTCACGCGACGGCGCGTGCTGGGGTGCGTGATCACGTTCGCCGGCGTGCTGTTCGTGGCGCTGGAGAGGGTGGATCTCCATGGATTCGCGCGGGCGGATCGGCTGCTTGGGAATATCCTCGTCATGCTGGCTGCGCTGGCCTGGTCGATCTTTGCCGTGGCTCAGAAGCGCGTGGCCCCGTGGCGCAACCTCTTCCAGGTGCTCGCTCCCATCTTCGCGATCGCGGCGCTCACGACGATGCCCGGTCTCCTGCGCCCGGGGGCGCTCGATGTCCACATGAATGCGCGGTCGACCGGCATGCTTGTCGCGCTCTTGGCGCTCTGCACCGTGCTGGTTTATTACGTGTACGCCCACTGCCAGCGGCTGGTCGATCTCTCGGTGCTCGCGGTCGTGCTTTGCCTGATCCCGGTCTTTGCGGTGGCTTTCGCGTCGCTCCTGCTCGGTGAGGCGATCACGCGCGGTGTGGTGACCGGCGGCATGCTGATCCTCGCAGGTATCTTGCTCATCGCGGTGGAGGCGGCGCCACGGGCCCCGACGGGCGAGGAGACGCTGGCGGCGGTCAGCCCGCCGGCGGGAGCGCAGTGAGCGGTCCCGGTCCGATGAGGAGCGAATGAGGGCTGTGATCCGAAAGGGTCCCGGCGCGGTGGGGACGATGCGCCGCGCGCTGGCGGCTGCGGCCTCCCTCGCGATCGCCTTGGTCGCCCTCTGGGTCCGCTTCGCGCCGGCTCCGTCGATTCTCACTCCGTCGGGCGTGATCCTGACCGAGAGCGATCCCTTCTACCACGCGCGCCGCATCCTCCTCGCCCTCGCGCACTTCCCACGCGTTCCTCAGTTCGACGCCTACATGAACTTCCCGGAGGGTGCGCGGATCTACTGGCCGAGCGGGTTCGATCTCGCCATGGCGACCCTCGCGGGGCTCGGCGGGGGCTCTCACGATCCCGAACGCGCGATGCGCATCTGCGCCGAGGCGGTCCCCTTCATGGCCCTCCTCTCGATCGCGGCCACGGGACTCCTCGCGCGGGAGATCGGGGGAAGGCTTGCAGGCTTGGGCGCCGCCGCACTTCTAGCCTTCACCCCCTACCAGGTGGAGTACACGGTGGTCGGGCGCGTGGATCACCACGTGCTCGAGCCTTTCTTCCTCGCCGCCGTACTCGTGGCCTTCCTGCGGGCGGCGCAGGCGCGCTCACCGCGCGTCCGGGACGGCTGGGCACTGGGCTGTGGGGCGCTCCTGGCGCTCGCGTTCTGGTTCGTGACGACCGCGATCCTGATTCCCGCCTTCCTCGCGGCGGGGATTCTGCTGGCGCGGGCGCTCGAGGCCCTCGGGCGCGCGGAGCGCCGGGGGCTCGGCCGCCCCGCGGCGGTGGCCTTTTTCTCGGCGGCCGTGTTCCTGGTCCCCCTCGTGCTCGAGAGCAGTTTCGGCCGCGCAGGGGAGTTCTCCTACCTGGGGCTTTCGTGGCTCCAAGAAACGGTGGTGCTTGCGGCGGGCCTGGCGGTGATCGGGGCCGATTGGATTCTGCCGGCCGGGCCGGGGCGCGGCGATCCGGGGCACTCGCGCAAGGCCCTTGCAGCCGCGGGGGCTGTACTCGCGGGACTGGGCGCATGGGTCCTGTGGGGGTTGGCAAGCGGCGCGCTCCTTGGGGCGGGCGCCTTCCTCTTCCGGCCCGATCCGATCCTCGCGACCGTCCTGGAGGCGCAGTCGCCGCTGCGGGCGCCGCTGTGGGCTCTGGTGCGGAACATGACGCCCTGGATCCTCTGGACGCCCATGCTCTGGATCGGTCTCCTGGCGAGCGCGTGGCGCCGCCGCTTCGCGAACCTGGGAGAGATCCTGATCCTCGCGGCCTTTCCCCTCTCGCTCGCGTTCTTCTTTCTTCAGTTCCGCTTCGGCGTGCTCCTCGGCGTGCCGTTGTGTGCGCTGACGGGATGGGGGCTCTCGCAAGCGGTGGTCGCAGTACGCGAGCGACGGGGTCTTCTCCTCGCGGCGGGGACGGCGCTGGCCACGGTCGCGACACCCATCGTCGTTGTGCCGCCCCTCTCCCGCGACGCCCTTTCCCACTTCCGTGGGCTCCCGGACTCAGCCGTCGTCGCCTTCCGGTGGATCCGCATTCACACCCCGCCGACGCGCGGGTACGACGACCCGGTGGTACGGCCCGAGTACGGTATCCTCTGCGCATGGGAAGACGGCCACGCGCTCACGTACTTGGCCCACCGGCCCAACGTGGCCAACCCCTTCGGCCTTGCTCCCTGGCATATCCGAGGTGCGCTGCGCGCCTCGGAGATCTTCCTCGACCAAAACCCCGACCGCGCCGCCGCGAGGTGCGACGCCCTTTCAATCCGCTACGTTGTCACCGAATCCACCCGAGGCGAGATCATCTCACTCGCCGTGGCTGGGTATGGGAAGCAAAACAAGTTCGCGCGGGAGATACCGGAGGCCGACGGGTCCATGATGCAGCAGGTTTACCCGCCCTATTTCGAAACGCTCCACGCGCGGCTTGCCGTCTTCGACGGTGCGGCGATTCCGGCCGGCCGGGGGGTGCTTCCGGCGTTGGAGGGCTTCCGCCTCGTGTACGAGTCACCGGAGGAGGGAGAGCTCTCGGTGAACCAGCGCAACGGGGCGCCGATCGTGCCGCGTCACACGAAGGTCTTCGAGCGGGTGCGGGGCGCGCGGTTCGAGGGAAGCTGCGCGCCGAAGGAGATCGTCTTGGCGGCGGTGGAGGTGGAAACGAACGCGGGGCGGCGGTTCGTTTTCGAGAATGGGGCGATCTGCGACGGCGGGGGCCGCTTCTCGATCCGGGTCCCCTATGCGCCCGCGTCCCCGGGGGGAACGGGCACGCTCGCACCCTACGAGGTGACCGTCGCGGGCCGTCGTCTCCGCGCGGAAGTCACCGAGAAGGACGTGACCCAGGGCCGGGCGATCCGCTTGACAGATGAATCCTCCTAAGGAAGTATCCTCGCGCGTGAGGAAAGAGAAGAAGCCCGCAGGCGAGAAGCAAGAGCGTGGCCGGACCCTGCCTCCCTCCCTGGATCGCGGGCGGCTTCGTGCGGCCGGCGCGATCGCGGTGGCGCTGGCCGTTGCCGCCGCCGCCCTGCATCTGCGGTTCTCGATCACCTCCCTGGTGCTGACCCCCGGCGGCGTGATCTTCCCCGAGGCGGACCCCTTCTATCACGCCCGCCGCATCCTCCTCGCGCTTGCTCACTTCCCCCACGTCGTCCAGTTCGACTCCTACGTGAACTTCCCCGAGGGGGCGCGGATCTACTGGCCCACGGGGTTCGATCTCGCGATGGCCTCCCTCGCGGCGCTCGCCGGTGCGGCGCACGACCCCGAGCGCGCCATGCGTGTATGCGCCGCCGCGATCCCCTTCCTCGCCCTCCTCGGGATCGGCGCCACGGGGCTCCTGGCCCTGCGCATCGCCGGGCCTCTCGCGGGGGTCTGCGCCGCGCTTCTCCTGGCGATCTTTCCCTTCGAGGTGAGCTATTCGGTCGTGGGGCGCGTGGACCACCAGGTGCTCGAGCCGTTCTTCCTTTCGCTCGCGTTCTGGACCTTTCTCCAGGCCGCGGGCGCGGTCACGCGACGCGCCCGGGACGCATGGGCGATCGCCTGCGGCGCGGTGATGGCGCTCTCCTTCTGGTTCATCACGACGGCCCTCCTCGTCTCCGCTTTTCTGCTCGCTGGGATTCTGATCGCGATCGCGCTGGAAGCGACAGGCCTGCACCCCAAGAGCCCGGTCGCGCGGGCCGGTACGATCGCCTTCGCCGCGGGGAGCGTCTGCCTCGTCCCCTTTGTGCTGGGCAGCTCCTTCGGGCGGGCCGGCGAGTTCTCCCACCTGGGGCTCTCGTGGCTCCAGGAGTCGGAGATGATCCTGGGGGCGATCGCCGTGCCGGCGCTGCGATGGCTGCTTCTTTCGGGGAGACGTGCCCGGCGCGCCGCCCTCGCGGCGGTGATCGGAGTGGCGCTCATGCTGGCGATCGCGCGGTTCCACATTCCGGCCGGGAGTGGCTGGGGCGGAATGCGCGCGTCGTTCCGCGACGCCGCTTCCTTCCTGTTCCACCGGGACGCCATCGTCATCTCCGTGGCCGAGGCCGAGTCCTTCCGCGAGGTTCCTTTCCTGGACCTCCTGCGCCAGCTTACCCCCTGGGTCGCCTGGGCGCCCATCCTGTGGGCGGCGCTTCTCATGGAGAGCCGGCGGCGGTTGGACCAGACGGGGAACGTTCTCCTCCTCGTCCTGTTCCCTCTCACGCTCGGGTTCTCCCTGCTCCAGATTCGGTTCACCGTGCTCCTCGGTGTGCCGCTGGCGGTCCTGGGCGGATACGGGATCGATCGGGCGATAGGCGCGGTCCAAGAACGAAGGGGGCTCGCGCTTGCCGCCGGCACGATCCTGGTCACGATCGCCACAATCCCAACCGTGGTGCGCCCGCTCTCGCGCGAGTCCCTCTCGCGCCTGTGCGCCGTTCCCGAGGCGGCCGTCGCCACGTACCGCTGGGTCCGCGACCACACGCCTCCGACGCGCGGCTTTGGTGACCCGTCCGTCCGACCCGAGTACGGCGTCCTGACCGATCTGGGCCAGGGTCATGCGCTCACCTACTTCGCCCAACGCGCGAACATCGCGAATCCCTTCGGCCTCGGGGCGTGGCACATCCGGGGTGTGCTTCGTTCGGCGAGGATCCTGATGGACGACGACGCGGCCCGGGCCGCCGCGGCTATCGACGCGCTCTCGGTCCGTTACGTCGTGCTGAAGCTCTCTGGTGGCGAGATACTCTCTCTCGCGCTGGTCGCGCGGGGGAAGGAGAACCCCTTCGTACGAGTCGAGACGGACGCGAGCGGAAACCGCCGCCTAAAGCTCCTCGAGCCCTACTACGAGACGCTGCACGGGCGCCTCGCGGTGTCCGACGGCGCGATGATTGAGATCGCGGGGCGCACGCTTCCAGCCGTGACGGGCTTCCGACTCGTCCACGAGTCGCCCGAGCCGGCGTTCCCCATTCAGTTGCAGGGCTGGCCCGCGCCGATCACGCCTCCCTTCATGAAGGTCTTCGAGCGCGTGCGGGGAGCGCGGCTTGAGGGAGGCTGCGCGCCTGGGGAGATGGTCTCGGCAACGGTGGAGGTGGGAACAAATGCGGGGCGGCGGTTTGTGTACTCGACCACCGCGGCCTGCGGTGCATCGGGTCACTTCGAGATGTGCGTCCCCTACGCGCGGTCCATCATGGGCGACACGGGTGCCGTGGGCGCCTACCTCCTGCGAAACGGGGCGCGGCAGGCGAACGTCTTGGTGATGGAGTCGGACGTGGAGGAGGGGAGGAGGATTCCGGTGGGAGGGTGGCGATTGCGAGAACGCCGTTCAGCCCCCCGCCCGGCTCCCCCGATGGTGCGCCAGCGCCAGCGCCTTCACTTTGGCCACCACCGTGTCCAGCGGCACCTCCTGGCCGAAGATCGCGGCGATTCCGTGGCTCTTCAGGAGATCGTGATCCTTGTTCGGGATCACGCCGCCCATGATCACCGGGATGTCGGCCTTCTCCTCCTTGAGGAGTCGCATGATCTTCTCGCCGGTCGTTTTGTGGGCGCCCGAGAGCATCGAGAGGCCGATGAGGTCCACGTCCTCCTGGATCGCCGCCTTCACGATCGCGTCGACGTTGGAGCGCAGGCCCGTGTAGATCACCTCCATCCCCGCGTCGCGCAAGGCCCGGGCGATGACCTTGGCGCCCCGGTCGTGGCCGTCGAGTCCCGGCTTGGCGACGAGGACGCGGAGCTTGGGTTCGTGGTCCATGGGGTCTCTCGTCAGGCTCAGAACGCGGTGGTGGGTTGATACTCGCCGAAGACCTTGCGGAGCGTCCCCATGATCTCGCCCGTCGTGGCGTAGGCCTTCACCGCGTCCAGGATGGCCGGCATGAGGTTCGCGGTGCCGCGCGCGTCCCGCTCGAGGCGATCGAGCGCGGTCTTCACCACGGCCTGGTCGCGCTCGCGGCGGGCGCGGCCCAGACGCTCGATCTGTGATTTCTCGATGGCGGGATCCACCTCGTAGATCTGCACCTCGTGGGGCGCTTCCTCGGAGTTGAAGATGTTTACCCCGACGATCTTTTCTGCGCCGTTCTTGACGTTCTGTTCCCACGCGTAGGCGCGGCTGGCGATCTGCTGCTGAAGCCAGCCACTTCGCAGGCACTCGACCATCCCACCCCGTTTTTCGATCTTGTCCATGATCTCGAGCGTCTTTTCTTCCATGGCCGAGGTCAAGCTCTCCACGAACCAGCTTCCCCCGAGCGGATCGATGGTCTTGGGGATATCGGTCTCGTAGTTCACGATTTGCTGGATCCGAAGGCTCGTCTTCGCCGAGAGCTCGGTGGGGATCGAGAACGCCTCGTCGTAGGCCGCGGTGAAGACCGACTGCAGCCCCGCGATCGTCACCGCCATCGTCTCCACGGTGAGACGGGCGATGTTGTTCAAGGGCTCGGCCTTCTGAAGCGAGTGCCCACCGCACACGCACGCCACGCGGAGCATCTGGGAAGCAGGCTTCTTGGCGGCGAACGCCTCCTTCATCATGCGTGCCCAAATGCGGCGCCCGGCGCGGTACTTCGCCACCTCCTCGAAGAAGTTCGTGTACGTGTAGAAGAACCAAGAGAGTCGGGGCGCGAAGTCATCGATGTTCATCCCTCGTTCCAGACAGGCGCGCACGTAGGCTTTCCCGTCGGAGAGGGTGTAGGCCATCTCCTCGGCCGGCGTGGCGCCCGCGTCTCGAAAGTGGCTCGCGATCGAGACCGGGTTGAAGCGGGTCATTTCCTTGCAACAGAACTCGATGACGTCCACCACGAGCCGCATCGACGCATCGATTGGCAGGACCCACGCGCCGCGGGAGCCGAACTCCTTCAAGAGGTCGTTCTGCACCGTGCCCGCGACGCGATCGGGTTGCACGCCCTGTTTGTCCGCCACGGCGCGATACATCGCGAGCAGGATGGGCGCGGTGGCGTTGATCGTGAAGGACGTGGTGACCTTGTCCAGGGGGATCCCCTCGAAGATCTCCTCCATGTCGTGGAGCGAGTCGATCGCGACGCCCACCTTGCCCACTTCACCCTCCGCCTCGGTGGCGTCCGAGTCGTAGCCGAGCTGCGTGGGGAGATCGAGCGCAACGGAGAGGCCGGTCTGACCTTCCTTGAGCAGGTACTTAAATCGCTCGTTCGTTTCCTTCGCGGTGCCCATGCCCGCGTACTGGCGCATGGTCCACGTCTTGCCGCGGTACATGGTGGGGTAGATGCCGCGCGTGAAGGGGTACTCGCCCGGCCAGCCGAACTCGGAGGGATAGTCGATGTGCGCGGTGTCCTCGGGGGTGTAGATGCGCTTCACGGGGATCCCGGAGCGCGTCTCGTAGAGAATCTCGCTCTGATCCTGCGACTTCGCGAGGGTGGGATCAAGCGTCTCGCGCTCCCAGCGTTCGTGGTCCGTGCGGATCCCATCGACCGTTGCGGGGCGCTTCGCCTTTCGGGCGCCGGCGTGGGCAGCGGGACCGGTGGAACCCTTCGCCATCTTGCCCTTCGGAGTCGCCATGGCGACCTCCCGCCGCCGGTCCGGCCCGGCCCGGCTTTACTCGTACAGCTTGATCACCCGCACGCCGCCGCCGGGCACCGCCTGGAGGCAGAGATCGCACAGCGTGCACTCATCCAGGTTCTCCTCGACGATCCGGGCGCGGCCCTTCGGGTCGAGAACGAAGATGTTCACGGGGCAGACATCGACGAGCTTCTTGGCGCTCACGCAATCCGCAGCGGTCTTCGGGTCGATCTCGACTTTGATGAACATGGACATGGTTAATTGATCTCCGCAAGCCGCTTCTTCACGAGGTCCGGAATCTCCGAAATCTCCTCGGCCACCGTGATCCCGGCCTCCTGCATCCGGCGGATCTTTTCCGCGGTCGTGTCGGCCTTCCCCTCGACAATGGTTCCCGCGTGCCCGAAGCGCATGCCGGGCATCTCGTCCATGAAGCGGCCCGCCATGAAGGCTACGATCGGCAGTCTCGACTTGTTCTCCTTCACCCAGGTTGCGAGCTGGGCCTCCATCAGCCCGCCGGGCTCGCTGTAGATCACGATCGCCTTGGTTTCCGGATCCGCTTCGTACAGCGGCATCAGCTCCGCGTAGTCGGACCCGATGATCGCGTCGCCGCCGATGGAGACCGCGGTGCTTTGACCGAGACCGGCCATCGTGAGCGTGCTCGATATCTCCGAGGTCATTCCACCCGAGCGGCTCATGACGCCGATGGGACCTTTCGTGAACGCCTTGCGGCAATCCTCCGCGCGGCCGCCGAGCCCCCCCATCTTGGCCTCGCCGGGGGAGAGGATGCCCAGGCAGTTGGGGCCGATGACGCGCGCCTGGCGCAGCGCCGCCAATTCCACGATCTGCGCCACCTCACCCCGAGGGATACGCTCGGTCACGATCACGATGATCTTGATCCCGGCCTCGATCGCCTCAAAGGACGCGTCCCGAACGAACGGGGCGGGCACCGTAATCACCGTGCCGTCCACGCGGGCCTTCTTCGTGATCTCGCGCACCGTGTCGTGCACCGGGACACCGTACACGTCGCGGCCGCCGCGGCCCGGCGTCACGCCGCCCACGATCTTAGAGCCGTAGTTCAGGCACTCTCGGGTCATGTTCACCGCCTCGCGGCCCGTGATGCCCTGGATGATGAAGGTGGAGTCCTTCGTGATGAGAATGGACATCGCGTCAGGCCCCCTTCATCTTCGTCACGGCGCGCCTCGCGGCCTCGTGCATCGACACGCTCCGGTCACAGTACTCCACGCCGTACTTCTTCAGGATCTTGAATCCCTCGTCCTCCCAGGAGCCGGGAATCCGGAAGATTAAGATCTTCTCAGCCGGGTCGTGGCCCGACTCGACGATGCCCTTGATCACGCCGCGGGCCACGATGTCCACCCGCGTGTTGGAGACCACGCTCATCATGACCGCGATCTTCTTCACGCCGGGCTTGGAGAGGACGAGCTTCGTCAGATCGCAGGCCTTCTTTACGCTCGGGTTACCGCCTATCTCGCAATAGTTGGCCGGCCGGCCGCCGTGCTTTCGGATCGCGTCAAAGAGCGTGAGGCTCCCGCCGCCCGCGCCGATCACGAGCCCGAGATCGCCGTCAAACTCAACCACGCGCCCCGCCACGCCTCGGTGGTCCGCCGCGTCAACCTCCGCCCCCTTGATCTCGAAGGGGGTGGGCGGCCGAGGCTGCCGCGTCTCTTCTTTGCGGATCCCAAGCTCCTCCAAGAGCTTCGCCTGCTGCACTCGCGCCTCTTCCTCCATATCGATGTGGCAGTCGAGGCAGATATACCTCGCCTTGCCGTCCTCTTCGATCCGCGCCAGCGGATTGATCTCCGCGAGCGTGAGGCCGTAAGTCATGAAGACCTTGGCGAGACGGGAGACGATGGGGATGAGCGACGTGAGCTCGGAGCCGGTGATGCCGAGGGCGGCGATCGCTTCTTTGGCGATGTAGTCGGAGAAGGGGAGAAGGGTCGAGAAATGTTTCTTCGAGATATGGTCGGGATGGCTCTCGGCCACCTCTTCAATGTCGATTCCCCCCATGTCGCTGAAGATGATAACCGGGAGCTTGCAAAGGCCGTCGTAGATGACGCCCGCGTAGTACTCCTTTTGCACGGGTGCCTTCTTCTCCACGAGCACGCAGCGGGGTTTCTGCCCCTTGATCTCGAGCTTTAGAATCGCCTTGGCGTGCTTTGCCGCCTCCTCGGGCGTGTCGGCGAACTTGACCCCACCCGCCTTCATGCGGCCGCCGCTGAGGACCTGCGACTTCAGCACGACGGGGCAGCCGATCTCGCCGGCCAGCCGCCGGGCCTCGTCGGCGGTCGAAGCGGTGCCGCTCTTCGAAAGTGGGACGTCGTGACGGCCGAGGAGCTGCTTGGCCTCGAACTCGTAGAACCTCACAGGACCCTCTTCATCACCTGGAGGATGTCGTAGCCGGTGACTTCCTTGGACTTGGCCGCCCAGTGAGCGAGGTAGTTCTTCTCGATCTTCCCCGCCTGGACCGCCTTGGCGAGGTCCATCAGGTTGTTCTTGATCGTGGCCTCGTCGTAGAATGCGCCCGTCTCCGGGTCGGCCACGGCTCCGCCGCCCATCTTGTGGTAGTACTCGAGGGCGCGCTTGGCGAGCCGGATCGCGTTCTCGTCGGGCGTGTAGCAGGCGTTGACGATCTCGGCCTGCTGCGGATGAATGACCCACGCCCCGTCCATCCCCATGTTCGCGGCCTCGATGTTCTTCTGGCGCAGGCCCGCCTCGATCTCCTTCTGCTCGTCGGGCGGCGTGTCCTTGCGGATCAGCCGGAGCCACGCGTTATCGACCGCGTGAAGACCCGCCGCCTTCGCCGCCACCACCGTGGCCTGCTTGGCGTAGTGGAAGTTCTTATTCTGGTCGACGACCATCTCGCGCACGCCCATCGCGGCCGAGAAGTCGGCGATGCCGAAGATGAGCCCGGCCATGCGCTCGCTGGCCGTGGCAATGGCATACGCGTTTACGATCGCCAGCGGCGTCTCGATCAACGCCTCGATCTGGACCGTCATGGTCCACCCCGCCTGCTTCTCATAGGCGTCAAGCAGCCTTGAGAGGTGGAGGATGTCCTCTGGCGTGTTGGTCTTGGGGAGCACGATCCCGTGGAACCGATCCACCGCACCGGTCATGATCGCATCAATGTCACCGAGGAAGAATTTCGAGTGGATGTTGTTCGGCCGGATCGTCACAACCCTCTCGCCGAAGTCAATGCCGTTCAGGGCTTCCACCATCGTCTTTCGGGACGGCTCGCCCTTGAACTCGTAGGGGCAGGCGTCCTCGAAGTCGGCCATGACGCAGTCCACCGGCGCCTTCGCGGCGTTCTGGTGAAGCTTGGGCTGGTGGCAGGGATAGGTCAGCTCGGTGCGGGGGATAACGAAACGGTTAAGCTTTGAGAGAACGAACATCTTGCAACTCCATAGCTACGCAGAAGCGGTGCCCTGCGGCGCCGGCGTGGAAAGGGCTGTCGGGGAATGTGGCGACTCAGTGGCCCGTCTCATAAATACGGCGGCATTCGGCCGCCGATGCATCCCGCCCCGCGGCGTTGCTCGTCGGTCAAATACGCCCGGTATTCTCTCTCCTCGCGCCTTGCGGGGCGGGCGCCTCGGCGCCCTCGGTGCGTCGCCGTATTTATGAAACGGACCACTTAGTGCTTGAGCCACTTTGCCTTCTTCTTGATCAGGACCTCGCGCTCAATCTCCACGACCACCTTGCCGTCCTGATTCTTACCGCAGTGCCTAAACTTGACGATGCCGGCGTCGTCGCGGTCGGGCGCGTCGCGCTTGTCCAGCACCTCCGACTCGGCGAAGAGCGTGTCGCCGGCGAAGACCGGGTTGGCGTGCTTCCCATTGTCCATCCCGATCTCGGCGATGGCGTTTTCGGCGCAGTCTTCGCTGGCCAGGCCGAGCACGATCGAGAGAACCACACCGCCGTAAACGATCCGCTTCCCGCCGATGTAGGTCTTCGGGTCGGCAGCCACCATCGCGTGGTTGAAGTGCACCTGGGCCGTGTTCATCACCAGGTGCGTGAGCCACTGGTGCTCGGTTTCGCTCACCGTCTTGCCGCGCGAGTGGGCGTAACTGTCGCCGACGGCGAAATCTTCGAAGTAGGTGTTCGGATCCGTGAGGTTCACGATTTCGCCTCCTTCGCTCGGAGCGCCTCGGGGCCGTAATGACTCCGCTTCTTGATCAGGACGGGGCGCTCGTAGGAAAGCACCCCCTCGCCCTTGTGGTTTCGACCGACGGTCTTGAAGCGCACGATTCCGAAGCCGGGGCGGCTTTCGCTCTCGCGCTTTTCGAGCACCGTCGATTCGCTCGTGATCGTGTCGCCCGGGTACACGGTCACTCCGAACTTCATCTTGAAGTAGCCGAGGTGGGCAATCGCCTGCTCGGAGAGGTCTTCGACCGAGAGGCCGAACACGACGTTCATGACGAGGAGCGGGTGCACAATGCAGCCGGCGTAACCGAGACTCTGGGCGTACTCCTTGTTGAGCGCGGCGGGGAGGTAGTTCAGCGTGACGGTGGAGAAGAGGGAGTTGTCACCTTCGTTGATCGTGCGGCCCCAGTGGTGCTTGAAGGCATGCCCCACCTCGAAGTCCTCGAAGAAATGGCCGCGGACGACCTGGTGCACTGCCATGTCGATCTCCTGTGAAGCGCGTCAGGTCCACGCGCCGGGCGGGACCTTGAAGCTGAATCTGGGCAAGATGCCCCGGAACCAGTGTCTCGTCAATCACCCGGACGGGCCGGACAAGTCCGCGGGGAGACCCCGGAGCCGGCTAGGCCTTCCGGCCGGTCCCGGTGGAGGAGGCCTGGACGAGCACGACCAGGTTCCCCGAGTGCCTGTTCTCGTACATGACCTGGTGTGCTTCAGCGCATCCCTCGAAGGGGAAGACCTTCCCGAGCACCGGTTTGATCTTCTTCTCGATGATGAGCTGGTTGGCCCGGTTGGCCTCGTAGGCGTTGCAGAAGTGGGAGCCGAGAATCTGCTTCTGCCGCATCCAAAGGTAGCGCACGTCGAAATCGAGGTCGTAACCCGATGTCGCCCCGCAGATGACAATCTTGCCGAACGTCTTCGCCAGTAACACGCTTGCGGGAAAGGTCTGCTGCCCCACGTGCTCGAACACGATGTCCGCGTCTCTTCCTTTCCACATCCCGCGGAGCGTCTTGCCCAGACGGCGGGTCTCGACCATCCGCTTCTGCACCTGCTCCAAGGTCTCATGCGGCTGCCTGGCGAAGTCATACTCCTTCCGGTTAATCGCCCCGATGGCACCGAGCTTCATCACGAGCTTCATCTTGGCTTCGCTCGACACGACACCGATCGCGTTCGCGCCCACCAGCTTGCACAGTTGGATGGCGAAAGAACCCAGACCGCCGGCCGCGCCCCACACAAGCACGTTATCCCCGGGCTTCATGTCCGCGCGATCGATCAGCATGCGATACGCGGTGAGATAAACGAGCGCGTAGGAAGCAGCTTCCTCCCAGGTGAGGTGCTTGGGTTTGGGGAGGAGCTGCTGGGCTTGCACCTTGGTGAACTGGGCGAAGGATCCCCAGCTCGTCTCGTAGCCCCAAATCTTTTGCTGTGAGCAGGCGAGCGGATCCAATCCGTTGCACTCGGGGCACTGGCCGCAGGACTGGTTGCAGTGGATTACGACCTCCTCGCCCGTCTTCCAGCGCTTCACCTCGCGCCCCACCTTCCAGACGATCCCGGCGGCATCGGAGCCACCGATGTGGTGGTCGACATCCTTGTGGAGCTGGGAGATCTTCACGGGGCGTCCGAGGGCGGCCCAGACGTTGTTGTAGTTCACGCCTGCCGCCATGACGAGAACAAGTACCTCGGTGGCGCCGATCTCGGGGATGGGCATGTCCTCGACCTGGAATGCCTTCTGCGGCTCGCCGTGGCGCTCTTCGCGGATCACCCACGCCTTCATCGAATCGGGAAGAACGCCGATCTCCTGCGGAACCTGCCCCAGGGGTATCTGCCTCAAAGCCATGTTGATCTCCTCCGTTATCGGTCACGGCCCGGGGAGCCCTCGCCCGGCGTACGAGGGAACGCCGCGAAGGGAGCGGGACTCAGTTCACGGGAGCCTTGGGCCGGCTCGCGGCCGATCGGCGGCGGTGTCTCGGGGTCAGGCCGCGAGCGTGGACGCGCCGGCGTGAGGCCACGTTCAGTATCGTTTGATGCACTGGAAGTCTATGAGGATAACTCGGGCTGCACGGGGAGTCCCGGTGGGTCTCAAACCCGCCTATGATTCTACCGCCCACAAGCCGTGGAAGCTTACTCGGTGTCTATTCCCGAGTCAATAGGTCGTCTGTTAACCACGGTCTTGAAATCGGGCCCCCGGTCGGCTAGTGTCCCGAGTCCGAAATTCGGTGACAAATTTTCCGGAGCGAGGCGCCCGGCTGGCAAGGAGCGACGACCGAGAATATCGGGCATATTTGAGGGAGAAGTAACGCCGCCAGAGGGGATGCCCCGCCCGGAAAATGTGAGTGAATTTCGGACTCGGGACACTGGGTTTCCGCCGGCCTTCGCCTTGCCCGGGCATCCTCCCCGGCGGCGGAAGGGGGGATTCGTTGGCTCAATTGCTCGTGGCCCTGGGCGTGGCGCTGCTGGATGGGGCGGCCCTGGGACTAATCGACCTTGCCAGAGTCCTCCAGAAGTTTCGAGGGATGGGAGACCCCTCCGAGATTCCCGCGCTGCTGGCCTACACCTGGACCCTCTCCATCCCCGTGGCACTGGCTGTGACCCTTCCCGTCGCCCTGGTCCTCCGGACCGGGCCCGCGCGGCTTCGCCGTGCCGATCCCTGGAAGATCCAACACGGTGCGTGGGTGGGGGCGAACGTGCTCCTGCTCATCGTTTGGAAGCGTTACGCATCCGTGACGGAGGCGGGTGGCCATTACGGGTTTTCCCTGCGCGATGTCCTG
>Ga0299912_10001790_pt1 | contig 17391 bp, 16 predicted proteins | sample RVTome_2_FD_207667 | JGI IMG/M metagenome (GOLD analysis project Ga0299912, IMG submission 207667) | Soil microbial communities from uranium-contaminated site in the Upper Colorado River Basin, Wyoming, United States - RVT95D214 (version 2) ... | reverse complement strand
CGAAAACGACAAAATTGGTAAAATTTCGGAGGGGCACTAGCCAAGGGCAAGATTAATTTGAGGGGGGGTCAAAATTGCTAAAAGGCAGAAAAATCTTAATTTAAAGTGTTTAATCTAATCTCGTTACGTGATTAATTATTTTCACAATAGGATATTGGTTAGAGAACAGAGAACAGAATAAAAATCGATGATGACCGCATCAGGTAATCTCTCCCCGAGCATATTGTTATTCCCATAATTCTACTCATAAAGGTCATACTATGCCTCCTTTAATACTACAGTGCATCACTGGTAGAATGATCGCCGAGAGGTGCCCCGGATCGTGATAGACTTCCTGATGTGCCGCAACGAGTCTTGTTGCTGTGGCTATCGGTTCCCCGCTGCCCGTGTTGCATACCCAGCGCGGATGAGATCCGCTTGCAATATGCACTCTCATGCGATGTCCTTTTTTAAAACAGTAGGCAGTAGGCCATAGTTCAACAGGTATTTTCAATGTCCCGTCTTTTGCAGGGGAAATATCCATGGGACGCAGCCGCTGTAATCCCTCACAAACATTCAGGCATTTTTCGTTAGGGAAAACGTCGCATATGCGCGCGAGAAAGTCTGTATTATCAAGGCTGGATTTTACGTAAAGCTCAGCTGTGACCGGTCCGATTATTTCTAGGGCGCTCTCAATCGGTTCGCTTGTATAAACAAGTACATCTTTTCTTGCTTCAATCTTTCGAACGTCTTTCTGCCCTCATCCCAAAACCGCCTTTTATCTTTGGCGTGGGATTTTTCGGGTCATAGACATAAGCATCAGGATCGGATATGGCGGGAGTATTTTTCGAAAGGCCTCCACCGGGTTGAATATACCAATGCTCTGGGCTGGATTCTTGAGGCGGCCACTCAGGATACTCTTTCCACTCGTTCGATCCCATTATAAACAACCTGACAGGATTCTTGCGTAACCCCTTATCGTTATTCTGCAAAAAAGCATTATGCCATGCTACGGCCTCTCTGGACCCTTCTGCAAACTCGGTTAGATTGCCGTGCTGCCAAGGCCCAATTGTTAGATAAGGTTTTTGCCCGTTCTTTTTTAATTTAAGGTAGTCTTCAAACATCCATGGTAAAAATATATCCCACCAGCCGCTGACAAAGTTTACCTTTGCCTTTACGTTGGATACCTTGTCCCTGCGGTCGGTTGATTCCCAGTATGTATAGGGCGGTTCACTATTAAGAACAACATTGCGCCATGCGCCCAGCTCTTTTCCGGTCAATTTTACATCGAAATCGATCAGGGGAAGGCTTTTCATAATGCGGTTTATTTTAAACGGCAAAATGGACATGCTGAGTCTTTTTTCTGCGTTCTTCATCAGGTTGCACCATGTAAGATGCCCCTCAAGTGAGAACGAATTACCCATGTACCAATTGTTACTGAAGGTCGAGGTAGTTATAAGGGGAACCATTGAGACAAGGTCCGTGCCTGCTTTATCCGCTAAAGCCCATTGAGTGTAGCCGAAGTAGCTTGCGCCCACAGTGCCGAACCTGCCAGGATACCAGTCCTGTTTTTGCATCCATTCGATAGTATCAAGACCATCCGCGTGCTCTTGGGCATTCGGATTCAGAACACCGCCGGAACCCATTGTTCCCCTGCAGCTCTGAATTAATACCTGGTAACCGCGTTCAGCGAAAATTTCTCCGAACAAAATGCCCCAGAAGCTCTTCCGGCCATAAGAAGACCTGCAAAGCAGCAACGGCGGATCTTGTATACGCCGTGGAATAAAGCGGTCGGCGAGAAGAACAACTCCGTCCCGCATTGGTATTTCAATGTCTTCTATTTTTAAAATGTCGTGTGTCAAAGCCGGTGGCAGCTTGAATAGTTTGCTAATAATTCGGCTTAGAATACCCATAATTTTCGCCTGATTAATTTTTTATTGATGCAAACTTTATATTATTATAATCATTATAATCATTAGAATATTTAAATGATTAGAATAATTCGAATATATAAGGTTATATAATGTTTGATACCATTCGCCCTAACAAGGCTCCTCAGCAGATAATATCCCAGATACGTAAACAGATATTCGAGGGTAAATTGCTCCCGGGAGATAAGCTCCTTCCAGAGAATAAGCTTATGAAGCAGTTCAACGTGAGCAAGCAGACATTACGGGAGGCTCTTAGGGCGCTGGAGTTTGTCGGCCTTATAGAAATCAGTAAGGGGATTACCGGAGGGGCAAAAATTGTTGAAATGGATAACCGCATCGCCATAGAACTACTGGCGAACTTTCTCTATTTTAAAAAACTTTCGATCCATCATCTTGCTGAGGTGAGGAATGTAATAGAGTCATACGCAGCTGGTATAGCGGCGAAATCTATGGGAGATGCAGAGAAAGATATGTTAAAGGATCTAATCGAGTTAGCCAGAAAAGAACACAATTCCTACACTTCCTCGCCCCATTCATTCAGTTCTGATCTGAAGTTCCATTGCACGATTGCTAATAGTACAAAAAATCCGCTGCTTGTTTTAATAGTAGACTTAATTGAATCAGTGATGGCGGATGAAAAAACTGTCATAATTCCGGACAAAGAAATGTACGCTTCCATTGTGAATGGGCATGAACGAATATACCAGGCCATTGTTGAGAAGAATTCAAATCGCGCTATGACGGAGATGAGTCACCATATCACGGAGATAGAAGATTTTATGATAAAACTTAGAAAAAAAGATACTTGGGTGAGGAGTTAAGAATGGAGATAAAGAAAGAGCAACTTAGTAAAATTGTAGGTGCAGAATACGTTTTTAACGACTCTCAAACACTCGAAGCCTACGCCAAAGATCTCAGTTTTGTTTTATCAGTGAAACCTCGGTTTGTAGTAAAGCCAAAAAATGTGGATGAAGTGCAAAGATTGGTCAGATGGGCCAATGAAACGAACACCCCCCTCGTCCCCCTAAGTTCTGGTCCTCCACGCTTTCACGGAGATACCGTACCAAGCACGCCGGGCGGCGTTATCGTGGAACTCAGCCGGATGAATAAGATTCTCCGCATTGACCGGAGAAACAGAATTACAATTATCGAGCCCGGGGTTACCTACAGTCAGCTTGAACCAGAGCTTGCAAAAGAAGGGATGCGTGTCACTATGCCGCTCCTTCCTCGTGGCAATAAATCTATCATCGCGAGCCTTCTGGAGCGGCAGCCCACCCTAATACCGCGTTACAATTATTCCCTGCCTGAACCCTTAAGAGACTGCGGGGTTGTGTGGGGAAGCGGGGAGATCAGCTATACTGGACATGCGGGGAACGGGTCCTATTCTCTTGATGAACAATGGGAAGCCGGAAACATACCGGTCGATCCCAGGGGTCCGAACGCGACGGATTTCATGAGATTGCTCACCGGCGCGCAAGGTTCTATGGGCATAGTTGTCTGGGCATCGGTAAAGTGCGAAATCCTTCCCAGTATCCGCAAATTATTCTTCATTCCCGCAAATAAACTTGAGGACCTCATAGATTTTTCCTATCGTCTCCAGAGGCTCCGACTTGGTGACGAGGTGATTTTGGTCAATAACGTACTGTTTGCGACAATGCTGGGAAAAAATAGCGATCAGATCAGGGACTTAAAAGAAAAATTTCCGCCGTGGGTTATGATCATCGGAATAGCGGGCCGTGCTCTTTATCCTGAAGAAAAACTCGATGTGCAGGAGAAGGACCTTACAGATCTCGTTCAACATTTTGGACTGAAATTGCAAACTGAAATTGCCGGAACCGCCAATAAAGAGGTACTTAATACGATTCTCAATCCCTCGACTGAACCGTATTGGAAATTGAAGTATAAAGGCGGTTGTGAAGATATATTTTTCCTGACAACACTAGATAAGGCGCCGCATTACATACAGGTAATGTATGCAACGGCTGACGCCTTAAAATACCCGGCCTCGGATATTGGCATTTATATACAGCCGCAACATCAGGGCGTTTCGCACCACTGTGAATTCAACCTACCTTTTAATCCAAAAGACGCAAAAGAGATGGCCAAGGTTAAAGAATTATATTCCAAGGCCAGCGAGGAACTCATCGGACAGGGAGCATATTTTGCACGTCCATATGGAATGTGGGCGAATCTCGTATATAACAGAGACGCACAAAGCACGATGGCATTACGTAAAATCAAGAAAATTTTCGACCCGAATAATGTCATGAATCCGGGAAAACTTTGCTTTAAGTCCATAGGAAAATAAGGAGGCTTTTGTTTGACACTAATAGATTATCGGGCTGACGCGTTGCGATGCACTCGCTGCTCTTATTGTAAGTGGATACCTTTCGATTTAATGAAGAGCTGGAGATTTTCAAAAGGGTGTCCGAGCGTAGAATACAACAACTTCCATTCTTATTCTGCCGGCGGTAGACTGGTGACGGCGCTGTCTCTCCTGGACGGTAGAATTAAAGTTACGGATAGGGTGATAGATTCTGTTTTTAAATGCCAGCTTTGCGGGAACTGCGATGTTACCTGCAAGATGTGCCGTTTTGATATGGAACCGTTGGCTGCCCTGCGTGAATTGAGGTTTAAATTAGTGGAAGATGGCTATACTGTTCCCCAACACAAACCCGTGATGGAAGGATTTCGGAAACAGAATAACATGCTTAACAAGGTAAAGGCCAAGCGGGGGGATTGGGCAGATGGGCTCAACCTAAAGGATCTCTCGAAGGATAAAGCGGAGATCGTCTTTCATACAGGCTGCCGATATTCCTATGATAATGATCTGAACCACGTAGCCAAGGCTTCGGTTTCAATATTACAGAAAGCGGGCGTTGATTTTGGTATCATGGGAAAAGAGGAGAATTGTTGCGGTGGACGGGCATATAATATGGGATATTTAAAAGATTTCGCGGCAGGCGCGGCGAATAATATAAAGGCCTGGACGAAGGCAGGAGTAAAAACTGTGGTGACCCCATGCGCCGACTGCTACTATACATTCAAGCGGCTTTATCCTGAAGCCGGTTCTGAAATAAAAGTTTTACATATGGTTGAATTTATTAACCAACTTGTAAAACAAGGAAAAATTAACTTCAAGAAACCGGTTCCTATGCGGGTCACCTATCATGACCCCTGTTATCTGGGAAGGCAGGGCGAACCATATATTCCGTGGAAAGGAAAAGAAAAAAAGATATTCGGCCAGGTCGTGGTATATGAACCGCGGAGGCCGAGGTACAATGGCGCTTATGGGATATATGAACCCCCTCGGGACGTGCTCAGGGCAATACCTGGATTGGAGCTAGTTGAAATGGAACGAATCAAGGAGGCAGCTTGGTGCTGCGGAGCCGGTGGCGGCGTAAAGGAAGCCTATCCTGAATTTTCTAAATGGACCGCTAAGGAGAGGATCGAGGAAGCCGCGGCCACTGGCGCGGACGCTATTGTAAGCGCCTGTCCGTGGTGCGAGAGGAATTTTATAGACGCCATAAAGGAATGTGATAAGAAGATGAAGGTGGTTGATATTATAGAGCTAGTGTATCAGGCCATTGGAGACGGGAGGAATTTTAAATGACACTATCAAAAGATGCCTATCAAGAGTTAGAAGATATTGTTGGCCCGGAAAACATTTCTGATGATCCATCGATCCTAGATTCATATGCTTTTGAATGGCTAGCGGAGCTCGTCAGGCCTGATCAAAGCCACTATATGCCGAGGCCAGTCGCGGTAATTATGCCAGCGAGCACTGAAGAGGTGCAAGCGATCACCAGGGTCTGCAATAAATATAAAATAAAAATCAAGCCTCTCTCGACAGGATGGTACCACTGGGCTGGCCCTATAAAAGATGAAGACGATACTCTTCAAGTCGACCTTCGAAGGATGAATCGGATATTGGAGATCGACGAAAAAAATATGTTTGCCATTGTTGAGCCGTACGTCATATGCGCGCAGCTCCAAGCTGAAGTTATGAAGCGGGGTCTCAACATAAATATCATTGGAGCCGGAGCATCCACTTCGATCGTTGCCAGCGCTTGTGCCTACGCAGGTATGGGACCAAGCACATACTGGATGGGCCACAATTCGGATAACGTACTTGGAATGGAGTGGGTGACGCCCAGCGGAGAAATCATACGAACAGGGTCTCTTGGATCAGGGGATGGCTGGTTCTGTAGCGAAGGACCGGGCCCGAGTGTCAGGGGCATCTGCAGGGGTTTCCTTGGGTCTCGGGGAGGGCTAGGTGTTTATACTAAATGTGCTATCAAGCTCTCTCACTGGCCTGGTCCCACTGAATTTATAGTGAGGGGTACCTTGCCGGCGTTCCGCCTGCCGATACCTGATAATTTCAGGGTTTATACTCTGGCTGTACCATCATGGGACGCCTGGGCTGACACCTATTATAAAATTTACGATAATGAAATCGGATATATTTTTCACCGCCAATTCACCCTCGCTGGCGCAGATTTGGGTCCGGCGCTCTGGCTCACTTTAAACGACCATACAAAGACCTTAAACGATGTCGAAGAAATGATAAAAAAGCCTGACATTAAAGAGCTTACCGAAGAATTACGTATTTCATTCCAGCTCATTCTGGCAGGCCGGTCTTTGCGAGACATTGAGCTTCAGGACAAGATCCTCGATCAGATTCTTGCCGAGACGGGTGGTTGGAAAGTGAAAAGGTTCTGCGAGCAGGATATGGCGGAATTCACGAATGTATACCTCCAACGACTCGGCCACAAACACCTCAATTTCGTATGGGTGGGGGGATATCTTGGGAGCTGGATGCAACCGGGAACGCCTGATTTTGTTAAAAAATATGTGCCTATAGCGATCAAAGGATTGTATCGCGATGCGGCGGGCGGCCTCCTCGTTCAGTGCGGAGGCGATGCGCTTATGGGATGTGGCAGCACGGTTGCAGGCGGAGGATGGTCAGGCCTTGAACAGTTCGTTTCGTATGATCCGGCTGATAAGGAATCGATCAAGGCCGGTACAAAGCATATGGAAGACGCCATCACGGATGCTGTTTCCCACGGAATCCCGGCAGGTAAGGAGGCAATCTATCTTTCACTAGGATACAAGGATGAGAAGGTTTGGGCTTCCCTTGCGAGGTCCCAGCAACCGATCATTTTTCATTTTCAGCGGAAAATTAAAGAGGCCTTTGATCCCAACGATATTGGGGACAGAAATTACCCGACACTCCCTGAAAATTATAAAATTGAATAGTGTAATAAAAAACATCAATCTATTTATGAATATTTCAGTTCAATGCATTAGATTAACAAAGTAATAAAAAACCCAATAATGGAAACGGAAGATATGACTGAAACTCTCAAAAATTACATCAACGGGAAATTTGTCGCGTCTAAGGCAAAGGAATTTTTTGAGGCGCGCAATCCGGCAACGGATGAGTTGCTTGTACTCGCCCCAAAGTCCACGCCCGAGGAAGTTAATGCGGTAGTCGCTGCTGCAAAAGCAGCTTTTCCCAAGTGGCGCGACACGCCGAGCATCCAGCGCATCCAACCTTTTCTGAAATTGCAGGCGCTCATCAAAGAACATATGGATGAACTGGCCGAATCGGTCGTCATCAACCACGGCAAAGAGTGGGATGCCGCGTACGGGGAAGCCGTCAGGGCATACCAAATGATAGAAGCGGCGTTAGCCGTCCCCGAGATGCAGAAGGGAGAGTACATGGAGACCATAGCCACGGGCATTGACGAATATTCGATCCGATACCCGCTCGGCGTGTTCGCAATGATCCCCCCCTTTAACTTCCCCCTCATGATCCCCTTCTGGTTCTGGCCGTGGGCTGGGATAGCGGGCGACACCTACATCATCAAACCCAACGAACAAACACCTTTGGCGATGCAACGTATGTTCAAGTACATCGACCAAGCGGGATTTCCCCCTGGCGTCATTAATATGATTAATGGGGGAGCTGATGTAGCTACTGCTCTCATCGACCACCCTGATGTAAAGGGAATTTCTAGTGTTGGATCTACACCCATCGCCAAGACTATCTATCGCCGGGCGACTGATCATTGTAAACGTGCCCAGTGCCATGGTGGCGCTCACAATTTCCTTGTAGTGATGCCAGACGCGAACGTGGATAACGCCCTGCCGAACCTGTATAATTCGATCTTTGGGAATGCAGGGCAGCGGTGCTTGGCGGGCAAGGTGGTGGTGACCGTTGGTGATCCAAAGTTTCACGAGTTTTTCAAGACTAAGTTCGTTGATGATGCCAAGAAGCTGAAAATCGGGTTCGGAATGGATAAAACCGTGTTTCTTGGCCCCATCGTGTCCAAGAAATCCCTTGACAAGCTCTGTGGGGACGTTGCGAAAGGCCTCCAAGAGGGCGCCACGATGGTGCTTGATGGCAGGGGCGTGAAAGTGGAAGGGTACCCGAAGGGATATTTTCTCGGACCCACCATCCTCGAGAATGCGAAACCGGGGATGTACGTGTGGGAAGAGGAAATTTTTGGGCCCGTTGTCCTGCTCCACCATTGCAAGACCTTAGAAGAGGCAATTACTCTCATTAATCGTGACCCGCGGGGCAATGCAGTCTCAATTTATACGGAAAGTGGGAAAACTGCCCGCTACTTCCGCCAAGGTGTCGAGTGCGGCAACATTGGCATTAACATCGGCGTCGTGGCCCCTATGGCGTGGTTCCCGTTCGCGGGGGCGAAAGATAGTTTCTTCGGTGACCTCCGGGCGCAGGGGTTCGAGGCGCTCAAGTTCTTCACGGAAGAGAAGGTCATCATCGAGCGGTTCCACGGCAGCACGAAAATCGAATGGGATTGAATCTATAATAGGATGTGATTAACATGGAAAAGGAGGAAGCCATAGAGTTCCAACCAGCCAAACCTGCCTTCGAACTGCTATTCCGGGCTACCGTTAATCTTGCAGCGGCAACTCATATCAGCAAAGTACCGCTTGGCGAGCGCATGTTTATTCCAATTACCGGGGGGTTATTCAAGGGAGAAAAACTCTCTGGGGAAGTTCTTTCCGGGGGCGGCGATTGGCAGTTAATCAGACCGGACGGTTCTACAATCCTGCATGCAAGATACACCATCCGCACCAATGATAATGCATTTATCTACATAGAAAACAAGGGAATACGCGCAGGCAAACCGGACGTACTGGCCCAACTCGCTCGTGGTGATATAGTAGACCCTGCCAAATACTATTTCCGCACGGTACCGCAATTCGAAACCGGAGCGCCGCAATATGTCTGGTTAAACAACATTATTGCAGTATGCTCTGGAATGAGATTAATCAATGCGGTTATTATCGATTTCTATTCCGTAATCTAGTAAATCAGCGGACTTTGGAGTACCCCAGCGGCGGGAACGCGTGTTCTTCATCGGATCGGAAGACCCCCAGTTCCTCGAACACATTTTTCCGACTCCCACGCACGTTGACCCCACCAGATATCCCGAGAACAGACTCCCTGCCTGGTTGACCGTCGAGGGCGCCCTCAAAGACCTCGAGGGGGCCCCGGCCAATAAAGAGCTGTCCCACATTTTCATAAGACATCACCCCGACTTCGTGCAAAGACTCACGCAGGTGGTCCCTGTATCGACCGTCTTCGAGACCTATAAAGACGCGTGGTACCGTCTTCGCCCGGACGAGCCGGCCCGCACGGTCAAGGAAAATCACGGCGGCCTATTCGTGCATTATAAAGAACCACGCTGCTTGACCCCTCGCGAATTGGCCCGGTTACAATCCTTTGATGACGATTTCCGGTTTACGGGGAGTAAAAGTGACGTCTTGAAGCAGATTGGCAACGCTGTTCCTCCTTTATTAGCGCGTGCCGTGGCAAACAAAATTCTGGAGACATTAGAGAAACCATATCTGGTAAAGGGAACCCGAGCAAGCGGGAATTGCCTGATCCCTTCATAAGGTATATGGGGGTAAAACTTTTTACTCGCATGAATTGCTAAGAGTGAAAGTAAAACCCTTTTACCAAGGACTCGGTATCGGCTCCGGTTTCTGTTTGATTGATGAAACTAAGTTCATTCCGATTTCGTGGCGAAATTTTCGAGGTAATTTTCTTAGTGTTGTTCTGCAATATTCAATTATTTGCTTTTGGTAATAACTTCGCGGTCTTTATTATCATATGCTCAAAACGATCTTCTCCTAATAATCTTTGAGCAAATGGCATCATTTTCACCTGCGTCCCGGCTATATATCTCATTCTCATCTTTTTCGCATTTAAGGCCTTATTGATAACCTCTGCAACTAATGCTGGATCATCTGGATTGACCAACGATTGGGCCATGTATTCTAAGGATGGTTTTAATTTCTCATAATAAACGTCTTTAATATGCGGAGGCATCATATCCCATGTTTTAGCCATATTGGTCTCGTGATCAGCCGTCATCGGGGTTCGCATGGATCCAGGTTCTATCGAAGTTACTTGAATCCCAAAGGGGGATAATTCATATCGCAGAGAATTTGTGATTCCCATCACTGCATATTTGGATATGGCATAGATTCCAGAAAATGGAACTGGCGCCCGCACTCCACTCGAAGATACATTCACAATTCTTGCAGGACCATACTTTCGTAACAATGGGAGAAATGTTTGGATGACCCGTAATGTTCCAAAAAGATTCACGTCAAATAATGCCCTGGTTCTCTCCTCCGACACGCCTTCTATAACTCCTCCCGCAATACCAGCAAGTCCCGCGACATTTACTAAAGCTGCTAATCCCTGTTCTCCGATCTCATTTGAAATTTTTTGATATCCTTCCGAGACCGATTTTTGATTAGTAATATCCATAGTAATTGGAGTTACATTGCTAATTTTCTGCAATTCTTCTGCACTTTGTTCCGGTATTTTAACAGCATATACATTCCAGCCCTTTCCTGCTAAGAGTTTAGCAGTTGCAAACCCGAGGCCTGTGCCAGCCCCAGTGACGAGAACGTATTTTTTTGATGAAAGTTTATTTTTCGTCATAATGAAATATTAAATTTAAAACTATTACAACGTGTTGCTTGGGATCGCAAGCACTTTAAATATTAATACAGTATTATATTACATCCAGAGATTGTAAAAATAAAGTATAATCTGTACGCGAACGGCTCAACCTATCTCTGGTAAGGAAGTCCATAAAACCAAACTTCTCGACAGATTGCCGCCGCATCGAAAAGCGAATGATTTTCAGGGTCATTTAAGGTCAGGTTGTTACGATAATGCAAGAAATTTCAAGCTTATAATGACAAGGCTCTTGCATTCAACATTGTTTTCTAGACTTGCGACTACAAGGACTACATTATTCTAAACGCAATTCTAATCGAATTCTATACATAATGAATATAGGATCGTATGTGTCAATAGTTTTATTTGAATGATGAAGGTACTAAGAAACAGAACAAGTAATCCTCTCGAATCATAAAAGGAGAAAACGTACATGGTAACCGCACAAGATGCCTTTGACTACATGGCAAAGGTCTTTAAAAAGGAAGAAGCTAAGGCTTATAAAAAGACAATCGTCATAACCTACAACGTTGCAGGCCCTGGCGGCGGCACTTGGCAGGCGACTATCGAAAACGGGGAATTCAAGGTCCAGCCCGGCGAAACTATCTCGCCCGTAACCGCTACTGTAAATTACATAGACGCGGAGTGCTTTTACAAGTTAGTCACCGGCGAAATGAATGGGATTAAGGGGTACGCCACGGGTAAGATTAAGTTTAAAGGTTCCCCTTCTGTCCTCCAAACCGTAGGGAAATTGTTCCCTGGCAAGAAAAAAGCAGGCCTGATATAGTAACGAGAATCTTGCCACACTCTTAAATTTACTCGTCATTTTATCGGGTTTAAAATCCTTGGTGCCTGTTTAATTTTTTTTTTTAATAGAAAGAGATCATCTGTACGGGCACAGCTCAACTAAATGAATAGAAGATCTCGGGTAAAGTAGAGTGAAAAAAATGCTTGCAAAAAATGTAGTTTTTCAACCGGAAGACAAGCGAAATCACAATTAAAAAAAGTATAGGGGAGTTTTCCGCTCGCCTGCCGCTCACGCAGGATCAATTAGCAAAACAGGAATTAGGCCCCGCCAAAGAAAAAAGTCATGGCGAGGTTTTCGGCGTTTTTCAGGTGCATGTTAACCGCAGATTCCGTGATCCCGAAATGCTCTGCAATAGTTTTCCCGCTGATTTGTTTGGGAGACTTAAAGTACCCGTTCTGGGCAGCGTAAGTGGCAATGTCGCGCTGCTTTGCAGTGAAGCTAGGGACAGGCATCCTGAACTGGCCGAATTGGTCGAGATCCTTCATTCCTACAACGTTACTCATGTAAGTTACCTTCCACGAATCCGTAAATTTTGAAAAGGTTTTAAATATGCTGGCGAGGTATTGCTCTTCCGCCAAAAGTTGAAATTGGACCACATCTTCCCGCACGGTAATGGGAAAAAGAAACGCCCAGGGACCTTGGCCCATAATATTGAAAAAACCGATATCCCGCTTCTGCTTTAAAATGCACAATATCTCATCGTCTAGTTGACTGAGCAACTCATAATATTCCACGTTTAATTTTTCCCGAAAAATCTTGTCTAAATCTGCGATGCGATTCGGTTTGAACCTGATTCGCTGCAGCGAAAAGAGACTATGAGTATTATATTGGTAAGCGTTGAGGAGTTCAACACGGTCAAAGTCGGCAAGCATGTCCATAAAACCAAACTTCTCGAGAGCTTGCCTCGGCTCCGAAAAGCGAATGATTTTCAGGGTCATATAAGGGTCAGGTAGTTACGGAATTTAGCAATAAATTTCAATCTTGTGATGACAAGGCTCTTGCATTTAACCTTGTTTCGCAATTCTTGTACTTTTAAAGACTTGCGATTACAAGGATTATGTTATTTTGAACACAATTGTAAATGTAATTATAGACATTTTGATTTGGATCTTATGCTTCAAAAGAATAATTTGAATGATGGAGGTACTAAGTGATGGCTAAGTTAGGCGGTTACATGGGCAAGATGCTGAGGGTAGACCTCACCAAGGAGCGAATCACCGAGGAAAATCTGGATGAGGCTACATTGAAAAAGTTTGTTGGTGGAACGGGTTTGGGGGTTAAGATCATGTACGATGAGGTTCCTGCGGGCATCGAGTGGTCTGACCCGAGGAATCGCCTAGTCTGGACGACAGGGCCTCTTACCGGTAGCAAGGCGCCAGGCTCCGGAACGTTTGCGGTATCGACAAAAGGTCCTTTGACCAACCTCTTCGTTGCCTCACACGCGAATGGATTCTTTGGCGCCAGGTTGAAGTTTGCCGGATTCGACGGTGTCATCATTCAGGGGACAGCCAAGAAGTGGGTTTATCTGTATATCCACGATGGCGTTGCCGAGCTCCGCGACGCGGCTCATCTCTTAGGCAAAGACACCTGGGATACTGAAGAAATGCTCCAGAAGGAGATCGGAGACCCCCACGTTAGTGCCTCATGCATCGGGCCTGCGGGCGAGAATCTTGTGAAATATGCCGCCATCTGCAGCGATAGGGGGCATGTCTGCTCTACTAACGGGTGTGGCGCGGTGATGGGCTCTAAGAAGCTGAAGGCCATAGCGGTGCATGGAAGATCCGGTGTCGTCCCTATACACGACAAGGACAAGTTCACCGCTCTTGTTAAAACCTGGTGGGAGGAAGATGAAACCTCTATGTGGGGTTTTTTGATTCCTGCGGTGGGTACAAATGGCCAGTACAGCTCTTGCCAAGAAGGGGGCTTTCTTCCGGTGAAGAACCTCACCTCCAATACCTTCCCGGAACACGTCAAGTTCAACGCAGACCAAATGCGAGAATACTACAAGGGGAAACCCAAACCCTGCTATGCCTGCAGGTGGGGCCATTGCCAAACACTGGAGCTTAAGTCCGGGCCCCACAAGGGTACGATTGTAGAGGAGTCGGAATATGAGGGCACAGCGGCATTCAGCAGCATGATAGGCAACACCGACCTTGATGCCGCCGAATGGTTGAACAACCTCAACGATCGGCTGGGGATGGACGCCAAAGAGCAAGCGTTTGTATTGGGCCTCGCCTTTGAGTGCTATGAAAAGGGGGTGATCACTAAGAAGGATACCGACGGGGTTGAACTGACCTGGGGCAATGTTGAGGCAGCGGATACTATGCTGCGCAAGATAGCCACACGCAACGGGTTCGGCGATGTATTGGCCGATGGGGTAATGAGGGCTGCTCAGAAAATCGGCGGCGATGCCCCCAAGTTCGCGGTCTACACCCACAAGGGCAATGCCCCCCACGTCCACGACGGCAGGGGAATGTGGAGCATCTTGTTTTCGATGGCGGTCTCCGATATGGGTTCCATTCCTTGTGGAGACATGGGAGACGTTGGAGACCTGTTGGACAATGTAGGTGCCGACGCTTTGGATCCTGCCCAGGCCTTTTCGGCAGACATGATCCCCAAAGGCCAAGCCATAACTGGCCGCAGAGGGCATTTTATCGACTGCTTGGGGATATGCATGTTCGTTGCCGGGGTAAAATTCACACTTATCGCCGAGACGTTGAATGCGATCACAGGGTGGGACTATACCTGGAAGGACTGCGCGGACACCGGCGAAAGGGTCATGAACATGATGCGGGCCTTCAACCTCAGGCATGGACTCACCCGGGAGCATAATTCGGTTTCTCCCCGGGAAATCGAGGCGCCGCATGAAGGGCCAGCCAAAGGAATAACTATAGGACCTGTATTTGACCAGATGCTTGATACATATTATGAAACGATGGGCTGGGACAAGGCGGGCAGGCCTCTTCCCGAGACGCTGAAAAGGCTAGGGCTTGACCGCGTTGCCAAGGACCTAAGGGTATAGAAGTCATTCTGCTCAATGTATGAAACACAAATTAGGCACCAGTAAGAAGATCGTGATGACGGTTTCCATCGGATCAATGTAAGACTTGGTATCAATGGCGACTTTTACTTTGCGTTGCCATTCCTCTTCTATTTTTTTCCGATAATTCGTGAGGGGAAAAATGAAGGGGTTTAAAGGCAAAGTGGCAGTTAACACTGGCGCGTCCAGTGGCATAGGGCGTGGTATCTATAAAAGAGGTGATCGCTGTGGCTAAAGTTAAGCTGCATATATATCCCCCACTTTCATACAAGATGTCTTCAAAAAGAGTGGGGGCTCTAATCTTAGAGGCACAGATAGAGCAGGGTGGGACTCTGGGAGACCTGATCGCTAGATTAGATAACGAAAATCATGAAGCATGGCAGGACATCTTCGATGCCCACACTAAAAAGATGCATCCTGCTATTAGGACCCTCTTAAACAGTAAGCCCTTATCACCCTCTGTCGCGTCCCACACACCTTTGTCAGATGGTGACCAGATAGCTTTCCTTATACTCTATGGCGGAGGCTGAGTCTCCCCTCTTATATGTGCTAAACCTGAGATCCATTCTGCTAGAATACTGTCGAAAAGAAATTGAGACAAAGCCGATTCCTTGCTATCCCGCAATTTATCTGTTCTGGGATATACAAGCAAAGTTCCCATGAAATCGAAACACATTAAAGGTAATGAAGTTGCACCGTCCCACACGCCTCCTGAAATTGTACATTGAACCAACCAACCGGTGCAACCTGGAATGCCGCACATGTATCCGCCACAGTTGGAATGAGCCGCTGGGCATGATGTCCGAGATGGTCTTTGACCGCGTGATGGATGGACTGTCCACCTTTTCCCTCCGGCCGACAGTTTCTTTTGGCGGTTTTGGAGAGCCCCTATCCCATCCTAAAATCGTTGAGATGATAACCCGGGTCAAGGCGCTCGGCGCGCCTGTTGAATTGATTACCAACGCAACGCTACTCACGGCGGACCTATCTCAAAAACTTGTCAGGACTGGGATTGATGTCCTGTGGGTCTCGATTGATGGGGCATCGCCAGATAGTTTCGCTGATGTCCGGCTGGGCGCGACGCTGCCGCAAGTACTTGAGAATCTAGCCCACTTCCGTGACTCCCTCTACACTAAATTCGTCATTTCACCATGTGGGGTTGTGCCCGCCTCTCCCAAGACTGGGCTAGGTATCGCATTCGTGGCGATGAAACGCAATATTGCTGACTTGCCCGCAGTGCTGAGACTCGCCCAAAGATTTGAGGCAAGACATTTTCTGGTGACAAATGTGCTACCTTACACCAAAGAAATGTGCAAGGAAGTCCTGTACAATCGTACACTGAGCGAAACCAAGCCGATACCGAGTCTCAGTATGCCTCTAATAGATGTAATGGATAGCACCCGCGATCCGCTCTATTGGGCAATGCAGTATGGCAAGACCTTGACTTGGGCTGGCAGCAATTTGAGAAGTGCCAGGGATCGCTGCCCCTTCATAGAAAACGGGGTCGGGGTGATTGGATGGGATGGCGGTTTCAGTCCATGTCTGCCGCTGCTTCACAGTCATGTTGGCTTTGTTCAGGACCGCGAACGTTTCTCACGCCGATGGATAGTCGGCAATGTGACACAAGAAAGTCTGTCCGACATCTGGAATGCACCGGAACATATTGCCTTTCGCGAACGTGTGCGTACCTTCGATTTTCCGCCCTGTACATCTTGCGGTGGCTGTGAGGTGTCAGGGTCCAACGAAGAGGATTGCTTTGACAACGTTTTCCCCACCTGCGGCGGTTGTCTGTGGGCACAAGGCGTTGTTCAGTGTCCGTGATATCTCAAATAACCTCGGGGGGATCCCTTCGCTCACTTCTTGCGTTCAAAGCCAAACCAGGGAAGCTTAATCCCAATTCGAAGTCGCTGTTTGAAAAAACCCATGCGATAAAGTTAATTTCTTCAATTTTACATTAACACTCTTTTAAGGCTCGATTTCAAAATCGAGTTAGGTCCTTTTAAAGATCGCCCGGATTGTGTTGAAGATAATTGAATTTATGATGATTTAGAACAAAATCCTAATTCAACGTATGAAAAATTAAAACAGATTGAAAACTATAAAAAAAATACGATATATTTCGCCTGCACGGTCGCATAACCGCAGGAGATGCGATAACCTGGTCTTTAAGTTACACTTGGTGCTGTTGGGACTCGCATAAGCACAAGCGAATTCCCATTCGTCCGTAAAAACCAAAAAAAAATAACAAACGAAACTTAAGGAGAAATCAAGAAAACAATTGCCAAGTTCCTTCCGATAGGTGATGAGAGTGGAAATTGCGATAATGGATCAAGAGAAAACAGAAATAAGTAATTATTTCAAGGATTATATCAAGGGAAATGTGACTATCGATAGATTCCTCATTCCTTTTCAAATTTACGGGGATCACAAAACAACGACAATGTTATTGGTTAATGGTGCTCAACAAGCAATGGGTGTCTGGCGACCAATAATTAAGAAATTTGGGCCGAATTATAGGATTGTATGTTTTGATTTTCCAGGACAGGGAAAAGGAAAAATATTGTCAGGTGAGTTCAGTGTTTCCCTTTCGGAACAATTGGAGATCTTACATTCCATT
>Ga0299912_10001789_pt1 | contig 17391 bp, 21 predicted proteins | sample RVTome_2_FD_207667 | JGI IMG/M metagenome (GOLD analysis project Ga0299912, IMG submission 207667) | Soil microbial communities from uranium-contaminated site in the Upper Colorado River Basin, Wyoming, United States - RVT95D214 (version 2) ... | reverse complement strand
GAGCTGGAACGCCTGAGCCGCGCCGCCGGCGAGCGCGACTCACGACTGGAACTGCTGCGCTACCAGGTGGGTGAACTGGAGGCCCTGGGCCTCAGTGCCGACGAACTGCACACCCTGGAGGAAGAACACAGCCGCCTGGCCAATGCCAGCCGCCTGCAGGAAGGTGCCCAACGCGCCCTCGACCTGCTGTATGAAGGTGACGAACTGGCCATCGTCAGCCTGCTCGGCCGCACCCTGAACGAGCTGCGCGACCTGCAGACCATCGACGCCGCCCTGGCCGGCGCCTGCGAACTGCTGGAAGGTGCCTCCATCCAGGCGCGCGAAGCCGGCAGCGAATTGCGCCACTATCTGGATCGTGCCGATCTCGACCCGGAGCGGATCAACTGGGTGGAACAGCGTCTCGCCGCCGTGCAGGAACTGGCGCGCAAGCACCGCTGCCCGGGCGAGGAGCTGCCGGCCCTGCTGGAACAGCTGCAACAGGAACTGGCGGAGCTGGAACAGGCCGGCCAGCGCCTCGACGGCCTGGAAGCCGAGATCAGGCGCTGCCGCGAAGACTATCTGAAGCTGGCCGGAAAACTCAGCGCCGGTCGCCGCACGGCGGCCGGAACGCTGGGCGAGCAGGTCAGCGCCAACATGGCGCAACTGGGCATGAAGGGCGGCCGCTTCGAGGTGGCACTGGAGACACTGGACAACGACGAGCCCGCGCCGCACGGCATGGAACGGGTGGAACTGCTGGTCACCGCCAATCCGGGCCAACCGCTCAAGCCCCTGAACAAGGTCGCCTCCGGCGGCGAACTGTCGCGCATCAGCCTCGCCATCCAGGTGATCAGCGCCGGCCGCGGCAGTATCCCCACCCTGATCTTCGACGAAGTGGATGTCGGCGTCGGCGGCGGCGTGGCGGAGATGGTGGGCAGGCAACTGCACACACTGGGCGGAGAGCGCCAGGTGCTGTGCGTCACCCACCAGCCCCAGGTCGCGGCCCAGGGCCATCAACACCTGCAGGTGAGCAAGCAGAGTCAGGGAGAATCGACGCGCAGTGCGGTAAAGGTGCTGACTGCCGAAGAGCGGGTGGAGGAAATCGCACGCATGCTGGGCGGCATGACCATCACCGAGCAGACACTGTCCCATGCGCGGGAGATGCTCGCCCTGTCGCAGGCCCAAGGCCAGGCACGAAGTACGAGGGACAAGGGTCGAAAGAAAGGCGCGCCGGCCTGACCACCGTAGGGTGCGCACCGCGTACCATGAGCGATATCGAGGAAACAGTGCGCGATGCGCACCTTACTTCAGGCCTTTTCCTTCTTCCGGCACTCCTTGCAAATGCCGTAGATGTACAGGCTGTGGTCGGTCATGGAGTAGCCGAACTTGTCGGCGATGGCCTTCTGCCGCTCTTCGATGGTGGGATCGAAAAACTCGTCGACCCGGCCGCATTTGGTGCAGAGGATGTGGTCGTGGTGCCGCCCCTCGTCCATCTCGAACACCGACTGGCCGCCCTCGAAGTGATGACGGGTGAGGATGCCGGCCTGCTCGAACTGGGTCAGCACGCGGTAAACCGTGGCCAGCCCCACGTCCTCGCCGTGTTCCAGCAGGGCCTTGTATACGTCTTCGGCGCTCATGTGGCGCGCGGTGCCGCCGGACTCCAGGATTTCCAGAATCTTGATGCGCGGCAGAGTCGCCTTCAGCCCCACTTTTTTCAGAAACTGACTATCCATTTCCTTCTCGTACGCAGTGTGACTTGGAGTATCATGGGGCAACGATAACGCAGCCCTGAACAACAATGCAAAAGATTCTCATTTGTTTAACCTTGTGTGCCGCCCTCTCCGCCTGCGCCTATAAGCCCGATATCCAACAGGGAAATATGGTGACCCAGGACAAGCTGGCGCAGCTGAAGATCGGCATGGACAAGCGGCAGGTTCTGTTCGTCATGGGATCCCCCATGCTCACCGATCCCTTCCACCAGAGCCGCTGGGATTATTACTACAGCCTGACGCCGGGACGCGAGGACACCGTGCGCCACGGCGCGACCCTGCACTTCGACGGCGAGCGCCTGAGCCGCATCGAAACCCATGGCACGGTACCGTCGGCCGAGTATCCGGAAAAGACTGCGCAATAGCGCACCCGGAAACCAATCTGCCGCAGAGGCGCGGAGCCGCGGAGAAAAATGCGTCTGAATTCCTCCGTGCCGTCTGCGTCTGGGAAATATGTTCCCGACATTTCCACCGACTACATCCATGTAGTCGTCTGCGACAAATCCTTGCAGTCGCCGGCACTCCCATGCCGGGGCAGGGATTTCAGCCTGCCTCTTCCGTGTCGCCGCCGCCCTTCTTCATCCGCTTGCCTTCGGCGGCGCGCTGCTTGCGCACCTCCTTGGGATCGGCGATGAGAACGCGGTAGATTTCCACCCGGTCCCGCGCCCGCAGAACCTCGTCCTGCTTGGCCAGACGGCCGAAGATACCCACCTTGTTCACCGCCAGATCGATTTCCGGATAGCGGTTCAGCAGGCCGGAACGCTCGATGGCCTGCCGTAGCGTCGCCCCGGCCTCCACCTCGACCGTCACGATCTCCTGTACGTTGGGCAGCGCGTAAGCCACCTCAACCTGAATATGCTCATTGTTTTCCATACACTTCCCGCGCACGTTTGCAAAAGGAATCCACCAGGGTATTGGCGATCTGGGTGAAGATCGGCCCCATGGCCAGGCCGACCAGGCGGCTGGAGAACTCGAAATCGAGATCCAGCGACACCTTGCAGGCCTGTTCACCGAGGATGTCGAAGCGCCAGTACCCTTCCAGGTGGCGAAACGGTCCTTCCACCAGCCGCATTTCCATCATCTTGTCCTGCTGCAGACGGTTCAGCGTGGTAAAGGATTTATGCAGTCCGCCATGGGCGATATCGATGGATGCCCTCACCTCGTCCTCGCTGCGCGACAGCACACGGCTGGAGCGGCACCAGGGCAGGAAACTAGCATAGGCGTCGATATCGTTCACCAGGGCAAACATCTGGCTGCTGCTGTAGGGCACCAGCGCACTTTTATGTATCGTCGTCACAAACGGTTCAACCACGGTTTGAGCACGCCGATGGCATGCAGGAAGATGAGGAGCACGGCAACCGGCGTAATGTAGCGGGTAACGAAACGCCAGCTCCGGTAGACCGGTCCGTCGCCGATTCCCAGTTCGCTGATCGACGACTCGCGCCGCATGGCCCAGACCGCAAACACGGCAATCAACAGACCGCCCAGCGGCAGCATGATGTTGACCGTGAGATAGTCGAGTACATCAAAGAAGGTTAGTCCCCACAGCTTGTAGCGCTCGCCCGACCAGAGGTTGAAGGAGAAAATGGTTCCCAGCCCCAGCACCCAGGTGACACCGCCCGCCAGGGCCGAGGCCATGACCCGGCTCATGCGCATATTCTCCACCATATAGGCCACCAGCGGCTCGACGAGGGAAATGGCCGAGGTCCAGGCGGCGAAGATCAGCAGCAGGAAAAACAGCGCGCCGAAGAACTCACCGCCCGGCATGCGGCCGAAGGCGATGGGCAAGGTCTGGAAGATCAACCCCGGCCCGGCGGCGGGAGTAAGGCCGTTGGCGAAGACGATGGGAAAAATGGCCATGCCCGCCAGCAGCGCCACCAGGGTATCTGCACCGGCAATGGTGAAGGTGGCATGGGTGATGGACACGTGGCGCGGCAGATAGGAACCGTACACCATGATCGCGCCCATGCCCAGGCTCAGGGTGAAGAAGGCATGGCCCATGGCGATCAGCACGCTGTTGGGGGTGAGCTTGCTGAAGTCCGGACTGAACAGGAACACCAGCGACTGCTGGAAGGCGCCGGTATTCATGGCATAGCCCACCAGCACCAGCAACAACAGCAAAAGCAGCGGCATCAGATAGCGCACGGCCCTCTCCAGGCCGCTGCGCACCCCGCGCGCCACCACCACCATGGTCATCACCATGAACACCGTATGCCAGGCCAGCAGCCGCTCCGGGTCGGCCACCAGGCTGTAGAAGATATTGTTGACGCCGTCCGCGGTCAGCCCGGTGAACACCCCGCCGGCGGTGCGTACCAGGTAAGCCAGGGCCCAGCCGGCGATGACGCTGTAATAGGAGAGAATCAGGAAGCCCGACAGAATGCCCAGCCAGCCCAAATAGCGCCACCAGCCATGACGCCCCTCCTCCTGGGCCAGGTGGCGCATGGTGTTTATGGGGCTGCGCCGGCCACGGCGGCCGAGCATGATCTCCGCCATCATGATGGGGATGCCGATAAGGACGATGCACACCAGGTACAGCAGGACGAAGGCGCCGCCGCCGTTCTCGCCGGTGATGTAGGGAAACTTCCAGATGTTGCCCAGCCCCACCGCCGAACCGGTGGCAGCGAGCACGAAGGCCCAGCGCGACGACCATTGGCCGTGTATGGGCTCCCTAGATGGCTTCATGGCTCTCCCCGTTTTCCCCAAACCGGCGCAATTGTCGGCGAATTCGCCACGCGCCTCAACACATGCCGATCGCTTCCGCCCAGGCAGCCCCGTATAATGCGACCCCATGTCGAAACAGAGCTCAACCACCAAAGGCGCCGGCACCAGCACCATCGCCGCCAACAAAAAGGCGCGCCACGACTTCTTCATCGAAGATCGCATGGAGGCCGGCATCGCGCTGGAAGGCTGGGAGGTCAAGAGCCTGCGCGCCGGCCGGGTCCAGCTGGTGGACAGCTACGTCATCATCAAGGACAACGAAGCCTGGCTGCTGGGCGCCCTGATCACCCCGCTACCCACCGTCTCCACCCACTACGTGCCCGATCCCAAGCGTACCCGCAAGCTGCTGCTGCACCGCCAGGAACTGGACAAGCTCATCGGCGCCGTGGAGCGCAAAGGCTACACCCTCATCGCCCTGTCGCTGTACTGGAAGCGCGGCAAATGCAAGGTCGAGCTGGGCCTGGCCAAGGGCAAGCAGGCCCACGACAAGCGCGATGTCGAGCGCGACCGCGACTGGCAGCGTGAGAAACAGCGCCTGATGAAGAGCTCGCGCTGAGAGCAGCCGCCGTTTTACCGTGACAGGGAACTTTCCTGCCGCTATCATCTCCAATGTTCCGACATCAATGGGGGCGACCTGGCTTCGACGTGGGTTGCGAAACCGGAGGTGCATGCCGAGGCGCAGACTACCTCGTAAATCCAGCTGCAAACCATATAGTTGCCAACGACGACAACTACGCACTCGCTGCTTAAAACCCAGTAGGGTGCCCTCTGACCGGATACGTGCCTGTGCGTCCGCAATCAGGGGTCGACTCTCACAGGATCGCGACAAGGTTTGTTCGGGGCCGCGTCGCTAAAACCTTACCGGACTCGCCGTCAGTGCGCCCTGCCCGTCGGGTTGCTGCCGGTTAAATCAATGGCGTGGCTAAGCATGTAGAACCAATGGCAGAGGACTTGCGGACGCGGGTTCGATTCCCGCCGCCTCCACCATTTAGAAAAGACAGACCCGTCCACTAACCGCGTCCGGTTATTGGACGGGTTTTGTTTTTCTGCGTATTGTCAGCGACTTACGTCGCTTTCAGGTGTCGGCACTACAGCCTTGATCACTCCCGTTTCGGGACTACGGCTTGCGAGCCCTGCGAGCAAACGGAGCGCGAGCCGCAGGCGAGTCCCGCAGGGATGCAACCGCGCCAGCGGGGCACAAATCCGTCACACCCCGCTTCTCTTTCGGCTGAAAATTCTCCGCATTCTCACCCTCATTCTCCGGACCTCGTCCGGTGTCCTGCATTTTTTCCTGTAACCGCTGCTCGGCGATTTGATGAACAGGGATGTTCGAATGCCGCGAAGCACAGGACGTGCGAGAGCGGCCTTCGGTGGTAGATAACTTGCGACAAACTCGCGACATGGATTACTCGGGGCGACAAAAGAGAGATTCTTGAAGGGAATCAGATGAAACAGATGAAACCGTTTGCCGGAAAATGGCGTATCGTCGAGATGGAGTGCTGGGATCAGGATTACGTCGACATGGAAGTGCCGGGATTTATCCGCATCGGCACGGGTGGGACCGGACAGTTTCAGTTCGGCCTGGTGTCCGGGGATATCGACGGCCGGGTGGAGCCATGCGGCGACACACCACGTTTTGAATTCTCCTGCTCAGGACAGGAGGAAAACGATCCGGTCTGCGGTCGGGGCTGGGCGGTCATTGAAGATGGCGAGCTGAGCGGTCGCATCTATCTGCATCTGGCCGACGACTCGGCCTTTCGGGCTACGAAAACTTCATGAGGCGTTGCCGTGAATGAGAACAGGAACTATATGACCCTTGCCTCTATCGCTGTAATTTTTGGTTTGGCACTCCTCGTCTGGAGCGCTGATCGTTTTGTGGAGGGATCGGCCTCCGCCGCCCGCCATTTCGGTATGCCGCCGCTCTTGATCGGCATGGTGATTGTCGGGTTCGGCACCTCCGCGCCGGAGATGGTGGTGTCGGCACTGGCCGCCTCGCAAGGTAATCCGGGCATAGCGCTGGGCAACGCCTACGGCTCGAACATCACCAACATCGCCCTGATCCTGGGGGTGACGGCCTTGATCAGTCCCATCGCCGTAAATTCGCAGGTGCTGCGCAAGGAGCTGCCCATCCTCACGGTGGTGACCGCCCTGGCGGCCTGGCAGGTCTGGGATGGCGAGATCACCCGGCTCGATGCCATCGTGCTGCTGGCCGTGTTCGGCGGTCTGATGGCCTGGACCATCTGGCAGGGGCTGCGGAAGAAAGAGGATGCACTGGGCAGCGAGATGGAGCAGGAGCTGGACGTCCGCGCCATGCCGATCCGCCGTGCGGTCTTCTGGCTGGTGGTGGGATTGGCGCTGCTCATCGTCAGCTCCCGCATCCTGGTCTGGGGCGCGGTGGAGATCGCCCATGGCTTCGGGGTCAGCGACCTGATCATTGGTCTGACCATCGTCGCGGTCGGCACCTCGCTGCCGGAACTGGCTTCATCAATCATTGCAGCCAGAAAGGGGGAACACGATATCGCTCTCGGCAATATCCTGGGGTCCAACCTGTTCAACACCCTGGCGGTGGTGGGTATTGCAGGGGCGATCCACCCGCTGGCGGTGGGGCCGGAGGTCTTCCATCGGGACATGCTGGTGATGGCCGTGCTGACCCTGTCATTATTTGTCATCGGCTACGGGTTCCGGGGACCGGGACGTATCAACCGCATCGAAGGCGCGGTGCTGCTGGCCTGTTATGTGGGCTATACGACCTACCTGATCAGGAGTATTTTCGCATGACCGTTCTGCATACCTTCGGGCTGTTTGTTGTCACGGCCGTTGCCGAAATCGTCGGCTGCTATCTGCCATACCTATGGCTTAAAAAGTCTGCCTCACCGTGGGTTCTGCTGCCAGCCGCTGCCAGCCTGGCGCTCTTCGCTTGGCTGCTTTCTCTGCACCCAACGGCGGCGGGCCGTGTCTACGCAGCTTATGGAGGCGTGTATGTTTCTGTCGCTTTGGTGTGGCTGTGGCTGGTGGATGGGGTTCGGCCTCATGCATGGGATTTTGTAGGCGTTACCGTGACGCTGCTCGGCATGAGCATCATCATGTTCGCGCCCCGGGGTGGGTGCTTGAGGTCGTAACCGAGCAATTCGATTCCGGCCTTGGGAACCGAACCGGCGTCCGAAAACCGGATTCGAAGTTGTTTCGGCTCGACGCCAGGTATCCGGTTTTATTGCAAACCGTTAGCAGCCGCCTATTCAGCTATGCGGGTGAAATCGAGATCATGAGTCGCGGCACAGAGCTGTCGAGATGAGTTTACAGAAAAAGTACATCATTTAGGTTAAAGGAGATTTTGCTTGGATATTGCCATACTTGTCGCACTGATTTTGCTCAACGGCGTTTTTGCCATGTCTGAGATAGCCCTGGTCACTGCTCGCAAAAGCCGCCTGCAGCGACTGGCTGAAGACGGTGATCGCTCGGCCACCATTGCCATGCGTCTTGGTGAGGAACCTACCCAGTTTCTTTCCACCGTGCAAATCGGCATCACCGCCATCGGTATCCTCAATGGTATCGTCGGCGAGGCGGCTCTTGCCGGTCCTCTTGCCGAGTTCCTCCAGACACTGGGCGTTGATCAAAAAACCAGTGCTATCGGAGCTACCACTATTGTGGTGGTGAGCATTACCTATTTTTCCATTGTTGTCGGCGAGCTGGTTCCAAAGCGCATCGCCCAGTTCAATGCGGAGGGGATTGCTCGGCGGATGGCCAGGCCGATAGCATTATTGGCGCAACTGTCACGTCCATTCGTTTATCTGCTCTCGATTTCCACCGATGGGATTTTGCGACTGATGGGAAAAAAGGAACTGAGCAGCGCCAACCTTACGGAGGAAGACATTCATGCCATGTTGGTGGAAGGTTCCCAGACTGGGATTATCGAGAAACAAGAGCACGAAATGGTACGAAACGTGTTTCGTCTCGATGATCGTCAAATCGCCTCCCTCATGACGCCGCGAAGCGAGATCATCTACCTCGACATTGAACAACCTCTTGAAGAAGGCCTGGGAACACTCATCGCATCGGACCACTCACGTTTCCCGGTTTGCCGGGGCGGAATACATGAACTGTTGGGGGTCATTACCGCCAAGCGGTTACTCAAACAGCGACTTAAAGAGGAGTCGTCTGAAAAAATTTCTGAATATCTGCTGCCCGCGGTATATGTGCCCGAGTCCCTGACGGGGATGAAACTCCTGGAGCAGTTCCGCGAGTCCGGCGTGCAAATGGTTTTCGTCATCGATGAGTATGGTGAAATCCTTGGGCTTATCACCTTACAGGATCTCCTGGAAGCGCTGACCGGTGAATTCAAGCCACGCGATCCGGAAGATGTCTGGGCCGTACTGCGCGAAGACGGCTCCTGGCTGCTGGACGGGCTGATCCCAATTATGGAACTGAAGGATCGCCTTGGACTGAAGGCAGTCCCCGAGGAAGACAAGGGCCGATACCACACGCTCAGTGGCATGATGATGTGGCTGATTGGGAAAGTACCGCGCACAGGAGATATCACGGAGTGGCAGGGTTGGCGACTGGAAGTGGTCGACCTTGATGGAAATCGCATCGATAAAGTAATGGCCAGTCGTTTGCCCGACCCCAGCAACGAGGGGGAAGCGGAACCGGATCTCCCCTCGGAAACATCCTGATGATATGTTCTGAGACACCTTTGGGGCTTCCCGTTAACCACGGGATCAATTCGATTCCCGTTTTGGGAACCAAGAGCGTCCGAAAAATCGGATGCGAAGTTGTTGTGGTTCGACGCCAGGTGCCCGGTTTTACTGCAACCCGTCACCCTCGTCCGGTGCCGGGATTACGGCTTGGGCAGCAAACGGAACGCGAGCCGCAGGCGAGTCCCGAAGGGATGCGAGCGCGAAACGGCGCACAAATCAGGGGAGTAAATCGTTCCTCTGGTCGGGTTGGCGGGAAGCGGTTACGTGAGATGGTTTCTGCCTTCATTATCAATAAGTTACGAGTTGAGCGGGCTTTGAGACTGCTTTGCGGTAGGTCAGCGCTCCCTCCACCATTAAACTGAAGTACCCTGCAAGCCCGCTTCATGCGGGCTTGTTCTTTTCCGGCCTTCCCGGCGCCTCAACCTCCCCATACCCAGATGATGAGCGGTACCGAAACCACCGTAATCAGGATTTCCAGCGGCAGGCCCATGCGCCAGTAATCGGAAACTGGTAACCGCCGGGGCCGAGGATCAGGATATTGGACTGGTGACCGACGGGGGTGAGAAAGGCGCAGGAGGCGCCGATGGCCACCGCCATCAGGAAGGCGTCGGGTGACGCCCCAAGACGCTCGGCGGTGGACAGGGCGATGGGCGCCATCAGCAACGCGGTGGCGGCGTTGTTGACCACGTCCGACACCACCATGGTGATTACCAGGAACAGGGTGAGCACGGCCCAGACCGGCCAGTCGCTGGCCAGCCACAGCACCTGCTCCGCAACGATGCGGCTGGCGCCGGTCTCCTCCAGCGCTATCCCCAGCGGAAACATCGCGCCCAACAGCACCACCACCGACCAGTCGACACTGGCATAGAGCTCGTCCGGCGGCACGATCCGCGTCAGCACGAAGGCAGTGCAGGCGAGGACGAAGGAAACCGGGGTGGGCAGCCAGCCGATCAACGTCGTCATGCCGCCCAGCAGCGAGCCGAACGCCACGGGTATCAACAGCAGGGCCGGGGAACGTTCGCGCTCGATGGCCGTGGCTATGGCCACGGGCATCAACAGGGCCAGTGCCCCAACGTTGTTCATGAAGGCCGATGAGACCGTGCAGATGCCCACCAGGAACAGCAGGTGGCCGGTCTGGCTGGAGGTGTAGCGTGCCAACTGCGCCGACAACACCTGGATCACGCCGGCCCGCTGCAGGCCGGCTGACAAAATCAGCACCGCGGCCACGGTGATGACCGCAGGATGACCAAAACCGGAGAACAGCTGGGATGCCGCACCAGGCCCAGCAAGGCGGTGGAGATGAGAAGAATCAGGGCAATGACGTCGTGACGCAGCAGGTTGGAGATGAACAACACCACCGCGACTGCCACCAGCAATAAGGCCAGGGTACTTGGTTCAGGCACGGCAACCATCCTCATCCTTCAGGACCGACATGTACACGCTCCCTGAAAGGATAGCCGTGGCTACGGCGGTGCAACGGCTTTCGTACCGTTCCGGCGAACGCTATTCCGCCAGCAGCTGCGTCATTCCCCCCGCCCAGCTGATGGATTCCAGATAGGAGTCGGTGATCTGGCCGGCGCTCAGGCCCAGCAGATTCATCCCTTGCCAATCGCCGCGCTCGGCGCGCAACACCATGTTCAGCACTTCGCCCAGGGGACCGCTGCGGCGGGTGATTCCGGCCACGATATCGTCGGCCAGGGAAATCGAGTCGATGATTTCCTCCAGCGGCAGATCGACGAAGGCGTCCAGGGACGAAAACAGGCCGGCCAGGAAGTACTTGTCCTTCTCCATCTCCTGGCTGCGGGCCACAGCGACGAGCTCGCACATCTTGGCGCGGGTAAGCGTGGTCACCATCAGTTCGAGGCTTTTGTCCTGCAACTGGGACAGCGCGATCAGGTTGAGCCAGATGCGGATGTTCTTCTGCCCCAGCAGCACCAGGGCGTGGCGGATGGATTCCACCTTGCGTCGCAGGCCGAAGTAGGCGGAATTGATGTAGCGCAGCAGCTTGTAGGCCAGGGTGGCGTCGGTGGAAATGGTTTGTGCCAGTTCGTCGAACTTGAATTCCGGCGCATTGAGCGTGTGCAGCAGGTGCATGGTGGCCAGCCGCGACGGCACCGCCTGCTTGCCGCGCAGCACCGCCGGTTCGCAGAAAAAATACCCCTGGAACAGGTCGAATCCCAGCGCCATGCACTTGGCGAATTCGTCACGGGTTTCCACTTTTTCCGCCAGCAGACGGACGTCAAACGGGCGCAACAATTCAACGTGCCGCTTGAGCCCGTCGTCATCGTGCTGGCGGATGTCGATCTTGACGATGTGGGCAATGTGCAGCAGCGGAATCATTTCCTCGCGGTAGATGAAATCATCCAGCGCGATTTCGTAACCCTGCTGCGCCAGGGCGGTCAGCGCCGCCACCATTTCCGCGTCGGGGGCGACGTTTTCCAGCACCTCCAGGGTCACGGCCTCGTGACTGAACGGCAGCGGATATTCGCCCAGCAGGAACGGGCGGGTGAGATTGACGTAGGCGCGGCGCTGGCCGGTGACGCGGTCCAGGCCGATGTCCATGAAGGTGTTGATGAAGACCTCGGTAGTGGCGAGATCGGGATCGCGGATGTCCGCATAATTCTCGTCGCGGGCGCGATAAAGCAATTCATAGGCTACAACTTGCTGACTGCGATTGAAGATCGGCTGTCGCGCAACAAAAACATCCATTGCCGGGGCATTCCTCGTCCCTCAGGCTACCCGCCGGCGCCGAGGCGTTATTTTCCGGCGATGTATCGCCGGTCGTCGAAAGTGGTGAGCCACTGCGGCTTCATCAAGGCCATCCCGGTAACCAGCATGCCGGTCATGAATCCCTCGCCAAATACCATGAACGGCACAAACGGCAGATAATCGTGCAACACGGTGTCCAGCCTGTAGGGACCCAGCATCACCAGCAAGAACGATGAGGTGGACACTGTAAGCGCCATGGCCAGACCGGCGCAGAAATAGGCGTTGACGATTATGTAGACAAAGAAATGATGGGGCAAGTGTTTCACTGCCAACCGGTAAACCATCTGCGTTGCCAGTATGGGAATTGCCCCCATCACCAGGGCATTCAGCGCAAACCCCTGCCACGCGACGGCGCCGTTGAGCACGCCGCCCGCCAGCACCAGGCTCATGGCGATAAAGGCGACGGCCCAGCCGAACATGAGCATGAACAGCGTTCCGCCCAGCAGATGGAAGGTCAGCCCCGGCTTGACGCCGGCCTTGAGGCTCCAGATCAACAGCAGCAGCACGCAGCTGCCCAGCAGCACGTTCAGCAGGTCCTTGTCGCGATATCGCCGCCAGGGCGCAGTGCGGATCGCCGCGACAAACAGCACGAAAAACAACACCGTGGCGGCCCAGTTCAACCAGGAGGGAAATACGTTATAGGGGAGATTCATGACCGCCTCGCCGGCAAAGACCCGACAATCAGTATGGCAGAAATGCGAAAAGTTAAAAAAAAGCGCAACCGGGAGGTTGCGCCAACGCCCTACCGGGGAGGAGGGACGTGCGTAGGCCGCAGGATGTCAGCGCCGCTTGCTGCGGTAATCCTCGATGGCGGCCTTGATGGCATCCTCGGCCAGCACCGAGCAGTGGATCTTCACCGGCGGCAGGGCGAGCTCCTCGGCGATCTGGCTGTTTTTGATCTGCGCGGCTTCGTCCAGGGTCTTGCCCTTCATCCATTCGGTCACCAGCGAGCTGGAGGCGATGGCCGAGCCGCAACCATAGGTCTTGAACTTGGCGTCCTCGATGACGCCGTCCGGGCGAACCTTGATCTGCAACCGCATCACGTCACCGCAGGCCGGCGCGCCCACCATGCCGGTTCCCACGTCGGCGGCATCCTTGTCCAGCGCGCCGACGTTGCGCGGATTTTCGTAGTGCTCGATCACCTTGTCGCTGTAAGCCATGATTCCACCTCGTTGTATTTCTTCCCGGCCCTGCCTGTGACAGGGATATACCATAGTATTTTAGTCAAGATTAGCGCCGTGACCCCAGGCCGTCAAGCGGGAAATCGCGGGCGGCAGTATAATCGGCCACTGATCCTCCATCCCCTCGCTCCCTCATGCTGTCGCACCTGTTCCGCTCCCTCCGCCACCGGCAATTTCGTGTCTTCTACTTCGGGCAGATGATCTCGGTCACCGGTACCTGGATGCAGAACATGGCGCAGGCCTGGCTGGTGTATCGCCTCAGCCAGTCGACCCTGATGCTGGGCATGGTGGCCTTTGCCGGCCTGCTGCCAGTGCTGCTGTTCGGCCTGGCCGGCGGCATGCTGGCCGACCGCATACCGCGCCGCTCCCTGCTCATCGCCGTACAACTGGTGGCCATCACGCAGGCGCTGCTCATGGCCCTGCTGGTACTTGGCGGCTGGGTGGAAACCTGGCACGTGGTGGTATTGGCATTCGTGCTGGGACTGGTGCATGCAGTGGAAATGCCGAGCCGTCATTCCCTGCTGGCGGAGCTGGTGCCGACGCAGGATCTGGCCAACGCCATCGCCCTGAACTCCAGCACCTTCAACCTGGCCCGCTTCGCCGGGCCCGCCATCGCCGGCAGCGTGGTGGCCACCTACGGCGAGGGACCGGTATTCCTGGTCAATGCGTTCAGCTTTCTTGCCGTACTGTGGGGATTACTGGGTCTCACCGCCGGGCGCAGTGCCGCCAGTGAAGCGACGCAGAGCCAGTGGCGGCGGCTGCGGGAGGGGCTGTCCTACGCCTGGGGGGAACGACCGATCCGTGCCGCACTGATACTGCTGACACTGTGCAGCCTGACCGCGCCCACCTACACCGTGCTGATGCCGGTGTTTGCCCACCAGGTATTTGACGGCGACGCCCGCCTGCTCGGCCTGCTGCTCGGCAGCGCGGGCATCGGCGCCCTGCTCGCCGCCATCCGCCTGGCCTGGCTGGGCGGGAGCCAGCACCTCAGCCGCAACGTGGCCATGGCGGCGGTGACCGCGGGCATCGGCATGCTGCTGTTCGCCAACATGACTGCCCTGCCCCTGGTCCTGCCGTTGTTGGTGGTGCTGGGCTTCTCCATCACCACCATGGCCGCCTCCATCAACACCTTGATTCAGATGCAGGTGCCCAATCAGCTGCGCGGCCGCATCATGGCGCTGTTTTCCGTGCTGTTCATCGGCATCACCTCCATCGGCAACCTGGTGGCGGGTTATGCCGCCACCCACCTCGGTGTGGCAACGACGGTCATGGCGGCGGGGATGGTGTGTCTCGTCACCGGAACGGTGTACCGGCTGACACTGGTGAAATAACTGCGCTCAGACCTGCTCGACGGCGACGTGGCCGTGGCGGCGGCAATGCTGCAAAACCTCATGCAACAGACGGTTTACCTGCCGCCGTTCATCGCGCTGGAAACCGTCGGCCATGCGCGCGGCATAGCCCGGCGGAATATGCACGCAGTCCTGATAGCCGATGACCTCGGCCAGACGTGCGTCGTGATAGACCCGCACCCGCAACGTCATAGGCGGCGGCAGCTGGCCTTCCCCCGCCATGCCCGTGGTCAGAACAAGCAGCGAGGTATAGGGACCGCACTCATCCACCCGCACGCCCAGGGCGTGGCGGCCAGTGTCGGACTCCAGAACGAAACGCGCCCCCGAATGCAGCGTGGGCAACAGACGGCGCAGCAGCAGGTAGTTTTCCTCGAACAGCCACAGGGGGTGCGGTTGCAGCTCCCGGCGGCGGGAAAGGGGAATACGGTTCATGGGGGCAGCGTAACAGAATATCGGCGCAGACAATTATTTTCCCAGCCAGTCACCGAGACGTGCACGCAGGCGCAGGTGGGCCTGGCTCAGCAGCTGGCTGATGCGGGACTCGCTCACGCCGAGGATGGCACCGATTTCCTTGAGATTGAGTTCCTTGTCGTAATACAGGCTCAGCACCAGCCGTTCCCGTTCGGGCAGGGTGCCGATGGCGCCGCTCAGGCTGGTGGCGAAACGCTCGTCCTGCACCGCCTGCAAGGGGGCCGGTGATATCTCATCCGATCCGTCGCCCATCGCGCCTTCGTCCATACCCAGATCATCGAAATTGATGACCTTACAGGTGCTCGCGTCGAGCAGTATCCGGTGGTACTCGTCGAGGGAAATGCCCATCTCGTCGGCGACCGCCTGACCGGATGCGTCATTGCCGGTTTCCGCCTCCACCCGGCGCACCGCCGCCGCCACATCGCGCGCCTTGCGGTGTACCGACTTGGGCGCCCAGTCGTTGCGCCGCAATTCATCCAGCATGGCGCCGCGCACGCGTATGGAGGCATAGGTTTCGAAGCTCGCGCCTTGATGTTCGTCATAGTGTTTGGCGGCGTCCAGCAGCCCGATCATTCCGGCCTGGATCAGATCGTCGACCATGACGCTGGCGGGCAGGCGCCCGATCATGTGATAGGCAATACGCTTCACCAGGGGCGCATAACGCGTCACCAATTCATCGTTGGAGCGTATCCCCTGGGCGGTGTACATGGCTGCAATCTGACCTCGGGAAGGAGGCAAGAATTATGGCACAGGAGGAATGGGGGCAGTAACAAAAGGCCCAGAGCAAGACTCCGGGCCGGGGTTGGCTTGGCGTCCCTGCGGCGTATCAGGCGTAGTAGTCGACCACACCCAGGCCGGAACCGCCGTGCAGCGCAGTTTCCACCGGCCCGCCCTCGTCGGCCGGCAGGCCGTCGCCGCGGCCATGCTGACCACGCCCCTGATCACCGGAGAAACCCGCCGCCTGATCGCGGCGCTGATCGAAGGACTGATGGGACACGTCCGACTGTGCCAGGTTGAGTCCGTTGTCCTGCAGCATGTCGCGCAGGCGCGGCAGGGCCGCCTCCAGGGCATCGCGGGTCGCCGCGTGGTACGCCACGAAGGTCACTGAGGCCTGCTCCTTCTGCATAGAGATATGCACCTCGATGGGTCCCAGGTTCCTGGGGTTAACGGAAATCTGCGCCTCCTGCACCCCTTGCTTCGCCATCCACACCACGCGTTCGGCAAAGGCATTATCCCAACCGCTCTGGCGCATGGGAACATCCAGGGCCAGCGTCTGGACCGGCGCGGTGGCCGTGCTTGCCGCGGTGCTGCTGACGGTGGATGCGGCCATGGCCATCGGCGGCGGCGCCACGTCCTTCTGTGCCGCCAGTCCGGCCAGGCGGAACAGTGCCTCGGCGCTCTGCCCCTGACGGTTGCCCATGTCGCCGCGCTGGCTGTCCAGCTGCGCCGTTATCGCCTGCCACCCCTTGAGAAAGCCGCCGTCCTGCACGCCGTCCTCCCCTTCTGCGGTCAACACGGGCTCATCCTGCGCCGCATGGGTGGTGGCGGCCTGTTCCCGGCCGCGCCCGGCGGCCGCCAGAGCGTGCATCCAGCGCGGCAGTTCGACGCTATCGGTGTCCCCGCTGCCGTCGGCCTGGGCGGCATCCGTCGTTTCAGCGGCAGCCAGCGGCAAGGCGGGCGGCAAAACATTGCCGCTTTCCGTCGCCTCAGCCTGGGGCTCGCTGCCCGACTCGGGGACTTTGGCCACAGGTTCATCCGCCACCGGTTGCGGTACCAGGGTCAGAATCGGGGTGGTGTTTTCATCGGCGACGACCTCTTCTCCCTCGGCCGTTCCTTCGGCGACGGTGGTCTCCTCGGCGGCGGCGGCGCCGGCCTCCTCCGCCTCGGCCGGCTCGGCACGCTGCTCGCTTTTCTGTGCGGCATCAGCTTTTTTCTCGGGACGGGAGGGCTTTTCCGCCTCCCGTGTCGCGGGCTTCTGCCCCTCGGCGGTCTTGTCCATCTGGCCCTTCAGGGTGTCACCGAACAGGTCGGATGACTCCTTGCTGCCCGAGTCCTGGCGCCGCGCACTGCCGGCGCCGCCCGCAGGCTGCAGCATCTCCGCTATTCCGCTCTTGGCATTCAACATGATGTGTCTCCAAATCGCTTGTTCGTGCCTGCACTGTGTCAGAGCAAATCGTGTGCCATACCGGTTCAGTGCTCATCCTTGCCGAGGGTGGTGCGGTCGCCATGCTGGGCCATTTCGTCCGCTTCCTTCTGCTCGCGCTGTCCCTGCTCGTACAATTCCTGCTCGCTGTAGCGCTCGACCACCTTGTCCAGGCTTCGGCTCTTGCGGTAGGCGCTCTGCCACAGCTGTTTCTTGTGTTCGCAGGCGCGGGCGGCACTGTGCACCATCTGCTGCTGCTGCTCGATGGCCTGGTTCAGGTTGGCCATGAAACGGTGCAATTCCTGAAACCGCGCCGAACTG
>Ga0299912_10001788_pt1 | contig 17394 bp, 11 predicted proteins | sample RVTome_2_FD_207667 | JGI IMG/M metagenome (GOLD analysis project Ga0299912, IMG submission 207667) | Soil microbial communities from uranium-contaminated site in the Upper Colorado River Basin, Wyoming, United States - RVT95D214 (version 2) ... | reverse complement strand
AACCACCCCCGTCGTCCGGGCAAGATGGCGGGGCCGCCCTTGTGGCCGACAAGAACATTACACACCGAGAAGAAACACAAAGATCAGACGGCAATTCGGAGGAAACACGTCATGCTCGTTACGACGCATCTGTTCATTCCCGGCCCCACCAACGTTCCCGAAGCCGTCCGCTCGGCGATGGACATCCGCATGGAAGACATGCGCTCGCCCGAGTTCCCCAAGTTCACGCTGCCGCTTTTCGAGGACGTGAAGAAGGCCTTCAAGCTCACCAACGGCCGCGTCTTCCTCTATCCGTCGTCGGGCACCGGCGCCTGGGAAGCGGCGATCTCCAATACGCTCAATCGCGGCGACAAAGTCCTCATGAGCCGCTTCGGCCAGTTCTCGCTGCTGTGGGTCGATATGGCCCAGAGACTCGGCCTCAACGTGCAGGTGCTCGACGAGGAGTGGGGCAAGGGCGTGCCGGTCGAGAAGTACGCCGAGATCCTCGCCGCCGATAAGAACCACGAGATCAAAGCCGTGTTCGCCACGCACAACGAGACGGCGACTGGCGTGACGAGCGACATCGCCGGCGTGCGCAAGGCGCTCAACGACGCCAAGCATCCCGCGCTGCTGTTCGTCGACGGTGTCAGCTCGGTCGGCTGCATCGACTTCCGCATGGAAGAATGGGGCGTCGACTGCTGCGTGTCGGGCTCGCAGAAGGGCTTCATGCTGCCGACAGGCCTCGGCCTCCTCGCCGTGAGCAACAAGGCGCTGGAAGCCCACAAGTCCTCCAAGATGGAGCGCTGCTACTTCTCCTTCGAGGACATGGTCAAGAACAACGACAACGGCTACTTCCCCTACACGCCGGCAACGCAGCTGCTGCGCGGCCTGCGCGCATCGCTCGACCTGCTGCAGGCCGAAGGGCTCGACAACGTCTTCGCCCGCCACAACCGGCTGGCAGAGGGCGTGCGCAAGGCGGTGGCGGCCTGGGGCCTCAAGCTGTGTGCAGCTGAGCCGAAGTGGCACTCCGACACGGTCAGCGCCATTCTCGTGCCCGATGGCATCGACAGCGCGCAGGTCGTGAAGACGGCCTACTATCGCTACAACCTGTCGCTCGGCGTCGGCCTCAACAAGGTCGCCGGCAAGGTGTTCCGCATCGGCCACCTTGGTGCGCTCGACGAGATCATGATCGGCGGCGTGCTGTTCGGCGTCGAGATGGCGATGCGCGACTGCGGCATCAACGTGGTCCCGGGCTCAGGCAGCGGCGCGGCGGCGGAGTATTTCCGCTCCACGACCAAGGCGTCTGCAACCAGCCGGCCCGAGCCAAAGCTGAAGCTCGCAAGCTGACGTGACATGAGGCGGCGCCAAATGGCGCCGCTTCGCTTTCACTCAACGAGAGGAAGCGGCTCGGCCTGGTGGCAATGGCCAGGGCAGAACCGCGTTGTAACAGAAATCAAGAGCCGCCCAGAGGAAACGCCCTAGATGAGCTACACCCTTCACCCGCTCCGCAAGGCCCGCCTGCAGCGCAGCGAGCTCGCCGTGCCGGGTTCCAACCCGACCATGATCGAGAAGGCGGCGACGAGCGCTGCTGACTACATCTTTCTCGACTGCGAGGACGCGGTCGCCCCGCCCGATAAGGAGCAGGCGCGCAAGAACATCATCCAGGCCCTCAACGACATCGACTGGAAGGCGGCCGGCAAGACCGTCTCGGTGCGCATCAACGGCCTCGACACGCACTACATGTATCGCGACGTGGTCGACATCATGGAGCAGGCCGGCTCCAAGCTCGACACCATCCTCGTGCCGAAGGTTGGCGTCCCCGCCGATCTTTACGCGGTCGAGGTGATGGTCTCGCAGATCGAGACGGTCAAGGGCTTCAAGAACAAAGTCACGCTCGAGGCGCTGATTGAAACCGCGCTCGGCATGGCCAACGTCGAGGCGATCGCTGCTTACGGCGGACGGCTCGAGGCCTTGCATTTCGGTGTCGCCGACTACGCGGCTTCCAACCGCGCGCGCACCGTCGTCATCGGCGGCCTGAACCCCGACTATCCCGGCGACCAGTGGCACTTCGCATTGTCGCGCATGACGGTCGCCTGCCGCGCCTACGGGCTTCGGCCGATCGACGGGCCGTTCGGCGACTTCTCCGATCCGGAAGGCTACAAGGCCGGCGCGCGTCGCGCGGCCGCTCTCGGCATCGAGGGCAAGTGGGCGATCCACCCCTCGCAAATCGAGCTGGCCAACGAGGTGTTCTCGCCGCCGCCCAAGGAGGTGGAGCGTGCCGAGAAGATCATCGCCGCGCTGAAGGAGGCAGAGGCCCAGGGCAAGGGCGCCGCCTCGCTCGACGGCAAAATGATCGACGCCGCGTCCGAGCGCATGGCGCGCAACGTGCTCGTTGTCGCCGACGCCATCAAGGCCGCCGAAGCCGCCCGTAAGAAATAACGAAACGCTTTCCCAGGGAGCTTACTACATGGACATTCACGAGTATCAGGCCAAGGAGCTGCTCTCCAAGTTCGGAGTGCCGATTCCACGCGGCGGCCTCGCCTACAGCCCCGAGCAGGCCACCTATCGCGCCACCGAGATCGGCGGCAGCAAGTGGGTCGTCAAGGCACAGATCCACTCCGGCGCCCGCGGCAAGGCCGGCGGCATTAAGGTGTGCACGAACGACACCGAGATCGAGCGCGCGGCCGAAGCTCTGCTCGGCAAGAAGCTCGCCACGCACCAGACCGGCCCCGGCGGCAAGCTGGTGTCGCGCCTCTACATCGAGGAAGCGAGCGACATCGCCAAGGAGATCTACCTAGCGTTCGTCATGGATCGCGCCACCGAGCGGATCATGGTCGTGGCCTCGGCGGCGGGCGGCATGGAGATCGAGGAGATCTCCGCCAAGCAGCCCGATACGATCATCCGCGTTTCCGTCGATCCGGCCGTCGGCATGCAGCAGTTCCAGGCGCGCGAAGTGGCGTATGGGCTGGGCGTCGACCCTGAGATCATCAACAAGCTCGTGCCGACGATCCTTGGCTGCTACCGCGCCTTCCGTGACCTCGACGCCACCATGGTCGAGATCAACCCGCTGGTCATCACCAAGGAAAAGAACCTCCTCGCCCTCGATGCCAAGATGTCGTTCGACGATAACGCGCTGTTCCGTCGCCCGCACATCGCCGAACTGCGTGACAAGAGCCAGGAAGACCCGCGCGAGACGTATGCCTCCGACCGCGGCCTCGCTTACGTCGGCCTCGACGGCGACATCGGTTGCGTCGTCAACGGCGCCGGCCTCGCCATGGCGACGCTCGACATGATCAAGCTCGCCGGCGGTGAGCCCGCCAACTTCCTCGACATCGGCGGCGGCGCTTCGCCCGAGCGCGTGGCGAAGTCGTTCAAGGCTGTGCTCAAGGACAAGAAGGTCAAGGCGCTGCTCTTGAACGTGTTCGCCGGCATCAACCGTTGCGACTGGGTGGCCAAGGGCGTCGTCGACGCGATCACCGAGCTCAACATCAAGCTGCCAGTGGTCGTTCGGCTCGCCGGCACCAACGTCGAGGAAGGACGCCGCATTCTCGACGAGAGCGGCCTCACCATCATCACCGCGGAAACGCTGGCAGAAGCGGCGCAAAAGGCCGTCTCTGCCGCAAAAAGCGCCGCTCGCTAGGAGGAACGCTCACATGGCCATCTTCATCAACGAGAACACCCCGGTCCTGATCCAGGGCTTCACCGGCCGCATCGGTACCTTCCACGCTCAGGAAATGATCGACTACGGCACCAACGTGGTCGGCGGCGTGACGCCGGGCAAGGGCGGCACGACGCATCTCGGGCGTCCTGTCTTCAACACGGTCAAGGGCGCCGTGCAGGAGACCGGCGCGGAGGCGAGCATCGTGTTCGTGCCGCCCCCGTTCGCGGCCGACGCGATCATGGAAGCGGCCGACGGCGGCATCAAATACTGCGTGTGCATCACCGATGGCATTCCCGCACAGGACATGATCCGCGTGAAGCGCTACATGCGCCGTTACAAGAAAGAGAACCGCATGGTGCTGACCGGGCCGAACTGCGCCGGCACCATCAGCCCGGGCAGGGCGATGCTCGGCATCATGCCGGGGCACATCTATCTGCCTGGCCGCGTCGGCATCATCGGCCGCTCCGGTACGCTCGGCTACGAGGCAGCGTCGCAGTTGAAAGCGCTCGGCATCGGCGTGTCGACCAGCGTCGGCATCGGCGGCGACCCGATCAACGGCAGCTCGTTCCGTGACATTCTCGAGATGTTCGAGAACGATCCCGAGACGGACGCGGTGCTGATGATCGGTGAGATCGGCGGTCCGCAGGAGGCCGAGGGCGGTCAGTACGCTCGCGACCACATGAAAAAGCCCGTCGTCGCCTATATCGCGGGCCTATCCGCGCCGAAGGGACGCAAGATGGGGCACGCCGGCGCCATCATCTCCGCGTTCGGCGAGTCGGCGCCCGAAAAGGTGGAGATCCTTAAGAGCTGCGGTGTCACGATTGCACCGACGCCGTCCGAGATGGGATCGACGGTCGCCAAGGTCGTGACCGCGATGAAGAAGGTCGCGTAAGAGCTTTGGGCCCGCCCTTCGGGGCGGGCCCGCGCCTCCAGCGTAGCTCGGGCTCTTCACGAGACGGCTCCCGCTCCCGTCCCGGGACGGCAGACTGCGAAGTGTGGAGACGATGCATATGCCTCAAGACGTGAAGCAAGCCACGCCCGGTAAGCTCGACGAGTTCCGGTTGCGTGATGAGCTGCGCGCCCTGCGGACGCAGATCCCGGATTCCCCGGCCCTCAATCCCATCGTCAGCCTCGCCTTCGATCTGTCGCGGCAGCTCGAAGCCGGCGGCATCGCGTTCGAGGAGCTGCGCGCCCTCGCCGTCCGGCTGATGGACCGCGCCTGCGTCCAGCGCGCCCGGCACCTGCGCGAACGCGTCGGCTTCGTCGACCGCGGCACGACCTACAAGGAATTTTCCGACTTCGTCGAAAGCGCCGCCGCCGATACCGATTTCGAATCCTTCAAGGTGCGGTGGGAGCGGGCGCGAACGGGCATCGTTCTCACGGCACACCCCACGTTCGGCCTTTCTGACGCGCTATCCAAGCGCATCGTCGAGATTGCCGTCGCGGAGGACGCCGATCCCAACACACGCATCGGTGTCGCCCACCGGCCGGACGCCCAGCTCGACCTCGCTTACGAGCACCGGCGCGCGCAGGGTGCCATCCATAATCTGCGCAACGCCTACGTCGAGCTGCTCGACAGCTTCTTCAGCGCGGCAGCTGCCCGCTTCGGCGACAAGGCATATACGCTGCAACCCAAGCTCGCGACCTTCGCGTCGTGGGTCGGCTATGATCTCGATGGGCGCACCGACATCGACTGGCGCACGTCGTTCATCATACGGCTGCAGGAAAAGCGCGCGTCTCTGGTCGACGTGCGTGAGCGCTTTCTCGCTTTGAAGCAGGATCTGCCTCAGGTCGCCGAGCCGCAGCGTCTGGCACGGCAAGTGATGGGCAAGCTCGATTTGACGATCGCCGCCGTCGACGAGCAGATCGAGGCGCTCGCCAAGGTCATGTCCGCGGGCGGCCCGCTGGCCGAGGCGGCGAACGCAATCACACGCCAGGACGGCTACAACATCACCTCGGTCGAGCCGATCGTCAGCCTTCTGCAGGCACTGCTCGAGGTGACGGACGATGCCAAATCGAAGCGCCGCATCGCCGTGCTCGTCGGTCTGATGCAGGCGACCGGGCTCGGCACCGCGCACATCCATGTGCGCGTCAACGCCGTGCAACTCAACAACGCCTTTCGCGCGTTCGTGCACCAGCCGTGGACGCGCGATCTTTCCGAGAGCCAAGCACTAGCGCGCATCGTCGGGATGATCGAGACGGCGCGCAAGGAGAGCGTCAATTTCGAATCGCTCGATCTCGAGACGGCGACGGCAATCCGGCAGTTCGCGCTGATCGCGCAGATTCACAAGCACGTCGATCGCGAGACGCCGATCCGCTTCCTGATCGCGGAGACCGAATCTCCGGCGACCGTGCTGATCGCCGTATTCTTCGCCACGCTGTTCGGCGTCGATCACATCACCGACGTCTCGCCGCTGTTCGAGACGCCGCTCGGCTTGGAAACGGGCGCGCGCGTTATCGAGCGCCTGTTGGAGGAAAAGGCGTATGTGCGCTACGTGCGCGGGCGCCGACGCCTCGCGCTGCAGACTGGCTTTTCGGACGCCGGGCGCTTCGTCGGCCAGATCACGGCGACGCTCGCCATCGAGCGTCTGCATCACAGCCTCGCCGAGTGCATCCATCGCGCCGACCTCAAGGGCGTCGAGACGCTGATCTTTTCCACGCACGGAGAATCGATGGGCCGCGGCGCCCACCCGGGCGAGATGCGCACGCGCCTGCACTACGTGTTCTCCGATGAAGCGCGCCGCCGCTTTGCGCGCCACGGAATTCCCATCAAGCACGAGACGAGCTTCCAGGGCGGCGACGGATACCTGTTCTTCGCCAACCGACGGCTGACGACGCGAGCGCTCGCCACCGTGATTATGGACGGCGAGGTGCCGGACCCCGGCGAGGATCCGTTCTACGAGGACACCGATCTGCGCCTCGACTTCATCGGGCGTCTCAGATCGTATCAAGAGCACCTGTTCGCACATCCCGGCTACCGCGCTGTGCTCGGCGCCTTTGGTCCGAATCTGCTGTTCAAAACCGGCTCGCGCCCCGTGAAGCGCCAGACCGACGCAACGGGTGCCGTCGACCGCAGCGCCGTATCGCGCATGCGCGCCATCCCCAACAACGCCATCCTGCAGCAGTTCGGCTACATCGCGAATGTGGTCGCCGGGCTCGGTGCGGCCGTCGGCTCAGAGCGAGAGCGGTTCATCGAGCTTGCCCGCAGCTCGCCGCGCCTGCGCCCGCTGCTGGAAATGATCGCGCGCGGCAAGCAGCTTTCCAGCCTCAACGCGATGGGCGCCAATGCCATCGTCTTCGATCCTGGCTTCTGGGCATGGCGCGCCTCGTGGGGGCGCGAGCCGCATCTGGACCCGGCCTTCCGCTCGCTCGCTTCCCTGCTGCTCACGGACGATCGCAATGGCGATATCAACGGTCTGGTGCACCACCTGCGTCTCGATGCGGTGGACCTGCACGCCATGCTGGAGGAGATCGGCATCGAGGGCGGCAAGATCCCTGGCGACACCCGCCTCGAGCTCGACCTGCTGCAGGCGATCCGCTTGGCGTTGATTATGCGCGTGTTCATCCTCGCCGCGCAGATGCCGCGCTTTTCGGCGCGCAACGAGATCTCGCACCGGCAACTGTTCGAAATGGCCCTCACACTCGACGTGCCGGACGTGGTCGCCGAAATGCGCCAGGCGTTCCCGAAGCGCGCCAAGACCGCCGGCGACAGCGCTCAGTACACCGAGCAGGCCACCTACCGCCCGCACGGCATCGACGACTACGGGCGGCTGGAGACGGAAATTCTCGCCCCCATGGAACAGGCCTACGAGCTCATTCGCGAGATCGGCACCGGAATCTCGCACCACTTCGGCGCTTTCGGCTGAGCTGGCCCCGAAGCTGGTCTCACGCGCTCAGTGGTGCCCCCACACCTGCACGGTTGCGTAGGCGCGGTCGCGCTTGGACGTGGCGAAGGCGCGCGAACGCCACGTCGCCAGGATCTCCTTGATACTGGCGTCCTTCTTGAGATCCACCGGTCCGAAGGCTGCGTCCGCGGCAATCTTCGTGCGGTTGGTTTCGATCTCGTCCTTGCCGCCGTCGGCGTAGACGACTGCAAGATCGGTCATGGTCACGTCGCGGTCTTTGACGGACACTCGCAGCTGCTTGAAGCCGCCGTCGTTCTTGCCGACCGGAATCTTGACCTTGTCGAAGCCGATGCTGCCGGCCGTGTCGGTGCCGAGCAGCACCCAGCCGTCGTTATATTTGCGCCCCTCGCCGTTGGGGCCAAGCCAGCCATCCTCATATTCGCCGAATACCTCGACGCGGGCCTGACCTTTGAAGTCCGGCTTGGAGCGGTAGACGAGCTGGATCTCCTTGATAAAGCCCTTGTGCTGCAGCGGGATCCAGTCTGTCTTGTGATCGCTGGCGATCTTGGCGTCGGTGAGCAGCGTCTCGCTCTTGCCGTCGTCGTAAATCGCCTTGAGGTCGGTGACGAAGATGTCGTTGCGCAGCACCCGCAGACGGATGCGGTCGAACTTGCCCACCTCGGAGCCGACGCGAATGACATCGCGGTCGACGAGGAAGCCCACGTCCTGCACGCCGAAGAGAACTTCGCCGTTGCTACCCTTGCCGGTCGGCACGGCCGAGGTCTCCGGCGCGGTTGGACGCGTAGACACACCACGCGATTTGCGTCGCGTCCTCACTTCCATCAGCGGCGAGGCGGATTGACTGCGCTCGAGCGCACGGCCCATGGGCACGACGGTTGCGTCGCGCGCCTGCGGCAAGGAGAATGTGCCTGCGGCCACCAATGCGGCGCCTGCCAGAGCCAGCCTGATCGTCATGTACCCCTCTCCTCCGATTGGCGAGTGCGCGCACGCCGACAAATCGCTCGCAGTGGCTGCTTCTTAACCCACTCCGCCCGGCAAAAAAAGTCACTCGACGGGACGCCGATTGGGAGCGGGCCGTCACTTGCGGCATTCAACGTGCGGAACAAACAGCATTTTGCACGGTCCAGGCGAAGTCTACGCGTCGAAGTGCTGCCGTCGCCCTCGCGGTCAGCTTCGACCATGCCGCGATTCGCGAGTGGCGTTTGGCCCCGATTGGGCCTCGCGTCGGCGGCGACGGTTGGCCTACGGTAGATTTTAACGAGATCGGCATAATCCGATCCGGTGGCGCCGCTCCGGTTTCGATCGCGCGGCTCTCCAATAGGGACGCCCCGCGACCAATGCAAAACCCGAAATACTTCAATCTGCTCGTCAATACGGTCGGCGCCCTCCTCGGTCTCTTCATCGTCGGGTACATTGTATATTCCGCGATGCTGAGTAACGCGGAGCCGCCCTGCAGCACCCGCTATCCCGCGCCGACGCGCTTTGCGCTGAAGACGAGCCAGGGAACACCGCAGACGCCCATCCAATTGCAGGCTCGCGCCGGAGCGAGCGAGCGCGGCGTGCTCGAGAACGCGGCCGTGGTTCCCGCCAGCGACGCGCCGACCGGCGAGGCGCTCGAGGTTCAATTGCGGCACTCGGGCAAGGGCGCGAACGGCAAGCCACCAGCTTTCACCGGGGTGTACTTCCGCTGGTCGCCTCCCGGCATGGCGGGCGCGAGCGCCGCCTGCCTGACCTACAGCGTGTGGCTGCCGGAAGGCTTTGACTATGGTCGCGGAGGCCTGCTGCCGGGAATTTTCGGCGGCCAGGCGCCTGGTCCGGGCCCGGCCTCCAGCTCCGCCCCTGGCAAAGCCGACTTTGGAACGCGCATCATGTGGGCAGCGGATGGTCAGGCCCTTGTGCAGATCGAGGCCGGCACCACAGAATTTCGCACGCTCGACACGTCGAGCTTCCTGTTGCAGCCCGGTCGCTGGATCAAGATCGAGCAGGAGGTCGTGCTCAACGCGCCGGGGCAAGCCGACGGCGCCGTGCGGCTGTGGAGCGACGGCAAGCTCGTCTCCGAGCAGGGCCGGCAAACGCTGCGCTCGGATGAGAAATCCGCCATTTCCGGCGTGCTGGCCGAGATCCTCTACCTGCCCGAGCCGGACAAAGCCGGGATGCTGCGCCTCTCCCCGTTCGAAATGGCGTGGCGCTGAGACCGATCGTCCGGACGCCGCGCCCGCTCCCAATGTAACCATGCGCTCCCCATATCACCTGACTGCGGACGGCGGGTTGCGTGCCCGAGGTCCGGCATTTGGGAGAGCCGCATGCGAAATGTTCTGGGATTCCTGGGGGAAGGCTCCGCCCGCCAGGGCAAAGAGGCAACGTCTGCCGGCATTTCCGGCAGCGGAGCCGTGCACGATGATGAGCTGCTCGATTCCTATTCGCGCGCAGTGGTCGATGCCGTGGATACGGTGGCCCCGGCGGTCGTCCATGTCGAGGTGGCCAGCGTTCGCAACGGACGCGCGGCGCAGGGGACCGGCTCCGGCGTCATCGTCTCGCCCGACGCTCTGATCCTCACGAACAACCATGTCATCGACTCCTCGCGGGAGATTTCGGTCTCGCTGTCGGACGGGCGAAAATTTGCCGCCCGCGCGCTCGGCCGCGACCCCGATACGGATCTTGCCGTGCTGCGCGGCGAGACGGGCGAGACGTTGCCCGTGGCGCGGCTCGCCAATTCCAAGAGCGTTCGCCCCGGCCAGATCGCCATCGCCATCGGCAATCCGCTGGGCTTCCAGTCGACGGTAACGGCCGGCATCGTCAGCGCGGTCGGGCGCTCGCTGCGCGCGCAGAACGGCCGCCTCATCGGCGATGTGATCCAGACGGACGCCGCACTCAATCCCGGCAACTCGGGCGGACCGCTGGCAAGCTCGTCCGGCCAGGTGATCGGTATCAACACGGCCATGATCATGGGCGCGCAGGGCATCTGCTTTTCGGTCGCCTCGAACACGGCGTTGCACGTGCTGACGCAAATCCTGGCGCACGGGCGCGTGCGCCGCGCACGCATCGGAATTGTCGCTGAGCAAATGCCGCTGCCGGCGCGGATTGCCTATAAGGCCGGTCTGTCGCAGGCGAGCGGCGTGCGCATCCGTGAGGTGCAGCCAGGTAGCCCCGCCGATCAGGCGGGCATGAAAGCGGGCGATCTGCTGGTGCGGCTCGACACCGAAACCGTGACCGGCGTCGACGACGTGTGCCGGCTACTCGACGAGCGGCGCATCGACAAGACCGTCACTGTCACCGTCGTTCGCGGCGGCGTACTGACCGACATCCACGTGCGGCCTATCGATCGCGAGCATTGAGCCGGCTCAAATGGGCGGCGGGTAATTACATTGCATCGCAATTGCAATTTGCGCGCTCATTGTGCGATGCGGTGAAAAGAACGGGTCAATTAAAAACACACTCCGATTGTCAGGCATTTCTTAACTCTCAAAAAAAGCGGCGGCGCAGCGCCTTGCCAAACCGGGCCAAATGGTATTGTATTCTATTTCCGAACGTGGCGCCCTCCCACCTGTCCCCCCTAAGCGGCGTCACGCATCGTAGCCCGCGGTCTTCCCCCGGACCGCGGGCTTTCTATTTTCCGAATGACGTTCGGTTCAGGATTGCTCGTACGGCTTGAAGCCGGCTTCCTGCGCTTCGGACTCGCTGCAGAACCAGCGCTCGCCGCGGCTGCGGCTCACTTTCACCCGCTCATATCCCCGCGACCACGGCACGACGTAGACACGGCGGCCGCCCCGGACATTTCCCTTAATGGGACAACCATCGGGCGCTTCGCGCTTGGCTTCCTCCCATTTTTGCGCGCGGTAATCGGATGGCCGCGTGGCTTCACCGGCCCAGATGCCAGCCTTGGCCGAGCGGGCCTCGCTTTCCAGGCTGCTGTAGGAGGCAAATAGCCCGCTGTTGGCGAACACGTATCCTCCGCGCACGAGCTCGGCGGCGACATCGAGGTCGCCCAGTTTGCAATCGCCAGCGCTAAGGGCGCCCGCACCGCTGGACACATCGCAGCTGATGCGTCCGTTTCTGAGGATGCGCGCCAGCGCCTGCTTCGCCGTCTGCCCGCACGACCATTCACGGCCGTCGGCGCCGGCGCAGGGCTGATCAGCCTCCGGCGCCTCGATGCCGGAGAGGCGCATGGTCGTCGAACCGACGCGCAGAGTATCGCCTGAAACTGCGGTGCCGCGACCTTCGAGGTTGCCGCTCGCGACGAACTGGCGCGTTTCTCTCGATGCTGTAGCCGAGCTGCCGGGCAATGAGCGCCATGCCACGATCCCGCCGGTCGCGAGGATCGCCAGCACCACAATAGCGAATGGCGTTTGAACCGCCGACCTGCCGCCAGCGCCGCCGAACCTCCGGCGCAGTTTGTCGTCTGCCGATGCAAACGGCGAGGAGAGCCAAGCCGGCACGCCGTCCGACCAACGCGCGCGAAGTAGCGCACCGATGATGCCCACGCCGATCAGCAGGGCGATCCACGTGTCCCGCTCGAAGCCGTTGACCCCGGCACGGATCACACCGCCCAGTAGCGCGACGCTGCCAGCGACGGTGAGCGGCGCGCTGATGTTCGGCTGCCGCAGCGCCCTGCCGACGGGCGCAAGCAGGGGTGCTGAATAATCGGCGACGAGCCCGCCGATAGCGCGCAGCACGGCCCACGCGTACGTCATGCCGGCAAGCAGCGCACTGCCGAAAGATTGCAGGTAGGCGCTGGCAACTGGAAGCCAACTACGCAGTTTGCTGCCGGCGATCTTGGCACCCTCGACACCCATCATGGCGCCCTGCTGCCCAAATCGGACAGCGCTGCGTCCCATTGCCTTGGCTCCCGCCGCGCCCATTATCGCGCCATGCTGACCGACGTGAGCAGCACCACGGCCCACTGCCTTGGCGCGCATCGCGCCTGCCACCGCGCCGCGCTGCCCGGCCGCCTTCAATCCTTCGACCGCGGCCTTGCCTGCCTCGCCAATGCGCTCGCGGCGGTTTCTGCGCCGCACCAGGATCGTGGTGCGCACATACTCGCGCCATTCGAATCCGTCTTTGCGTTTGCGCCAGCCGAACATGCGGCCTCCGGGGGTTGGTTTGCAGGTGGCGAGGGGGCCGCGCCACCGAGCAAATCGAGGGGGTCACCGAGGCTGGACACAGATGATGGCAAGCCTTGGGCCTTGTGGGGGCCTCGCGGGGCGCGCTACGGCGCAAGGCTCAGTGGTAGCCTTCGCCCTCGCGCACCTTACCGCGGAATGTCCAGTACACGAATGCCGTATAGCCGAGGATCATCGGCAGCATGATCAACACGCCGATCAGCATGAATATCTGCGACTCGGGAACGGCTGCTGCCTGCCAGAACGTCATCGACGGGGGCACTAGGTAGGGCACGTTGGAAATTGCGAGTCCCAAGAAGCCCAGGAGAAACAGCGAGACCGCCGAAAGAAAAGGCATCGTGTCGCGGTTGGAGTCGAGGCCATACCAGCACAGAAAGGCCGCACCGCAGGTGAGCAGCGGCACGGGCGCCAGGTAGAGCATGTTGGGCCACGTGAACCAGCGCTCGGCGATGCGGTCGATGGCGAGCGGTGTCCACAGGCTGATAATCACCATCATGACGAGCACGACGACGAGCAGCGTCTGCGCCCAGCGCCGGGCAATTACGGCGAGCTCGCCCTCCGTCTTCATGACGAGCCATGTCGTTCCCAAGAGTGCGTAACCGGCGACGAGCGCAAAGCCGGTGAACAGCGGGAACGGCGCCAGCCAATCAAACGGACCGCCAGCGAACCTCCCGTTTTCCACGACGATGCCCTGCAGGAAGCCGCCGAGCACGACGCCCTGCATAAAGGTGGCGACGATCGAGCCCCAGGCGAATGCGTTGTCCCAGAAGCGGTGGCTGGGTTTGGCCGCCCAGCGGAATTCGAATGCGACGCCGCGGAAGATGAGGCCCAGAAGCATGATGATGATGGGCAGGTAGAGCGCCGGCATGATCACCGCATAAGCGTTCGGAAACGCCACGAACAAACCGCCGCCGCCGAGCACGAGCCAGGTTTCGTTGCCGTCCCAGAAGGGCGCGACCGAGTTCATCATCACATCACGCCGCTCTTCTTCCGGCGCGAAGGGAAAGAGGATGCCCAGGCCGAGGTCGAAGCCGTCGAGGATGACGTAGAGACCAACGGCGGCGCCGATAATTGCGGCCCAGACGACCGGCAGCCAGTAGGCGATCGCGTCCATGTCTCAGGTCTCCTCGATCGCCTCGTGCGCGGCCTCTTCCGCGGCGGCGAGCGGCCGCGACGGCACCCCTTCGGGCGGCGCTGCGGCAGCGCCCTGCGGACCGTACTCGATGAGCCGGTTGATGTAGTAGATGCCCATGGAGAAGACGACGCCGTACACCAGCACGAAAAGAATGAGCCCGATGAGCAGCGCCGAGAAGGCGACGGGGGAAGCCGCATCGGCGGTGCGCAGAATGCCGGCGGCGATCCACGGTTGCCTGCCAACCTCAGTGACGTACCAGCCGGCGAGAATGGCGATGAAGCCCGTCGGCCAGACGTACTGCGCGGCCTGCAGATACCAGCGCGTCTCGAACAGACGGCCGCGCAACCACAGAAATCCGCCGACGAACCCGGCGAGGACCATCAGCAGCCCCAACCCCACCATCAGCCTGAAGGCGATGAACACGGGAAAGATCGGCGGCCGCTCGCTGGGGGGAAACTGCTTCAGGCCGGGGAAGAGCCCGTCGGCCGTGTGCGTCAAAATCCAGCTCGCACCGTTGGGAATGGCAATCTCGAAATCGTTTCGCTCCTCGGCCGAGTTGGGAATGGCGAACAGCACGAGGGGCCCCGGCTGCGTGCCGTCCCAATGACTCTCGATGGCGGCAACCTTAGCCGGCTGATGCTTCAGCGTATTGAGCCCGTGCTGGTCGCCAATGAGCACCTGCAGCGGTGCCAGCACGGCAACCATGCCGAGGCCCATGCGCATCATCGTGCGCGATTCCTCGGGGAAGCGCCCCTTGACGAGATAGCGCGCACCCACCGCCAGCACCACGAGCGAGGTGGTGAGATAGGCAGCGGTGAACATGTGCGCGAATCGATATGGGAAGCTCGGATTGAAAATCACCGCGATCCAGTCGACGGGATAGGCGATACCGTTGCGAACCTCGTGCCCGGAGGGCGTCTGCATCCAACTGTTGGCGGATAGGATCCAGAAGGCCGAAAGAGAGGTGCCTATGGCGACTAGAACGGCAGCCAGGACGTGCAGGTTGGGCGGCACGCGCTGCCAGCCGAACAGCATGATGCCGAGGAACGTCGCCTCGAGGAAGAAGGCGGTGAGCACCTCGTAGCCCAGCAGCGGGCCCAGCACGTTGCCGACGACGACGGAGAAATTGCTCCAGTTGGTGCCGAACTCGTAGGACATGACGATGCCCGAGACGACGCCCATGGCGAACGATACGGCGAATATCTTGGTCCAGAAGCGGGCGAGCCGGTGCAGGTGCTCGCGCCCGGTGAGCCGCCAGCGCACTAAGAGCGTGGCGATGAACGCAGCCAAGCCGATCGTGAAGCTCGGGAAGATGATGTGGAACGAGATCGTGAACGCAAACTGGATGCGGGCGAGGAGAACGGCGTCGAAGTCCATGGCACCTACTTCGCGTTTCTCATTTCCGGCAGCCCGTTCATTCTGACGTGCTTCGTCGGCGGCGTCGAGACGGGCAGTTGCGGCAGGCGGTCTCGTGTGAACAAGTCGCGTGTGACAGGGAAGCCAGGGAGCAGAAACCCTTGAGTTTCAGGCGATTCGCAAGAGGTGGAGAAGGTGCCGGTAGAGTCTGGGCGGCGCTAGTCCTTGGCGAGCTGGGCGAGCGGCAGCGCCCACAGGCGCACGCGGCCGTTCTCGCCGGCCGAGGCCAGATGCTGCCCGTCGGGCGCGAAGGCGACCGCGGTGGCGCCGCCGACATGTCCCGGCAGCGCCCGCACGATGCGCCCTCGCGATAGATCCCACAGGCGCACGGTTCCGTCCTCTCCCGCCGAAGCGAGCGAGGTTCCCGTCGGCGAGAAGGCCAGATCCGAGATGCGCCCCTTGTGGCCGCCGAGCGAGCGAAGCCGACGCGAGGACAGAACCGACCAGACCTGAATGCGTCCGTCGAGCGCGCCGCCCGCCAGCAATTTTCCGTTGTGCGAAAACGCGGTGGCGGTGACGGAATCGCGCGGGCCGCTATAGCTGCGTTTCAGGCTGAGGGTACTGAGATCCCACAGGCGGACGGTCTTGTCGGCACCGCCCGAAGCAAGCAGCAGCGCCTGCGGCGAGTAGGCGAGCGCCTGCACCGAGTTCTCATGACCATCAAGCACCTGCAGCGGAGCCGCCGCTTGGCGCGCATCCCACAGCGTCACCTTCCAGTCGTGGCTCGCGGTTGCGAAGCGGTTGGGATCACCGGCAAAGGCCACCGCCCAGATGTTCGCGTCGTTGCGCTGCACGGTGGCGACCTTCTCGGCACGATCGAGATCCCACAGCACGACCTTGCCGTTGCCATGTCCGGTCAACGCGCGCGCGCCATAAAGGGCAAGCGAGGTTGCCGGCCCGTCGTCCAGCTCGATGGTGCGGATGAGCGTGTGGTAGGTGGCATCCCACACCTTGAGGGTCGCATCGGCGCCCGTCGTCACGATCCAGCGGCCGTCGTCGCTATAGCCCATGCCGGAGACCGCGCCGCGGTGCGCCTCGATCTCGGCGATGGGCGTGACCAGTACCGGTTGCGGTGGTTGTTGCACCGTCTGGCTGGAGGTTACGGTCGAGCCGCGGCTTTCAAAGCGTGGGAAGCGGTCCTGCATGGCGACGGCCGCACTCGCCACGCCGACGCCGACGAGCAACTTGAACAGCACGGGCACCCAGCTGCGCCGGCTCCCCTTGAGCGGTCGGGGTCGCGGGCGTGCACGCGACTTTGGAGGAACGGCGACTAGCGCGTGCTCCTTGGGCACCGGCTTCTTGGATGGGGCCTTCTTCTTGATGACCGGCGCGGGCGGCGGCGTATCGAGCTTCACCGTCTCGGCGACCGCTGCTGGCGCCGGCGGGATTTCGGCGGCTGGCTTCTTGCGCAAGGCATCGAGGAAATCGAGCAGGCCGCCCTGCGGGCCGGCCACATCCGGTGGCGGCGGCGTGGGCGCGGCCGTCGGCGGTGCCGTCTTGGCACTCGCGGCAGCTGCAGCGGCAGCTTCCTCTTTCTTTTTGCCCTTCCGCCTGTCGGTCGTGCGCGTGAGCCAGCTGGCCCGCACCGGATCGGGTGCGAGTAGATCGCCGCGCCACGCAGGGATCGACTGGGGTCGCGCCTCGACGTTGAGCGCCAGCGCCTTGTCGATCGCCTTGAGGAAGCCGGCACGATACGAGCTGAGCGCAGCTTCACGCGCGGGTACCATCTCGTCCTTGACCATGCGCGAGGGGGCATCGGGCGCGCGCTTGCCGGTGACGGCATGATAGAGGGTGGCGCCGAGCGCGTAGATGTCGGTCCACGGACCCTGCCGGCGGCTCGTTTCGGCATATTGCTCGTAGGGACTGTAGCCCGGCTTCACCAGCGCCGAGACCGTCTTGGTGTGCGAGGCTATCTCGCCGCGCGCCGAGCCGAAATCGATGAGTACCGGGTCGCCCGACTTGCGGATGATGATGTTGTCGGGGGCGATATCGCGGTGCAGGAAGTCGGACTTGTGGATGAGCTCGAGCGCGTCGAGTAGCGGCGCGACGATCGCGTCGAGCTCCTTCTGGCGCGGGGCGCGGCCCAAGCCTTTGAGCCAGCTCTTGAGGCTCTGGCCCTCCTCGAAATGGAGGACCATGTAGCCGGTGTTGTTGGCGCGGAAATAGCGATAAACGCGGACGATATTGGTGTGGTCGAACCTGGCAAGCGTCTGCGCT
>Ga0299912_10001787_pt1 | contig 17396 bp, 14 predicted proteins | sample RVTome_2_FD_207667 | JGI IMG/M metagenome (GOLD analysis project Ga0299912, IMG submission 207667) | Soil microbial communities from uranium-contaminated site in the Upper Colorado River Basin, Wyoming, United States - RVT95D214 (version 2) ... | reverse complement strand
GTTCCGTCAAACGTAAAGCGTTGTTTATCCGCCATGCGTCTGGCGGACTGATGACGTAACCGTCAGACGTAGCACCAGACGAGCAGCGCAACCGTCAGACGAAAGTCCGGGCCTGCCACAAAATCTGGGTCACACATAGCACTGCCGCAATGGAAATTACTTTTCGACAGTTTTATGTATCTTGAATATAATATGCCCGATGCGTCAAGATGGGACAAATAAAAAGCTATTCAGCCAATTCGAAACGGCCAACGTAGAATCGGCAGCCCCGTTAGCGGTTCGAATGAGACCGAGAAAACTGGCCGATTTTGTCGGACAAAAACATTTGCTTGGGCCCGATAAACTGCTAACGAGGATGCTTGAGGCCGACAAGCTCACCAGCTTGATATTCTACGGCCCGCCGGGCGTGGGCAAGACTTCACTGGCAACTGTGGTCGCCAATCACACCAAAGCCAAATTCCATTATCTCAGTGCTCCCGCAGCCAGCGTCAGTGACATCCGTCAGGTAATTGCCCAGGCCCAAGACAGACTGGCGACCACCAGAGTCCGCACGGTGCTATTTATCGATGACATCCATCGCTTCAATCGCGCTCAGCAGGATGTGCTATTGGATGACGTTGAATCCGGAGTCCTGATCCTTATCGGCGCCACCACGGAGAATCCGTATTTTGCGATTAACTCACCGCTGATTTCCCGCAGCACGGTATTCCATTTTGAGCCGCTCACCCAGGAAGATATTCTGCAACTGCTGCGAACCGCAATCAGCGATGTCGAACGCGGTCTGGGCAAATTCAATATCCAGGCGGACGAGGAGGCACTGGCATTTTTAGCGAGCCGTTGTGACGGCGATGCTCGAAAGGCCCTGACAGCTCTGGAGGTGGGCGTGCTTTCTCAGGCAGCACGAAAACCGCAAGACGGAATAAAATTTAATCTGGAACTCGCAAAAGAGTCGATACAACAGAAGGCGATTGCCTACGATCGCACGGGCGATACGCACTACGATCTGGCAAGCGCTTTGCAGAAAAGCATGCGAGGCTCCGACCCAGATGCGACGGTTTATTGGTTGGCGCGGATGTTAGCCGGCGGAGAAGATATACGTTTTATTGCCCGCCGGATAGCGGTTTGTGCAGCCGAAGATGTGGGAAACGCCGACCCTATGGCGACAGTCCTGGCTGCGGCGGCAGTGCAGATCTCCGAGTTCGTGGGCTTGCCGGAGGCGCAACTGGCGCTGGCGCAGGCAGCGTTATATGTCGCCTGCGCACCGAAATCGAATGCAGCGGCTTCGGCTATATGGAAGGCAATGGCTGATGTAAAATCGCAGCCCATAAAACCCGTGCCCAAACATCTAAAAGACAGCCATTATCCGGCTGCAAAACAGTTGGGCTACGGAGCGGACTATAAGTATCCACATGATTACAAAGATGGGTTCGTGCCACAGGAGTATCTTCCAGAGATGATGCAGCAAAAGTTCTACGAGCCGAAAGAAACAGGGTACGAAAAAAACATCAGGCATTATTTACAAAAGCTGCAAATGTTGGTAGAAAACAGCAAAGCGGTCGAAAAGGACGCCCAAAAGAGGGATCGCTAAATGGATAAGAGCCAGTTGCGCCGCGAGCTACAGAATCGCTTGATTACCCTGCCGCCGGAAAAAAGGACTGAAAAAAGCCATAGAGCCTGCCAGAATTTAATCCGTACTTCGGAATTTCAGCGTGCGTCGGCGGTGATGATGTATCTATCTCTGCCGCACGAGGTGGACACTTCCGAGGCCATACTTCACGCCTGGCAACTGGGTAAGACCGTGGTAGTGCCGAAGATTTCCTGGCAGCAGAGACACATGATACCGGTAACGATAAACTCGCTGGAGACCGAGTTTGAGACGGGCGTTTCGGGACTACGAAATCCGATAACCGGCGTGCCGATACCATTCGAGGAGATTGACCTGGTCGTTGCGCCGGCGCTGGGATTCGACAGGAAGGGCAATCGGCTGGGCCGAGGCGGCTGCTACTACGACAGGTTTTTCGCCAATGAAAAACTCAAGGCTCGCAGATGCGGCCTGGGTTTTGCAGAACAGATAGTTGACTCCATACCCGTGACGGAGAGTGATGAGCCGGTGGATTTTCTAGTGACCGACGAGGAAGTAATTTACTTTAACAACTGAGAAAGGATGTACCATGGCTCGTTTGCCTTTCGGACGCGGCAGCACATTGAGGAGCTGGAACCCAAATCTGATATACTTCATCTCTACCCTGCTCGCTGTGGTTGCGGTCGTTGTTGTCGTATATGGCCTGTATCCCTTCGGCAAAAATATTGACCCTAACCAAGCCCCTGGCGGGATCGCTCCCCCGAATAGGACGGCCCCGGTTGCTCCGCGACTGGCAGCGGAGATGAAGACAGAGCCCAACTTGACGAGTGTCGCTCCGAGAGTGAGCACCGAATCCGACCCTAAAGCTGCCGAGCTTATCGCGGAAGCTATGTTGTTGGTTAATACAAAACCCGATAGCGTCATACAGGCACGGGACAAATTAAACCAGGTATTACCGATATGCAAGAGTCAGCAGCAGCAAGCCTCTGTTAAAGAACAGCTTTCCAAGCTTGCGGATAAATGGCTGTTTAGCAGAACGGTTTTCCCGGATGACAAACTCTGTCTCACTTATCAGGTCAAACGAGGTGAGCAGCTTACAAGAATCGGCGAACAATTTAAGGTGCCGTACGAGATTCTGATGCAGATCAATAACATTCACCGCCCTGAAGCCCTGCAGGCGGGACAGACAATAAAAGTCATCGACGGCCCGTTCCACATCAAGATATGCCGTTCAGCTTTTAAGATGGACCTATATCTGCACGATACTTTCGTTCGCAGCTTTCCGGTAGGCCTGGGAATTTCTGGCAGAGAGACCCCGACCGGCACCTGGCGGGTCAAGCCGGGCGGCAAATTGATCTCGCCCACCTGGACCGATCCCGATACCAAAAGAACGTATAGAGCCAAAGACCCGGATTACCCGCTGGGCTCAAGATGGATAGCGCTTGAGGGAATCGAGGGAGAGGCAAAAGGCAGAACCGGCTTTGCCATTCATGGAACAAAAGAGCCTGAGCAAATCGGCGCGGCAGGCTCGCGCGGATGCATCCGCCTGGACAACGGCGTCGCCGTGCTTATCTACAATCTACTGGCGCCGATTTACTCTACGGTAACGGTCGAAGAATGAAATAGGCGAGTATTTCTGGTTCTGAGCCAAGCAGGGTTTCACGCCGATTCTTTTTTTGCTATCTGTCTTGCCGCGAACAGCTCGGCCTTACCTTCGACTATATCACGGGTAACTACATACTTGGCGGGCTTCGGCTCTTCCGGCAGCTTGTACATCAAGTCAACCATCAACTGCTCGGTAATCGAACGCAGCGCCCTGGCGCCGGTATCGTGCTTGAGTGCTTTCTGCGCCAACGCATGTAAGGCATCATCCGTAAAGTCCAGCTCGGCATTGTCCATCTCGAAGAACTTCTGGTATTGCCTGACAAGGGCATTTTTCGGTTTGGTCAGGATGTCGATAAGGGCATCTTCATCCAGAGGCGACAGAACAGTAATGACCGGCATACGCCCTACAAATTCGGGGATCATTCCGAATTCGATAATGTCTTCCGGTATGACCTGCTCCAATATATTCCTGGACTCGGTCTTTTCATCGGTCCTTCCGGACAATTCCGAGCCGAAACCGATCATTTGTTTGCCCAGCCTTTTCTTGACGATATTTTCAAGGCCCACAAACGTTCCGCCGCATATAAAAAGTATTTGCGTGGTATCCATCTGTATGTATGTCTGTTCCGGATGCTTTCTTCCACCTTGCGGAGGGATATTGGCAGTAGTTCCTTCGAGCATCTTTAGAAGCGCCTGCTGCACGCCCTCGCCGGAGACATCCCGGGTGATCGAAATGTTCTGGTGAGTTTTGCCGATCTTGTCAATCTCATCAACGTAGACGATGCCGCGCTGGGCGGCCTCGAGGTCGAAGTCGGCGTTCTGAAGCAGCCGCAGCAGAAAGTTCTCGACATCCTCTCCGACATAGCCGGCCTCGGTAACGGTGGTAGCATCACATATTGCAAACGGCACCTCTAACATCCGGGCAAGGGTGCGGGCCAACAGCGTCTTGCCCGTGCCGGTCGGGCCGATCAAAAGAACGTTGGACTTGTCTATCTCAACATCGCCGTCTCCGGCATCGCTGTGCAACAGGCGCTTGTAGTGATTGTGCACCGCAACCGACAGATACTTCTTGGCGTGCTCCTGCCCAATCACATACTGGTCCAGGTATTCTTTTATCTCCCGGGGCGGGGGCATCTCTTTGCGCTGGCTGATCTTTCTGCCGGCCTGCTTGCGGTTCTGTCTGACAATATTATGGCACAGGTCCACACATTCCGGACAAATAAAGACCCTGTTTGGCCCTTCTATGAGTGTATCAGCCTGGTTGCCGGATCGGCCGCAGAAGCTGCAAATCGGTCTGGGTCTTCTGTTATTTGTTTGTTTTGTCATTTTATCTTCCCGTTTTCAAAAATCCTTTTGCCCCTCCAGATTGTATTATAGCCGGGAGCAGTCAGACAGGCAAGGTCTTTTCCGCCCGGCGTTGAGTCCTACCGGCCATGCTTTTGAGCGAACCGGGCGCCGCGACGCAGGGCTTCGGTATTGATCGGAATTGTCTTATGGTATCGCTCGGCAAGCACATCGGGCAAAGCTTCGGCGGCCGCATCGGCGGTGAGGTGACCGCGTTTGCCCAGATAGGCGCCCAACGCCACCATATTGGCGACCTTGGCATTGCCCAACTGGACTGCTATTTCGTCGGCAGGCACCTTTAGTACCTGGACTGTATCATCCAACTTCGGCTCATCGTCGATCAGAGAGCTGTTCATTACCAGTAGGCCGCCGTTTTTAATATGTGGACCGAATTTCTCCAGCGAAGCCTTGTTCATTGCAATGAGTGAATCGGGACTACCCACTACCGGGCAGGCTATCGGCTCATCTGCGATAATAACCATACAGTTGGCCGTACCGCCGCGAACCTCTGCGCCGTAGGAGGGCATATAGGTGACTTCTTTGCCCGCCTTCATAGCCGTCTGGGCCAGCAATCTCCCAGCCAGCATGATTCCCTGCCCGCCGAAGCCGGCAATAACCACCTCTTCGTAGAACTCGTCCCTCGTATTTCGCATCTCGTATCTCATGGGTCGGATCACGGTGTACGCGTCACATTCTTCAAGCAACCCAGCGGGAAGACTTTCGTCATCTCTGTTTCGATCCATTCCATCGCTTTGGCGGGGGTCGTATGCCAATAGGTCGGACAGGGCGAAAGCAATTCCACTAGTGCCAGGCCCGCAGCTCCGGCCGCCTGCAATTCAAAAGCGTGTTTGACGGCTTTTTTAGCCTGACGGATTCGCGCCACATTGCTCAGCGCACAGCGTTCCACGTAGATCGCGCCGGGCAGCACCGCCAACAACTCGCAGATTTGTAGCGGGTAGCCCTGATTGTGGGCGTCGCGGCCCTGCTGCGTAGTAGCGGTAACCTGCCCCAAAACCGTGGTCGGCGCCATCTGGCCGCCCGTCATTCCAAAGACGGCATTATTGATAAAGATTACCGTTATTTGCTCGCCGCGGTGAGCGGCGTGAATGATTTCCGCTGTGCCGATGGCAGCAAGGTCGCCGTCGCCCTGGTATGAAAATATTATTTTGTCCGGATTGGTTCTTTTCATTCCGGTTGCGACTGCCGGCGCCCTGCCGTGTGCCACCTCCACCATATCGACATCGAGATAGTTGTATGCCAACACTGCGCAGCCAACTGGTGCTATGCCGATGGTGCGGTCGCGTATGCCCAGTTCATCGATGGTCTCAGCTATCAGTCGATGCGCAATGCCATGCCCGCATCCGGGGCAATAGTGGGTCGGACAATTCTTAAGGCTCTGGGTTCGCTTAAATACTGCCTTCACTTGTATCACCTTCTCACAGGGACAGTCATTTGCCTGATTTTATCCAGAATCTCGTCGACGGTCGGCACGCCGCCGCCTGGCCGGCCATAAAATAATACGGGTGCTTTGCCCGTCACGGCTAATTTTACGTCTTCGACCATCTGGCCACAGCTCATTTCCACAACTAAGAACATCCGAAATTCATCGGCGCCTTTACTGATTTGCTCGGCTGGAAAAGGCCACAACGTCACGGGACGAATCCAGCCGGCCCGGATTCCTTCCTGCCTGGCTTTGGCAACCGCGCCGCGTACAATTCTGGCTGCAATGCCATAAGCAACTACTACAATTTCTGCGTCTTCGACGGCATATTGTTCGCAAATAATTTCGTTTTTCTGCACCTGCTGGTATTTGGCCTGCAGCTTATAATTGAGCTGTTCCAATACTCCTTCCTGCAGCCACAATGAGCGAACAATGTTCTGCTCTCGGTTTTTGGCCCCAGTCAAAGCCCAATCCTTGGCGGGCAATTTTCGGCGCGGTTTTTTCTGAAGTACTATCGGCTCCATCATCTGGCCTAAGATTCCGTCAGCCAGAATGAGAACTGTCATTCGATACTGGTCCGCAAGATCGAACGCCAGCGGCATGCAATCAACCAACTCCTGCACGCCCCAGGGTCCCAGCACGATAGTCCGGTAGTCACCGTGGCCCCCGCCGCGAGTGGCCTGAAAATAATCACCCTGAGACGGCGCGATATTACCCAGGCCCGGCCCGCCCCGCATCACGTTAACCACCACCGCCGGCAGCTCGGCGCCCGCCAGATAGCTTATTCCTTCCTGCATCAGACTGATGCCCGGACTGGATGAGCTGGTCATCGCGCGCTTACCTGTGGCTGCTGCGCCATAAACCATATTTATCGCAGCCAGCTCACTTTCACTCTGCACGAAGACCCGCCCTTCTTCGGGCATTCTTCTGGACATATAGGCGGTGATTTCGTTTTGCGGCGTGATCGGATAGCCGAAATATGCATCGCAACCGGCAATGATAGCTGCCTCCGCCAGAGCCTCATTGCCACACATTAAAACCCGTTCGCTCATACTTAAAGTAAATTTAGCCACAGAGTTTTTCAGCCACAGAGCACACAGAAGACACAGAGAAATGAATTAAAAAAACAGTGTGAATCCGTGTTAATCCGTGTCTTGTTCATTATGTTATGCGCTATTACGCTATCATGCCCTCTTTTTTGACGTTCAACATAAATGGAGAATTGTAATTTTCGTAGAGATGTTCGGGGACTGCTATAACTGAAATAAGCTCACCTTCTTCAAGAAGTATGTCAAACAGAAGGTCGCTCAGGCTTTCTCTGACTTCAAAGGGATTCAGGGACTGGTCAATTAGCACAAGCACATCAATATCTGAATCCCTCGTAGCCTCGTTTCTTACATAAGAACCGTATAATATAACCTTCTTGATATTGTCCCCATACATCTTTATCAGATGTGCTTTTATTAGATTTATCAAGGATTTTATCTTTTCATCCATTTTTGTTCATCTCTTAAAGTCCGCCAGACGAATTGGCGGGTTGCGAATTTCGGACAACGATGGCTGACAAAATAAGTCGCCGAAGGCAATTATGGTTGCCCCGCAAGGAATGAATTCTTTATGCTGTGTTAGGCGACTGTTTTTCTTGGAATCCTCAATTTTTAATTCTCAATGTCATCATTTAATTCTTTCATATTTTTCACTCTGAATAATATGATAAGAAAATTGATAAGCTTTCATAATCTCTATATTTTTAAATATATCTCAATTGAAATCCTTTCTTTACTTCATTTATTATATCCTCTCCTACCATTATCCCCATGCTCATTGCTTGAGCGATTCCCCTAGTATACCCAGAAAAGTCTCCACACACATAAAGATTGGGGACTTCTGTTTTTACACCCTCTTTTAGATGTATTGAACAGGTCGGTTTAATTTCAGGTGCATACAATAGGTTTTGATCATTATTAATGCCTTTTAATACATTGCTTAATATTTCAAATCCTTCTAAAATATCAGTTATGATTCGCTTCGGATAACAACTAGCAATATCACCAGGAGTGACAAGCCAATCAACTCTGAGAGTTGGCTTTATATAGCTTTTCTTAATACTTTCAACTGTTGAGGGTATCCCCTTTTTTAAATCTCCAAGTCGCTGAATTATAGGTTTGTTTTTGCCTTGAGAAAGGGTTAATTTAGCAATGGTGTTACCATAATCCATTGCATCATCCAATATTAAAGAATCCAGTGGCCATCTTACCAAAACAGCAAAATTAGTGTTGTCCGTTAATTTATTTCTATCTATATGGCCATTGACACAAGATCCTTCTCTTACGACCCTTCCTCGGTCACAGGTACAAAAAGTTCTTACATAATCTTGATATGTCGGGGTAATCATTATGAACTTAGGGTCAAAAGTAACTTGGGTTGTATATTCCATAATTTGATAAGGAACTTCAACTCTACACCCAATTTCTAAATTTTTGGGTTTGAATGTCAATTTAAGATTCTTCAATAGTTGATTGATATAAGTCGGTCTTTGCATCTCTCTTCCTAAAGCTAGAACTAAAAAGTCTGCAGTAACTTTTCTGATTTCGATATCATTAAAAGTATTTATTTTTTGGTATGTAATTTCAAATTCCTTGTTAATCTTATCGATAGCAACCACATTTGAGTTTATCTCTATTTTGATACCTACTTTTGTGATGTCCTTGATGTAACTCTTTATAACTTCTTTTGCTCCATCTGAACCAATATGTAAAACAGGGTAACAAATATAATCAATACTAGATTTGAGTGCTTCTGCCTTCAGTACTTTCATTTTGTCATTTATTTTTATTTCCTTAAAGTCGCTAGCACCATGTGTTGTCCATATTTCTTTAACCATTTCGAGATAATGGTTTATTTTGTTTGAGATTCCTTCACTATTCTCGTTTTCTTGTGAGTGTGGGAACAATTCATTTAAATCTTGCCGGTAAAGACAGATTTTTCCATCTGTATAAGGACCAGCTCCTCCTAGCCCACATAATATGTTACAGGGTTTACAGTTTCTGCATTTTTTACCCTCTCTAACAAAACATGTTCTTTCGTCAAGATGCTTGCCTTTTTCGAGAATCAACGTCCGGGAGGACAAGAGAGGCTCATTCTTTAGCATTTCAGCCACACCCAAACCTGCAGGTCCTGAGCCAACTATTACAGCATAATAATGTTCATTGCTCATTATTACTTAACTCCAAATAGATTTTCTAGAAGATTATAGGCCTCTTTAAAAATTGCATCTATATCCTTCTCTTTTGCATCAATCACTCTAAACCGTAGGCGGAATTTTTCAGCTATTTTAAGATATATATTTTGCACATTTTCTTGAGTTTCTAGTTTTTCATATTTAGAAATATTATTCCGAAACTTTGCTCTTTTCAAAGTTTCTCGAGGATCATCAACAATAAGAATAGTAAGGTCTGGAAGCGATAAAAAGGAATGTTGCAATAAAAAATCATTAACACGCATAAGAAAATCTAAAGTATCATCAATATTATTATTGAAATATGTTCTTAGCCTATAGGACTGATATGCAAACCAACTATCTATATATCTATCACTGATTACAATATGCCCACGTCTAAGGGATGCCTTTATAACACGTTCATAATTATCTAAGCGTGCTGACAACAACAAAATAGCTTCTGAAGGCTTGGTTATTTTTTCTTGTATTTCAAAAAATTGTTTCAAATCTTGCCATGGTTGAATTAAGGGAGGATCAGAAACAAGAATAACATCTTGTTTTTGTTTTCTTAGTGCTCTTTTCATTCTTTGACTAATTGTACTCTTTCCCGTAAAATCAATTCCTTCAATAGTAATAAATTTACCTGATTTATGTACACTTGTTAAATGCGCCTGTTGGCTAATCTTTCTTTTCAACTTTATGTTTAATTCTTCAATATTAGAATACTGTATTAGTTGATCACGTTGGATGCTACCTTTAATCATTTTTGAAATTGTACCTCTTTCTTTTGCAATACAAACTAATGGTATTTTATTCAAAAGAGCATATTGGATCTCCATTCCTACACCATGGGATGGATAGGTAACATCAAAAATTGCAAATGAGGATGAGTGTAACGCTAGAATATTATCTTCATATAGTTGTTTTTCATCAGCCTTCTTGTCTGGCTCAGCAGTTTCTATGTGAGGAATATAAGGTTCAAATCCTATTTCATCAATTATATTAGCTATATTCTCATATAGTTCGAGATTCCGAAACTTTTTGATGCGTAAAGGACCACCGATATAAACTTTCATTGTGTCTCCACTCATTCATAAAAAGATAATAAAGATAACTGAGTAGGCACATCTTTATGTTTTAATTCTATTTTTATTGTCCCATCACAAAATGCTTTCCTGACCATTTCAGGTGAATCTTTGAAAAACGTTATTACTCTATTATTTTGTGTTGAAACAAATTGATTTTTGTGTATGTAGAACCGTAGAGGTTCTTTTTCCGCTTTTGAGATACCAATTCTAGAAGAAACTACTATATCAGAACAATTTTCGTTATCAAGAATCACTAAATCTCCTTTTGTAAGATCAGATCCATTTTGGTTTAATGTAATTTCTAATGCTTGCGTTAATTTACCGGGACCACTTGTAAGGGACAGCAAGTTATCCGTACTACGGTTTTTTTTCATTAATTCTATGCCATTTATTGGTTCTAATGCTCTTATCAAAACACACCCAGCAATATTTGGTTCCTCTGTTATTGCATTTAGACAACAATGTATTCCATAATTTATGAAAATATAGGCTACTCCCGCTTTACCCCAAAAAATTTTTGTCCGTTGAGTTTTACCTCTAAAAGCATGACAAGCAGGGTCTACTTCCCCTATATATGCTTCTACCTCAACAATCTTACCAGCAACAATTCCTCTAGGAATTTTATGTGAAAGAATCTTACCTAATAGATCTATTGCCACCAAAATAGTGGGACGGCTATAAAAAGGTCTTTGAAGAATTTTAATTTTCTGATTATTGTTCGTAGACTTCATAACATTTTGTCTCATTTATCATTTCCCCATTTGAAGTTAAATTGCCAAGCAAAATGTCGCCTAACTCATAATAACCGAACTACTTCGTTTACCCCGTTATATAGCAGGTATCTAATGGGGGCTTACGCCTTTTCCTTAATGAGATTGGGCTTTCCTTTTTGCCCCGGTCCTTGCCGGGGTTTGTTTTCGCAAAAGACCTCGATTGCGATATCCGGGCAAATAATGGCACACATAGCACAGCCCGTGCAATCGGCTTTAGCCGGACCGGCAGGTTCGGCAGGGAAATAGCCCGATTTGTTGGAGTGCTTAGAAATAATGATGCAGCCCTTGGGGCACACTGTGACGCACAAGCCACAGCCTTTGCAGCGCTCGGTATCAATGATTATTTTGCCGGCCATCACATATTCCGTTTTACCGCAGAGTCCGCCGAGCACGCGGAGACAACCTGGTAGTTGATGAGTAGCAAGTGTTTAACCAACTAACTACTTACTATTTAACCAATTCGCTCTGCGCCCTTTGCGTTCTCGGCGGTCAATTTTTTCTACCTGGATTGTAACAAGGCCGTATGTGCCTGTAAAGTCGAAAGCCGGGCTCGTGGTTACGCCTTTGGTTAGGCTCGGTGAAAGACTTTAGTTCTTCCTTATGTCATAAGCCATAAGGGCGTCGCCGTGGCGAATGTAGAGTCGGCCATCGGAAATGGCTGGGTGCGCCCAGTGTTTGCCTGAGCCGGCGGTGACCCGGTAAGAACTGACTATCTCGAAGCTCTTGGGCGAGGGTTTGACCAGAGCCACATCGCCGGTATTTTCGTCATAGCAATACAGCATCCCATCGGCAAATATAATCGAACCTTTGTTGCCGTTCCACGTGGCTTCATACATAACTTTACCGGTATCCCATTCGAGGCAGACCCAGTCGCCGCTGGGGATGCCCTTGAAGTTGGAGCCGTAAAGATAGCCGTCGACCAGCACAACGCCGCCGTGATGACAGTCCAAAACCGGCTGCGTCCATTTTTTCTCCACGATGGTTCCGTCCTGAGAGATTTGCAGCATCAGGCCGCCGGTTGTAAAGCCATATTCGACTACGCTGGTGACAAAGATGCAGCCATCCTTATAAATCGGCGTGACAATAGCGCTGTCGTAACTGGTTTGGTAAGGAAAACGCCAGAGCAGCGTGCCATCCTCGGCATTTACACCGATTACGGATTTTTGTATCGCGTTGACCAGCAGACGGTTGTCGCCTCTTTGGATAAGAATTGGCGAAGAATATGCGGAACATTCATCCGGATCTATTGTCGCCCAGATGGTTTGGCCGGTGTATTTATCCAGTGCGACGATGACCCCCTTGTTACCGCCGGGCGTGCAGCACACTTTTTGCCCGTCGATTAGCGGTGAGCCCGTCATGCCCCAGGAGATATTTTTGCCCTGAAACGTCTTTAATGTGTCCACGCTCCAGATTTGTTCGCCGGTTCTGGCGGATAAACATGCCAGGACTCCTGTGCCGCTGAAGACGTAAATCCGGTCGGCGTCCACCGTTGGCGTGGTCCGCGTGCCCGGGTTGGACCTTTGCCACTCCGGGCCGTATGATTTTTTCCACCGGAACTTGCCGTCGAGGTCGTAGGCAAAAAGAAAGCCCTGGCCGTCAATCATGCCGGTTGTATATATAGACCCATCCGCTACAGCGACCGAAGAAAAACCTGTGCCCAGCCCAGCGACCGACCAGAGAAGTGTGGGGCCGCCTTGCGGCCATTTTTGCAGAAGTCCCGTTTCTGCAGATTTGCCGTCGCGGTTAAGGCCGCGAAATTGGGGCCAGTCGTCGGCACAACACAGTGTGCCGGTTAGCAGGACGGCCACGAACAAAGTTGTCACAGCCTTGATGTGATCCATACGCAGAGTCCTTCAGGTCACTTCGGTCAGTATTCTTCGTGTGGCCCACGTCACAGAACCCAGGCCCCATTTGGGAGAGGCCATAATACATAACCCGCGTCACAAAAACAACAGGGGCCTGCTGAGCCGAATGGCGAAGCACCTCGCCGGCGCCGACGAGGTTCTTCGCTGCGCTCAGAAGGCCCCGAAATGGCGTTAGGGTTTAGCCCCCGCTCTTGTCTTCGACAAGAAGACGCGGGGGTCCGACGCCGTGCCGGGGGCAAACCCTGCCCACAGGTGGCAGGGCTAAACATTAACAGCACCCTGCGATTACGGCCACATAATCTGCTCAAGCCAAGAATCAGCCAACACGGCCAAGTCCTTAAAGTTAATCACGTTGTCTTGATGCAAATCAGCAGCGACCGAAAACGCCGATGTGTAACCGGCAAGCCACGCAACCTGGGCGTCGGACAACGCTCGATTGTAGATGTAAACCTCATCCACACGACCAGGCCAGTAATTCTCATTATCGTCACGCTTGCCCATGTGGACATTGTCGGGAGTGGCAAGGACCCTGGTGCTATCGCTGCCAATGAACTGACCATCGCCGTACCACCTTATCGTAGTGCCGTCATAAGTAGCGGCCAGGTGGTGCCAGTCAAAATCTATCGGCATTATGAGCCGCTCCCAGCCGTAAACGTGAATACCGTACCCGCGGGCACCCACATTGACAAGCTCGATGTCGAAGTGGCCGTTGTTGCCGGATGGACCGGTGAAGCCAAAGATGTTGATCCAGTCGGGCAACGCCCCGACCAAAGCATTGGCCTTCGCCCAGCCGGCTATCGTCCGCTGAGCAGCGCCGCTGACGCCGACCGCACCAACCGTGACCAGATCGTCCACACCATCCAGCAGAATCGCCTGGCCTATCTTGCCAGTGGTATAGGCCGGCGTGCCAGTGGTAGTGCCGTTGTGGCCGCCAACCGAGTCATTAGCATTGCCGTTGAATGGATACTGCGCCACCAGACCGGTAGTACCGGGATTGACCGGCGTAATCTGGAATCCACTATCCAGCCACAGATTGGCCAGAATCTCCACATCAGCCAGGTCAACGATGCAGTTGCCGCTCAGGTCAGCAGCGGGCTTGCCCACCGAAGGAACACATCTGCTGGGATATACCCGGATGTCGTCAATGTATATCGTGCCCGTACCGCCGGCCTTCGGGCTGGTCCGGTTGCCCAGGCCAATATACATCTTCTTGATGGCCTTGAGGTTCACGCCGGCAGCGCTGAATTGGCTGAGCTCAATGTTCCATTCCTGCCAGCCGGCTTTCTGAACCGCCTCTATATCAGGATAGTTCACCACCTTGATGTGGCCAGCGTTATCCTCCAGCGCCATGTAGAGCTGCTCAGCGGCATTTGCAAGGGCGCCATAGAAATACAGCGTCAAAGCTTTCACGCTATATTTTGTCCAATCCAACGGAGCGGTCCACTCCCGCTGTGTCTCTGAGTAGCGTGCTTTGCCGCCGGTGCCGCTGTTGTCGTAACCTAACGGCATCGACTGGCCGCCGGCATGAACGATACTTTGCTCGGCAAAGGGAGCCTGAGCGTAACCCACCGTTGAGCCGGTGCCGTTACCGGGATAGCCGGGTGCCGGTTCGTTGTATCCCCATCCGTCCTTCCAGGTTTGGAATATCCTGCTGCCGACATCGTCGGTGTAGTCCTCAAAATCGTCCGCGATAAGATAGTCGGCTACCGTAAAGCTCCAGACTCTTCCTGTGCTGACTGTGCCATCGGTATTGTACTCGTCGATTCGCCAGTAGTAAGGCCCGCCGCCCCACTGGAGACCTTCCGGCAGAGTATAATTAGCGGCAGCCTGCCTGCCTCGATATATGCCTGTTGAAGCCGTAGTAGCATTGTCCACCGCGGCCCGGTCGGTGCCAAGGTAGACATCGTGCTGGGCCGCCTTTTCGCCGGGCGACCAGCTAAGCGGCACCGCCCGTTCCACATCCGTTAGCGCCTCGTTGGCCGGCTTTGGATTCCAGGCGAGTGTTGGATCGCCTCTCATAGCCTGCCTAATCTCCTCTGGCGTCAGTGCCTTTTTGTAGATGCGAACGTCATCAACCAAACCATTCCAGAATTCAACCGCGGTGTTAACCTGCCGTCCGATGTGCACACGGCTGAGAACCAAGTTCCAGGTCTTCGCCGCTGAGTCAACCAGGATGCCGTCAGCGTACAATTTGGCTGTGGTTCCATCATAGGTCAGGCAAATATGGTGCCAGACCCCGATCTCCCAAAACCCGGTCTCCAGGACGTCATCGCCGTAGCCTCCGCCGTAGAGATCAGGGCCGGTCGTATCCGAACCACTGCCTATGAACATAGCCTGACTGGTGGTGGGCGTACCATAAGCTGCGATCCAGCGCCAGCCGGCGGCGATGTTATTGGTCTTGCCCCACCCGCACATGCTGCGCGCAGCGGTGCCGGCCGGCAGCCCAGCTATACTGCCGAAATCGACGTAATCATCACCCCCATCAAGATCGATCGCGCCGCCGTCATAGCCTGCTACCCACTGCGGGTCACCATAGAATCTGCCATGATTGTTATGGCCGGACCAGTCGATAACCGTACTACCCTCGCCCTCATCAAGCTTCCACCAGCAGAGTAGATCGGGATCGGAGATGGGTATATCCGGTATCGTCTTGAAACTCCAGACGTTGCCTGGATACTTAGTGCCCCCGGAGTTGTACTCGTCGATCCTCCAGTAGTAAGTGGTGCCCTTTGCAAGTGTTCCTGGATCGTAGGTTATTTTTGTCTGCTGGCTGACCTTCAATGTGCCGCCCGTGCCATTAGCGACAGCGGTCTGGTCGGTGCCAAAGTACACGTCGCGCTTAACGCCGGTGGCGCCCGCAGACCAGCTAAGGTCCGTTTCGGTATCGATCCATTTGGCACCATTGGGCGGCTTGGGATTAAAGGCAGTGAACGGAGCTGCGGTAAAGCTCCAGACGTCGCCGGTATGGATGGTCACGCCATCGGCTTCCACCTCATCGATCCGCCAGTAGTAAGTCGTCTCTGGGGTAATGCCGGGGCCGTGCCAGTACATAGGCCAGTTCTGGCGACCTCTGAACTCAGCCGGACCGGGCGTCGGATTAGTGCCGAAGTAGACATCATGAAAGGCCGCATTATCTCCAGCCGTCCACTGTAAGAGCGGCGTGAGCACATCAGTGCGACCATTACCCGGGATGGGATCAAACGCCTTAAAGTAGCCGTAGTACTCTGCCAGACGCATAACATCATCGGGGCTGGGCGTGCCTGTTGTGTCATACAGGCGAACAAATCCTCGGTACTTATCGCCCGTCACATAATGCTTCACCCACGCGGCGGCACTCCCGCTGGAAATTGTAGCCAAAGCGGTAAGATTCTCGGTAATGGTAGGAGACGTGGGCCGCCGCGATTGCCAGGTTGTGGTCAGCCCCCACCTGATACCGGCAGAGGTAAAAGTCACTTGCTCGTAGGACTCATTCGGCCCACTGGAGGCATCAAATCCCAATACGGCGCTCGCTCCGCCACTACCCCAGGTGGCCGTGGAGCCATCCGCGTGCCCCTGGTAGTACATAGGCCAATCCGCATACCAGACAATCTTGCCACCCGCATCAAGATATTTTCGAAGCGTGCAAGTAGCCGACATCGTCTCTGCCACAGTGTCCGGCGCGACATCCTTACAGAACACGACCACACTTGGCTTTTTGTCGGCGATGCGGGCGTTCATCCACGTCTTGAGCTGGTCCGCGTTGACGACCGTATAGCCGGCAGCCTGCAAAGCGTCTCGCATGGCATCGCCGCCTCCACCCCAGGCCCCCGGATATCGCACATCCCAGTAGGTAGCGCGCTCCCATACAACACCCTGCGCTTGTGCCTGCACTATTGCTAACAGCAAGACAAAGAGCACTAAACAAATCATTTTTTTACACATAATAGTCCTCCTTCAAAAAGGTTATCCCGACAAATCGGGGTGCTTTGCCCACGAAAGTCATCCGCACAGTTCGTCACATTTATTTATACCAGATAACGCCCCCTAATTTCAAGAAAAAGCTGCAAACTTTCTCACTAAAGTTGCGCAAGGTCTCTTGGCAAGACTACCTTGTGAAGGCAGATTCCTCCGCTTCGGCCCACCAGCGGCGGGCCTTCGATCGAAATGACAAACGTGGGCGGACCTGCGCGTCTCTTCGGCCGGAATAACAGCGGAGGCACGCTGTACATCCCTTTGGACTGTGCTGAGGGCAGCCCCCGCGTGGGAATGAGAAAGCGCGGCAAACACCGGACGTTATAGAGAAAAATTTTTGTCCCTATCCCTATTTCCCTCTTGACTTTTGGCCGAAAAGAGTACATAATGTACTCATGAGGATACTCAGTAAGGGGCCGCTTAGGGACTTCTGGGCCAAACATCCAAGTAGCGAGTCGGCGTTAAAGCACTGGTACAGGGTAGCCAAGGCAGCTAAATGGAGCTCTTTTGCCGACACACGGAAGACT
>Ga0299912_10001786_pt1 | contig 17404 bp, 17 predicted proteins | sample RVTome_2_FD_207667 | JGI IMG/M metagenome (GOLD analysis project Ga0299912, IMG submission 207667) | Soil microbial communities from uranium-contaminated site in the Upper Colorado River Basin, Wyoming, United States - RVT95D214 (version 2) ... | reverse complement strand
AGATGAAAAAAGACCCCCATGGGTCTAAGAAGGAGGGATAACCATGAAGAAAGTAACCCCAATCCTGACTCTTTTCCTGTTTGCAGCCCTTGCCAGCCTGCCGGCCTTCGCCCAGGGGCCGCAGCCTGTCCGCAGACTGATTTATTCTCTGGAGGCAGGCGAGGCGCTCTTGCAGCCCGAAAGCGCCATCTTCATTTCCGCCACTAAGGAGAACGTGATTCTGGTCCTCTCCAAGGGGAAAGGGGGCAAGAACCCGCCGTTCTTCGTCGTCAAGAACGGGAATAAGAAAGGCCCGTTCAATAAACTCGTTGAGGTCATGCAGGCGGGCTTCGACGGGGAGGACGTATCGACCGGGATCTACCGGGATTGCGCTGATTACACTCCCGACCAGTCGCGAATACCGCCGGACGCGATCCCCTCGGCCGAGGCCGACGAGAGCGGCAGTCAGACGGTCGTGTTCAAGGGAAAAACCTTCGGACCCTATCTCTCCGTGCTCAGTCTCCTGGCGACGCCCGACGGATCGCGGGCCTATTTCACGGCCAGTGAAAAGGACAAGCTGTGGATCATTTGTTCTGACGGGCGGCGGGTCCCCATCGCCGGCTCTCCCCGTGACCTCAGGCTCAGCCCGGACGGCAAAAACGCGGCTGTCGCCTGCGCAGGCTCCCTCTCACCGAGCCAAGAGGAAAAGCTGGCGGCCGAAGATCCTGAAAAGCTTAACGCGGAAATGAACAAGGCTTATGTCTACACGATCGACGGCAAAAAATTCGGCCCTTACGGCATGGACTTCAAAGATTTCTGGTTCTCCGACGGCAACAACAACCTCTTTTTTCTTGACGGCAACCAACTCTACATGAACGGGATCCCGACTCTCACTCTCAAGATAGAGCCGTTCAGTCTCTGCGACTTCTATCCCAGCGCCGACGGCAAGAAGTACGCATACTTCAACGTCGAGAGCCTCGTCTTCAGCGACGGCAAGAAATATCCCTTTCCCTTGAACATCATCACCTTTGAGGAGGGCGAGCAGACCATGATCAAGTGGATTGCCCTGGAGAATAAAAAGGATATTGTTGTCTATCAGAGAGCGATTTAGCGTCCGGCGCTGTTGCTCCAAAGAACCCTGTCTCGAGCGATCCGGTTGACCCGCCGAATGCCCCGCTTTGTGTGGCCGCTTGCCGGAGTCCTGTTTTTGCTCTGCGTATTGTCCCCGCTTTCCGCCGATGAAGATTACGCCGTCCTTTTCGGTGCGAAGTACGCCGAAGCCGAGAAATTCCTGGAGCAGAACTCCTGGATTTCCGCTTCCCTGCGCCTGCCGCCGCAGGAGACCCGGATCGCCTTGGCCGTTGTCTTCCCAGAGATCATCCGGTTCAAGGCCCTGGAGGATAAGATTCAGGTGCGGGCTCTCAAGGTGTTGTATGTCCAGTACGGCCGAAAATACGCCGACTACTCGGTCGGCCACTTCCAGATGAAGCCGACGTTCGCCGAGCAAATCGAGAGGGACTACAACCGGCTCTTTTCAGCGGAGGAGAAGACAGCCGCGGAGATCGCGCCGTTTGAGACGGGCGATTCTTCCCGGATGCGCAAAGAGCGCGTGGTCCGCCTCGACGATCTTCACTGGCAGGCGCAATATCTCCGGCTCTTGATGATGGTTATGGACAAGCTCTACGGAAACCTCAGCTTTGCCAATGACCTGGAGAAGCTTCGCTTCTATGCCACGGCCTATACCACAGGATACGCCCAGGGGGAGAAAACGATCCGGAGAATGATGCTGACGAGACATTTTCACGTGCAGTTGTTCTTCCCCAAGACCCGCTATAGCTACGCGGACATAGCGCTGTTTTACTTTAACCGCCAAACGACGCCTGCGACCCGTGCCCCCTGCTTTGCGCGCGATATTAATGACTTTTCAAGACAATCAGAGCGAGGCGTTTAAAAGCCGCCCTATCTGAGCTTTATCGCGGAGAGGCCTCATCCGCCGCAGGCAGCAAAGCCGAAAACCAAATTCCTATTCTCTATCGGTTCAGCGCTGAACGAGAGCTCCGAGAGCAACAACATCCGATACTATTCCAAGAGCTTCCCGGCCGGCACGCCGGACCTGACCGTGGAAAACCTGACCGCCTCGACGGTCAACGTCTATTCCAACGGAAACTGGGCCGTCAAATCCGAATGGGATGTGAAGAATATCGGCGACGGCAAGGCCTCCGGTTCCTTCGTCGTCCTCCTCCGGGTGTACAAAGATAGCAGCGTAGCGGGAGCCGACCTGCAAAGCTACACTCGCTACAGCCTGGACAAAGGCGCGAGCATCCATTTTTCAAGGAAGACGACGTTCTCCAACATCAACGCGGTGCATTTCAAGGTGATCGCCGATTCGACCGGCAAGCTCCATGAAAAATCGGAGAGCAATAACAGCGCGACCTCTAACACGCTAAGCAAGTAGAAGGGCGGGCGTCTGACCTCGTCCGCCCCGCTGCCGGATGATGGCGGCAAGACACTCCTTTTTTTACCTGCCCCCCCTTAAATCGAGTGTACGACCCCGCGCCCCCCTCATCCAATTTGTCTTGACATTCTATCGTCCGGCGATTTATCCTTTTATCGGCAGGTATTGTGCTCAGCCAACATCAAACCCGGCAAACGCCATCGCCCAAATTTCCACTTAAACCAAGACTCTTCCGCCTCATCTAACAAAGGAGAAAGACATGCACTTCGACCTCTTGTCGCCCAAAGACCTAAAGGCCATGGATGCCCTGAGGAAATCCTACGGCGGGGGGAAAGAAATCGCCTCCCGGATCGAATCGCTGAGGAATTTTGAAACCAGAAAAAAAATCGCCGACGCCAAGGGCTGGGGGGAAATCCTGAATAAAGCCGGAGCCTATTCCAAGCATTTCGCCAAGATCGAGGATTTTGTAGAGAAGAACGGGATCCGCTGGACCAAGAAGGGCGTCTGCACCGCCCAGGTTTCCGGTTTCCAGGGAGCCCGCCCCACCCTCGACTGCCTCAAACGGGTGAGCGAGAAAGGGGACGTGCTCTTCCCGACCGAGATGATCTCGGTCGTGCCCATGACCGAGAACTATGTCTACGGCGGCGACCTCCTGGCCACCCTGGCCATGGCCGAGAACATCCTGGGCGCGAGCAAGTTCTGCTCCACCAACCTGATCAGCACTCACCTTCCCGAGGAACGCTTCGCCCGATTGGAGAAAATCACCGGCGAAAAGTTCGAGCGGGCCGCCCTCGGGAACGGGCTGAGCCAGATGAGCCTCAAGAACATGGGGACGGCCTTCGGGAACCTGGGCGGCGTCGAGGTGGGGAACAACAACCATCTCGTCTACCTGGACGGGATCACCCGGGCGGCCCTCGAAACGGGGGCCAGCTTCTTCCTCAATCCCAGCTGGTCGACGATCGTCGCCGCCTGCTACTATGCCCGGGAAATCCCCAATCTCTCCTTTAAAATTTCGATGCTCCTTTCCACCCAGAACGCCGTCCAGCTCAGGATGCTGATGAACATCGTAAGGGAGTACCTCCGGGACGACGGGACATCCCCCATCTACGAGATCAACATCGGCAACGCCGCCAGCGCGGAAACCTTCATCCAGTGCGTCCGCGAGCTTCAGGAATCCGGCCTTCCCCCCATCTACCTGGCCGCCCACCTGCGGATCAACCCCGACCTGGGGCGGGCCGACTTCAACTGGACCGAGAGCGCGTTCAAAGTGCTCGATGCCGGGTGCGATCTCACGATCAAATATGAAAGCGACGGGGAATCCCGGCCCTACGATACGATGGAGGCGTACTTCCTTTCCGACGAGGACAGAAACGTCAAGGCCGAACTCATCGGCGACGTCATCTACCACAAATGCCTCCGCTGCGACCTGGATGCCAAGGAGATCATGCGCCGGGGGCACAAGGCCAGGTTCGCCCGGATCTCCAACCGCGGTTGAGTCGGGGCCGGTATGGACCTGCGGATCAAGAACAGAGTCGCCCTGGTGGCGGCTTCCAGCCGGGGGCTGGGAAAGGCCATCGCCGCCGCCCTCTGCCGCGAGGGCGCGAAGGTCGTGATCTGCGCCCGGGACGAAGCCCGGCTTCTCGAGGCCAGGGACGGCATCGCCCGGGAGACCGGCGGCGAAGTCCGGGCTTTTCAGGCCGATGTCAGGGACGGGCAGAATGTCCGGGACCTGGTTCGATTCGCCGTGGCGGAATTCGGCTCGGTGGACATCCTCGTCTGCAACGCCGGCGGCCCACCCTCCGGCCTGGCCGACGAGTTCGGGCCGGACGACTACCAAAAGGCCCTTGATCTGAACCTCATGAGTACGGTTCGTCTCTGCTATGAAGTGATCCCCCTGATGAAGAAGCGGAATTGGGGACGGATCATCGCCCTGACCTCCGTCGCGGCCAAGCAGCCGATCGACAACCTGATCCTGTCCAACACGGCCCGGGCCGGCGTCCTGGGATTCGCCAAATCGCTTTCCAGCCAGTTGGCGGGCTTCGGCATCACGGTGAACTCCCTCTGCCCCGGATATACCAAAACGGAACGGGTGGAAAGCCTGGCCAGGGCCTTCGTCGAAAAAGGGCTGGGCAAGCTTCAGGATTACTACGGTCGATTGGAGAAGGCCATTCCTCTGGGGCGGCTGGGAAAGCCGGAAGAGGTCGCCGCGGCCGCGGTTTTTCTGGCCTCGGAAGCGTCCGCCTACATCACCGGAATCGCCCTCCAGGTGGATGGAGGCTATATCAAAGGCCTCTTCTGAGAAAACGAGGAGGCTCGGAGCCGAAGAGCCAGAGCCAAGGGAGGCGCGGATGGAAGAGATGATGAAAGAATGGGAGGGAACCCCGTTCCCGGAGATGATCAGGAACCTCCCCGAGATCGAAGCCCCCGTTCCGGGCGTCCGCGGCTGGCTGCTTCAGGGCCAACGGAGCCAGGCGGTCTTCTTCGACATCGAGGCCGGGATCCGGATCCCGCCCCACTCCCATTGCGCCCAGTGGGGTCTGGTGGTGGCTGGCGAAATCTCGCTGACGATCGCCGGCCGGACCGGGATTTATAAGAAAGGGGAATGGTACTTCATCCCGGCCGGAGCGGTCCACGCGGCGTCTTTCCCCTCGAGGGTGAACGTCATCGACTTCTTTGACGACTCCGCCCGGTACAAGCCCAGAGCCTGAAAACTGGAGTCCCATGGAAAAACTAGAATCATTGTTCAGTCCGATCATGAGGAAATTCGAGGGGTATGCCATCGGAAAAATGCTGAAATACCTGGACAACTCCGAAATCATCTCTTTTGCCGGCGGGCTGCCCAGCTCCGATGTTTTTCCCACGGACCTCATTCGGAGGGCGGCCGAAAAATCGCTGACGAAGGACTGGAAGGAGTCCCTCCAGTATTCAGCCATCCCGGGAGAAAAAACCTTGATCGAGGCCGTCATCGAATATCTCAAGAGAGACGGGATTCGGATCGGCCCCGAAAACATCGTCATCACCACCTCCGGACAGCACGGGATCGACTTGGTCGGGAGGCTCTTTCTCGGCCCGCGGGATGTCATCGTGACCGACCTCCCCACCTTCGGGGGAGCCCTGGCCGCCTTCGAGCTCGAGGACGCTCAATATCTGGCCTTCGAGATCGAGGAAGACGGTTCGAATATCGAGGCCATGGAGGCCGGGATCGAGGACCTCCTGAAGCGGGGGACGCAGCCGAAATTCATCTATGTCGTCCCCGATTTCCAGAACCCCTCCGGCATCACCATGAGCCTGGAGAAAAGGCGCGCCCTTCTTTCGTTGAGCGATCGCTTCGGCCTTCCCATCATTGAGGACAGCCCCTACCGGGATCTGAGGTACGGCGGAGAAGGCATCCCCTCGCTCTATGCCCTGGATGAGAACCGGGGGAGGGTCATCGGCCTCTACACCTTTTCCAAGATCCTCTGCCCCGGACTTCGGGTCGGTTTTAACATCGGGCCGCCCGAGGTCATCAAGAAATTCCATTTCATCAAGAGCGCCAATATCCTCAACACCCCGAAGCTCAACCAGGATATCTGCGCCACCTTCCTCAGAGAATACGACCTCGATTCCCATTTCCGGATGGCGAGGCAATATTATTCCGAGAAACTCAAGTTTTTCCTGGGGGCGATGGCGGAACATTTTCCTCCGAGCCGGGGCGTCCGCTGGACGAAACCCGAGGGCGGACTCTTTCTCTGGATCACGACGCCGGAGGAGATCAACACGCTCGAGCTTTTCTATCGGGCGATCGAAGAAAAAGTCGCTTTTGTGCCCGGCGAGGTTTTTTATCCGGAAAACGCCCGCCGTACCAACACCATGAGGATTAATTTCTCCTATCCTTCCAAGGAGCAGATCGTCGAGGGCGTGAGCAGACTGGCCGCCGTGATGAACGGTTATCAGGCGGCGGCGAAGCCCTGAGAAGACGTTTCTATTCATACCTCGGGCTGTCCAGGGGATTCGTCCGCGCCGCCTTGAGGGCCTGACGGCTCACGGTCAGCAGGGCGACCGCCAGCGCCTGGCCCGAGCCTCTTTTTTGATTTGGGCGGAAAATGTGCTAAGATAACTTCCCAACCCGGAGTCAAAGTTCGATGCCCTACGAAATTTTCGCCCGCAAATACAGGCCGATGACTTTCGAAGAAGTGGTCGGCCAGAAACCGATTGTGCAGACCCTCCAGAACGCGATCAAAACCAACCGGATCGCCCAGGCCTACATCTTCTCCGGGATGAGGGGCGTCGGGAAGACGACGGCGGCCCGGATTCTGGCCAAGGCCCTCAACTGCGTCAACGGCCCGACGCCGACCCCCTGCAATGTCTGCGAGTCGTGCACGGCCGTCAACGAGGATCGCGCCCTCGACGTCCTCGAGATCGACGGCGCCTCGAACCGCGGCATCGACGACATCCGCCAGCTCCGCGAGGCTGTCCGCTATAAGCCTATCCAGAGCCGGTCCAAGGTCATCATCATCGACGAGGTCCACCAGGTTACCGGACCCGCCTTCAACGCGCTTCTTAAAACCATCGAGGAGCCGCCTCCATCGACCGTCTTCATCTTCGCCACGACCGAATTCCACAAAGTCCCGCCGACGATCGTCTCCCGCTGTCAGCACTTCGAGTTCCGCAAGATCGCCCAGAAGGAGATGGCCGACCATCTGGCCTCGATCGCCTCCCGGGAGGGGATCGTGATCTCGCCGGCCGGGCTCCACCTCATCGCCGAGGCCTCGGAGGGAAGCCTCCGGGACGCCGAGAGCCTCCTCGACCAGGCCGTCGCCTTCTGCGGAAACGAGGTCGGGGATGAGGCCCTCAAGGAAATCCTGGGAGTCATCGACCGCCGCTTCCTCCTGGAGTTTTCGACGGCCGTCATCGGCGAGAGCGCCGATCGGATCTTCCCGCTCGTCGAGACCGTCATCGACCGGGGGTACGACCTCAGGGCTTTCTACAAGGAGCTTATTCAACATTTTAGAAACCTGCTCTTGGTCCGGATCATCCCCGACCCGCGCGACCTCCTTCCCTTGGGCGAAGAGGAATTGGCGCTGCTCAAGGCCGAGGCCGCAAAGGCCGGCGTGGAGGACCTCCTTCGGTACCTGATCGCCCTCCAGCAGGGCGAGGCCGCCCTCAAGTTTTCGTCCCACCCCCGGATCAGCTTCGAGTCGGCCCTGGTCCGCCTCAGCCATTTCCGGAGAATCGTGCCGCTGGGGGAGATGCTCGAGGAAGTGGAGCGGCTTAAGAAAGAGCTGGGCGTCGCCGGGCCCGGGCCTTCAACCCCGGGTCCCCGGGACGCGGCCGGCCCCGGGCCCCGCGAGCATATCCCGTCCGCCGAGACGGGGCGGGCCGCTCCTCCGGCTTTCGAAGCGCCGCGGCCCCAGACGCCGTCGAGTCCTCCGCCCTCCGCCTCTCCGCCGCAAGAGCGCGGTCCGGACGGGCCGGCTCGCGTTCGCGACACGGGGAGCGATCGGATCCGTAAGACCCGCGGCCTCGAGGCGGCCCTCAACGACCCGTCTTTCAAGACCTTCGACGCGACCTTCAAAGCCCAGGTTGTCGCCGTCGAGCCCATGACCAAACCCGAGGAGGAGGACTGACATGAAGAACCTGGGACAAATCCAGAAGATGCTGCAGACGGCCAAGGAGATGCAGGATAAGATGCAGAGGGAGCTGGCCGAGCTTCGGCTCGAGGGGACGAGCGGCGGCGGGATGGTCGCGGTCACCCTGGACGGCCACAAGAATATCGTCGCGATCCGCCTGGACCCCGAGGTCGTCAACCGCGACGACGTCGAAATGCTCCAGGATCTGATCGTTGCCGCCGTCCACGACGCGGCCGCCAAGGCCGACGAGGAAATGGCCCGGCGGCTGGGGAGCATGGGCGCCGGCCTCAAGATCCCGGGGCTGTTCTGATGTTCGAGTTCGCCGAGCCGCTCCACCGACTCATCGAGGAGCTCCGCCGGATCCCCGGCATCGGCGCCAAGACGGCCCAGCGGATCGCCTTCCACATTCTGGGCCTGCCGGCCGAGGACGGCGACCGGCTGGCCGAAGCCATCCGCGACGCCAAACGGTCCATTTTCTATTGTTCAAGCTGCAACAACATCACCCACGTCGATCCCTGTTCGATTTGCGCGGACCCCTCCCGGAGCGACGACGTCCTGTGCGTCGTCGAGGAGCCCTTCAACATCGCCTCGATCGAAAAAACAGGCGCCTTCCACGGGCGGTATTACGTCTTGCTCGGCGCCTTCGCGCCGCTCAAGGGCGTCGGTCCGGACGAGCTCAAGGTCGACCGCCTCGTGGAGAGGGTGAAGGCCGGCCGCTTCCGCGAAATCATCCTGGCCACCAACCCGACGGTCGAGGGCGAGGCGACGGCCCTGTTTCTCGTCCGCTTTCTCAAGGATTCGGGGGCCAAGCTGACCCGCTTGGCCATGGGGCTCCCGGTCGGCTCGGACCTCGACTTCGCCGACCAAGTGACCATCAAGAAATCCTTGGAAGGGCGGACCGAGCTCAAAGATTAGGCCGGTTTTCAGGTTTTTTTACGGAAGCTCCACGGACCGAAGTCCGTGAGATCTGCCCTTTGCAGGCGATGGAGCGCACCCATCAGCCGTTTTACGGCTTATAGGTACGGCGAAGCGACAGTCTGTCCCCGGAGCGGGGAATCCCGCGAAGGGGATTGAATTTTTCCCCGAAAAGAGCATAATAAACTGTTTGATTCAATGACCCTGCCATCCAAGGAGTAATACAGATGAGCAAGCATTTTCATGCCGTCGACGGCAACGAAGCCGCGACGCACGTCCTCTACGCCTATTCGGAAGTGGCGGCCATCTACCCGATCACGCCCTCCTCCACGATGGGGGAGATGGCGGACCAGTGGGCCGCCGACGGCCGCAAGAACATCTTCGGCCACCCCGTCAACGTCATCGAGATGCAGTCCGAGGGGGGCGCCTCGGGCGCCGTTCACGGCAGCCTCTCGACGGGAGCCTTGACGACGACTTTCACGGCGTCCCAGGGGCTGATGCTGATGCTCCCCAACATGCACAAGATCGCGGGCGAAATACTGCCCACCGTCTTTCTCGTCTCGGCCCGATCGCTCGCCTGCCAGTCGCTGTCGATCTTCGGCGATCATTCCGACGTCATGGCGGCCCGCAACACGGGATTCGCCCTGCTGGCGGCCGGTTCGGTCCAGGAGTGCCAGGACTTGGCCATCGTGAGCTTCCTGGCGTCCCTCAAGTCCAAGATCCCCTTCCTGTTCTTCTTCGACGGCTTCCGGACTTCGAACGAGGTCCAGAAGATCGACCTCGTCCCCTACGAGACCCTGGCTTCGCTCTTCGAGCCGCAGTACCTGGCGAACCTGCGGGGGCAGGCCCTCAATCCCGAAAAGCCGATGATGAAAGTCGGCCAGCAGAATCCCGACGTCTACTTCCAGGGCCGGGAGACGATCAACAAGTACTATGACGCGACGCCCGGCATCGTCCAAGACTACATGGACAAGGTCGCCAAAACGCTGGGCCGTTCCTACAAGCTCTTCGACTATGTCGGCGCTCCGGACGCGGACAAGATCGTCATCGCCATGGGGTCCGGCTCCGAGACCATCGAGGAAACGATCGGCACTCTCAACAAACAGGGCGCCAAGCTCGGAGCGATCAAAGTCCGGCTTTACCGTCCCTTCGACGCCAAGGCCCTGGCCGCGGCCATTCCCGCGACCGTCAAGAAAATCGCCGTGCTCGACCGGACCAAAGAGCCCGGCTCGCTGGGCGAGCCGCTCTATCTCGACGTGGCGGTGGCCCTGTCCGGACGGAACGTCAAGGTCATCGGAGGCCGCTACGGCCTGTCCTCCAAGGAATTCACCCCGACCATGGTCAAGGCCGTTTACGATCATCTCGACGGAGCCTGCAAACACGGCTTCACGGTCGGGATCGAGGACGATGTGACCGGCCTTTCGATCCCGCTCGGCCCCCAGGTCGACGCCGCGCCGGCCGGCGTCGTCAGCTGCAAGTTCTGGGGCTACGGATCGGACGGAACGGTCGGCGCCAACAAGAACTCGATCAAGATCATCGGCGAGAACACGGACTCCTACGCCCAGGGGTATTTCCAGTACGACTCCAAGAAATCGGGCGGGGTCACCATCTCGCATCTTCGGTTCGGGAAGAGCCCCATCCAGTCCCAATACCTCGTCAACAAGCCGACCTTCGTCGCCCTCCACAAGCCGTCCTACATCGGACGCTACGATATTCTCGAAGGCATCTGCGAGGGGGGGACGTTCCTGATCAATTCAAGCTGGAAGACGGACGAGGTCTTCGAGAACCTGACCGAGGACATGCAGCGGACGATCATCGACAAGAAGATCAAGGTCTACAACATCGACGCCCTCAAGATCGCCCAGGAGCTCGGCCTGGGCGGCCGGATCAACACCCTGATGCAGGCCTGCTTCTTCAAGATCTCCGGCGTCCTGCCCGAGAAGGAGTCGATCGACCTGATCAAGAAGGCGATCCATAAGAGCTTCATCAAGAAAGGGGAGGAGGTCGTCAAGATGAACTGGGCGGCCGTCGACCGGGCGGCCGCGGCCCTCGAGGATGTCCCGGTGCCGTCCAAGATCACGAAATCGGCGCCCGTCCCCAAGCTCGTCCCGGACAACTCCGACGCGTTCACCAAGGGCGTCATCGATCCCATCATGCATTTCAAGGGGGATACCATCCCCGTCTCCAAGATGCCCGACGACGGCCGGGTGCCGACCGGCACGACCCGGCTCGAAAAGCGCGGAATCGCGCCCTCGGTTCCCAGGTGGATCGCCGAAAACTGCATCCAGTGCAACCAGTGCTCGCTGGTCTGTCCCCACGCTGCGATCCGGGCCAAACAGATCGCCCCGGCCGATCTCAAGGGAGCCCCGGCCTCCTTCGGAACTCTCAAGGCTAACACCAAGAACGACCGGAACCTCGCTTACCGCGTCCAGGTCTACGTCGAGGACTGCCAGGGCTGCGGGAGCTGCATCGAGAGCTGTCTGGCCAAAACGAAAGCGCTCGCTTTCCAGCCGATCGAAGAGGCCCGGGAAGCCGGCCAGCGCGCCAACGAAGCCTTCTTCGAAGCCCTGCCCTCCAACATCACGGACGGGACGCGGCGCGATACGGTCAAGGGCAGCCAGCTCCTGATGCCCTACTTCGAGTTCAGCGGCGCCTGCGCCGGCTGCGGCGAGACGCCCTACGTCAAGCTGGCGACCCAGTTCTTCGGCGATCGGATGATCGTCGCCAACGCGACGGGCTGTTCCTCGATCTACGGCGGGACCTTCCCGACCATGCCCTACTGCAAGAATAAAGAAGGCCGCGGGCCGAGCTGGGCCAACTCCCTGTTCGAGGACAACGCCGAATATGGGTTCGGGATGCGGCTGGCCGTCGATTCGCACCGGGTTCAACTCCGCGATGCCATCGAGAAAGCCCTGACCCTCGGTGCCACGTCCGATTTCGCTCAGGCCGCCGAAAAGATGAAAGCCGCCTGGTTCAAGACCGACCTGGAAGCCCACGCAGCCGCCCATGCCGTCCGTAAAGCGCTCCCCGGCGCCCTGCCCAAGGCCGGGACGCCCGAGCTCAAGGCCGCCTTGGGGAAAGTCCAGGAGCTCGCCGACTATCTCGTCGACAAGAGCGTCTGGTGCATCGGCGGCGACGGCTGGGCCTACGACATCGGCTACGGCGGTCTTGACCACGTCCTGGCCCTGAATCGGAACGTCAACCTGCTTGTCCTCGACACCGAGGTCTACTCGAACACGGGCGGCCAAGCCTCCAAGGCCACGCCGACCGGCTCGGTGGCCAAGTTCGCGGCCTCGGGCAAGAAGACCGGAAAAAAGGACCTGGGCCGGATGGCCATGTCCTACGGCTATGTCTACGTCGCCGCGGTCGCCATGGGCGCCAACCCCAACCAGTGCATCAAGGCCTTCCTCGAGGCCGAGGCTTACGACGGCCCCTCGCTCATCATCGCCTACTCGCCCTGCATCAACCACGGGATCGACATGTCCAAGACCCAGAATGAAGAAAAACTGGCCGTGGACACCGGCTATTGGATCCTCTACCGCTACAACCCGCAGCTCATCAAGGAAGGGAAGAACCCGCTCATCCTCGACTCCAAGGAGCCCAAGCTCGATTACCAGGCCTTCCTTAAAAACGAGATCCGCTACCGGACCCTGACCCAGCAATTCCCCGAGATCGCCAAGGTCCTGTTCGAGCAGGCGGCCCAGGAGGCCAAGCGGCGCTTCGTCGAATACAAGAAAATGGCCGGATAATCAGTCTTCGGCGCGGCGCAGAAAGGCCAGCCGGACGCGGCCGGCGAAGTCCCCAACCGCATCCCTGGAATAACAGGCCGGGGACACGGCGGGTTCGATCGAAAGGTCGACCCGGCCGGGACGGATGAGAAGGCTTCCTTTGCGGGCGATCCGGAACGCCCCGGTTTGCACGATGGGCAGGATGTCCAAGCCCGTTTCCAAAGCCAGGAGAAACCCTCCCCGTTTGAATGAGCCCAGCTTGTCGTCGAGCGTCCTCGTCCCTTCGGGAAGGATGACGAATGAATAGCCCGGATGCGACTTGATCCAGGCCGCGGCGCGCCTCAGGCTTACGCTTGCCCGGGCCCTGTCCTTGCGGCTGATCGGAATCACGCCGAGGCGCAGGATGGTCTGTCCGTAGACCGGCCAGCGGAAGTGGCTTTCCTCCTCGACCCCGCGGGCCATGCCCGGGAAGCCGGCCAAGAGGACCAGGGGATCGAAGAAGTTGACGTGATTCATCATCACGATATACTGCCTGCCCGCGGCGACGTTTTCCCGGCCGCGGACGTGGATGCGGATTCCGCACGCGGCAAGCACGACTCGGCAGGACATTTTGATCAGACGCTCCAGAACGCGGCCGCCGAGGACGAAGGACGCCGACCAGACGAGGACGCAGCCGGCCGTGAAGACGGGGAGGGCGACGGCCCAAATGAGGGCGGAGCGAAGACGATCGCCGATGCCGGTCATACCAGAATGGTCAGCTCGCCCGGAAGGACTTTGAGTTGGAGCGGCGTCGTCCCCAGCAACTCGCCGTCGGCCATCAGGCGCAGAGGAGGAGTCCCGGCCACGGCGATCCGGGCGGCCTTGAGGATCTCGACTTTGGGGTGCGCCGCGTGCCGGCCCGAGAACACGCCCCGAAAGATGGAAACGATCTCGCGGCGGTTGACCCCGTTGAAAAGGACAAGGTCGGCCCGGCCGTCCGAGACGTCGGCGGAGGGGGCGATCTTCATGTTCCCGCCCGTGTACTTGGAGTTGGAGACGACCAGGGCGCTGTCGGAGACCGTCCAGGCGCGGCCGTCCGCCTCAAGCTCAATCCGGTTGGACAAACCTTGGGTCAGCCTAAGGAGAACGGCCAGGCTGTATCCGGCGGCGCCGAGGAACTTAAGGCGCTCGTTGGTCAGTTTAAGGATATCAGCGATCAGGCCGACGCCCAGGATGTTCAGCGCGTAGCGCCGGACCGTCCCCGCGCCGGAATCATAATTCAACTCGATGAGGTCGACCCGGTGACGGCGGCCTGCCAGGATGTGATCGAACGCCTGATCGGCCGTCAGGACGCCGAAGTCGCGGACGAAGGAATTTCCGGTTCCGGCCGGGATCAGGCCGATTTCGGGACGAAAGAAAGGCCGTCCCGCGGCATAGAGGCCGTTGACGACCTCGAATGGGGTGCCGTCGCCGCCCAGGCAGATCAGGCGCTCGAACCCCTCCGCGGCCGCTTGGCGACCGAGCTCGACGGCATGGCCGGCATATTCCGAAATCCGGACCGTAAGCCCCGGGATCGCTTCTCGGAGCCGCCGCTCGAGCCGATCGAAGCATTTTTTCCCGCGGCCGTGCCCCGCGGCGGGATTAACGATGAGCAGCGTTTTCATTTTTTCGGATACCGGGCAGATATACCATAGAGCGGACAAACCCGCAAGCGCGGGGACGGAATCGGGGCCGGTCTCGGACCGGAAGGGCTAAAAGTTGAGGGCGTCCTGGCTGGCGCCGTCCTGAAGAAAGAGGGCGCCGGCCTGGACGACAACATAGATGATGAAGGCCGCGATCAGGATCCCGAACAAGAGCAGGCCGAAGGTTTTAAGGTTCGATACTTTTCGGGCCAATCCTTGGGGCGCGAGAACGTCGAAGGTCAGTTTGCCAAGGTAGATGATCAGGATCATGAGCCCGAGGGCAAGACGGTAGACGTTCGTCCCGGCGTGCTGGTAATCGGAGGCGTCGATCTTGTAGAACGGCCAGAGAAGCCATAGGGCGGCCAGAATTACGGCCGTGTTCAGCCCGAGCTTAAGGGGTTTATTATCGGCATTATCGAGGCTCATAGGATGTCAATATTTTAGCCCATTTTCAAAAAAAGAACATCCCTGAAAGATTCACCGGGAATAAACAGGTTGCGACGGGCGTCTAACAAAATGATGAATCCCTAAATCCTTTTTTTCCCCTCCTATCCCTTTTTTCACTCTTTTTGCTCCGAGGCCGGGACAACCCGGCCTCTACTTATTTGGGATCGGCGCCAATGATTGGGCGAGGAGGCCGGTCAGCGCTCCGGCCAGATCTTGTTGAAAGCGACCTTGAACGCGGTCGGCAGGACGTCGCGGTCCAGGATGAACCCGAAAAGATAGTCATCCCGCATCAACAGAACATGATACCGGGTGGTGCTGATTTCGAGGGACCTGCAGTTGTCCTTTGGACTCAGCATCTCGGTCAGGTCGCTGAGCGTATCCCAGAGGAGGGAAATCGTTTTATGGGGGAGGTCCACGTCTCGATAGCGGCCGATCCCGATGAGCGTATTTTTATCGAGAACGACGGCCATCAACAGGCCTTCTAACGAAGTCAATTTCTTGAGTAGCCTGGTGATCGGCGGAGGCGTATCTTCGACATAGCTCGAGAGGTCGAGCCGACGCCCCCTCAACCCGATCTCGAAGGCTTTCTGGAGGGTCCTTTCCCGGAGCTTGAGGGTTTCCTTGAAGAACGCGCGATGGTAGCGATTGCCCGTCTCGATCTCGCCTTGGATGGCGTCGAAGGCCAGGCGGACTTCGCTCTGTTTCATGCGGATGAGGAATTTCCTCAAGGAAGCGGACCGATGGGCCGTGTCCTCGAAGATGCGTTCCTCGAGGAAGGTATTGTCGGGGACGGGGTCGAGAAGGACGATCGAGGCGGCGGACCGTTGAATCTCTCTCCGGCCGGCTCCCGCTCCGCCGTCGAGTGGGCGTTCCGGAGCGCTTGTTTCGTTCATGCCGTCCGTCCGGAGAAGCGTGGCTTGTCGTCCTCGGATATTCAGGTCCGGAACGCTTCGGCCAGTTTCAGAATGTGGGACTCGATTTTCAACTTGGCCAAGCCGATCCCGGAATCATTCTTGAGGATGAGAACGAGGTGGATGTGCGACTTTCCGGGCAGCGTTTTAATCAGGTCGGAGCCCCCGTTCAGACAGCGGACCAGGACGTGGGCCTTCTCGGTCTGGAGATGGATGAAGTGGCTCGCCCCCAAATCCGTCTCCAGGGCCGCCTTCTGCGCTTGGATCATGATGCTGTTGGCGACCGGACCGAGCTCCTTGAGCTTGAGGGGGGAATTGGCCGCCTCCAGCTTGATAATGGATTCTCCGGTCGGCGTGAAGACCCCGACGCCGCCGAATCCTTCGATCGAGGAAAAATCCTTCAACAGATCGGACATATTAGATTCCCTCCGTCGTGGGAGCATGACGAGATCCGCTATAACCCTATCCGGCCCTAGGGGGGAATCCTCTTTGCGGGTGAACTCCAGGGTGATTTTTAAGGCCCCGATATAGTCTTGGCGGGTGAAGCCCCGGGGAGGCGGCGGCCGGACGGCCTCCGCTCCCCGGGCGCATAATATCTTCGGCGAATCAACGGGTGATCGTGATCGAACCGTTGGTCGTGGACAGGAGAATCTCCGGCCCGCCCTGTCCGATTTCAACCTCCAGAGAGTGGGGGGACTTTCTGATTTTCTTGAGGGTCACCGGAAAGTCAAAGGAGATGTGGCCGTTGGTGGTCTCGGCCCTGAGGGCGGCATTGACCTCGTTCGGGTTTTCGATATGGAGGGTGATGCCCCCGTTGGTCGTTTCCGCTTCGAGACTCGCCGTCAGCCGAACCTGCTCAAGCCGGATGGAGCCGTTGGTCGTTTCGAACTTGGCGCGGCCCTCGATATCCCGAACCCGGATATCCCCATTGGTCGTCTCGGCTTCGATCTCCCCCTTGGCGGCGGAGGCCTCGATCCCCCCGTTGGTCGTCGAGACGTTGATCGCGCCGTAGGGCCCTGTGACATGGACGTCCCCGTTGACCGTCTCGACGTCCCTGAGGTTCGTCCCTTCCGGGACGCGGACGTCAAAATCGACGCTGACGCGCAGGTTATGGCTGTATTTCGGCCAGACGGCCCTGACGACGACGCCGCCGGCGCTTTCCTCGACGATGATCTCGACCTTCTTGAGGTTCTCTTTGTCGCGCTCGGCGACCTTCAAGGCCTTGATCTCGGCCTTATCTTCTTTCCAGGTCGAGATGGAAACCCGTCCGTTGACGTTCTCCAGGCCGAACCGGTCCCCCGCCTTGAGCGGGACGGTTTTGGAGAATTCCTCCTGATAGTCGGCGCGCAGGTAAGCCCCAACGCCCGCCAGGAGCAGACAGAGTCCGATCGCGGCGATTCGAGTTCTTGCGGTCATAACGGCAACCTCCTCGTTATAGAGATACACCCCTATAGACGAGGGGGCGGCCGAAAAGGTTGCCCGTGCCGTCCCTGAAATCCGGGCCCCGCGATTATCTGTCCGCGATGCCGTAGACGCAAGCGAAGGCGAGGCGGGAGATCTTTTCGATGAGCTCCCCGCTGACTTTTTCGACGCTGTCGCTCGTTTGATGATAGTCGTCGGTCATGGCCGCCATCGCGAAGATCCAAGGGATCTTCTCGGCGGCGAATGAGGAATGGTCGCTGCCGCCCATGCCGCGTCC
>Ga0299912_10001785_pt1 | contig 17408 bp, 20 predicted proteins | sample RVTome_2_FD_207667 | JGI IMG/M metagenome (GOLD analysis project Ga0299912, IMG submission 207667) | Soil microbial communities from uranium-contaminated site in the Upper Colorado River Basin, Wyoming, United States - RVT95D214 (version 2) ... | reverse complement strand
TCAGGTGTTTTCCCCCTCACCTTCATCCTCTCCCACTCGGGGAGAGGAAAGAAATTTTTTTCTAAGCGGATTACTTTTGTACGTCCGCCCCGTTATCGTAGCCGCGCTGCTCCCAAAATCCTTTGTATGGTTTATCAGACAATTCAATGCGCGTGACCCACTTCACCCATTTATATCCCAGCTTGGACTCGGCCACGACCTGAAAGGGGAAACCCCTCTTGGCATCCAGTACCCTGCCGTTGATCTTGGCAGCCAGCATGATGTCCCGGCGGGCCGCATAGTCATAGGATAAAGAGGAAGAATAGCCGTCTGCCGCGTAGAAGATGATGAAGCGCACCCCCCTCTTGGGTTTTGCCAGGGCCAGGAGATCGGCCAGCCGCACCCCTTCAAAGAGGAGGTGCTCATTCCAGCCCTCCACACAGTAGAGGGTGATCGCACGCTTGACGGCAGGCAAGCGCAGCACCTCCTGATAGGGCAGGGATTGGGGGGTCTCTACCAAACCGGTGATGTGGAGCCGGTATGCCTTGATATCCACGCGCTGGGGGCCTTTGATGGAATTATCATACGCCCGGTCAAAGGGATCGAGTCGCTTTCCCTGATACTCGCGAATTTCACGCCCCGCCTCTGTCGCAAAGCATGCGATCGCGACCATGGCGATGAGCATAGAGAGGATCCAAATGAGGTATTTCATCTTATTCATACTCTTTTCCCCCTTTACGGGCTTGTCTCGCGATAAAGAGCGGGGATATGGGTTTATGGCCTCCATTTTTGTCTTTGCTGCAATGATAACCGAGGATCATCAGGAATGCACCTCGCATATCGCTTATTTCAGGGTGATGGCCTTTTCCGGGCAGATCTCCTGGCAGCAGAAACAGGTGATGCACGCATCGGGATCCACCTGGGGAAGATCGTCATGCAGAGACAAGGCCGATACCGGGCATTGATCGACGCAGGTGGCACACCCCGTGCACAGCTCGGGATCGGCCTGCGGCCGCAGGAGCGTTCTTTTGTGAAGAAAGGTCTGCACGGCCTCGTTTTGCAGGATCGCTTCGCCGCCTAACGCAGGGACCTTGAAGCCAGCCAATTGCTTCAGCTCGCCAATTATTTCTATCGTATTGAGATCGTACGCACCCAAACCCAGCTCCTTTGCCCTCCGCAGGAAACGCAGCCGTTCCGGTGCTAGCCCCATCATCTGTGCGATGACGGCATCGAGGGCCACGGCATTGTCGGAGGCGAGGATCAGGCCGACGGTTCTCAGATCGGGGGAGGCGGGTCCATTTCCCTCCATACCAACCACGGCGTCCACGATAAAAAGGTCGGGCACGCGAAGTCGGAAGACATCGACGATCACGTCGTGGAAGATTTCTGGATTGCCTGCGGCCTTGTGGAGCTTGGCCTTTTGAGCGCCGGGCAAGAAGCCGAAGCTGTTTTTGATCGCGCCGGTGATGACGGTCAGACCGTGGGTCTTGAACTTCGGCAGGCTGATGATGATATCCGCCTCCAGCACGGCCCGCGAGATGCTCACTGTGGGGATGAAGGCGGGATTAAAATCAATCTGCTGTGCGTCGTTACCGATGTTCTGATAATAGCCCTTGGCCGCCTCCAGCAGGCCCGTTTGCCTGAAGCTCTCCTCGTTTGCCCCATAGCTCATCATGCCCGGGTTGTCCCCCACCACGATGGCGGTGGGCTTCATGGTTTCCACCCTTTCCACCACCGCGCGGAGCACCGCAGGATGGGTGCAGATGCCTTCTTTGGCATCAGATGCCCGGAGCACGTTGGGTTTTAGCAGGATCTTTTTGCCTCGCAGTTTGAGGGGGAAGTGTACAAAGGCTTGGTCTACGGCCTGACGGACGTCCTCATAGGTAGCGGGATGGATCATTACTTTCGACCGATAGGTCACCTTCGGCGACATAAATCATGCCTTCTATCAATCCAATAATAAAAGACTGCTTGCAGTCGGTATGCGAGAGGGTCACTCCCCTGTTCTCACACAAGCCCAGGCTCAAGAGGCCGGCAAACAGGTAGCAATCAACGCTTACGACAGAACAAACAATCCTCTATTATTTCTTTTTCTTTGTTTGCTTCTTTGTCGATATTTTAAGCGGAACGTACAAGGGGCAAAAGCCTACCAGGCTCGTCAACACAAAAATCACGGCAAAGATACCGAGGATGATGGCGGCGGTGCCCGATATGCTGTCCGCCAGATAGAGTACCAATACCAGGATAGCCAGGATCACCCTTATTACTCGGTCGATCGTGCCCATATTTTGCTTCATATACAGTTCCTCCTTTTCGCAATATGCCTTCAAGACTGATAGAACAATCATACTACACGATTCTTTTTTGTGCAATCCATTGGCTAAACAAAAGGGTGACCTCCGGTGGCATGACGGAGCGTCACCCTCGAACAATGTAAATACTATTTATCCCCTCTCCCGCTGGCGGGAGAGGGCAGGGTGAGGGTGGATATGATCTACGGTGTTTTCCCCCTCACTGCCGCTTTGCGACATCCCGACTTCTCTGATTTATATACAGCAGAACGGGACTTCATCCTCTCCCCGGTGGGGAGAGGAAAGCGAGAAGTTTTATTTTCTAGGCAATGACGAGGGAGGCAAGTGTTCATGCTCATGGGTGCGGCCGTTGTGCTCTACTGTCTTCGATAACCGAATCGTTCTTCAAAGATAGGCGCGAGCAGATTGTCCACCGGCACGTAATCATCGGTGAGGATGACGGAATATCTTTCCTTCAGGTACTGCTGCAGTCGGTCCTCAGGCATGACATAGGAGATCATTTTACCCCTGGCCTTGTTTCCGAGTTTCCTTACGAATGCCCTCATGTCCAACCTCTGAGGGCTGGCGACGATCACAAAGGTGCTAATGCCGATGTGATCATAATCAGATTTAACGAGGACGAGATGGACATTTCCCTTCCCGAATACCTCCTCCAGCGTTCGTATATAGGAGGGCATGAAGGCCCCGTGCTGGAAACTATCGATCACGTTGGTCAGAAGCAACCCATTGGGTTTCATCAGACGCTTCAGTTGAACGGCAAATTCTTTTGTGGTCAAATGATAAGGGATGGAGAGGTCATTAAAGGCATCACCGAAGACGAAGTCGTATTTCCCTTGCTCCTTGCAGGTCATAACAAACCAGCGGGCATCCTCATTGTATGATCGGATATGCGAATCCTTAGAGACGCCGAGATATTGTTGGCTGACCCGAATTATTTCAGGGTCGATCTCCACGACATCGATCGCTGCGTTTTTGTATCGCGCATCGAGAAAACGCGGAAAGGTATAGCCTCCGCCGCCGATGAACAAGGCGTTGCAGGATTTTCCTTGCCTCTCCTGCCATCTCACTATCTCTTCATAGATTCGAATGTATTCATATTTGAGATAGCCGGGGTCGTTCAAATCGGTATAGGAGTGGATGAGGTGATCCAGGATCAAGGTCTCTAAGGGCTTCCTACCATCCCGCATCTCCTTTTTCAGCTTGATCGTATAATAATTGCTCTCTTTAAAAAAATAGGCATCTTCGTCAAAGGGAGGTGTGAAGGCGTAGGCGTAGGCGGTCTTTAAAGCGTTGACGGGATCAGCGGGGATGTCGATGGTGCCAGGGGCGATTGCGGCATAGGCGTACAGGCCTGCCAGAGGAAGTAGAAGAAAGAACGATAAAATGAGAGCGAAGGTGACGAGTGTCTTTACCTTGGTCAGAAAGCCCCCGAAGATCGGCGCGGAGATGATCAGGATTGCCCCCATGGACAAAAGGATGCTCCTGGTTCCCATCCAGGAGATGAGGAAGAACCCCGTGGCGAAGGTCCCGAGGATGGAGCCGAGGGTAGAGAAGGCATAGATCTTCCCGACGACATGTCCGGTCTTTTTTAGATTTTTGAGGGTCAGCCTGACCACCACCGGCGAGATCATACCGAGCAGGCAGGAGGGGAGGAAGAAGATAATAGCGGTGATCAGAAGAATGCGTACCATGAGGGCGGTTTGGAATTCCGCCCCTCCGGCCAGCGTGGTGAGAGGGGAGATGGCAAAGGCACCCAAGCCGGAGAGAAAAAGAAGCCATCCGAGGGTGGAGGCCCGGGGGTATCTGTCGGCAATCAGCCCTCCTACATAGGCCCCGATACTGATGCCGGCGAGCACCACACCGATGATGCTGGTCCAGGTATAGAGGGAGACTCCGACATAGGGTGCCATAATTCTTCCTGCGACCAGCTCGATAACCAGGGTACAGAAACTGGCGATAAAGACGACGATGTTGGCCTTGATAATTTCTTTTTGCATGGTTTGAGCTTCTCCGTTTAGAACAGGGGGATTTCAGGGTTGAGGCAACATTCTATAGTATTCGAGCAGGAAAGTTCAAGGGTGTTTTGGAGATACCGAACCCATGGTGGAAAGGGACCCGGCGCGGCGGTGAGTAAGGCAGTGGACTTAGATTCCCATATTGCTCAAGGCGTCTATCACGCGGCCCACGGCCTGCGTCAGCGGGAGGTGTGATGCCTCGAAGTGCCGGACCGATTCTTTGAGGCGCTCCAGGAACAGCTGGTAGCGATGCAGGGGGATCTCGCCGGGCTCTGCCTTGAGCAGGTCGATCTCGAGGATCAGCCTTTCAATATGGCCCCGGACGTGATCATCAGCCGGTTGGGTTCGTTTTAGCTCGGCATGGAGTTCTTTAATGGTTTTATTCAGGTGTTTTTTCTTCATATATCTTCCCCTTCTTGCCGCGGTCTTTGAAACTGCCGTTCGTCTTGATGCGCGGCGAGGCAAGACTGGTGCTGCTTCAAATCCACGACAGCCTCCGCAAGGCGCCAAAAACCACGTATAAGCCCAGGCCGACGGCAAAGACCCCGAATGCCAATCTGAGGTACGCGTCTTTGATATGATTCGCCAGGAGTGCGCCAAACCATGCCCCTACCAACAGAGCCGCGGCAACGATGAAGGCCGCTTTCAGATCGACATTGCCGTGACGGTAATACTCGAGGACGGCGGCAATGCCTACAGGCGGTAGCAGGATGGCCAGGCTCGTGCCGGTCGCCGCATGTTGAGAGAAGCCGAGCAAGAATACGAGCCCGGGCACGATGAGCACGCCTCCGCCGATCCCGAATAATCCCGAGGCAAGACCTGCTACGATGCCGATCAATAAAAGAAAAACAGTTGAAGGCAGATTCATAAACGTCCCTCCCTATAGTGCTCTCCTCTGTCCCGACAGCCTATGAGTTGAGAGATGAAGGATCTTCTGTGATTGCCTTATACCGCTTGATGGCAACGGATGGGTGCGCTTTCCGTAGTATTAAGGGTAACCATACACTCCCGCGCATATCCCCGCTGTCATACAATTGGCGATACCTATTTTATTAGGGCGCCTATTTCTTTTCGCCGTGTTCCATGAGCTTTGCTTGAACAAAAATACCGATGATGACCAATACAAAAAAGATGATTGCGGTCTTCATGTCCCGCAGCCTCAACTGGGAAACGACTACACCTGCTCCAACAAGGCACGAGAGCACGATAATCGCCCAGTCCATGAGCAAGGCGACAACGATCGCCCCGATCACTCCACCGGCAACGGCCAGGAGCAAGCCGGTGCCTGCAACACCCAGCGGGTGAGCGAGCAGCAGGGCAAAGTAAGCGCCGGCAAAGAAGCCGGCGAGGATGAAGGCGACGCGCTGAACAAAGATCGCCAGCAATGCTCCGAGCAGGCCGGCCACAAGACCACCTAAGAGCTGCACCCATATCGGTTGATCGACAAGGAGCAGCTTCGTAAACTCCATGCCGAAGAGGAAGCCAACGATGGCCACAAAAAGCCAAAAAAGCTTCCGCCCGAAAACGAGCATGATGAGACCCAAGACTATCATAAGAAATTTCATACGACCTCCGTCAGTGGTATTTGCCCCAAGCCAAAATCGGCAGCGCGGAATGCCGCATCTTCTGTGATAACTGATGAGGTGGCATTTCGCACGAGGAGAAATATTGCTTCGGATGTATTTATAATATTACTCCTCCTCCCTGTCAAGGGCTGTCTCATGGCGGATGATGCTCCCCTGGGAAGAGCGATCGACTGCCTGCTTGCAAGAGCCCGACTTCGATAACGCTCGAGGTGCCTCCGGGCATCGGGGTATTTCCATGCCGAACAAGCGAAGACGATAAGCAACAGCCGCCGAAGCCGAAGGTGGCCCCTTGGCCAGTGGCCCTGGCCAAAGGACCACCTCCGGTTTGGCCAGAGGATGGCAAAAATGCGTACCCCTGAGAGCCAAAGACGAGCGCATTCGCCGCCAGAATGCCCGCAAGCACCAGGATAAATAGCCCTGCCAGCGGGTCCATGATGACTACCCCCAATACCAGGAGGATAGCGGAAAACTGAACCAAGGCCCTTGGCGTTTTTTGGTTCATGGCACGGTCGTCCGACTATCCCCCCTTAGCCCTTTTCCCACCGTGTATCCCTCTCTTCGGTTTTTTCCCTGTCCTCTGCTCTGAAGAGAGAACGTGTTTGCTCGGCTCCTTCCGCATCCCATCTATCAGGTGATGAAATGCCAGCAGGGGATGGCGGTACATCATCCGGGGGCCTGCATATCTCATCACCGAGCGGATCCGTTCTCTCATGGCGGGCTTGTAGCAATGGATCGGACACCTGGCACACTGCGTCTTCCCTTGCTGGTATGGGCACCGGGAGAGCCGCTCCTTGGCATAATGCAAGAGATCATAACAATCCTGACAGAGACCATCCTTAGCTTGGTGCTGCGAGCGGCACTGCATTCGAATCATCGCTTCAATGGTCTTATTCTCTCTTGCTATGCGAGGATGCTTGTCAGACACTGCCGACTCTTTGACCAAATCACGCCATGATGTATTAATCAGGACGCTGCTCGATATAAACCTGTGTCGTAACCTCTCGGATCGGATCAGATGACGGCGAGCCCTGATCATCGATAACCCATCTTTCTTTGCGCCCCATGATGCATTCCCACACAAATAGGCCGAAGAGAAGGCCAGCCCGATCGTATACCTGACGCCCTGTTGTCTCCTTGCCCTCTATCTCCAAAGCGATATCATACAGACCGGCAAGGGGGTATGGCCACGGTTGTAACTGAGACGCTACCTGGGAAGTGCTGAAGGTACGCGCTCCGATCTTTTTATCAGGGGGCATCTCGTCGATGAGACGATTCAATGCGTGGCGAACCGCCTTTGTCCGGTTCGCGCCCAGCAGCCTCACTGCTCTCTTAAATTCGGCGGCATTCGGAATGCGTTTTATCTGCTTCCCGTCGGGGGTGAATAGCACGCGTTACAATCCCTCATTGCGAAATGTATTGTGCCAGCACTCGGTGCGGGGTTACTGCCTACGTGCCTTTTTCTTCTTCTCCGTGCAGAAACTTCTTCAAGGCGACTCGGATATCCCCTGAGATCTTATCCATGGCCTCTTTGGCGTCCCGCCAGGCGCCTTCCCCGGCCGCCTTTAGTATCTGCAATCTCTCCTCGGCGATCTTTTTCTTCTCCTGGAGCGTCCGAATCTGCCCCTGATACCCTGCCTTTTTCCCCACCGCTGCTTTATCCGCTTTGACAATGAGGGCATCGATCTTCGCGGATAAGTCCTTTACTTGCGCCTGCATCTTTTCCAGATATACAAGTTTCTCATCCATGGCATTCCTCCCCTACCTTTTTATTTGTTGTTTATTGCTACGCCTTATATGATCGGCGCGGCTTGCCGGTTTTTGATTCCCCTTTTTCACGCAAGTGCTCGGAGCACTTCCTCGATATCCGGCAGCTCTTTAATGGGATAGACCTTGACGAAAGTCACACGGTGATTTTCATCGAGGATGATGTTTGCCCGCTCGGAAAAGCCGAGCCGCTCCCTGAATATGCCGTAAGCAGAGGCGACCTCGCCATGAGGCCAGAAATCGCACAGCAGTCTGCTGTTTTTAATCCCCAGCGATTTGGCCCAGGCGTTTTTACACGGCACGGAATCGACGCTAAAGCCCAGGGCAACGGCATTGAGCTTATCGAATCTATCCTTATTGGCCTCCAGCGCCTTCATTTGATCCGCGCAGACGCTCGTCCACGCCAGGGGGTGAAAAGAGAGGAGAACCTTCTTCCCCAGGAAGTCGGATAACTTAAACTCCTTATCATCCTGGTCCTTGAGTTTGAATCCCTTTGCCTCGTCACCTATCTTTATGGGCGTTTGCACGATACCCTCCTTCTTTATGCGCGTATTACCCTAAAAGTTAAGCATGGAGGGCGGTTTATCAAGCTCAATGCTATGAGGTAAGACCAGGATCGCATAGGAGATAACTGCATTGCATCGGTCTGGATTATTGCGTTCCGACCCCCTTTGTTTTGACTGTCAGACTGATGGCTTAGGTTTCCTTATCTTTCCGCTCCGAGGGTTGTTAAGGCTGTGTACTTATAAAAAGTCAAGAGTACGCAGGATGAGACCCCTTCTAACAAGGAGGACCATATGCACTAATAGCAGCCCAGGGATAAACAGTTGGTCTTAAAAAGTTCTTGCTGACATCCTGCAATTTTTTCCCCCTAATTTCAATTTCATTTAGATTTTTTGGCCTCATTCCGGCTTTCCAGGCCCAGACAAAGGTTGAGATTTCTTCAGGTCGGAAACCCATGATGGAGGCTGCTACCATATCTGTTGCCAATGGATTCGTGCCGGCAATAATGAGATCCATTTTGAGCAATTGCCCTCCCCCATTAACCGTTGGCCCTTGCCCCTGCATAGCCGTGGAAGCATCAACAACAACCAGTCCCAGCTTGTTTGCTCGTACCATATCTACAATGGCAGAAGCTGTCCCGGATTCCTCGACGCGAGCCGCCGCACGGTGTACCTCTGACCTTACAGTTCCGTAAATTTCGCCCGGATAAACACCGATCAGATTTTTCATTCCCAGCGTTACCGTGGCGAGGCCGTGGGTTTTCATCATCGGCACCGAACAAAGCAGGTCAGTTTCCGTTAAAGAGTGATGCAGACTGATCTTTTTGAAGACAAAGCCATTGGGTATTGGCACTTTTGACATCTCTCCGGTATGAAGGTTGATCAATGGGATTTTTAATGATTTTGCCAGATCAGAATAGCCAAGGGTATCAAAAACGATTTGCTGTATATCATTCAGCATCTCTCTGTCCTTGGTCGCGCAAACATTGCCGAAAATACCTGGACGGAAGTTTGGTCCGGCAGCTGCTGAGCCTTCTCCTACTGATACATCTTTTTCCGCCTCCTTCATTAATTGCGCCAGCGCTTTGATAACCCCGGGTTTTGTTACGTCGCGAGGTTCTGGACCGACGAGATTAGGCTTAAGCATTATCCGCTCTTTACCTGTCGTGATCGATTTTATGCCGCCGAGCAAATCTATAGCATTTCTGACAGCATAATCAATATCGTCATGTTTGATTCTCACAACACTGACAACCGCCTTACTCTCTGGCAGCCATGCGTCTTGAGGACTTTTGGGGACACAGCCAAAGGCAATATTCCCCAACCCCAAAGCGGCACCGCCGGCTGCTAAGGTTTTGATAAAATCTCTCCTATTTATTTTTTTCATCGCAACCTCCTATGGAACATTTTCTATCTAGTCAATCAACTACTGTATGGTTGATCAGAGAGATGCGACACTCTATCTCCTGCCATGGAGAGATCAAATGGCAGCTTACATCTGAAACCTTAAGATAAACTTATTCTTGAAATAATAAGCCAGCACAATCTCGGTCGGCTTGATGCTAAAGATGCGGCCCTGCCTTTCCGAGTGCCAGCGAGCAGATATCGGGCCCATGAAAAGCTTAGCGTCACCTACCTTGAGCTGAAATTTGTCCGGGTACATCTCGGCTATTTCCAGCAGCGTCCTTTCGCCGCTGCCGCTGCCGAACCTCGGCTCGTAGACCTTTCCGTTCAAGATATTCAATTGCGGGATCGCCTTGAGCGTCTCAAACCATTGTTTCTCTTCATTGGTAACCGCATGCCCTTTTGCCTCAAGGGTGATGGTCATGACCGTCTTCCCCTGAAGATTCAACTGACCTGTGTATGTGGAGCGGCCGCGCTTGAGCGAGACATCTCCCATGATTTTGGGATACCCCAGGTAGTAGATGCCGCCGATACGGGCCTCATCGCTCGTCACCGGCATAGTGACGCAGTACCAGGCAGGTTTGCCTTCATATCTTGCCAGGAGATATACGGCTGCTTCTAAATAGGGCGGGGTTGCCTTATCCATCTTGTAGTAGTCTATGACAAAGGCCCTGACCAGCGGCTCATCAGGCATCTCGAATACCTCGGGGAGCAATGCCCGGTAGGCAGCGAGATCCTGGGTTTTGTAAAAGACGACGATGCCGTCGAATTCATGATAGGTATACGGCGGCTCGGACGGTTCGATCGGCTTTTGTGTAAGCGCTGAAGAACATCCCAATGCAAATAAAAAGACTATAGGCAACAATAGAGTGCATATCTTTAAAAAGGCTTTATATCTGGAGATCATCTTTTGTTTCCTCCTGCCGTTTTTGTCCCATTCAGGGAGCAAAACCTTGCTTTTAGGCGATGACTTTTGACCAAAGGGTCACCTTCGGAATTCGATTTTCGTCCCACAAGGGTTCTAGGGTCCAATCCCACCCCGCCGAAGGGGGCCCTTTGGCCACAATATAGATTTATGGAAGCGGGCTGTGCCGCCCTGCGACACAGGGGTCAGTCCCGCCCCACAATACGGATTTATGGAAGCGGGATCTGTCGTTCTGCGACACCCCATCCATAAGAAGATCCGAATGGTAGGGGGCCGCAAAGTGGGAGGGTTCTAGTAACATGCCGGAGGTGACCCTTTGGTCATTTGAATTCTTTTCACTCGAACCCTCGAATCCTCCCGCTTTGCGGGATCCCGCAGTCAGTAAAATCTAAATTAAGGTGCGGGATTGCATCCATGACCCCTAAAGTCCCGCCCTTGGCGGGATAGTTTACTTGGACTGACAAATCAGTTTTCTTTATCTTTCACGTTGATTGCACCTTTAAGCATGGTGAGCGCGGCGCTATCCACGTCCTTTTTGTCCTCATTCGTGAGGATCGTAAAGGTAACTGTCAGCTCGCCGACGAGCAAGGCCCCCTGCGTCAGATACTTATATCCTCCCGCTTCTGGTGCCTTGTCCGTAGCTGAGAAGTAGTAGCCGCGGCCTGCGGATCCCCGGATCTCGATTATTTTAAGGGTTTTTTCTGCGGCATTCGGCTGGGCACCGTCTGCCGCACGTTGTACCATTTTTTGTATTTCCCCATTGCTTAGTGGGGGCTCATCTTTCTTGGTCTGCCAAAAAGGTGTTATTAAGATTAGAAACTGATCCCCGCTTGCCGGGCGGAAGGCAATCGTCGGAGGCAACCGGTTATCATCCGGTTGCTGTACCTCCTCCTTCCAGGAAGCCGGGACCTTCATCTGAAAGACGCCATGGTCCGGCAAAGTATAGCGGCGGTCACTGGTCTGCTCAGCCGCCGCCGCAATAACAGCAAAACCCAACAACAAAATCATCACACATAGTAAAACAGGAAAGCTCTTCTTCATGATACCTCCTTTATGCCTCTTGGCAGAAATCAACGGCGGGACGCACCGCCCGCTGTTATGGTTGATGATGCTGTGTTTATTTTGAATTGTCAAGAATGAAGATGCGGCTCCTTTTATTCTATTTTTCCTTATACGGCTCACGCACAAACAGGTTGGCAACCATCGCGTCGACATGCGGACGATTTGATATGCGGGGATGTGCCGACCGATATTCTTTGGATTCGTGAATCGCCTTGTTCATGGCGGAGATTGTTCGATTGGTGAGGCGAGGGTATGGTTCCCAGGGATCGAACAAAATCAGATCATCATCCAGTTGAGCTTCAAGCAGCTCAACTGCCTGGCTCGTCCGCGCCGCCCTTAAATGCTTGAGTATGACAACGTGTGACTGAATCGCGCCGGCGTCTTTATACAGACATTCGTCTATGATAGCGGACCTCCCCCAGCGAAAACCACCATATCCGCCGATTGCCAGACCGACAACACCCCCCGCGAGAAACGCCAGGCCTAGACCTACTATTGACTTTCTTCTCCTTGCCATACCAACTACCTCCCGTCCAGTTCATCATTTGCTGTGATGGTTGATGAGGTTGTGTATATTCTGAATTTTCACGATAAAGATGCGACCCCCTTATCTACTTCTTAAATGCCAAAAAGTATTTTTAGGCCAAGTACTTCAATGATTGCTGCAATTATAAGTAAGGGCACAATGATAGAAAGATAGATATTCAAGCTTCTTTTAATCCTAAACGTGATGGTATTAAACCTCAACGAATGAAAAAGCCCCCCTGCACACCAAATTCCTAGCGCCCAGGCAATAAACATGGCAGGAAGCTCGAAAAGGCCGTGGGGGATAATCCTGAAGAAATTTAGAGGATTCAAGTGTAATATGGCCCCTACTGCGATACCATTGAAAACAGCTCCAAAGACAGGAACTAGCCCAAACAAAAAACCAAATAAAATGGCAAAGAAAGCGCTAAAAGCATTTCTCAAAAAGATAGCAACAAGTAATTCCAGAGCGTTTTTATTCTCAAATGTTTTAGCGTAATCCAAAAATGCGGAAATAACGCTTTCACCTAATGTTGGTATTAAAATAGCCAGGATATTTCCAGCAACAAAAATTAATATGGCCGCAAAAATATATTTTCTGACCTCATTAAGATCGCGCCAGATTTGCTGATAGTGGTTAACTAAGACAGCACTGTTCATTTTGATTTCGAACGCCGCTCTTCAGCGGTTGCGGTTTTTTGCAATCCGCTGAAAGAGCATGTTGGAAGTTCCCCCTTTCATTCGTAAGACAACATGTCCGGCTTCTGCAAGAAGTGCAACAGCGATGCCCAGGATGACAATAGATGGAATTGCTTCCGGCAAAAAACCTGATTCGTATGACTTGAGGAAGCTAGGCATGCGGAGCACGGACATAGTGAACATGAACACATGTATAAAGCAGGATATGCCAAAGGCATGAATTACGATCGTCTTATGGCTGTTTTTAATACCAAATCCTGCGAGGATGATAACATAAGCAATAATTGTTAATCTCATAATCAAAAATGGAATACGGTGCCATTCATTCAACCTTGGGATGATAAATGGTAAATAGATCGTAAAGTATAGCAATGGAAAGAATAAGTATCCCAAAATTATCGTTATCCATTTCATTTAATTTACTTCCAACAATGTTTATATGGTTCCTTATAATACCCTAAATATAATTATATCTGCCATATAAGATACCTGCGAAACAAGAGCTGATCGGGTCATAAACATTTGCTTATCAGGTACTTGCGTGGAGGAGCGTTGCGCTTTTATGTGAGATAATTTCTTGAAAAAACAACCCATTACACACTATGTTATAATTCAAGACTTGACCCATTTCCCCTTTGCTTCCTTCGCTATCTTCTCTTTCGCCTTTTGTTCCTGTTTGTTTATCTTTTGTTTCCGACCCTTGTCCTTATCCTTTTTGCCTTTATCTCCCATTGTGCACCTCCTTGCGTTTATATCACTCTGCGCATCTCTTTTTCCGGTTATCCCTCATCTTCTCGGCGCGAGGGTGCCGCTGCATCGTCAGTTCTGTCTTTGCTTATCCTCACTATGTTGAAATTCAAGACCTGACCCCTTTTCCCTTTCTGGCGTGTACGCTGTTTTGGCCACGTCCGGTGCAGCTATTTGTTATGGCTTAAATCCTTCAGCTCGTCTGGTTGCTTGGCAATGCTCTCACTGAGATTCTTTTCGATATCATCCGCGAGGACATCAATAACTTCTTTCAATTTGAGGTTGGTATTCCAATAAATTCGCCAACAATAAGCATCGACAGGGAATTGGCCTTCAAAGGTTTTGCTGACGCCTTTTAGCGTTCTAACCAAAGTACCACTCTTGTCCACCAGCTTCAGGTCAGTAAATTCGATCTTTATTATGCCCGGGGATTTCATCCAGATCGTTGATAATGTTCCTGCTGCCCCAAGCTGAGTTGCAGCTCTTGCTGCATAAGAAAAATCCTGTTGTCCGTAGAACTGACGTATTGCTCCCTGCAATTGGAAATCGGCTGAGGCTTTCGAATCAACCAAAACGTCTTTGAAAGCTCCCCTCTGCTTCAAATGCGCGGCTATCGACACGGTTATTTGTTTTGCAGCTGGCTCTTTATTATAGTGTTCCTCGGAATTAATACATACCCTGTAGCCTCTTATCCAGGTGTCACGCCCTTCAACAGATACAATTTTTCCGCCTATCCAGGTGTCACGCCCATCAACAAAAACAATTCCGTTCTCGCTGACAGATCTTCTGTTATCTGCAAATGATTCAACGCTCAGTGTTACGTCCTTGAGTTGAGTAACAGTAGATGGTGTAATATCGCTTGTTTTGTAACGTATAGGTTGATTAATGGCACACCCAACGAGACCACCTACAAGAAGGCTCACCAAAAAAAACTTACCGACGCGATTCATGCTGTCCCCTCCCTATTGTCGTAAGTTGTCCGGGTTACATGGTTTCCGAATTCATTCCACGGCCATAACAATGTTTATATGGTTCCTTATAATACCCTCAATATTGTTATATTTGCCATATAAGACACCCGTGAAACAAGAGCCAAATAGGGCATAAACCTTTTCTTATCAGCTACTTGCGTATAGGGACGATCAAAACAAACTCATCTGTTCTTTGCCTTCTGGGGGTTTCTCGGCTTCGCCCTCCTTCGGAAAGATGCTGATCTGGCCATAGACGCCGTCGTAGCCGGGCACGATCTTCAGCTTGCCCTGGCGCACGAGCATGATCCCCTCGTACACCTTGGGAGAGGCGATCTTCTTTATCTCCTCCGAGGGCATGTCGATGAGGATGGCCATTTCGGATCCCCCTTGCTCCACCATCCGCATATACTCCTGCTGCACCCCCTTGGTGTTCGTGCCCTGTTCCAGGGCCTCGGCAATAATCTCCTCCAGCGGGATGAGGTGGATGGTGGGGATGGCCCGGGGAGGGACGAAGCCCACGGGCCTGTCGGCCAGCTCCTCGACCCGGTGCATCACCCCCACGGTGAGCTGCCTGTTGCAGACAGGGCAGATATCGTTGTGAGCCTTGCTTTCTTCGGGTGTATAGAGGACGTTGCACATCCGGTGGCCGTCGTAGTGGTACTTTCCTTCTTCAGGGAAGAACTCCACAGTAAAGAGCAGACCTGCCGGGTCCTTTTCCTTTATCACGCGCGCTATCTCCTTATATTCCAGGGCACAGGCAAGGGCATTGGCCTCCCTGCCGAGCTTGCTGGGGGAGTGGGCGTCGGAGTTGGAGATGAGGGTGATGGCGTCGAGGCTGCTTAAGCGCCAGTTCATCTCCGGGTCCGAGGACAGGCCGGTCTCGATGGCAGAGATGTTTTTGGCCTGCTCCTCAAAACACTCTGTGAGCGAATCAAAGCCCGAGTTGGCGCCGAAGACCGAGAACCACGGTGTCCAGGCGTGGGCCGGGACCAGGAGGCATTCATGGGAGATGTCGAGGACTATTTTCACGAGGTCCTTGGCCGGGAAACCGAAGATGGGTCGGCCGTCTGATCCTAGCTTGCCGAGTCGACCCAGCGCGGTGTTTATTTTTTCCGCAACCTCTATATTCGGGGCGAAGATCAGGGTGTGGGTGCGGCGGTTGGTCTGCTTATTCTGGGTGAAGATGTTGCTCACCTCGGTGACCAGGATAAAGAGTGTCTCCTGCTCCCCCTGTTTGAGCCGGTAGATCCCCGCGGCTGCCGGCTCGAGCTTGGCCTTGATCTCGGCGAAGTAGAGGGGGTGGGTGAAGTCGCCGGTGGCCACGAGCTTGATCCCCTTAAGCCTGCCCCAGCGGGCGATGGTATCGAGCTCCATCTCCTTGCTGGTGGCACGGCTATATTTAGAATGCACGTGCAGATCGGCGATAAACCGCGTCACAGGAATATCTCCTCCGGCGCAATACCCTCGGTCTTGAGGACCCGCCACTTGCCCCGTTCCTTGATGAGCGTGAAGGTCACCTGGCACGGCCGCTCCGAGCTGCCGACGATGTATCCTGTCTTATCCTGCATCCGGGCCGTGGCCCAGGTGAGGAGGGTGGCCCTGCCTTGTTTGTTTTCACTGATGGTTATCTGCATCTCTTCGATGCGGATGTTGATATCGTCGAACTGGTGAAAGACCCGCTGGAACAGCGCCATGATGGCGACCTTATTGAGGCCGTAGTCGTCCTGGTAGGACCGGGAGACCTGCTCCATCACCCCCTCGATGTCCTTTTTCTCGATGGCTGCCTTCCCATCGTAGATCACCCGTTTGATCCGGGCCTCGTCGGTGACGAGGATATGCTTGAGCAGGAAGAAGCAGCCGACGGCTGCCAAAAGGATAACGACGTTCGTCGCCCTTTTTCTGCTGATTTTCATCCCTTTTTTCCTTTCCACCATTTTTTGAGCCGCTCGCGTATCTCGTGCTCATACCCCCGGTCCGTGGGGTGATAGTAGCGGCGTTTCTTTATCTTTTCCGGCAGGTACTCCTCCTCGACAAAGGCGCCGGGGAAGCTGTGGGGGTAGCGGTAACCTTTGCTGTATCCCATCTCCTCCATCAAGGGGGTCGGTGCGTTGCGCAGGTGCATGGGCACAGGCAGGGACCCGGTCTCCTTGACGGCCTTGCGCGCCTCGCTGTAGGCGGTATAAAGGGCGTTGCTCTTGGGGGCCGTGGCCAGGTAGACCACGGCCTGCGCCAGGGCCAGCTCGCCCTCGGGCTGGCCGATGAAGTGAAAGGCCTGCATGGCCGCCACTGCCACCAGTAGCGATTGAGGGTCGGCATTGCCCACGTCTTCGGAGGCAAAGCGTATGACCCGGCGCGCTATGTAGAGGGGGTCTTCGCCCCCCTCGATCATCCTCGCGAGCCAGTAGAGGGAGGCGTCGGGGTCGCTTCCCCGCATGCTCTTGTGCAGGGCCGAGATGATGTTGTAGTGCTCCTCCCCCGTCTTGTCGTAGAGGACCCTCTTTTGCATCGCCTCCTGGGCCGCCTCGGGGGTGATCTTTCTTTGCCCGTCCTTTGCCGGCGCGGTGGTCATGACGGCCAGCTCCAGGGCGTTGAGCGCTGCCCGGGCATCGCCGTCGGCCAGGGTGGCGAGGAGCTTTAAGACCGGGGTATCTATCGAGACCTTATACTGCTTGAGCCCGTGCTCGCCGTCGGCGAGGGCGCGGCGCATGATCTCCATCAATTCCTCGGGCCCGAGCTGTTGGAGGGTGAAGACCTGCGTGCGGGAAAGGAGCGGCGCGATTATCTCAAAGGAAGGGTTCTCAGTAGTGGCGCCGATCAAGCAGATGGTCCCTTTTTCCACGTGGGGAAGGAAAGCATCCTGCTGGGCCTTGTTGAAGCGGTGGATCTCGTCCACGAAAAGGATGGTCCGTTGCCGGC
>Ga0299912_10001784_pt1 | contig 17412 bp, 18 predicted proteins | sample RVTome_2_FD_207667 | JGI IMG/M metagenome (GOLD analysis project Ga0299912, IMG submission 207667) | Soil microbial communities from uranium-contaminated site in the Upper Colorado River Basin, Wyoming, United States - RVT95D214 (version 2) ... | reverse complement strand
GCGAAATCTAACGACAGCGGCCGCGGGCAACAAGGCGCGATAGCCGAGAACGCCTGTCTGCTGCCCGCGAGGCGGCTAGCGTGTGAACGCGGAGGCTACTTCTTCGGCTTGCGCATCGGAATCGGCACTGCCGCGCCCGAGGTCGCCCCGAACGCCGCCGCGGGAGGCACCCCCGGAACCGCATTCAAAACGCGCGGCGCCTCTGCGGCCGTCGCACCCGACGACCGCGGCACCGGCAGCGCGGCCGAACCGGGCACGGCCGCCGCTTCCTTCTTCGCCCGCTCGCGCTCGACCTTGCGCCAGTTGGTGACGGCGGCGTTGTGCTCTTTCAAGGTGTCGGAAAAGGTATGGCCGCCCGTGCCGTCAGCGACGAAGTAGAGATCGTTGGTGGCCGGGGGATTGAGCGTCGCCTCGATGGCCGAGCGCCCCGGGTTGCAGATCGGAGTCGGCGGCAGGCCGGCGATCTCATAGGTATTGTGCGTCGTCTTCTGGTCGAGGTCGGCCCGCGACAGCGGGCGCCCCAGGGTGCCCTGCCCGCCGACGATGCCGTAGATGACCGTCGGATCGGATTGCAGCTTCATGCCCTTGCGCAATCGGTTCATGAACACGCTGGCAACGCGGCCACGCTCGTCCGGGCGGCCGGTCTCCTTCTCGACGATCGAGGCGAAGGTGATCGCCTCCTGCGCCGACTTGATCGGCAGGTCGGGCTGGCGCTTCTCCCAGACGCTGTCGAGGAAGCGCTGCATCTCCGCCTGCATGCGTTCCAGCAGCTCGCGCCGCTCCATGCCCTTCGAGAAGCGGTAAGTGTCGGGCAGCAGCGAGCCTTCCGGCGGGATCTCGGTCAAGTCGCCGACGAGCTCCTCCTCCTGGCGCAGGCGCTCGACGATCTGCAGGCTCGTCATCCCCTCCGGGATCGTCACCTTCGACAGCACGCCGCGCCCCTGCGTCAGCAGCTCCATGACGTCGGCCATGCTGGCGTTCTTCTTGATCTCGTAGTCGCCGGCTTTCAACTCCACGGGCTTGCGACCGAAGCCGCGCGCAAGGAAGTTGGCGAGGAACGTCCAGCGGTTGGAGATGACCCCCTCTTTCTCCAGCCGCGTTGCGATCTCGATGCGGCCCTCGCCCTTGGGGATCGCCACGACGCGCGACACGTTCAGCGGTCCGGGGACCTCGAACTGATGATAGAGCAGCGCGCCGAGCGCGCCGGCACCCAGCATGACGACGAGGATCAGCGTCAGCAGCCCGCTGAAGAAGCCCATGAATATGCCCGAGCGGGAGGCGCCGGCCGACTTCACGCCGCGCGGCGGGGCGGGCGCCCGCGAGGGCTCGAGCATCTCTATGGGGCTGCGGGGTCTGATGCCCCCCCTGCTGAACGGAGGCTCCGGCCTCGAAGGAGGGAAGTGGCTCAAGCTGCGCTCCCGTTCACCGACGAGGCCATTGCCGCGCGGCACGGGACGAATATCGCATCGACCCTAGAGGCAAATATGGCAAAAGGGCGAACGGCGGCGGCAGCGCGGGCCGTCCGTACCGGTCGTTGGGGGCCCGCATCAGGCAACGCGGCGCAAAATCAGCGAGGCGTTCGTTCCGCCAAATCCGAACGAGTTCGACAACACAGTATTGATCTCGCGCTTCTTCGCCTTGTGGGGGATGAGATCGATCGCCGTTTCGACCGAGGGGTTGTCGAGGTTCAGCGTCGGCGGAGCGATGTTGTCGCGCATGGCCAGCACCGAGAAGATCGCCTCCACGGCACCCGCCGCGCCGAGCAGATGCCCGGTCGCCGACTTCGTCGACGACATGGCGAGCTTGCCCGCCGCGTTGCCGAACAGGCGCTCGACCGCCTTCAGCTCGATCTCGTCGCCCATCGGTGTCGATGTGCCGTGGGCATTCACGTAGTCGATGTCGCTCGCCTCGATGTCGGCGCGCTTCAGCGCCGCGCGCATGCACCGGTAGGCGCCATCGCCGTCATCGGCCGGCGCGGTGATGTGATAGGCGTCGCCCGACATGCCGTAGCCGATCACCTCGGCATAGATCTTCGCTCCGCGCGCCTTGGCGTGCTCGAGAGCCTCGAGCACGACGACGCCGGCGCCTTCACCCATCACGAAGCCGTCGCGGTCCTTGTCGTAGGGGCGCGAGGCCGCGGTGGGGCGATCGTTGAACCCGGTCGACAGCGCCCGACAGGCGGCAAATCCGGCCACCGCGATGCGGCACAGCGGAGATTCCGTGCCGCCCGCGACCATCACGTCGGCGTCGCCCAGCGCCACGAGCCGGCTCGCATCGCCGATGGCGTGGGCACCGGTGGAGCAGGCGGTGACGACGGCGTGGTTAGGTCCCTTCAGCTTGTGGCGGATGGAGACGTAGCCCGACGCCAGATTGATGAGGCGGCCTGGAATAAAGAACGGGCTGACGCGTCGCGGGCCCTTCTCCTTCAGCAGGATCGCCGTCTCGGCGATGCCCGGCAGACCGCCGATGCCGGAGCCGATGAGCACGCCGGCCCGCTCCTGGCTCTCAGCCGTGTCCGCCTTGTAGCCGGAATCGGCCAGCGCCTGCTCTGCCGCCGCCATCGCATAGATGATGAAGTCGTCGACCTTGCGCTGCTCTTTCGGCTCCATCCAATCGTCGGGATTGAACTTGCCGTCGGCCTTCTCACCGCGCGGAATGAAGCAGCCGATCTGGCAGGCGATATCGGAGACGTCGAACTCCTCGATGCGGCGCGCGCCGTTGGCGCCGCCGAGCAGCGCCGACCATGACGGCTCGACCCCGCAGCCGACGGGCGAGACCATCCCAAGTCCTGTGATGACAACGCGACGCATTGGTGTCCTTCGAAGCAGGGGATCGGCCGGTCGCCTCAGCCTGCGGCCCGGTCAAGCCTCGAAGGCTTGGTGCGCTCGCGCAAGCCTGAAATTCACCCCTTAGGTGCCGGTCTGTGCCGCAGCTTAGCCGTGAGGGAAGGTCGGCTTCAGGCGGCGCTGGCGTTCTTCTCGAGAAACTTGACCGCGTCCCCGACGGTCAGGATGTGCTCGGCGGCGTCGTCGGGGATTTCGCAGCCGAACTCCTCCTCGAAGGCCATCACAAGCTCAACCGTGTCCAAACTGTCGGCGCCCAGGTCGTCAATGAAGCTGGCGTTCTCGGTGACCTTCTCGGCCTCCACGCCCAAGTGCTCCACGACAATCTTCTTCACGCGCTCCGCGACATCGCTCATCGTCTTCCCTCGCGTCGGTTGCTCTTGGTAGTTAGCAATTCGGATCTTCTGGGCTCGCCCGTGGTTGTCGTGCTCCGTACCATGGGCTCGCGACCGGCGGGTACTGAAACGACGCGGCTATCCCACTTTTCGCACTCCGTGCGGCGGCCAAACCTACGGCTCAGGCGAACTCGCGCAGAAGCGCCAGGGCCGAAAAACCGTTCGGCTCGTTAACATACTTCATGGGCCTTGGCCAGCACTGCCGAGGGCCGATGTCCTGCGGCAGTGTGGACGGGATTTCGCCCGCCCGGCCAAGCGCTAGCGCTGACGTGTGCACGTTTACCATGGGCATCAAACCATCGCCATGCCGCCGTTGATGTGCAGCGTTTGTCCGGTGATGTAGGCGGCTTCATCGCTGGCCAGGTAAACCACACCCGCCGCGACCTCGTCCGGCCTGCCGAAACGCTGGGCTGGAATCATCTTGGCGATCTCTTCGGTCTGCTTTTCGTTCAGCGCCTGCGTCATCGGCGTGGAGATGAACCCCGGCGCAATGCAGTTGGCCGTGATGTTGCGCTGGGCGACCTCACGGGCGAGCGATTTGGTCATGCCGATCATGCCAGCCTTGGAGGCCGCGTAGTTACCCTGGCCAGGATTGCCGAACACGCCCGACACCGACGAGATGTTGATGATGCGACCGAAGTTCGGTTTGGCGCGCAGCATGGAACGCGCCGCCGCACGGCAGAGCATGAACGTCGAGGTGAGGTTGACGGCGATGACCTCGTCCCACTGGTCGTCCTTCATCACCATGAACAGGTTGTCGCGCGTCAGCCCGGCGTTGTTCACCAGGATGTCGAGGCGGCCCATCTTGGCGACCGCCTGGTCGATGAGTTTGCCGACCTGCGCACGGTCGCCCAGATCGCAGGGCAGCACGTGCGTGCGCTCGCCGATGTCTTTGGCGACGGCTTCGAGCTTATCGGCCTGGCGGCCGGAAACGGCGACGGTCGCACCCGCCTCGTGCAGCGCGCGCGCGATCGATCCGCCGATACCGCCCGTCGCGCCAGTGACGAGCGCGGTCTTGCCCGAGAGGTTGAACATGGAAATCCTCTAGTGTCCCGATTCCGAAGCTCGCCCGAGTTTGACGCCGGCCTCATGAGCGAGCTTCGGAATCATGAGGGACACTAGAATCATGGAGTCGGTAGTGTGATTCAGATCGGGAAATTCGCTCCCAACTTTGCAGCCATCACAGGCGAATTTCTCGATCATCACACTACCTGTTGAGGCGGCCGAGTGCCGCCTCGACCTCGGCCGGCGTACCGACGTTTACGGCGTTGACCGCCGCATCGATGCGCTTGGCGAGGCCGGACAGAACCTTGCCGGCGCCGATCTCGTAAAAGTCCGTCACGCCGTTGGCTGTCATGTACGTAACACATTCCCGCCAGCGCACGGTGCCCACCACCTGCTCGACGAGCCGCCGCTTGATTTCGTCGGGATCGCTGATCGCCGTGGCGACGACGTTGGCCACGAGCGGTACGGACGGTGCTTTGATCGCGACGTTCTGCAGAGCCGCGGCCATCGCCTCGGCGGCAGGTTGCATCAGCGCTGAATGGAAGGGCGCCGAAACGGGGAGCGGCACCGCGCGGCGCACGCCATGCGCCTTGCCGAGCTCCGGCACGCGGTCGAGCGCCGACTTGTGCCCCGATAGCACGACCTGCGTCGGCTCGTTGTCGTTGGCGACTTGGCAGACGTCGCCTTGCGCGGCGGCCTCGGCCACCTTGCGCGCGACCTCGATCCCGACGCCGAGCAGCGCCGTCATGGCCCCCTGCCCCACCGGAACGGCGGCCTGCATGGCCTGTCCGCGCAGCTTGAGCAGGCGCGCCGCATCGGCGATCGAAAATGCCCCCGCCGCGGTCAGCGCCGAGTATTCGCCCAGCGAGTGGCCGGCGACGAACTTCACTTTATCCTTGAGTGAGAAGCCGTGCTCGCGCTCGAGAACTCGGATGACGGCCATCGAGACGGCCATCAACGCCGGCTGCGCGTTCTCCGTGAGCGTCAGCGTCTCCTTTGGCCCCTCCCACATGATCTTCGACAGGTTCTGGGACAAGGCCGCGTCGACCTCCTCGAACACTTCGCGCGCCGCGGCGGAGGCCTGCGCCAGTTCGCGGCCCATGCCAACGTCCTGGCTGCCCTGCCCGGGAAATACGAATGCGATGGCCATGCTGTTCAGGAGCGCTCAAGCGAGGGTTTGGCTGGCAAGAACACGGCCCATAAGCTGCTGTCAAGCACTCGTGGGTGTCGCCGATGCGTAAGGCATCGGCGCTGAGCTATAAGGTTCGAACGAGGCGAGAATTCCAGGCGGAGTTGGGCCATGCGCTTCATCGCAATATTCGTCTTTATGGTTTTGGGATGCGCGGCTCTGGTCCTCCAGACGGGTGGGGCGCTGGCCTGCGAGGCGGCGACACATCTCTCTTATAACCAGCCGGTGGAGCTCGAAGGCACCCTCAAGGCCGGCAAGGGCCAGCACGAGGCGCAGGGTCCGTTCGACTACGTCTATCTCGCCCTCGACAAGCCGCTGTGCGTCGACGCGCCGGCCGACGGCAATGACGAATTCGATGTTGGCACCGAGGCGGCAATCGACCGCATCCAGATCGCCGGCGAGGCTGGATCGGGGGAGCTGCCGATCGGGAGCCGCGCCACCGTCAAAGGGACGCTGTTCGGGGCCCACACCATGTGGCACGTCGAGAACGTGCTGATCGATGCCGCCTCGGTCGCGGCCAAATAGGGCGCACGCCATATCCGGCCTTGCCGGCTGGAGAAATTCCGCTATAAAGCGCCTCTTGCTCGCTTCGGCTGGAGGCTGAACGGGAAACCGCCCAACGGCGGTAGGGCCTCAACGGTCCGTTTTCCGGTGTCTTCGCTCTCATGGGTGACCTGCTTGGGCCTTTCTTCGGGTCCATAAGGGGCTTTGCGCCGGGGCAAGCGAACGAAACCGAAGGAAAGGCCAAACGCATGCCGCTGTACGAGCATGTCTTCCTGGCGCGCCAGGACGTCTCGAATACCCAGGTCGAGGCACTCACCAAAGAATATACCGACGTCATCGAGGCGGGTGGCGGCAAGGTCACCAAGAGCGAGTACTGGGGCATCAAGTCCCTCGCCTACAAGATCAAGAAGAGCCGCAAGGCGCACTTCTCGCTGCTCAACATCGATGCGCCGCCGGCGGCGGTCGCCGAGATGGAGCGCCTGATGGGCCTTTCGACCGAGGTGCTGCGCTTCATCACCATCAAGGTCGACGCGCACGAGACCGAGCCGTCGGCGATGATGCGCAAGAGCGACCGCGACGATCGCGGCGACCGCGATCGCGGCGGCTTCGGCGGCCGTGGCGGCGGGTTCCGCGGCGGTGGCGGCGGTGGTGGGTTCCGCGGTGACCGCGAAGGTGGTGGTGGCCGCGGCGGGTTCCGCGGTGGCGATCGTGAAGGTTCGACGTTCCGTCCGAGGCCGCCGCGCGAAGGCGGCGATCGCCCGCCGCGTGAGGGTGGTGATCGTCCGCCGCGTCCTCCGCGCGAGACCAGCAGGGAGCCAACCGGTTCGGGCTCAGGGTCGTCGGGTTCTGGTTCGGGCGGGGAGGCATAATCCATGGCAGAGATCGCAACACCAGGCGGCGGTGGCCGCCGGCCTTTCCATCGCCGTCGCAAGACTTGCCCCTTCTCGGGCCAGCACGCGCCGAAGATCGACTACAAGGATGTGCGGCTGCTTGGACGCTACGTGTCGGAGCGCGGCAAGATCGTGCCGAGCCGCATCACGGCCGTGTCGGCCAAGAAGCAGCGGGAGCTGGCCCGCGCTATCAAGCGGGCGCGGTTCCTGGGCCTGCTGCCGTACATATTGAAGTAGGATCGCCTGTCGGAGCCGGACCTTCGTGGCCCGGCTCCGACGACCACTTGGTGCCGGGCCAGCGTGCCCGGCATAGGTTGGGACGGAGCGGACAAACGTCCTTTCGTCTCTAACCGCGCTCATCGCGGGACAGCTGCCTAGATGACCTATCGTCTACTCATCGGCATTGGAGCCGGGTTTGTCTCGGCGGTCGTGTTCGCTTCGGCGACCACGGGGCCTGTGCTCGTGCGCATCCTGCTGTTCCTCCTTACGCCGCTCGCGCTCTTTCTCGCCGGCCTGGGCCTCGGTCCCGTCGCTGCCGCCGCGGCCGGATTGGCCGGCACGCTGCTCGTCCTCGTTGCCGGAAGCATGACGGCGGCCGTTGTCTTCGCCGCCAGCCAAGCCGTGCCTGTCCTGGTGCTCACCTATCTCGCCTCGCTCAACCGGCCGGTCGCTGGTGGTGTCGAGTGGTACCCGGCGGGCCGCATCGTGATCGCCGCTGCGCTGATCGCCGGCCTGTTCTCGACGCTCACGCTGTTCCTGCTCGGCGGCGACATCGACGCGCTGCGCACGGCGCTGCGCACCATGCTCGAGCAGTTCGTCAATACCGAGCTGCCGAAGATGCCCGACGCGCCGACGCTCGGCCCCGATGAGATCAACGAGGCGACCGCCATCGCGCTGGCGCTGCTGCCGGCGGCCTCGGCCATCTCGACGATGGGCAGCCTCATGTTCAACCTGTGGCTCGCTGGGCGCATCACGCTCGCCTCCGGCCATCTCATCCGCCCGTGGCCCGACCTCGCCGCCATCACCTACCCGCCGCTGACCCCCTTGCTTCTCGCCGTCGCGACGGGCGCGGGCTTCCTCGCCGGTCTGCCTGGCCTGATAGCCGCCGGTTTCGCGGGGCCGCTGTTCTTCGCCTACGTGCTCATGGGCCTCGCCGTCGTGCACTACGTCACGCGCGGGCGTCCCTGGCGTCCGTTCGCCCTGTGGGCGCTCTACGGCGCACTGTTCGTCATGAATACGGTCGCCTCGCTGGCGATCGCCCTGCTCGGATTGGCGGAGGCCATCTGGCCCATACGCAAGATGGCGCCCCCGCCCAACGATCCGCCGGCTTCGTGAGAGCCCGGCTGCACCGCATCAGTTAGAGAGAAGGAGTTTTGCCATGGAAGTCATTCTGCTTCAGCGCATCGGCCGGCTCGGCCAGATGGGCGACGTCGTCAACGTCAAGGACGGCTACGCACGCAATTTTCTGCTGCCGCAGAAGAAGGCGTTGCGCGCCACCGCGGACAACCGCGCGCACTTTGAAACCCAGCGCGCCCAGCTCGAGGCCAACAACCTCGAGCTGAAGAAGGAGGCCGAGGCGGTCGCCGAGAAGCTGAACGGCAAGGTGTTCGTCGCCATCCGCAGCGCCGGCGACACCGGTCAGCTCTACGGCTCGGTCTCGACGCGCGACATTTCCGACGCGGTGACGGCGGGCGGGTTCACCATCGACCGCCGCCAGGTGATCCTTGAGCGGCCGATCAAGACGCTGGGTCTGCACGAGACGCGCGTCGCGTTGCATCCTGAAGTGATCGTCAACGTCACGCTCAACGTCGCCCGGTCCGAGGACGAAGCCGAGCGCCAGTCGCGCGGCGAGGACGTCACCGTTGTCAAGGAAGAGAAGCTCGAGCTCGAGACCTTCAACCCCGAGATGTTCGAGGAAGGAGCGGCTCCTGTGGAAGGCGGCGAAGAGGCCGAGAAGGGCGCGGACGCCGAATAATCGGGCTTTGCTGCGATTCGACAGCGCAAGCGGTTTCCGGTCCCCGTGTGCATAGCGGGGACTGGACCGCTTGACGGCTCGACTAAGGCCCGACGGAATCGCATACCCTCGGCCCATGGCAAAGAACGCAACGCTGATTTCCGACCGCCTCAAGGCGCCCTCCGCCGACGAAGCGCTCCCCTTCCGCCAAGCTCCCCACAACCTTGAGGCCGAGCAGGCTCTGCTCGGCGCCATCCTCGTCAACAACGAGGCGATGGATCGCGTCTCGGCGTTCCTCGAACCGCATCATTTCTACGATCCATTGCACCAGCAGCTCTACGAGACGGCAGCCAAGCTCATCCACGTCGGCAAGCAGGCGACGCCGATCACGCTCAGGACCTTCTTCGAGACCGCCGAGCCGATCTCCCCCGGCCTTACCGTGCCGCAGTACCTCGGCACGCTCGCCGCCAATGCGACGACCATCATCAACGCCGAGGACTACGGCCGCACCGTCTACGACCTCGCCACGCGTCGCTCGCTGATCATCATCGGCGAGGACATGGTCAACGGCGCCTACGACAGCGCCGTCGACTCGACCCCGCAGCGGCAGATCGAGGACGCGGAGACGCGGCTCTACGATCTTGCCGAGCAGCGCAAGTACGGCCAGGGCTTCCTCGGCTTCGGCACCGCGCTCGCCAACGCCATCGACATGGCCAACGCCGCCTATCAGCGCGCCGGTCACCTGTCGGGTCTCGCCACCGGCCTCACCGATCTCGATTCCAAGCTCGGCGGCCTGCAGTCGTCCGATCTCGTCATCCTCGCCGGCCGCCCGAGCATGGGCAAGACGGCGCTCGCCACCAACATCGCCTACAACATCGCCAAGGCCTACCGGGCGGAACGCCAGCCGGACGGGACGGAGAAGCCCGTCGACGGCGCCATCGTCGGCTTCTTCTCGCTCGAGATGTCGGCCGAGCAGCTCGCCACGCGCATCCTCTCCGAGCAAGCCGAGATCGCCAGCGAAAAGATCCGCCGCGGCATGATTGAGGAAGGCGACTTCCGCAAGCTCGTCGAAGTGAGCCGCGAGATGAGCCAGATCCCTCTCTATATCGACCAGACGGGCGGCATCTCGGTGGCGCAGCTGGCGGCGCGGGCGCGCAAGCTCAAGCGGCAGAAGGGCCTTGGCCTGCTCGTCGTCGACTATCTTCAGTTGTTGACCGGCCACAAGCGCCAGAGTGAGGGCCGCGTGCAGGAGGTCTCCGAGATCACCACCGGGCTCAAGGCGCTGGCCAAGGAGCTTAACGTCCCGATCCTCGCCCTCTCTCAGCTCTCGCGTCAGGTCGAGCAGCGCGACGACAAGCGGCCGCAGCTTTCGGATTTGCGCGAATCGGGCTCGATCGAGCAGGACGCCGACGTGGTCATGTTCGTGTTCCGCGAGGAGTACTACGTGGAGCGCAAGAAGCCGGCCGAAAGCGACGCCAAGTTCGGCGAATGGTTGCAGGAGATGGGCCGCGTGCACGGCAAGGCCGAGGTCATCATCGGCAAGCAGCGTCACGGACCTACGGGCACCGTGGCACTCGCCTTCGAGGCCCAGTTCACGCGCTTCGGCAACCTCTCGCGGGATTATCCGGTGCCAGACTACGGCCATTAGCCATGGCCATCAGCCGCCTCGTTTGCACCCTGATTCGCCGCTAAAAGGGTTACTTACTCTGGCTTCTCGGGGGAGAAGTCCCGTGCCCGACTCCATGGCTGGCCCAATTCAACCGGGCGAACTCACACGTGAGCCGCTGCGCGACCTCGGCGCGCGGCGTGCTGCGGCGATTCCAGCCGGTGCTACCGGCGTCATCACCATCGATTTGGGGCAGATCGCAGCCAACTGGCGGGCGCTGGCGCGCCGCGTCGCGCCGGCCGAGTGCGGCGCCGTGGTCAAGGCCGACGCCTATGGGCTGGGTGCCGAGCGCGTGATTCCCACCCTGTTTAAGGCCGGCTGCCGCAGCTTGTTCGTGGCGACGATCGAGGAAGCCCACGCGGCGCGACGGCTTGCTCCCAGCGCTCATGTCTATGTCCTCGATGGAATTCTGCCCGGCACCGCGCGCGATCTGGCAAGCCTCGGCGCGCGGCCGGTGATCGCGAGTCTCGAGGAGGCGGCCGGCTGGACCGCGCTCGTGAAGAACAGCGCGCGCGCGACCCCGATTGCCGTGCACATCGATACCGGCCTCAACCGGTTGGGGATGAACGCCGCTGAGGTCGGGCGCCTCGCGTGCTCGGACCTTCTGCAGCGCCTCGATATCGCGCTGGTGATGAGCCATCTCGCCTGCGCCGATGAGGCGCGCAATCCCATGAACCGCGAGCAACTCGAGACCTTCAATCGCCTGCGCGCGAGCCTGCCCAACGCGCGCGCGAGCCTCGCCGCCTCCGATGGTCTCATGCTCGGCAGAGAGTTCCACTTCGACCTGGTGCGGCCCGGATACGCGATCTACGGCGGCCAGGCTTCCCCGCAGCGCGTCACGCCCGTCGCACCCGTCGTGCGCGTCAGCGCCCGCATCCTGCAGGTGAATGACATTCCGGCCGGCGGACGCGTCGGCTATTCCGCGACCTATCGAGCCGACGGCCCACGGCGCATCGCCACCATCGCTGCCGGATACGCCGACGGCGTGTTCCGTCACGCGAGCGCGACCAACGCCGAACCCGGCGGCGCCGTCGCCATCCGCGGCAAGCTCGCGCCGATCGTCGGGCGCGTGTCGATGGATCTGATCACGGTCGACGTCACGGACATCGCCGATCCGCCGCCGGCTCGCGGCGATCTCGCCGATCTCGTCGGGCCCGAGCTGCCGCTCGAAGCCGTCGGCGCCGGCGCAAAGACCATCGGCTACGAGGTACTGACGCGGCTCGGCGCCCGCTTCCATCGCCTCTACATCGACGGCGGCGATTGACCCTCCATGGCCAAGCCGAGCAAGACCGCTTACGTCTGCCAGAACTGCGGCGCCGTCTCGCCGCGCTGGGCGGGGAAATGTCCCTCGTGCGGGGAATGGAACACGCTCACCGAGGAGACGGACGCCATCGCCCCGCCTGGCTCGGGCCTTTCGCGCAAGAGCAGCGGCCGCGTCGTCGTCCTCGAGACTTTGAAGGGCCGCAGCGCCGAGGCGCCGCGCTTCTCCACGGGACTTGGCGAGCTCGATCGCGTCACCGGCGGCGGCATCGTTCCCGGGTCGGCGCTGCTCATCGGCGGCGAGCCCGGCATCGGCAAATCGACGCTCCTCCTGCAGCTTGCAGCCGCGCTTGCCAACTCGGGTCGCCGCGCGATCTACTTCTCGGGCGAGGAAGCCGCCGCGCAGGTGCGCCTGCGTGCCCAGCGCCTGGGCTTGACCGATGCCCCCGTCGAGCTCGCCTGCGAAACGAGCCTGGCGCACATCATGGCGACGCTCGAGGGTGGTCCGCCGGCTGACCTCATCGTCGTCGATTCCATCCAAACCCTGTGGGCCGAGGCCATCGAAGCCGCACCCGGCACCGTGAGCCAGGTGCGCGCCGCCGCCCAGGCGCTGATCCGCCATGCCAAGAATGCGGGCAGCGCCCTCCTCCTCGTTGGCCACGTGACCAAGGACGGCCAGATCGCCGGCCCGAAGGTGATCGAGCACATGGTCGACACCGTGTTGTATTTCGAAGGCGACCGCGGCCACACCTATCGCATCCTGCGCGCGGTCAAAAACCGCTTCGGCGCGACCGACGAGATCGGTGTGTTCGAGATGGCCTCGGGCGGCCTGCGCGAGATTGCCAATCCGTCGGAGCTGTTTCTCGGCGACCGCGACGCTTCGAGCCCCGGAGCCGCCGTCTTCGCGGGTCTCGAGGGCACGCGGCCGCTGCTCGTCGAGATCCAGGCGCTCGTTGCCCCCTCTGCGCTGGGCATGCCGCGCCGCGCGGTGGTCGGCTGGGATTCCAATCGCCTCTCCATGCTGCTCGCCGTGCTCGAAGCGCGCGCCGGCGTCTCCTTCGCCGGCCAGGACGTGTACCTCAACGTCGCGGGCGGACTGAGAATCAATGAGCCAGCCGCGGACCTGGCAGCAGCGGCGGCACTCGTGTCGTCGCTATCGGGTGTTGCTATTCCGCGACACAGGGTGCACTTCGGCGAGGTCTCGCTTTCGGGCGCCATCAGCGGCGTACCGTTGATGGCTGCGCGTCTGAAAGAGGCGCAGAAACTGGGCTTCCGCCAAGCCACGCTTCCCGCGCAGGGCGAGCTCGAAGCGGGTGGGGTCAAGCTCGAATTGCGCCGAATCGCGCATCTCAGGGAGCTTGCCGACGCGGCCCCGTCATGCGACTGACAAGCAGCGACGCAGAGCCAGCCGCCCGCCGCTGAGCCATGGGGGTTTCGACCTATGCTGGGGCCGATCACTTATCTCGACGCTGCCCTTATCGCGGTGGCGTTCATCTCCGGCCTGCTGGCCATGTACCGCGGCTTCGCGCGCGAGATGCTGTCGATCGTGTCGTGGGCCATCGCGGCTGCCGCCGTTCTCTATTTCGTGATCTATCACAAGCCCTTCGCGCAGGACATGGCGCAACAGATGGGCACGCAGGTCGCGGTCGCCCAGATCGTCGTTGGCGCCGTCATCTTCCTCATCGTGCTGATCGTGGTGCACCTCATCACGGCGCGCGTCTCGGACGCGATCCTCGACAGCCGCATCGGCATGATTGATCGAATCTTAGGCTTCACCTTCGGCGTGCTGCGGGGCTTCATCCTCATCGTCATCCCCTACATGTTCTACGAAGCCTTCTTCCCCGACCCCAACACGCACTTTCCGTGGGTGCGCGAGGCGAAATCGCTGCCCTACATCAAGGGAACAGGCGATACACTGCGCTATGTCCTCGAATCCAACCTCCCCTCGTCGCTCACGGCACCGCCGGGAGAGCAGCCGCCGGAGGAGCAGCCACCACAGCAGCCGCAGCAGCAAGGCGCGCTGGACGCGCTGGACGCGCTGGAAAAGTCGCGCAGCGACGAATTAGCGCTTGAAGCGCGCGGAAAGTATCATATTTCTGTCGCATGGCAGGTGCGTGCCAGCTGATCCCCGCGCGCATCGCCACGGTTAACGTGCGTTCACCATCGGGCAGCGGCACGGCACCAGCGGGAGGTGACGATGACTCAACGGCTCGACAACGACGATAAGCTGCGCGGCGCGGGCTATTTGCGCTACGGCGACGACAGACTCCGCGAGGAATGCGGGGTCTTCGGTGTTTTTGGACACCCCGACGCCGCCGCCATCACCGCACTCGGTCTGCACGCTCTCCAGCATCGCGGCCAGGAAGCCTGCGGCATCGTCTCCTACGACGGCAAGCAGTTCCATTCGGAGCGGCGCATGGGCCTCGTCGGCGACAACTTCTCCCGCGCCAGCGTGATCCAGCGACTGCAAGGCCACATCTCCATCGGCCACAACCGCTATTCGACGTGTGGGGACGCTATACTACGCAACGTGCAGCCGCTGTTTGCCGACATTGATACCGGCGGCTTTGCCGTCGCCCACAATGGCAACCTGACCAACGCCCTCACCTTGCGCCAGGATCTCATTTCCTCCGGCGCCATCTGCCAGTCGACCTCCGATACGGAAGTCATCCTTCACCTGCTGTCGCGCTCGCAGAAGCGGCGCATCGTCGAGCGGTTCGTCGAGGCGCTGCGGCAGATCCAGGGTGCCTACGCCCTCGTCTGCCTGACCAACGACATGCTGATCGGCGCGCGCGATCCCATCGGCATCCGACCCCTGGTCATCGGCCGCCTCGGCGCCTCCTACGTGCTCGCGTCGGAAACCTGCGCGCTCGATATGGTCGGCGCCGAGTTCCTGCGCGAGGTCGACAACGGCGAAGTGGTCGTCATCACCGCCGAGGGGATCGAGAGCCATCGTCCGTTCCCCATACGCCCGGCGCGCCCGTGCATCTTCGAATACATCTACTTTGCCCGGCCCGATTCCGTCATCGCCGGCCGCACCGTCTACGATATCCGCAAGCAGATGGGCGTGCAGCTGGCACGCGAGTCTCCGGCAACGGCCGACGTCATCGTGCCGATCCCCGATTCCGGCGTTCCGGCCGCCATCGGCTTCGCGCAGGAATCGAACATTCCCTTCGAGCTCGGCATCATCCGCAATCACTATGTCGGGCGCACCTTCATCGAGCCCGAGCAGCGCATCCGTGCACTCGGCGTCAAGCTCAAGCATTCGGCCAACGCCAGCATCATCCGCGGCAAAAGCATCGTTCTCATCGACGACAGCGTGGTGCGCGGCACCACCTCCAAGAAGATCGTCAAGCTGATGTACGATGCGGGTGCCCGCGAGGTGCACATGCGTATCGCCTCGCCGCCCATCACGCACCCCGACTATTACGGCATCGACACGCCCGACAAGGTGGACCTGCTGGCGGCCAACAAGGACCTCGAAGGCATGCGCGAATTCCTCGGCGCGGATTCGCTGGCCTTCCTTTCCGTCGACGGCATCTATCGCGCGGTCGGACTTGATGGGCGCGACGACCACAGCCCGCAATTCACTGACCACTGCTTTACGGGTGAATATCCCACGCCGCTGGTCGATCAGAGCGGACAGACCATGCCGCGCCAGCTTTCGCTGCTCGCCGAGGTCGGCTGACGGCCTCGTTCCGCTCTGGATACCAACCGCAGCCGGCAACCATTGACGCACCTGGGACTTGCCTCGCCCGCTCGTGACCGTTAGCAGTCAGGGCGGGGCGGAGCTCAGTCGAGCATCATTGCGTGCTGGTCATGAAGAACAAGAAACCGCTCAAAGACCGCCTCGCCCTCGTTACCGGCGCCTCGCGCGGCATCGGACGCGCGGTGGCCCTGGCACTGGCGCAGAACGGCGCTCACGTCGTCATCGCCGCACGCACCGTCGGGGCACTCGAAGAGCTCGACGACGAGATCCGCGCAGCCGGTGGTAAAGCGACGCTGCTGCAGCTCGACGTCAGCCAGGGCGACAAGATCGATCAACTCGGGCCGACGCTCTATCAGCGCTGGGGCAAGCTCGACATCCTCGTCGGCAACGCCGGCATTCTGGGGCCCCTGTCGCCGCTGCACCACGTCACCGAGGACGCGTGGAAAGCGGTGATCGACGTCAATCTGTCGGCCAACTGGCGCCTGATCCGCACGCTCGATCCGCTGCTCAAGCGCTCGGACGCTGGCCGCGCGGTGTTCGTCACCTCGGGCGCCTCGTCGGGCAAGCACGCCTACTGGGGGCCCTACGCGGTCTCCAAGGCGGGGCTCGATGCGCTGGTCAAGACGTATGCGCACGAGCTCGCCGACACGCCCGTGCGCGTGAACCTCGTCGATCCCGGTCCGATGCGTACGCAAATGCGCGCCAAGGCCTACCCTGGCGAGGATCCCAAGAAGCTGCCGGCCCCTGAGGAGATCGTGCCGTTGTTTCTCGAACTGGTCTCGCCGCAATGCACCCTCAACGGTCGCATCGTTCATTTCAGCGAGTGGCTCAAAAAGGCCCACGCGCCGAGTCCCACGGACGCGTGAGCGGACCCTCTACGCGAACTCGATGACCATGCCGTCGTAGGCCGGCTCGACACCCGCGGGCAGCTCACGGCGCAACGCCTCGTAATCGAGATCGGTGGTCATGTGCGTGAGAATTGCGCGCTTGGGCTTCAGGCGCTCGATCCACGCGAGCGCCTGCTTGACGCTGAAGTGGCTCGGATGCGGCGTGAAGCGCAGCGCATCGACGATCCACACGTCGAGGCCCTGCAGCAGCGCCACCGAGGTCTCGGGAACGTCGCTAAGATCGGGAGAGTAGGCGAACCCGCCGATGCGGAAGCCCAGCGTACCGATGTCACCGTGCAGCTGCGGAATGGGCATGATCTCGATGGGACCTGAGGGCCCTTCGACGCGGACCGGCTCCGGCGGGCTGATTGCATGTGCGTTGAGGATCGGCGGGTAGCTCGAACCCGCCGGCATCGAAAAGCAATAGCGAAACCGTTCCACCAGGCTCGTGCGCGTTGCCTCGTCGGCCCACACGTCGAGGCGCTTTTTCATGGCGTAGGCCACCATGCGCAGATCATCGATGCCATGCGTATGGTCGGCGTGATCGTGGGTATAGAGCACGCCGTCGACCGCGTCGGCGCGCACGCTCAAAAGCTGTTCGCGCAGATCCGGCGAGGTGTCGATGAGGACAGTCGTATGCCGGCGCTGCCCGAGCCGTTCAATGAGCGCGCTGCAGCGCCGTCGCCGGTTTCTTGGATTGCTCGGATCGCAAGCGCCCCACATGCTGCCGATGCGCGGCACGCCGCCCGATGAGCCGCAGCCGAGGATCGTTGCGCGGAAGCTCATGCTGCGGCGGTGCCGCGGAGCGCGGGGCGGGGCACTTTGCCGAACAGACGGAAGAAATTCTCCGTCGTCGCGGCGGCAAGCTCGGCGGGCGAGATCCCCTTGACCTTGGCCAGCGCGGCGGCAGTGTGCACGACGTAGGCCGGCTCGTTCGTCTTGCCGCGATAGGGCTCAGGCGCCAGGTACGGGGCATCGGTCTCCACGAGCAGCCGGTCGAGCGGCACAGCCTTGGCGATGTCGCGTAGCGCCTCCGACTTCTTGAAGGTGACGACGCCGGTGAACGACACATAGAGGCCAAGCTCGACGGCGCGCGCGGCAAGCTTCGGG
>Ga0299912_10001783_pt1 | contig 17418 bp, 15 predicted proteins | sample RVTome_2_FD_207667 | JGI IMG/M metagenome (GOLD analysis project Ga0299912, IMG submission 207667) | Soil microbial communities from uranium-contaminated site in the Upper Colorado River Basin, Wyoming, United States - RVT95D214 (version 2) ... | reverse complement strand
TAGCGGCACCCAGTTCCGCGATGAAATCGGAAGCATATGTTACGTCAACTTTGTCAATCTCGGAACTAGTGCAGCGCCCAACTATTATATGCAGGTTTGGAACACGACCGAAGCTATTTGGTGGCAACCCTCATTTGGAGTCTTCCCGCCTAAGACGCTTCCTAACGGTACAACTAATATCCCAGTGACTAACACAGGCAATGCCTACTGGACGTGGCGACCCGCCACCCAAACAGTATATGACGGACGAAACGGGTTTTCAATGAACGTGTCAGTAGCGAGCATACTGGGTCCACAAAACTCAGTTGTCAATCAAACAGGTACCATCCGACTGGTTTATCCTGACCAAGTAGTCGTTGGAACTGACGGACGAAATGACGCTAGAGGAGTTGTTACTGGCTTTCTGAAAGGTATCAGTCTCAAAGCACCAGACTACGGAAGAGTACTGTGGGAAACCACCTTTACGCCGCCAAAAGCAACAGACGATTACCCCAACAGCACCAATAGCGGCGGAGTGACATTAGGAGCTTCATTTCCATTAGCATTTAGCGCGATATCCGTCCCCGACGGTGTCTTCGCCTTCAGAGAAACAGTGACAGGGAAAATATGGGTTTACAGCCTCAAAACAGGGCAGCAACTATGGACCGCTAAAGTCACTCCACAATTCTACTACTATGAGCACTTCGTTGCTATCAATCAAGGCAAAGTCTACACGCATGGACTCAGCGGAGTATTAAACGCCTATAACGCTACGACAGGAGAATTCTTATGGAACTTTACAGCTCCATCCGTGGGCTACCTTGAAACTCCCTATGAATATACGCCGCTTCGGCTGTCTTTCTTTGCTGACGGAAAAGCGTACTTCAACTCCCTTGAAGGCGCTGGTTTGAATGTCCCAATTAGACGCGACGGATCAATTATGTGCGTAGACACAAATACAGGCGAAATGCTCTGGCGACTAACAAGCTGGCCAGGTTATAGTGGCAACACGATGGTAATCTCTGACGGTCGCATCATGTACCTCGATGCCCACGACAACCAAATCTACTGCATCGGTAAAGGACCAAGCGGCACCACAGTTTCCGCACCGCAGATAGCCCCAACACTAGGATCCAGCGTAATGATTACAGGCACGGTCACTGATCAGTCTCCTTCTGGCAGGCATAACGTAGCTGGCGATTTAGACTTCGCACTCAAAGGCACACCAGCAATAGCCGACGAGAGCATGGACGCGTGGATGGAGTACATGTTCCATCAAAGGCCAATCCCCGGAAACGCGACTGGCGTTGAAGTTACATTGGATACTCTTGATCCTAACGGCAACTTTGTCCACATCGGCACTGTTACAAGCGACATAAACGGCAACTATGGCTACGCGTTTAAACCGGAAGTTCCAGGCGATTACCAGATCATCGCCACATTCGCAGGCTCCGCATCCTACGGACCCTCAACCGCAACAACTTATCTATCCGTAGACGAAGCGCCAACAGCAACAGCACCACCAGAGTACCCGCAACCCGTTGACCCCACATGGACCATCGTAGGCGTTGGAATCGTACTATTGATTGCAATCGTCATCGTTGGAATACTGACGCTCAGGAAAAAGTAGCACCATCAACAAAACCAAAACACAATTCCCCTTTTTTGTTTGTCGATATCTTTTGGTGTAATAACAAAACCTTATTTAACGAATAGGTCTCTACATCTATTTCTGCAGCGTATCCCGAATAATTTCAGGATGAAACCATCTATGAAAATAACTCTTTCCACACGTGTCTTTGTTATAATCTGCGCTGTTGCCATTTTCCTTTCAGCCTTTAACACCTACTTAATACTTGACAATGTTCGCCTGCTGCAAGACAAGCTTAGCACGTTGCAGAGAGATTATTCCTCAGACGACTCTATATATGGCTACGTGGTTTTTCAAGATGGCGACTTGTACAAGGCGAAGAATCAAACAAGCGGTTCCGTTGACTTCGTTTCAGCCGCTGCTTCGCTTGTCATAAGTCAAGCAGTAGCTAAAGGAAATCTTGTTTACATTAAATTCGGTAATTACTCGTTAACCACGGATGTTCAAGTAATCAACGAGACAAACGCGCGAATAGTTAGTGACGGCGCAACCATAATAGGAAACGGCAAAAAGCTAATAATTAAAGGCGACAACTACGCCTTCTCGCAGAACAATTTTATTTCAGGTTTAACAATAATCAATGGCACTTTAAGAGTAGAAAACTCTTTCGGAACAACCGTGTCAGACATGGCTTTCGTGAACTGTTCCACAGCAATCGAACTTGTTAATACTGCAACTTGGAGCGAAGGCACAAAGATAGAGAATTGTCGTTTCGTAGATTCGAAAGAAAGCATAGTTTTTAGGACCCCAACAGGCAACGCTACAGGCTCTTATGCGAGCACAGAGATTAGCCGCTGTTTTTTCAATCTCGTAGACGATTCAGTGGGCATAAAAGTTGAGCGAGGTGCAGAATACTCTGACAGCCAACTGTTGAACTCTAGACTGTGGATGGGTGAAAACGGAAAAACCAATCAGACTGGACTTTTAGTTGGCGGGTCAATGTTTCAAACGTTGATTTCTGGCGTAGTCTTCGAGTCATTCGCAGATGCACCTGTGAATCTCTACGCCATAACATTGGGCGAAAACGCAGTAACGCCTCCAACTTTTGAGGGTGGAGTAAGCTTTTTGGGCAATTGGTCGGCTAGAATATACAATCCCTCCAGCAAGTGGATTTCTGGACTTGGCAGCGTCTTCCGAAGAGAAAACATAAACATCCCAATAGGCCTAGGCAATCAATACGGAGCAACAGAAAGCATTCATGCACGTCCGCTTACAATCTCAAGCTTCAAGCCAAGAATACGAGTGCAGGGCAGCTTTGCCAACGGCGAGACTGTCACGGTTAGATTCCGTTTAGAACTTCTTGATAACGTAATTTCAGGGAACGTTGAAAAGTCCTTTACCAACAGCTCAACGTTATGGCTGGATGATGATGACATACTGACGCTGTTTCCATCGCAGAATGTTATTTGGGCTATCTTGGTTGATGCCAAATCAAGCTCTGCAACAACAAATACCGTAATTCAAATCGACGTTTATGGAACAGCCACATAAGAGTGATATTAAATTTCGAATTTGTCTATGATTTTTCGCTCTTTCTCTCCAGTGATTTCCGCCACCACATGAATATAGTCTTGGAGTCCTGAGTTTTCGATTCTCGGCTTCAACAATTCGTCTATTTGGAAAACTCCTGCCGAATTAGACATCGTTATTTTTATAGTAATCGGCTTCTTTTCGCCTTCAATAATCTCTACTTTTTCGATGGAAAGCGCCGAAACAGCGTGAATGTCTATTTTTCCAGCTTTAAATGGAATTCTGGCTCTCCCAGCTTCCATGTCTAAAGCGTCAGCGATGCTGACTATGCCTGCTTCCACGGTTAAAGGCTTGTTCGGCTGCTCATGCGTCACTATGGCGTGCAACACTTCAGAGCACATTATTGCGCGTTCTTCTTCCGTGTAGACTGGCTTTAAGCATCTTTCGATGAATTCAAGAGCTATTAACACGCTGTACTTTTCATGGTCGTTTCTTGTGACGACCATTCCTAAATCGTGGAAAATTGAGCCGAGAACCACCACCACTTCTGCGTCTTCATTTCTCATGCCATAACTCTTCACTATGCTAGGCGTAACCTGCTTATCCACCAGAATGCGCAACAGCTTTAATGCCAAATTGGCGACGATTTTAACGTGTGTGGGACCGTGATCCGTGTAGCCCATGCGATCTATAGCCATGACGTTTGCGCATCTCCAGAAACTGTGCAGTTTCGCATCAGCTTTAACTTTGTCAATAACACGCTTCAGTTTAGCGTTGTTGCGGAACGGTATGTTAAAGACGTATGACGTTTCAATCAGCTCCCATTTGCAATAATCATATTTTTTTGTGGAGATTTAAATTTAACCAGCCAAATGTCTTTGGGGAATGGCGATTTGCTTAGTTCAGGTGAATCTTGTTTTGACCCAGCATGGTTTCAGCATAGTTTTTCTTGTATTTACTCAGAGATATCGTGCTTTTTGACGCTGTTACCGCGCAAATACAGCATGCTGGAATGAACAGGCTTTTAAGGAAGATGAACCATTCTCTTCAAACAAGCAATCACGAGGTACCGTGTTTGGGTAAGAAAAAAGTGCTAAGCGAAGGACAACTCAACGAAATGATGTACCCTTCGCAAGGCGAAGTTTTAGGCGTAGTAGTAAAGCTGCTCGGGTTTGACCGCATCATGGTTAAGTGCCAAGATGGCAAAGAAAGGTTGTGCCGTATCCGCGGTAAAATGAAGCGTCGCGTTTGGATTAGAGATGGTGATATAGTAGTGATTTCGCCTTGGGATTTTCAAATCGACAAACGCGGCGATGTTGTGTGGCGTTACACACGCGCGCAAGCTGAAATTCTCCGCAAAAAAGGCTTGCTAACCATTTAGTTCTTGGAAAGGCGCTGTGTTTCTTGAAATTGACATAGCGCATCCATTTTCGTTATTGCTCATCCTGCCACCTGTATTTTTCTTTTTTGTTTCTTAGTTTTTCTAATTCGCAATTGAAGCAGATGCCGTTATGGCAGCAAACCAGTTCACCGCAATTCGGGCATTTCCACAATTTTTCCTGCTCTTCCAGAAAGTTTTGCATTCCATGTTTTTTGATGAAATTCAAATTCTCTATCATGCTCATTTTGTAACGCTCTTTGTACCTAGCATCAAGGGTTTTCAACCTGTGGCATGGAAAGCTATCACACTCAAAACAGTAAGCCATTTCGCCATTCAGTAATTTGGAACATTGCTTTTTAATGAACGCGCATTGCTTGTTTCTCGGTCTGCAGCCTGTGCAGTAGGGCATTTTGATGCCCTTGCTTTTAAAATCGTTTTTTAACGCCAAGTTGTTGGCGCAAAGTGCGCAGTTCATTCCGCAGGGCGCGATTAAGTCAGGGCTCAAGTTTTTTGCGGTTTTCACTTTAATCAGCTCTGTTTTCCGTAGATGTGTTTTATGTTTCCCGTATTTCTCCCTTATGCAAGTCAAATGGTTTTAAATACAGCGCAAGGAATAGCATGATGAACACGTATGTCGAGAAGAGCTCACGAAAAACTTGCACGCAGAGAAAAAACCGTGGAAAGAAGAGACAAAATGCTTGTGCATGACTTTTCTTCTGAACGGGCTACGGTGGAAGAGGTTTTTGACCAGTCAACGCGCATGGTTATCTACGATTTCTTTAACAAGGGCGTTTTGGATGAAATTCATGGCGTGGTAAGCGCTGGGAAGGAAGCGCGAGTTTACTGGAGCAAAAACAAGGAAGGCAAAGAACTAGCCGTGAAAATTTACTTGACATCTTCCGCCGAGTTTCTCAAAGGCATGCACAAGTACATCGAAGGCGACCAACGGTTTAAAGACGTCAAACATGACACGCGTTCGCTGATTTTCACTTGGGCGCAAAAAGAATTCAGGAACTTGCAGCAGGCGACAAGGGCGAAGGTGCGAGTGCCCAAGCCAATTGCGGTGGAAAAGAACGTGCTTGTGATGGAGTTCATCGGCAAGAACGGCGTCAGTGCGCCATCTTTGAGGGAACAGCCAGTCAGTGACCCGGAAAAAGTATACGCGCAGTTGCTGGTTAGTTTGGAGCGGCTTTACCGTAAGGCTGAGATTGTGCATGGTGACTTGAGCGAGTACAACATAATGATGTGGAAAGGTAAACCTGTGATATTTGACATGTCGCAGGCTGTGCCGACTTCGCATCCTATGGCTGGGTTTCTGCTGCGCAGGGATTTAGCGAACGTGAATAGGTTCTTTAGTCGGTTAGGTGTTAAGGTTCTTCCTGTTGAAGAAGCACTCAAACAGGTTGTTGGGTAACATGTCGAAGCCAAGTGCGTTTGTTAGGATTCCGAAAGAACGCGTAGGCGTTTTAGTAGGCGCTGACGGAAAAATGAAGCGGCACATTGAAGAGAAGCTTAGCGTTGAGCTTCAGATAGAAAGCGAGTCAGGCGGTGTGACGGCTGTGCTTGACGAGAAGGCAACTGATCCGTCGTTGCTTTTCAGGGCTAAGGACGTTGTCACTGCTATTGGCAGGGGGTTCGCGCCTGAGCACGCGTTGCGCTTGATTCGGGATGAAGAGACGATATTTGACTTGATTGATTTGCGCGACACGTTTGGGCGCTCGGAATCAGATATTAAACGCGTAAAAGGCAGAATTATTGGGATGAATGGGAAAACGCGGCGGTTAATTGAGGAGTTATCGAGCGCTGACATGGTTGTTTACGGGCACACAGTTGGCTTGATTGGCACGTTTGAGCAGGTTAACATTGCGAGAAGCGCGGTGCAGATGCTGATTGGCGGAAGTCAACATCACACGGTTTACAGGTTTCTGCAGCGAAAACGAAGCGAGTTGAAGAAGCAGATGCTGGAGTTATGGGAGAAGCCTGAAGACGAAAAATAGCTCAGAACTGATGCGCTGTTTTTGACTGATGCCCCTTCTATAAATAGGCTTAAGCTGAGGCGATTAGTTGCTCGGAACAGTCTATAGCCCCCTTATATAAAATATAAATAGGTTGAACTTCTGATTCAGCCATGGCTTCACATTCAGGTTTTGTCTGCAGACCGCGAAAAATGTTTACGGCTAATGGTAAAGTTTTTTTGGTGTGGCACTTGAAGTTGAGGTTGTCTTTATCTTGGGAGAACGATGAGGCTATAATTGAAACGCCGCTGAATCCATGAATGGACGTAGTAACGTTCCAACATGAATGTTGCGAGTATTCAGGGTGGGTTTAAGGTGGGCTCTTAGCGTGCACTTGATTCTGAACCAAATGTACGCAACGCACTCAAGATCCAAATCATCCAGAGCGTCTTCGGGGCCAGAGTCGTCATCGCCCACCAAGCAAAATAGGCGCCGTCTATCATTAAAGTTTTCTGTGGAGACTTCTCCAGCGCAATCCTGTAAGGCATTGTGCAGTAAAAGTTTTTTAGTGTAAACAGCCTTTAGCCATAAACAGTGTTTTACATAACAGGTGAAGCGCTTGAGGAGCCCATACATTATCGCGATGGTTACAACCGCTAGCAAAGAGGAAGCAGAAACAATAGCGCAACGACTGCTTGAGGCTAAGCTGATTGCGTGCGCCAACATTATTGGCCCTGTCCAGTCGCGTTTTCGCTGGTCTGGAAAGATTGACAAAGCCGAGGAATATCTGATTCTCCTGAAATCTCGCAAGGACTTGTTTGAGAAGCTGTCAGAAACCGTGAAGGCTTTGCATAGTTATGAAGTTCCCGAAATTCTTGCTATTTCCGTAGTTGATGGTTCAAAAGCTTACTTGGATTGGCTGGCTGATTGTTTGCGGTAACGCTTCAAAGCTAATGTACATTTTAGTGCTCAAAAGCCTTAAATAAGACGTTCAGGTATGCTTCAGAACTTAAGGAGTGCCTGCAACATGGGGTATCGTATTTGGCTCCGAAACATCAACTACACACGAGCTAATTGAAGAAAAACACAGGCTAGAATTTAAAAAACTCCCCTTTACGCACTCACCTCTTGAAATCTTCTCAAAACTCTACAAACACAACGAAAACACCTACATTCTCGAATCAATCGAAGGACCAAAAAAACTGGCACAATACTCATTCATAGGATTTGACCCAAAAGCAACCATACAAATAAAAAATGGAATAGCAGTAACCCGCAACGAAAGAACCGGAGAAGAAAATAGAGAAAAAACCCGCGACCCACTACACACTATTAAGCACTTTGTTAAAGGGCATGCAGTTCACAACAACGAATTCAGATTCGTCGGCGGAGCCGTCGGCTACATCTCTTATGACGCAGTTCGCTACTGGGAAAAACTCCCCCAAATAACAAGCGACACCTTGAACTTCCCTGACGCGCAGCTTGGCGTTTTTGACGACGGCATCGTGTTCGACCACAAACAAAAACGCGCATTCTACTATTACTCAAACGACAACCGCTTCGCCGACGTTGAACGATTACTTAAACAACCCAACGATTGCGAAGCTTTATCGTACACGCAACCACAAGTGAACGTCACAAAAAAATATTTTGAGCAAGCAGTGGAAAAAGCCAAAGAATACGTAACCCGCGGCGACATCTTCCAAGTTGTCCTTTCAAAGCGCTATGAGTTCCGCGTTAAAGGCGACTTAACCGAGTTTTACCGCTCACTACGGGAAATAAACCCGTCACCATACATGTACTTCCTAAAAGTTGGCAGCAGGCAAATCGTCGGGTCCAGCCCAGAAATGCTCGCCAGAGTTGACAATAGGCGAGTGGAAACGTTTCCGATAGCTGGAACAAGACCCTGCAGCGATGAACCCAGCGAAAACAGACGCTTAGCCAAGGAACTGCTGGCAGACCCCAAAGAACGCGCTGAACACGTAATGCTGGTAGACCTAGCACGGAACGACGTGGGAAAAATCTCCAAGTTTGGAAGCGTTCACGTTCCAGAATTCATGAAAGTCCACCGCTACAGCCACGTGCAACACATCGTTTCACAAGTAGTAGGCGACCTCAAAGAAGACTACGAATGCTACGACGCTTTAAGGGCGGTTTTTCCAGCAGGCACAGTTTCAGGAGCACCAAAAGTCAGAGCAATGGAAATCATCGAAGAACTCGAATCAAGCAGAAGAGGACCTTACGCAGGCGCAGTAGGCTACTTCTCCTATAACGGCAACGCGGATTTCGCCATAACTATACGCACTCTGTTTGCAGACAAAGACAAAGCCTACATTCAAGCAGGCGCAGGCATAGTCGCAGATTCAGTTCCAGAAAAAGAATGGTTTGAAACCGAACACAAAGCAGGCGCCCTCATGAAGGCACTGCAAATCTCTGGAGGAGAAACAACGTGAAAGTATTAGTCATCGACAATTACGATTCCTTCGTCTACAACCTCGTCCAATACATTGGGGAACTGGGCGCAGAAACCATCGTGTACAGAAACGACCAAGTAACCTTGAAACAGGTTAAAGCGCTTAAACCAGACCGCATAGTGATTTCGCCAGGTCCAGGCACCCCTGAAGATACCCGATACTTCGGCGTTTGCACAGAAATTTTGCAGCAGGTAAGCTGTGAAGTTCCAACTTTAGGCGTGTGCCTTGGACATCAGGGAATAATCTATGCTTTCGGAGGCAAAGTTGTCTCTGCAAAGAAGCTGATGCATGGCAAAACCAGTTCGATAAAACACGACGGAAAGGGCATTTTCAAAGGCGTCCACAATCCTTTCACAGCCACCCGCTATCACTCGTTGGCAGGAGAAAAATACTCGATTCCTTCATGTCTTGAAGTAACCGCGGAATCCATTGACGACGGAGAAGTCATGGGTGTCCGCCACGCCAAATACCCCATCGAAGGCGTGCAATTCCACCCTGAATCTATACTGTGCGAGGATGGAAAACTCATCATAAAAAACTTCATAGAAGGCACATGACAAAAATGATCAAAGAAAGCACGCAGAAACTGGTTGACGGAGCAAACCTGACCTGTGAAGAGTCACGCGAAGTCATGAAAGAAATAATGTCAGGACAAGCAACAAACGCGCAAATAGCCGCGTTTCTAACGGCTTTGCGGATGAAAGGAGAAACAGTCGAAGAAATCACAGCCTTCGCAGAAATCATGAAAGAATACTCCAACAGAATTCGCCCCTGCATAAAAGGCCGCTTAATTGACACCTGCGGAACTGGCGGAGACAAAATTAAAACCTTCAATGTCAGCACCACCGCGGCTTTTGTGGTTGCCGGCGCTGGCGTCGCCATAGCGAAGCATGGAAACCGCTCAGTTACCAGCCAGAGCGGCAGCGCGGACGTGCTGGAGAAACTTGGCTTCAACCTTGACATGCCAGCTGAGGCGGTTCAGAGCAGCGTTGAGCAGGTGGGCATAGGTTTCATGTTTGCCCCAGCCTTTCACCCAGCCATGAAGTACGCCATTGGACCGAGAAGAGAGATAGGCATCCGAACAATATTCAACGTTCTCGGTCCATTGACTAATCCAGCGTGCGCCAACGCTCAACTGCTTGGTGTTTACGACCGCAAACTAACTGGTCCACTAGCTCATGCGTTGCAGCGTCTCGGATGCGAAGAAGCAATGGTTGTCCACGGCTTGGATGGACTGGATGAAATATCCACGGTAGGCAAAACAGCCATCGCATGGTTAAGAGACGACGAAGTTAAAACCATAGAAACTGCTCCGAGAGACTTCGGCGTCAAACAAGCCACAATAGCCGCGATAAAGGGAACGACGCCTGATGAAAGCGCTAAGGTTCTCTTCAAAATCTTGAATGGACGCTGCCCAACCGACAACGCAAAACGCGAAATAGTGCTTGTTAACGCTGCTGCAGGCATTATCGTGGGCGGAAAAGCTGAAGACTTCAGTTATGGAATGGAATTAAGCCGCAAATCAATCGACAGCGGCGCCGCCTACAAAAAACTCAAGGCGTTAATCAAAGTGTCCGCTGGAAACCTATCAAAACTTGAGGAGTTGGAATCAAAGTATGGCTGACTTTCTCGATGTGCTTGCACGAGACGCAAAGGCAACAATAAACAGGGGCTACTACGAAGTTCCAACTCAGGTCACGACAGTTCACATCAACTTGAAGAAAGCAATTCTTGAAAGCAGAACTGCCCCTGTCATTACTGAAATTAAAGCCGCTTCGCCATCTGCAGGCACCATCAGACAAAACTTGGAAGCAGCGACGCTCGCACGGGCCATGGAAAAAGGCGGAGCCATAGGCATATCTGTTCTAACCGAGCCAAAGCACTTCAAAGGCAGCTTGAACTCGCTCGCCGAAGCTCGGAAGGCAGTAAGGCTCCCGATTCTAATGAAAGACATAATCCTAAGCCCTGCACAGCTAGACACGGCTTCAAAGATGGGCGCGAACGCTGTTCTGCTAATACAAGCTCTCTTCGATAGAGGACATGGCGAATGCGGCATCAAGGAAATGATAATGGAAGCGCACTCAAAAAACCTAGAAGTTCTGCTGGAAACTCACAATGAGGATGAGTTCCGCTTTGCCGTAGACACCGATGCAGACCTAATAGGAATTAATAATCGCGACCTTGGAACATTAAAAGTAGACTTGCACGTAACTCGGCGCATCCTGAAAAATAATGATGCTAAAAGCAAAATTATCGTAAGCGAAAGCGGAATCAACACGCTTGCTGACCTTCGTTTTCTGCGTGAATGTGGCGCTCACGCCTTCCTCATCGGTTCAGCAATTATGCTAGCCTGCAATGTTGAAGAAAAAGTCAAGGAGTTCGTGCAGGCGATATGAGCACGGTTAGAGTGAAAATTTGCGGAATAACCCGAAAAGAGGATTTGCATGCCGCTGCGGAGGCTGGAGCGGACGCTGTTGGGTTTGTGGTGGGAACAGCAGCTTCGCCGAGAAACATTTCGCTAGAAACGGCTGAAAAACTGTTTAGGCAGGTTCCGCCTTTCGTGAAAAGCGTTCTAGTAACGGTTCCAACAAGCATTGACGAACTCACGGAAACTTGCGGAAAGCTGAATCCAGATGTCGTTCAAATTCATGGAGAAAACTTGCTCAACACCGTGCTCATTCGAGAGAAACTTCCAACAACTCCTTTAATAGGAGCTGTTAATGCAAATTCCCCTGACGCGCTTGAAGCTGCCTCAGCGGCGTCAAAGATATTCGACGCAGTGCTCCTCGATTCCTTTGCCAATGGGCGATACGGTGGAACAGGCATCGTTCACGATTGGGAATTAAGCAAACTTATTAAACGAGTTATTTATCCAAAACCGCTGATTCTGGCTGGGGGACTAAACCCTGAAAACGTTGCAGAAGCAGTGCGTGTTGTTCAACCCTACGCTGTGGACGTCTCCAGCGGAGTTGAACTGCAACCAAGAATTAAGGATCATCAAAAAATGATGAATTTCATCAAAAACGCAAAGGATGTAAGAACATGAAAAAACTATGTCAGTATCCAGTCGACGGAAAATACGGCAAATACGGTGGCCGCTTCGTCCCAGAAACGTTGATGGCAGCAATTAATGAGCTGGAGGAAGCCTACGAACAAGCCAAAGAAGACCCGTCTTTCCAGAAGGAACTGGAATATTACCTGTCAGATTACGCAGGGAGACCCACGCCACTGTACTACGCGGAGAACTTGACGAAGAGCGCTGGCGGAGCGAAAATTTACTTGAAACGAGAGGATTTAGCGCACGGAGGCGCCCACAAAATCAACAACACACTTGGGCAAGCGTTGCTGGCAAAACGGATGGGAAAGAAACGCGTAATCGCTGAAACAGGAGCGGGTCAGCATGGCGTTGCCACGGCTATGGCTTGCGCCATGTTGGGCTTGAAGGCTGAAGTGTATATGGGCGTTGAAGACATGGAGCGGCAGCGGCTTAACGTGTTTAGGATGAAACTGTTAAACGCTGAAGTGCATCCTGTGGAGTCGGGTTCCAAAACGTTGAAGGATGCTATTAACGAAGCGTTGAGAGACTGGGTGACTAACCTCCAAAACACCTACTACCTCATCGGCTCAGTTGTGGGTCCGCATCCGTATCCGATGATGGTGAGGGATTTTCAAAGAGTCATCGGTGTTGAGCTTAAGGAGCAAATCATGCAGAAAGAGAAACGGTTTCCCGATGCGCTGGTTGCTTGTGTGGGCGGAGGAAGCAACGCTATCGGCACCTTCTATCCGTTTGAGGCTTATCCAGAAGTGAAGCTGTATGGCGTGGAAGCCGCAGGCGAAGGCTTAGCGACAGGCAAGCACGCTGCATCGCTTGGCGCGGGCGCGGAAGGCGTCTTCCACGGCATGCTAACCTACGTCCTTCAAGACAGCGAGGGGCAAATCCAGAATACACACAGCCTTTCCGCAGGCTTAGATTACCCCGGCGTTGGTCCTGAGCACTCGTTCCTGAAAGTTTTGCGAAGAGCTGAGTATGTTTCTGCCACGGACAAGGAAGCTGCAGACGCTTTCCTTACGCTGTCGAAAGAAGAGGGCATCTTGCCAGCTTTGGAGTCTGCGCACGCGTTGGCATACGCCATGAAGTTGGCAAAGCAGATGCGGAAAGATGAGGTAATCGTGGTGACTTTGTCAGGGCGCGGAGACAAAGACGTTGAAACCATAGCCAATTACTTGGGAGTGAAAATATGACAGCGATAAATGAGGCTTTCCGAAAGCTGAAAAGCCGCGGAGAAGCAGCACTCATTGGCTACGTTACCGCGGGAGACCCCGAACCGCAGGTCACGCCTAAAATTGCTGAAGCGTTAATCAAAGGCGGTGTCGACATTCTTGAGCTTGGGTTGCCCTTTTCTGACCCGATAGCGGATGGACCGACGATTCAGGCGGCGAGCGTGCGCGCTTTGAACGCGGGAACAACACCACGGAAGGTGCTGGAGATGGCAAGGGCAATACGGAAGCGCAATGATGTGCCCATCGTCGTTATGACTTACTATAATCCAGTGTTTAGGATGGGGCTTAACAGCTTTTTCGATTTAGCAAAGGACTGCATGGTTGACGGCGTAATAGTTCCAGATCTACCAGTTGAAGAAGCTGGTGACTACAGGAAAGCAGCAGGCGCGTGCGGAGTGGACACGATTTTCCTTGCGGCGCCCTCCACTTCCACGCAACGGCTACGCAAGATTGTCGAGTGTACTTCGGGCTTTCTTTATCTGGTTTCCCATTTCGGCGTAACAGGCACGAAAGCCGCAGTGGAGGAGTCAACCATTCAATTGATAAAGCATGTTCTTCCCTACACGAAGGAGCATGTTCCGTTAGCGGTTGGCTTCGGAGTTTCAAAGCCTGAGCACGCGCGCTGCATAATCGAAGCAGGAGCCGACGGGGTCATAGTAGGAAGCGCCTTTGTTAATATCGTTCATAGGAATCAGGGAAACATTGGCAGAATGCTTGAGGAGCTTAGAGATGCGGCATGTAAACTGAAAGAGGCTATTATGCACTAGTGAGCTGGGTTATAGGGTAAAGTTTTATAGTTTTGTTTGACGTTTGTGTGTTTGGCGGTGGGTCTTAGGCGGGGGGCTAGGGGTCCCTTGTACCGTAAACCCTCTACACGACGGGCTAACAGCTGAGGCTGAGGCGTCAAAGGCCGCTTAGACCTTCCTTTCCGAACCAGTGACTATCCGTCCCTTGGGGCTGGCGGTCAATGAGCAGTTTCCGTAGGGAAGCCGCCTTCACGGTTCACCAGGCGAACCCGGCTAGGCTCGGGAGAGAGCAACCTAAGTCTGGACGTGCAGCGCTCAAGGGGGCGCGGGTAAGAGCGTAGGGCTTGAGGGTGCTCGGCGGAGTCTAGGCGTCGAACCACAGTGGCCCACCGCTACTTCTTTAAAGAAAGAGCAATGCTGAAAATGCACGATTCCACTACGTTGCATTGAAGAAATTGACATCAAGATAGTAATGCTGCTGTTGCTGAAATATCACAGAGCCTTCTCAGTTCAATGTTACACTTGGAATAATGGACAAACAAAAAAGGGGAAGTGTGTTTTGGTTTTGTTGCAGGTCTACTTTTTCCTGAGTAGCAGTATTCCAACTATGGCGACTACGATGATTATCGCGATTCCCATGCCGACGATGATCAATGTGTTGTCAATTGGTTGTGGATACGCTGGCGGTTCTGTTGCTGGTGGCGCTTCGTCCACGACAAAAGCGGTTTCTGCCCATGATGCATAGTAGGCTGCTGAGCCTTCGAACGTGGCGATAACAGTGTACTTGCCTGGAATATCTGGTTTCCATGCGTAACTATAGACGCCGCTCGCATCACTGGTGGCTGTGGCTACGTTTCTGTAGTTGCCGTTTTCGTCAATTACGTCTATCTTTACTGGAACGCCGACACAGTCTGGGAATGCCTGTTGCATGTACACGTACTCCATCCACGCACCCTGGTCCGCGTCAGACATCGCTGGAACACCGTGTGGGAAACGTGATGACTGCTGGAATTGCTCCGTGCCGGCTGATACATCAATCACCGTGCCCTGTATCACTAAGCTGGATCCCAGTGTGATGCCATTCAGTGGTGCTTCTACTGTGGTAGTGCTTGGTCCTTTGCCGTAACAGTATATATTGCTGTCATATTGGTTCAAGCCTACGACGTAGCCGTCTGCCATAACCACGTACATTCCTCCGAGACTTGCTCCGCCATCGGCTCCGAACTGTAGTATTTTCCATAGTTCTGCTCCGTTTGAGGCGTTGACGCAACGTAAGTACGCGCGCCACATGGGTTGACTGATTGAGTGCTCACCCGAGACCAGGTAGATTTTGCCGTCAGCAATGGCGCAAATGTTGATTGGGTAATCGCCGTAGGGAGATTCAAAGCCTTCTTGTTTTGCGGTGTAGTTCCACAAGACTTCTCCTGTTTTAATGTCGTAAGCTATTAGTTTTCCGCCCCAGCCAGGACTCAAGAGTTTGCCTTGGTATATATTGGGATATAGACCATAGAAGTTCATTTGTGGTTCGGGTTCAGTTGGACCCCACAGCATCTTTCCTGTTTCGAGGCTGAAGCCCCACCATCGTCTCGTTATTGCTTCGCCAAAGAAGAAAACGCCGTCTTCTGGATCAACAGTTGGTCCGCTTATGCCGCCCCCGCCAAAGAAGCTGCCGGCGGTGACTATATCGGGCACTATTGTTTGTGGTGGCGTGTAGGTGATGTTCCACAGTAGCGATGGCGTGATAATTCCGTTTGAGTCTGGTTTCAGGTTTAAAGCCCACAGGTTGCCCTGCTGAACGTAGGTGCCGTTGTTCTTTCCTGAGGTTCCACCGATTATGTACTGGTCTTCACGAATCGCGCGCATGGTGCCCTGTACTGCTGGTATTGATGCGTTCAATGAGTATCCGTTGTTTCCGTCGAACGTTACATTTTGGGTGGGTCTCCACATCCAGTAAGTATTGCTTGTGAAGAGAGGCTCGTACCATATGGCTCGGCTTGTGTTCCAGCATTGCAGATAATAGTTGGGCGCTGCGGGGGTTCCGTAATTGGCAATGTTGTAGCTTAGTATGCTTCCGTCTTTGCCGTAGACATTTGGATTGGCGCCAAAGAAGAAGCTAGAACCATAGGATACCCATGATGGAATGTTCTTTAAGCTGCATATGTAGTTTCCAGTGTGTGCGTCAAACATCATCCATTGAGCATATCCAGTCTGCGGTCCAAACGGACCCATCACCGTTTGAGGAGTTCCACCGCTTTTGCTCCATAAGTACGGCATGCCGCCGTGCTGGTTAGGTGACGCGTAGTTGTATATTTGACCGAATGCCAGTGACTCGCCTGAGATTGCTCCTGAAGCGTCGAAGCCGCCGCCAATTCCCGTTACGGAACCAGTGGTGTTGTGGAAGTACTCCACTTCGCCTGTGTACAAATCAAGGCAGTACCAGCCCATCCTTGGAAGCGATTGAACGTTGTAGTAGACTTTTCCGTTGAGAATTATCGGCGGAACAAAATCAGTACCTTCGTAGTGCCCCGTTGCATAGCCTATATCACCGAAACGAGCGTCCATGATTCCGCCAGCCCACATTGGACTAGTCCACATTACATGCGCGCTTTCGGGTCCTGTACCGTAGCTGAAACGAGTAGTTGGACCTACATTTTGAGCAGAACCGGCCAGCCAGTTTCCTGCAAGCACATACCAGTTTCTGTTTACGCTGATTATTGGGCGAGTCCAGTACTCGGTTGGAAGCGGAGTCTCAGACCATGACTGTATTGGTTCCTCCTGCACGGTGAGTGTTACGGGATCGCTTGTGCTGGCTGAATAAGTGTCGTTGACGTAGGCAGCGCCACTGATGGTGTTTATTGTATAGCCTGGGGGTATAGGAAGACCAGTTACTTTGTGCTCAGCCATTTTAGCTACAAGAGTGTGTGTGCCCACTTGCGTAGGCGTGTATCCAGTCCATCCACCTCCGACTGGGTCGGTCGTGAACGGTCCCAACGTGTCTGTGGAGCCGTCAGGCGTCGTGACGTCTATTGTGAAGGTCCATGCGTCACCATAACCGCCATTTGCTGTTGGTGGTATCGCGTTAGTCCAATAGACGACCACTGTTTCTTGGTTGACGCCTATAACGTCATTTACAAGAGAGATGTAGCTCCAAGTGGGAATAGTCCAAGCAGGAGTGTGTGCATTAACAGTAGGCAAAGCAACCATTGTAACAGCAACAGTTAACACCAGGAATAAAGCAATCGCAATAGCAGTAGTTTTGTTTCTTGAAATTGTCATTGTCTTTTTTTCTCCTTTATTTTTTAAAGACTTTTTGTCTCTAGCCGCTTCTATTACAGGATGCGCATATAAATTTTACCAAATTTCCCCAAATACCTCCAAGAATTTCCAAAAAGCATGTTTACGCACGAAAGCCGTAGGGAAGATAACCGCAAACCGCCCGTGCAAAACAGTAAAATCGCAACTGAAACAATATTAATTTGAA